>Ga0114919_10001242_pt1 | contig 20406 bp, 19 predicted proteins | sample BlataG_FD_88682 | JGI IMG/M metagenome (GOLD analysis project Ga0114919, IMG submission 88682) | Deep subsurface microbial communities from Black Sea to uncover new lineages of life (NeLLi) - Black_00105 metaG | ecosystem: Environmental > Aquatic > Marine > Oceanic > Sediment | place: Atlantic... | reverse complement strand
GACCTTGCGCACCAACCTTTGCGCCATTACGGCAATCAATGAGGAGGTTACCAAATACGGCTCAACACCCAAATACAGAAGTCGCGTTACCGTCCCCGCTGAGTCATTTTTGTGCACCGTAATGAAAACCAAATGACCCGTCAGAGAAGATTGTATCACCATACGGGCCGTCTCGATGTCCCGAACTTCGCCAACCATTATAACGTCCGGGTCCTGCCGCAGAACGTGTCGCAGGGCGTTTACAAATGTCACGCCTTTCTTTGAAGCGACCTGCATCTGGCTTATCCCTTCAAGCTGATACTCAATCGGGTCTTCTATGGTCATAACGTTTTTCTCGGCTGAGTTAATCCTGTTAAGAGAGGCGTAAAGGGTGGTGCTTTTTCCGCTGCCCGTCGGGCCTGTTACGAAAATAATCCCGTGAGAACGGTTCAGCAGAGAAAAATATTATAACAATAGAAGACCCCATCGAATATCAGCTCGAAGGCATCAGCCAGATTCAGGTCGCCAGTAAAAAAGGTATGAACTTTGTTACCTCTCTTCGACACGTGCTGCGTCAGGACCCGGATGTTATAATGGTCGGTGAGGTTCGAGATATCGAAACCGCCCGTATGGCGATACAGTCTTCGCTGACAGGGCATTTGGTTTTCAGCACGCTGCATACGAACGACTCTGCTGGAGCGGTAACCCGGCTTCTGGACCTGGGTGTCGAGCCGTACTTGGTAAGTTCGTCCCTAATTGCTATAATGGCTCAACGATTAGTGCGAAAGGTGTGCCCCGACTGCAGAAGGGTATATGAACCCAAGGCTCACGAATTAAGAGAGCTTGGGCTTGGTGAGAGCGGTTTGTCCGGTTCGGCAAAAGGCGAAGGAAAGTTCTTTGTCGGAGCGGGCTGCGATAAGTGTTTTCAGACGGGCTATCGTGGCCGAACCGGTGTTTATGAACTGATGCTGATTAATGAAGAAGTCCAGGACCTCATATACAGAAGGGAAAGCGCCGGTGCTATAAAGAAGACAGCCCTTAACGCGGGACTGCAAACCCTGCGAATGGATGGGACCAGAAAGGTCATTGCCGGGATAACAACTATAGCTGAAGTATTAAGAGTAACACAAACAGATATAATGTAATTTAATTTACTATCGACTATTTACAATTTACTATTTTGATACGCGAATAGAATTACAGAAATGGATAAAGACGAACTTAAGAAGAGAACAAAAAACTTTGCGCATCGTTGTGTTAAACTTAGCATGGCTTTACCCAAAAGTAGTTTGGGTAACCATATTAAGGGTCAATTGACCCGATGCTCTACTTCTGTTGCTTCGAACTATCGAGCAGCTTGTATCGCTCACTCGAAGCCCAGTTTCATTTCAAAACTGACAATCGTTATAGAAGAAGTTGATGAAGCATATTTCTGGATGGAATTCATTATCGACGAGCAACTACTGAACAAAACAAGAGTTGCGTCGCTTCTTGAAGAAGCAAAGGAATTGACAAAAATTTTTGTCTCTTCTCGGAAAACTGCGAGGAAAAAATAGTCAATAGTCAATGGAAAATAGTCAATGCCAAGGTACCACTATACAGCGATAGCAGCAGACGGTAAGAAAGCCAAAGGTGAGATTACCGCTGAAAGCCCTTACGTTGCGCGAAAACAACTGAGGGTTCGAAGTATTCACCCTACTTCAATCACAGAAGTCGGCACCGGCGCCGGTGGTAAAGCTGCACTGCTTTCGATTTTCGCCAAAGGGGGCAAGACGCAAATAATCGACTTTACCAAACAAATGGCCACGCTGCTTAATTCAGGAATTAAGCTGACCGAGGCACTTTCAGTCCTTACTTTGCAAACCTCCGATGTCAGATTCAAAAACGCAATTACCGATATTCGCAACCGCATCGTCACCGGCGAATCTTTTACCGATGCCTTGAAAGATTACAGCGATTATTTTGATGTTATATATGTAAGTATGGTGCGGGTCGGCGAGGTTACCGGCACTCTGGGACAGAGTCTTTCCACCATTGCCAACTTTATGGGAAAACGCCAGCGAGTTGAATCGAAGGTGATTACAGCAATGATATATCCGATTGTTTTGATTTTCTTTTGCATCGCAACGATTCTGATTTTGACAACTATGGTCATCCCGAAGATAGGCGAGCAGATCGCAAGGGCAGGGCAGGAATTGCCGTGGATTACCAGACAATTGATGAACGTAGGTCATATACTGACCAGTTGGCGGCTGTTAGTGGTTATTGCGGCAGTGTTTGTGGGTGTATGGGTTCTTAAGCGGTTTCTGCAAACCAGCCGCGGTGCATATTTGCGTGACAAGTTTATACTGTCCCTTCCGTTATTTGGTCCTCTTATAAAACAGCGTGTTGTTGCGCGTTTTGCCTCGACACTTTCGACGCTTCTTAGTTCGGGCCTTGCAATGGCTGAATCGCTTCGTGTTGTTTCCGAGGTTACCGGCAATACTCTTATGAAAAGAGCCATCCAGCATTCGCGTGAGCGGATTCTTGCCGGCGCCGATATTGCCACCCCGCTGAGAGACAGCGGCGTCATCGACCCTGTCGTTGCCCATATGGTTGCCGTGGGAGAAAAAAGTGGCGAGCTGGAAAAAATGCTGAAAGATATCAGTGAAAACCTTGAGGCCTCAACTGATATAGTTATTGAAAGATTAAGTGCCGTGGTCGAGCCGGTTATTATAATTGTTATGGCCGCAATAGTCGGTGTAATTGCTTATGCAACGATATTGCCTATTTTGGAAATTTCAGCGGTAGAATTTTGATTGATTAAAAATGTCATTCCTGCGCAAGCAGGAATCCATAAAAGAGTTGTAAACGCAGTAATAATATAGACTCCCGCCCTTGCGGGAATGACAAATTGTTGTAGGAGTTTGATATGTCGGTTGAAAAACGGATAAGTAAAAACAGAAAAGGTTTTACAATGGTCGAGCTTATGGCCGTGCTGATCATCATTGGCCTGCTTGCCACATTGGTAGGTACAAAGGTATTGAAGCAGATAGAAAACGCCAAATTTGCAACCACCAAGGCCAATCTAAAGACCCTTCATACAGCGGTTAATCAATTCTATATGGACACCGGTCGATTCCCAAGTGAAGATGAAGGGCTTGTGGTACTTGTCGAGCCGCCGAGCGACCTTGAGGGTCATGACCAGGAGGGGTATCTGGAAGAAACGGAAATCCCCAAAGACGGCTGGAAAAATGATTATATTTATGAGCGTTTTCCAGAGAGCGGCAAGCCATTTGTAATCAGGAGTTGTGGTCCCGATGGCGAAGAGGGCACTGAGGACGATTTGCTCAGCACTGATGCATACTAAGATAGCGGATAGCGGACAGCGGATAGCGAATAGAAAAAGAAGACTATACGCTAAACGATATACGCTAAATGCTAAGCCGGGCTTTACGCTGACTGAGGTAATAGTGGTAGTTCTGATGGTTTCGCTGTTTGTGCTTTTGGCGCAGATTCATCTTTTCGGATTGCTTGGAAAGAGCACGTTTAAGGCACAAGCCCAGGAGCTTGTCTCGGCAATGCAAATGGCTGTTGGTGCCGCCGCCGAGAGCGATAGAAGATACGAAGTTATTATTGATCTGACAGAACAAGGCTTTCTGCTTCGCCAGATTACTTCGCCTGATTTGTCGCAGGTTCTGGAAGAAGAGATTATTGTCAAGAATGATTTTAGCGATAATTGCCGGATTGCTTATGTTGAGTTCGACGATGGGGATTACACCAATGAAAGTAGAGCAAAGTTCCGGGCGGGGCGTTCGGGTTGGCAATACGGCGGGAAAATCGTCCTGCTGGACGGAAACGAGCAGCCGTATTCGGTTGTGGTTAACCGGCTAAATAGAATTATTACGTTAAAAGAAGGTGATGTCGAACTTTTGGTGCCGAGGCGTGAGGATGAAGTGCCGTTCTAAAAAAAATCTATTATCTGCTTTACCAAAGTATAGGGGCTTTAGCTTGCCGGAAGTTATTGCTGCTTTGATGATACTGGCTCTTGTCAGCTCGAGTGTCTTGGTTGTTATAAATCGTTGTATAACCTCGGCGGCAGATTCGGCGTTGCGTATGCAGGCCTTTGAAGTTGCACGCGAGAATATGGAAAAACTTCTGTCCAAGGATTCGGTGGAGGAGATGGTTGAGTACGGCAGCAGTGACAAGTATCCGCAAATTCAATGGCAAACAACGGTGGAAGCGTTTTACGAGCCGATAACGACGCGAATGTGGATTCAGGGCGTTTGCTCGGCTGAGTATACCGATATAGCAGGCCAACTGCAAACCGTAGAACTGACGCACTGGCTGACCGATTTAACAAAGGAGCAATTGCTTGAAATTCTCAAGCAGGAGCAACAAGAACAGGAACGGTTAGCTGACCTTCTCATAGGAACCGTTGAGGAAGCTGCTGAGTATGTCGGTGTCGATGTGGAAACTATCGAGCAGTGGGTTGACAATGGTATGCTCACGACAGAGGAGGGCTCTTTCGTCAAGAATAATCTTGATATCTACAAAGAAAGTAATGGCAATCCGCCACCTGAGGCTAAAAACCAGCAGGTTGAGTCTGATGCGGACTTGATAGAGTTAATCGAGCAACAGCCCGAGCCGGCCGAGCAAGAGCCGGCCGAGCAAGAGCCTGATGAGTGGGAGAAATGGCAAGACCAGGTAGAGCCGCTGACAGGCTTAACATATGGTGAACTTGCAGGTATGAGTTTCGACGAAATTTGGGAACTATTGGACAAGTTAGGTTATTAGGAGTTTTGACTCTGATGACGCAATTGGGGCTAAATAACACGAAAAGAGCTTTTTATACATCCAGAAGCCCGTCGGGTTTTTCGCTGGCTGAGATGCTCGCGGCTCTGACGATAGCAGCGATGGTTTTGGTTGCGGTGCTGGGTATTTATAGCCGGGTCGAGAGCTCGGCCGCTGCAATCACACGCAAGCTCGATGTCTCCCGGCTGCCCTCTGAGGTTCTGCAGCGCATCGCCGAAGACATCGACAGAATAGGTTCGTCCGGCTCGGATACGAAAGTTACTGTTGAGAATAAATTTGAAAAAGGTTTCCCGACCGCCCGGCTGACAATTCTGAGAACCATCTACGACAGCGCCAATAAAAAGCAAACATTTGAAAAAATCGTCTGGCAAGCCGGCTATGACTATGAAAGCGACGCCAACGGACTTGTTTTATACCGAAGTCACAGCGGGATGGGGTTAGAGGACAAACTGCTTGACGAACAGAGGGAAAGTTGGGAGAAAGAGTATCTTTTGGTGCCAATTTGCGATGGCGTTACTTTCTTTAAAATACAGGTCGCCAAGGGACAAGTGCTTCAAGATAAATGGGCGAGCGATTCACTACCTAATGGTATTGTGGTCACTATTTCGTTTGCCAGGCCTTTTGAAACATTACCCGGCACCTTCGATGTGCCGGATGCGGAAAAAAACACGCGAACTATCGCCTTGAGCAGAACCAGGAAAATCAAATTCATATTGATAAAGAAAGAGGATGAATAAGAGCAAGGGTAATGGGGAACGAAAGTCAAAATAGTTGTCAATTGTTGGTTGTCAATCGTTTATCGCCGGGCCGACCGGGCGTTGTGCTGTTGGTAACATTAGTGCTATTGGTCGTGCTTTCGACGCTCGGTTATACCCTAAGCAGTCGTGTTGCCGCCCAGCGTCACCGCGACCAGTATATCATAGATTACAGCAGAGCCCGCTATGGTTGTGACTCAGCGGTGAAGTATGCACTTGCCACACTGGAAGATATTACCCCGCGGTTGGTTGCCCGTCCGAATGAGCCGGATTTCTCCGATTTATTTATCCTTAGTGAGGTCGAATACAAGGAACTTTTAGCCGAGTGGGGCCTGCCTGCAGCAACCAGGAGCGAGAGTTTTAATGGTATTAACGATGTCAATGATATTAACGAAATCAATGACTTCAATGATGTTAATGATTTTAATGACCTCAGCGGAGCGACTGATTTTAATGATTCTAATTTTCTGACGGTGCGTGGTCCGTACGGCCCGGCCTGGCCGTTTGTAACCGAGCCCGTTGAGTTCGAGATTGGCTCTGCCACCATCAGGATTGAAATCCAAGACGAAAATGCAAAATACCCCCTCGGGTGGGTCCTGCTGGCCGATAAGGACAATAAGGAATTGGAGCGTGAAGCCATCGCGGGCTTCGAAACTTTCTGCGAATGGATGGGTTTCGATTATGACCAGATTAAATCATTGAAAACACAGCTAAAGGAAATAAGTGAAATAAAACCGTTCAAGGTTGACCTTAAGCCGATAACGCTAATTGAAAAAAAGACAACAACAACGACCAGAACCGTACGCGGAAGAACAACCAAAGTTCCCCAAACACGGACAACCAAAACGACTATACCCGCTTCCGTACACACAGTTGATTTTGCAAAGCTTTTTCACAGTTCGCTGATTGATACCGAGGCACTTGCCAGGCCAACGATAATCAGTGAAAGCAGAAAGGAATCGGCTCTGAAATATTTGGGAATGTGGGCTTCGAGAAAGGTCAATATAAATACCGCTCCGCGACATGTATTAGAAGCTGCTTTTACTTTCGGCGGTGACGCTGATAAAATCGCTGAAGAAATCATACAGCGAAGACGCATAAGACCTTTTACGGATATAGAAGATTTGAGGAAATCACTATTTAGGTATTCTGATTCGATTGGAAAGTGCGAAAAATATATCACAACTACCAGCAGTTTTTTTACGATTAAAGTAACTGCGGTAAGTGGAGTGGCAACAAGCTCAGCGGTTATAGCGATAATGAAAGATGGTAAAAAAATACAAAAAATTGCAATATTTTCTGGCTGATTTTTCGTCGCGCGTATTGCCTGAAAAACTGACACATCACGCCGTGCGACCCTTTAAGAGTTTGCACGAAGAAAAAACTCAGAACTACTTGGGAATTTATCTGAGCAAAGACACTGCGACCGTGGTTTGCCTTGGCCCGGAGGGTGGGGATTATAAAGTCCTGGCCTGCTTTAGCGTCTCTACTGAACAGCAGGAACAAGCAGGCGGCAGTCCCACAGAGACGGGATTGGCGCGTCTTATCGCCGACGGTTGTGTCGAGAGAGGATTGAAATTTTCCGAGGCCGCGGTGGCTCTGGATTGTGCAATGTTTATGCAGCACAACGTCCATAGCGAGTTTACCGATGCAAAACAAATCGCTGCGACCATCAGGTTTGATACCGAGGAAGCTCTTTCTACGGACATAACCGATGTTGCGATAGCTTTCAAAATAACTTCAAGTGACCGGACCGGCTCTGGGCTGGCCGTCTTTACCGCAGAGCGAAAAATGTTGTCGGGTCTTCTTCTCTCTTTGCAGAGTAATAATATCGACCCGATAACCATAGAGCCGGACGTTAATTGTCTGTCGAGATTTATTTTGCAAAATGTATATTCACCTGAAGACTTGCATTCTCTGTTCTGCATGCTTTCCCGCTCCAGCGGTTATTTTATTGCCTTTGCAGGTTCGATGGAAAGACCGGCTATGCGAACATTCTTAGTTGACCCGACACAGGACAGAGGCGACCTGCTCGCCAGCCAGGTTCCCGTAACCGCCGCCTTGCTTGGAACTGAAGGGCCGATACGTCAGCTTAAAGTTCTCGAGTCTGACGGCTCTGTAAATTATCAGCAGCTTAGCGAAAAGCTCGGCATCGAAGTCGGTGGTCTTGATTGGCTCTCTTCTATTGCTGCCGGCCCGGAAACTATTGCGGATTGTGCCGACCCGGTTGATTTTGTGATTGCTTATGGGGCAGCCTTGGCTCATTTGCAAGAGGCACAGACCGTGAATTTCCGCAACGATTTCAGCCCCTATCAGGGCAAAAAAGTCCACCTGCAAAAAGCACTGAAGCTCGCAAGTTGTTCTGTTACCATTCTTATGTTGTTTGTCGGGCTTTATGTTCAGTCACAATTATTTAAAACGAACAGGGACCGAAGCCGACTACGGGACAAATTCAAGCCGAATTACTCAGCCGTTATGTTAGGCCAGCAGCTGCCGCCTAAATTCAGCACCGCAAGTGGAAAACTTGCAGGTGAACTAAGGCGTATCAAAAGTGTTAAGGAAGGTCTGTTAAGTGTTACAGGTGAAGAATCCATATCGGCAAAGCTGACCCTGGTGCTCGATGCGTTTAATAAATGCGCAGCACAGACTAACTTAAATATCGATTCGATTACCATTGGAACCAGGAATATCGTTATTGCAGGTGACACTTCCAGTCGGGTAAACACGCTGAAGGTGTTCGAAGCAATCAAGAAGGCTAACCTGAATATTTTGCAGCAGCGGGTCGAGTCAGTGACCGGGCGTGATAGTTTCCGCATAACGGTTGTGCCAAAAAATAGTTAAGGAAACGGCTTTATGAAAGACATATTTATCAGGGACATATACAAGAATCCTTTCTTTTATTATATATTTGTTCCCATCGTGGTTGCTCTATGGCCGTTATTTGTCTGGGGCGTGTATTTACCGAACGCAAAAAACAACTGGAAGGATGACAAAAGCCAATATATCGAAGCGCAGAAAATAATAAAAGAGATTTTAGATACTGACCGCGACCGGCTGGAGTTTGCCGACCCAAATCGCACTACCACCGAATTTGATTATGCCATCGCCGTCGAGAAAGTTGCCGGTCTGTGCAGAATATCCCCGGCAAATTACAGGCTCAGTTCAGGAATAATTATAACTTCCGGCGGACAGAAAAGCCAGACCGCCAACGTGCTTCTAAAGGAGGTTGACATAAAAAGATTTGCCAGATTTCTTTCGACGATTCAGCTTCGCTGGGCAAATTTGCAGTGCACCAGGGTCAACCTGAAGAAAAAGAAAGGCCTGCCGGACACCTGGGATATAGACCTGGACTTCAAGTATTATTATTAACCCCAATATTTCACAGCCCTTTGCTTTCCACCAGCTCCATTTGTCCACAACCGATAACTGTGGATTCATTAAGAGCCGGATTTTCTACGGCTACCTGGCTTCTGTTTAGCAGCAAAATTAGGCCAAAAGGGCATGTTTCAATCGATAGCTTTTTTTAGAACCAGAATATTCTTGATAGCACATTGAGAACTTATATAATTATGTCAGATAATATAGATTGGTAAATCAAACATCTCGTTACAAAAGAACGGTTCATAATAAGGAGTTTAACAGATGAAAGACCTCGAAAAAGACAAAATTAAATTGCGTGCGATGCTACAACGGACAATTGTAATTGGAGTGGTTTTCGTTATTGTGGTTTTCTTTCCTTTGCTATCAGGTTTGTACGAATTGCCTCTGGGTCTACTATTCGTGACATCTCTATTTCTCACTTCATGGGTAATAATGTATATTGATTACTGCATGCTGAAACTTAAGATTGAAATAATGGAAGAGCTATCAAAAGAAAATGAAATGGACAGAGCAAAGTGAAAAAATGTAAATTTTGCTTATATAACGGCATTTTAGTGAAATAAACACTTAATTTGATACCCAAAAAATATCATAATCCAATATAAAAATATGATACGATAATCAAATTAGCTTGTAGTGTGCCACAAACACAATAATAGACTACAATTTGGCTAACCAGATAGACATTCCTCTAATGCGGCTTCAGCATCCGCCATCGAGCATCAAGCATCCAGAATCCAGTATCGAGACACGATTTGTCCACATAGCACAATTTGCGCAGGGGCGTACGAAAAAAGTGCTCATTTTGGTTAACTTTTGCTCAAAACGTGCGCACTTTTGTCAATTTTTGCGCATTTTTGGTCACTTTTTGTGCCTGTTTCAAAAAAACTTGCGCATTTGGTGCGAAAATCTTACGCATTTGGTTCGAAAATCTGCGTCTTTGTTTCGAACTTCTCCCCAAAGTTTCGCAGAACCAACTGTCCATTTAACCTCAAAATTAACTCACATCAATCCATGCGAGGTGCGAAATTTAGAAAATTCGCCTTTAGCTGTTAAAAAAGCAACTTACTGTAGTTGCGAGCGTCAGAAAGGACAACCCCCCTTTTCCTGCGTTGCAAAACGTTATTTTATGCGGACTTTATCTTTTTGAGGGTGCTTTTAGGCTGGAAAGCGAGTCTTTTGCGTCCAATTCGGGCCAAAAATTATACAAATTCGGCAAAAAAATTATTGTCTTTGACGGGTTTGACGATTATCATAATGGGTTTGGATATAAAAACTAACGGCTACCGGAGCTAAGTTATAAGGTGCTATCTGAAAGAATGATTTTAACAGGATTAGCCAACGGTGCACAGTAGACAAACAATTGACCTGCGCGATTCCGTTTGTGCGCAAATGGTGGCCTTAGGGCTGGTGTTTCTGCTTGTAGTAGGCCGGGAAACGAACGAGGTTTGTTGCCGGGGCTCATTTTGCGGCTTATCGCAAAATGGTAAACCCTTACCGGAGGATAATGTGATGTAAGGGCAAACTGCGACCTCTGTTCGGTTTTGGTGTGCTGGTGCCCTATTTTGCAAGGGGACTGACAAATGCGATAAAGGGCGTTTGTGGACTCCAGGAGATTGCAAAACGAGGCTCGGTGCGGAAGTGGAAACTCGGATAGTTTCCTTTTTTTTGTTTTTTAATGTGAAGGTGCGAGAAAGAGCAATGGGCCAGGAATTACTAAGAATTGTGGATAACATTGCGCGCGACAAAAATATCGAGAGGGAATCCATATTTGTGGATTTGGAAGAAGCTATGATTTCGGCAGCCCGAAAGCATTTTGGCGAGCCGGACTCAGCGATACGCGTAAATATCGACCGCAACACCGGGGAAATCACCGCCTTTAAGGATGACGGGCAAATCGATATAAGGCAGCTTGGCCGAATCCCTGCCCAGACAGCCAAGCAGGTAATGATACAGAAGATAAAAGCTGACGAGAGAGATAGTATCTATGCCGAGTTCATCCAGCGAAAAGGACAAATCATAAGTGGGTCGGTCGTGCGATACGAAAGCGGAACTCTAATCGTTGATTTGGACCATCGCACCGAGGCCTTTATGCCGAAAAATGAACAGATAATGGGCCAGACGCATCGGCCGGGCGAGAGAATTCGATGTCTGATTCTCGATGTCAGAGAAGTTGCGAATCAGGTCAAAATCATTCTCTCTCGAACACATCCTGATTTTATCCGCAAGTTATTTGACCTGGAGGTGCCGGAAATTGCGGAGAACATTATCGAGATACGTGCACTGGCTCGCGAAGCCGGCTACCGGACCAAGGTCGCGGTTGCTTCGCTCGATGACAAGGTTGACCCTGTCGGGGCGTGCGTTGGCGTCAGAGGCAGCAGAATAAAGAACGTGGTTGATGAACTCGGCGGCGAAAAAATAGATATTGTGCGCTGGAATGATTCCTCGCAGGTGCTTATCGCAAGTGCATTGATGCCTGCAAAGGTAAGCGAAATTGCCTTGTGCTTTGAACTGGGAAGGGCGACGGTGGTAGTGGATGAAGACCAGCTTAGCCTGGCTATCGGCAAACACGGCCAGAATGTTCGGCTGGCAGCGAGGTTGACCGGCTGGGATATCGATATACTAACGCCCGACGAATACAATCAGGGCATCGAGCGATTGACAAATTGCGTCAAGAGTATAGAAGCCGCTGATGATACTGTGATTGACAAGCTGATAGCGCTGGGAGTTATATCCATTTTGGATTTGGAGGATGTGGGAAGCGAACCTCTGACCAGTGAGCTGAATATTGACGCTGAAACCGCTAAAAAATTGGTTGTGGCAGCAGTTGAAGGAGTGAAGGTTCTGGCGGCTGAGTCGAAAAAGAACCAGGCGGAAGACCTTTTGAGACAGGAACAGGAGAAGGAGGAAAACCAGCTGCAACAGGAAGCAGAAGTGGAGGATAACGAAAAGCGTAAAGCGTGAATTGTGAATTGAACCACGAATCACGAGACACGAACCACAAAATACGAGATAGGAAATTGGCTACTACAAGAGTTTACATTTTGGCCAGGGAGCTTGGCGTAAAAAGCTCGGCTATTGTCACAAAGTGTCAGGATGAGGGTCTGGATATTAAGAACCATATGTCGGTGATATCGGCTGGTTTGGGGGCAACTATTCGCGAATGGTTTAGCGAGGGGGACAATATCACAACGGTGGAAACAGCGGAGAGGGTTGATTTGAGGAAGGTACGCATTAGGAAGAAGCCAAAGCGAAAACGGCCGGTAAAGAAGGCAAAAACAAAAAAAGAAAAAGCAAAAGTAAAGAAAGCGAGAGCAAAGAAAGCTGAACAGCCCAGAGAGGAAGCGGTGACTGTGGTAACTCCGGAAGAACCAGAAGAACGGGAAACGGAGCTTATATTGCCTGCTGGGCCGATTTTGGAAAAGCCCGAGCCGGCCCGGCTGAACGGACCGCAGGTCGTTCGAGTCGAAGCGCCAGAGCCGGTACGACCGCCAAGGCCAAGGCCAAGGCCGAAGCCGAGAACCAGATACGATGCGCCTGTTACAGAGCCATTGATGTATAGCACGCAGGAGAAGAAAGAGCCAACTGATATTGCGTTAAAGGACAAAAAACAAGCGACAACAAAGCGGTCCAAAGAGAGAACCCACGGACGGCGGCAAGACTTGCGAGATACTGAAGAGGCGAAGAGACTTAGATTTGGTAAATGGCGGCAGATAGATATTGAAGAAAGACAGGCCCGGCTTGAAGCGGCTCGTGGTGAAGGTCTGCGATTAAGGCCGATGCGGAAAATCGTTACCAAGCTCCGTGCGAAGGTTCTCGCATCTGCCAGGCCGAAAAAAGTGGTCGTAACCGAGCCGATTACCGTAAAGGATTTGTCTGCAGCGATGGCGGTTAAGTACACGGATATTATCAGCAAATTGATGCAGCAGGGTATAATGGCCACGCTCAATCAGGTTATAGGCAGCGACGCTGCGCAACTGGTTGCTCTGGAGTTCGGTATTGAGTTGGTCGTGGAACACAAAAGGACGCTGGAAGAACAGATACGGGCTGAATTTGAGCAGCGCCCGCGAAAGAATCTCAAGAAACGGTCGGTGGTCGCTACAATGCTGGGCCATGTTGACCACGGCAAGACGAGTTTGCTGGACAAGATTCGTTCGACTCAGACGACAGCCAGCGAAGCGGGCGGCATCACACAGCATATCGGCGCATCTCAGGTGAGCTGGGATGATAAGCAGGTGACATTTCTTGATACCCCGGGGCACGAGGCCTTTACGGCTATGCGTGCCAGAGGTGCCAATATGACGGATGTTGTAGTTTTGGTGGTAGCTGCCGACGACGGAGTGATGCCGCAAACGATCGAGGCGATACATCACGCCAGGGCTGCGAATGTGCCGGTCATTGTGGCACTGAATAAAATGGATTTGCCCGGGTGCGATGTAAATCGGGTTTACTCGCAGTTGGCTGAGCACGGGTTGACGTCGGCTGAATGGGGAGGTCAGACCGAGATTGTAAAAACCAGTGCGGTTACCGGTGAGGGTATTGGTGATTTGCTCGAACATCTCGACTATGTAGCGGAATTGCTTGAACTCAAGGCCGATGACGCTATTGCTGCGACAGGATGGGTCGTCGAGGCGAAGATGTCAGCCAGGCGCGGGCCGGTGGCAACGCTATTGATTAGGGAAGGCCAACTGAGCAAGGGCGATGTGGTACTTGCCGGCGGTGCCTACGGCAGGGTAAAGACTTTGAAAAACAGCTACGTCAAAAAGATAAAGACAGCTACAAGCTCGATGCCGGTTGAGATTACGGGTCTGAGTGATGTTCCTCAGGCCGGTGACAGATTTTACTGCCTGGATGAGTACAACCTAGCCAAGGCCGCTGCTGAAGAAAACCAGATACGCTTAAGGGAAAGTTCACTGACAAAGCGGGTGAAGGTGACGCTGGATAATTTATTTAGCCAGATCGAGGCCGGCAATGTCAAAGAGTTAAACCTTATTATCCGGGCCGATGTGCAGGGTTCGGTAGATGTTTTGACAAAGTATTTACTTGATTTGAACACCGATGAAGTAAAGATTAACATTTTACACGCGGCGCCGGGTGGAATTACGGAGGGCGATGTTGTGCTTGCCGAGGCGTCGAACGCCATTATTATTGGCTTTAACGTCGTCAGCGAAGAACACGTAGCCAAGATTGCGGAAACTAAAGGAGTTGAGATAAGACTTTACAATATAATCTACCGTATAACCGAGGACCTGGAAAAGTCTATGGAAGGACTGCTTGAGCCGGAAGAGCAGGAAAGGTCGCTTGGCAGAGCTGTGGTGAGGAATACCTTTAAGATTTCTAAAGTCGGTACGATAGCCGGCTGTTATGTCAATAATGGGCTCGTGAACAAGAATGCGAAGGTGCGTTTGATACGCGACAATGTGGTAATCAGAGACGATTTGAGTATAGAGTCTCTAAGGCACTTCAAGGATGATGTTCGCGAGGTCAAGGCGGGTCTGGAGTGCGGCATTAAGATAGCGAGATTCGACGATATTAAGGTCGATGATGTTTTTGACTTCTATGAAATCGTTAAAGTAGCCCGGACCCTTTAAATTGACAATTGACTATTGAAAGAGAAGTTAGGAATTCGAAATGCCGAAACAATAGTCAATAGAAAATAGTGAGATGGCGACAAGAAGACAGGAAAAAGTAGCTCGTGTAGTAACAGAAGCGGTTAGTGACGCTATTGCCAACCATCTTAACGACCCACGTATTGAGGGATTTGTGAGCGTTACGAGAGTTGATATGGCCGCTGATTTGCGTAGTGCCGATGTATATCTTAGCATTTTTGGCAAAGATGATGCCGCCCAGAACAAAACTTTTACAGCAATAACGCACGCAAAGAGCCGAATACAATCGCTGCTGGCCGGTAAACTGCAGAGCAAATTCTGCCCTGTTTTGCGTTTTCGCAAGGATGAGAAATTCAAAAAGACGCTGGAAACCATGAAGCTGATAGACCAGGCAGTCGGCGAGCTGGAAGAAACAGAGGGCAGAGGACAGAAGACAGAGGACAGAATCTGACTTCTGATTTCTGACAAGAAAGATGAAAAACAGCAAAGAGTATTCACAAAGAGTGCATAAGCTGTACCGCTCACTGAAGCGCCAATATCCAAAGGTGAAGAAGGTTATCTACGATGAGGCGGTCGATGCGATTATTTACGCTATAATAGCTGAGAAAATGAGCGAGAAGGCAACGCAATCAGCGATTAAGAGATTTGCCAATTACTTCGTTGATGTGAACGATTTGCGCGTTTCGAGAACAGAAGAAATTGTTGACATATTGGGTGGGGATACGTCCGTTGCGACCGATATTGCTTTAGCACTTACCGGGGCTTTAGGGGCTGTATTCAACAAATATAATACGGTCAGTTTGAAGGCGTTGAGAAGAATGGGCAAACGGCCGGCCAAACAAACTCTCGAGAAAATGAACGGTGTCAGCCATTTCGTGGTCAACTATTGCATGCTTACGTCTCTGCAAGGACACGCAATACCGCTTACAAAAAAGATGATAGATTTTCTAAGAAGCAACCGACTGGTTCATGCGGGAGCTGATGAGCGGCAGATAGAGGGCTTTTTAGCCAGGGCGATTTCGTCTGAAAGCGCATACGAGTTTTACGCACTGTTGCGACGCCAGAGTGAATCACGCACGGTCAGGAAAAAGAAAGCAAAAACTAAAAAGTAGAAAGAAGCATAAAGCTTGAAGCGGAAAATGAGATACGAGATTTAAGATGTCGGAAGAGATGCTAAAATTAGGTATTCCCGCAGGCAGTCTGGCAAAGGGGACGATTGAACTTTTCGGCAAAGCTGGTTTCCACATTGCCGATTCGGAAAGGAGTTATTTGCCGAGTATAGACGATGAGCAAATAAGTCTGGTTATGCTGCGAGCCCAGGAGATGAGCAGATATGTTGAAGACGGCGCTCTCGATGCCGGTATTACCGGCTATGACTGGATAATGGAGAACGACTCGGACGTGGTGGAGGTTGCTGAGCTTGCCTACAGCAGGGCGACGAGCAAGCCGGCCAGATGGGTATTGGCTGTGTCTGATGAATCTAAAGTTAAAAGTGCGAAGGATTTGCAGGGAGGTATAATCGCAACCGAGCTGGTTAACGTCACAAAGAGATATTTCGCAGATAAAAAAATCGATGTAAAGGTCGAATTTAGCTGGGGTGCTACCGAGGTAAAGGCCCGGCTGGTGGATGGGATAGTGGAACTTACCGAGACCGGCACGTCACTGCGGGAAAATAACCTGCGAGTAATAGATACGGTGATAACCTCTACGACAAGATTTATCGCGAACAAAAAGGCCTGGCGGGATAAATTCAAACGGAAAAAAATAGAAAACATCGCCATTTTACTTAATGCAGCGATCGACGCCCGTAGCAAAGTTGGCTTGAAGATGAACATAAAAAAGGGTGATTTGGAGGACGTTTTGAAGATTTTGCCTTCTGAGAGGAGTCCGACTATTTCGAGTCTGGCTGATTCGGATTACGTGGCAGTAGAAGTGATTGTCGATGACAAGATCGAACGCTCGCTGGTTCCGGCTTTGAAGCGCGCAGGGGCCTCGGGTATAATCACTTATCCCCTCAATAAAGTTATCCACTGACAATTCGTTAGTATGTATTAGTCGGTGGCACTTGGATTAAGATACTTGAATTCGAAGAAGAAGCCGTCTGGTCTGCTGATGCCATAAAAGACGGACAAGCCGAAATATTTGCGCACGGTATCGAACTCAGGCAAAAGACTGAAATCGATGCCTGCCTGTTGTGCAAATGCCAGAGCCGGATTGGAGCCCATAGACATATTTGCAGGGCTGGCTTGAGTGCCTTCCTTCATCATCCACCAGAAAAGTTCGGACGAGGCCGCAGCGTCTTGCAAACCAGCCATTCCCACAACCGAAGGGACGACCAATTTGGCGGAAGTGAACCAGCTGGCGGAATTGACTGATTCGGCCTCGGCACCGCTCAATGTGCGGATGGCCCGGTCAACGTCCGGTTCGGCACCGAAGATTAGATGAGTATCAGTTATGGTAAACGCCAGTTTAGGCATTTGCGGAATACCTGGTTGGGCAGGGACCTGCATAGGTGTCCTGCCGCTCGGCATGAAAGCTGGCAGCATAATCATGAGGTCAACCAGATATATTGTGTGGCCGAGAAGCTCGCGCCTGGCGTCAGGATTATTCATGGTCATCATGCTGTGCACAACCGACAGGGATTTTTCAAGAGCGCTGGGATTATTTACCGCCAGAGCAACAAGGAACTCTGTCGGCGTTGAACCAGCGGAGAAGGGCTTGTTTGTGCTCTGGGCGATTACAATTTGCGAGCCGAGATGGTCAATAATACCACTTTTTAGTTCGAGTCCCGGCTGGCCGTCAGGACTGGGTGGCAGCGGAGTATGCATTATTGCAGCAGTCGTCGGATTGAAGCTGTATAGAATGTTGTAGAGTTCGTCATAGGCCTTTTTAATGTTCAAATTCAAGAACGATACCGAATAGGCCGAGGCGGGAATAAATCGCGGAGCTCTAAAACCGGCGGATTCAACCTCGAGCATTTTGCAAATACCTTTTTTTGCGCCTTCAATTTTCAGCAGTGCCTTGCCACAACAGGAGTTGGATGCCCTGTCAAGGCCAATTGAATAGCCAAGAGCAGTAACATTATCAAGACCGAGGTTGGTTATTGTGCTTTGGGCTTTGCCGGTGGAATCATCCGCGATGATTGTTTTGATGACCTGTTTTATATTGACGTAGAAATCGATGTCGTGATAAGGGCCGATAGCTGCGATGGTGGCGGTATAATCGGTGTCGCCGGCCAGTGTGGGGCTGGCGCTTCCTTTGATATGAGCGATGACGAATTTGAGAATGTCGAGATTGAGGGACGCTATCAGGCAGTCATCAATAAAGCAATAGCTTATTACAGCTTGGGAGGACTGTTGGATTATCGTTATGATACTGACGCCGCGGTAGTCTTCGGTCTTTCGGCCTGCGCCGTCTTCAATAGCTTTTTCAACTATTTTGTCAATTGCTTCTTTGATTTTGGAGGTTTTTTCGCCCCACTGGGTTATGAGCAGAAGGGGCGGCTGGTCGCCTTTTATTTTCTGCTCATCAAGCACAAAAGCAACGGCTACTCTGCCCTGGGGCAATACATTCGCATCGACAATTGTCCTGACAAACTCGTTATCCATTTCCCGGATTTTTGGGCGCCATTTCGCTTTCATGTCATCGATGAAAGCAGCCATAGCGGGGTCTTTGTAGAGCTTGTAGATACTGGTTTTTTCAAATTGAGATTTGAGCTCACTGAAATTGTCAATGTCAACCAGCAGGACGGTTTCAGGTGGGAGGAGCTTGGCTGTTTTGGGCAAAACCACTGCCCGGGCAGAAGCAAATGAGCATAAGAGCACAAGAGCATAAGAGCATAAGAACATCAGAGCACAAGGAAACTTATGATTTGTCTTCGCGGCGTGTTTCATTTTTTAGACCTTTCGATAATTTTAGTTGTTAGTCACTAAATACTACTAACTATTCACTAATCGCTTTTTTTAGGAATTCCAGCTCGGCTTTATTGCGTCTTTTGTCCGGCTGGAGGTATTTGTAACCGGTGTTAGGATTATCCTTGTCATATACAAAGGCGTCACGGTTTTCTATGAAATGCTTTACGTAATCGATTGGTATGGCAAAGCCGAGTCCGCCGTAGAATATATATCCCATATTTGTAACGCCGATTACCTCGCCGGCCAGATTAAACAGCGGCCCGCCGGAATTACCCGGATTGATATCGGCGTTAGTCTGGATATAGACAAGCCCTTCAAAAGCCCTGTTCCTTGTGCTGATGACACCGTCGGTAACGGTTCGCTCCAGGCCGAGCGGATTACCGATAGCGAATACCTCTTCGCCTACTTTAATACTGTCGAAGTTACCCAGATGTGCATATTTGACCTTTGTGTCTCCGAGGTCCTCGATTTTCAGCAGGGCCAGGTCAACAAAAGGATTAATGGCTTCGATTTTGACTTTTTTGAATTTATTTTTCTCAAAGCCGTCCTTTGTCTTTTGGAACATAGTAACTTCTATCTTTGTTTCTTTTTCTATTACGTGATAATTGGTTATCAGGTACCCATCTTCGTTAAGGAAGAAGCCTGAGCCCATCCCTGCGGGGCTTGAGACCATAACAACACTTGGAGAAACCGTGTCCACACATTTTTCGAGAGTTGTTTTTTTCAGGTTACCGGTGTGATATAACTGACCAGCCGGCCGCGATTCATCGGCTTTCACGTCTGAATCATTTATATCATTGACATCGATGTCCTCAACCTTGAGGGCCGATTTATCGGCAGTGTATTCGTATTCGAGTATATCTTTCTTCGGGATGGTCAGAACCGTTACGCCGATATCCACTATCAACTGCGTTTCCTTTTCCGCAAGGATATCGCCTGAAAAGGTTTGCCCTTCTTTTAGAACAATCGTATCGGCCCAACAAAGTGCGCAAGTGCACAAGAGCACGACAAAGTGCACCAGAGTATAAGAGCATAAGGGCATAAGATAATTACGACTCGTATTCTTGTGCATAAGAAACTCCTGAATTAACAATTTCGTGGTGCGTCGAACACGATACGATATACGCAATGCGATTATTATAACGGTTATCTGTTTTTTACGCAAATGGAAAAATGACTAAAGCCAGGCAATAATCGCCCTTTTTGAACAATATATTGAGAGAAAAAGGGTTGGTAATGTTACCACAGGCCAGATTTTTCCTCATCCTGCAGCGGCTCAGTGGTCAAACGAGATGTGAGGAGAATTTTGTTGCAAAATGATAAGATAGCGGATAAATGATAGCGGATTGGATGATGCTTGATGCTCGTGATTGGCAATCTGATTAAATGCGGTATTCTGTAGCTGTTTTTGAATTTTGAATCTCGGCTGTTAAGAATATGGTTTTTACGCTTCAAAGATACATATTTCGGGAGACCTTGAAGGTTTTTGTTCCTGCGGTGGTGGCCCTGACACTAATTATGGGTCTGGGTAGTATTTTGCGTCCGGTTCAGGAATATGGCATAGGGCCCCGGCAGGTGGTCCATCTTATGGGTTATTTCCTGCCGATAACGCTTACGTTTGTATTGCCGATAGCTGCTTTATTTGCGGCGGCTTTGTTTTACGGCCGATTTGCAAGTGATAATGAGCTGGATGCCTGCAAGGCAAGTGGGATTTCTCTGCTGACACTGGTTTATCCGGGCCTGGTACTGGCGATTATGGTGGCGATTGTGAATCTCTCTTTGAGTTTCCATGTGGTACCGACTTTCGTACGCCGGGCGGAAACATCCCTCAAGGCCGATGCAAAACAGATACTTTTCCGCAATATCCAGCGGAGCGGATATTTTGAGTTGCCGCCAGATGGCCGGTACCGAATTTATGCTGACTTGGCCGACTTTCAAAACGGTACGCTTTCAGGTGTGGTTATCGTTGAGGTG
>Ga0114919_10001241_pt1 | contig 20423 bp, 14 predicted proteins | sample BlataG_FD_88682 | JGI IMG/M metagenome (GOLD analysis project Ga0114919, IMG submission 88682) | Deep subsurface microbial communities from Black Sea to uncover new lineages of life (NeLLi) - Black_00105 metaG | ecosystem: Environmental > Aquatic > Marine > Oceanic > Sediment | place: Atlantic... | reverse complement strand
ATTCCACGCGTAAAGTTAGAATAAACTTTTAATTCATATTTTTCTAAAAAAAATTTATGATCTAATTATAATAAGTCCATAGTATATTCAAAAAATAATAAAAAAAAGGAATATAATTCCTTAAGGTCTATTCTCAGCAAGAATCTTAGCAATTTTTATATAATAATCTAGTAGAGAAATCCGTTTATTGCTCAATTCTTCAAATGTATTTTCAAATTCAGCAAAGTTTTGCTTTATGGCATTATAGAATTCTTCGGATTTTATTTGATTTTCTAAAGAATTTTTAAAAGCAAATTTTTGTCTATCGAATTTAGCACCTTCGGTTTCAAATAAATCAACTTCTTCTTTAAATTTTTTAATATAATTGAATAGATTTACCTTAAAACCATCAAAATCATTCTCATCATACTCAAATCCTAATTGTCGACTTAAGTTTATTTTCCCTAAATCTTCCCAGGAAATATCAGCTCCCTTTATTGGAATGATTTGAATATCATTTTGTCTAGCTAAAGCAAGTTCATGAGCACAATCTACAGAATTTAAAACTGATTTTTCAGATGCAAAAAATAATAAAAGTTGACTATCAGGTACCTTATCATTCATAAAATCATCAATATTTCCTTTAAGATCCTCCTCACAGTAATATGCATTGTAAATCTCATTTTGTTCTTCAAAATAATCAGAGAGCTCCTTAATTTTAAAGTAGTCATAATTAGCTACTGCATGACTTAGAAAAACGTTCATTGCGGCATATTTTCTGCAGTACTTTAAAATTGCTTCTATGTCTTGTTCCACAATTTCTTTTAATTCTTGATCCCACAAATTATTTCTGAGTTCAAGTCTTTCTAAATTTTTTAACGGCCATATTACAACTGGAAAACTAGAGAAATTGTTTTTAAATAAATTTAGGGATATTAGATTAGTTAAGTTACCAATTGTTCTAGGAAGAGAGGATAATTTATTAGAAGCAAGATTTAAATTTTCTAATAATTTAAATTCTCCAATCCACTCTGGAATAATTTCGATTTGGTTTTCAGCAAGATATAAAAATTTAAGGTTTTTGAGTTTACTAAGAGTATCTGGTAAATGCTTTATTTTATTTCTTCCTACTTCTAAAACTTCAAGTAATACAAGATTCCCTATAGAATCTGGGAGAGATTCTAAGTTTGTACTCATTAAATTCAGCTTTTGAAGAGAAGTAAGGTTTCCAATAGAATCCAAAAGAGTTCCTAATTTACTACCTTCTAAATCTAATATTTGAAGAGATCTAAGATTTTCAATTGAGTTTGGGAGTGATGTTATAAAATTTCTCTTTAGATACAATTCCTTAAGGGATGATAAATTTCCAATAGACTTGGGAAGTGCTGTTAATTTGTTAGATTCTAATTGAAGTGTTTGAAGTGAAGAAAGCTTACCAATTGACTTAGGAAGCGATGTTAAATTATTGCTTTTTATCTGTAATTCCTTAAGTGAGGTAAGATTTCCTATTGAATCAGGCAAATTCGACAACTTATTTCCTTCTAAATCTAATTTCTCAAGAGAAGAAAGATATGTTATCGAAACTGGTAAATCCTCCATGCTATTACTCCTTAATATTAGAGTCCGAAGTGCTTTAAGGTTTTTAATAGATTTTGGTAAGGAAGTCATATTATTTCCAACTAGACTCAATGTTCTAAGAGAAAGCAAATTTCCAATAGATTTAGGAAGTTCTGTTATTCTGCTATGATCTAAATTAAGATCTACAATTTCATTGTTTTCAACTTCATAATATAAAGATTGTGCTGGTGTTTCATTTTTACAACGAATTGGAGTGTTTAATTTACTTCTTTTGTTTAACTCTTCTAAGAATACTTTATCTTCTTCTTTTAACATATATTGTTCTGTCATTTTTCATTCATTTTTTACTAGATTTCATACAGTTCTTTTTAAAAGTTAGACTGTTATTGTTATTATTGTTAATATTAGTTAAAATTTACTATTAAGAACCAAATATCACTACAATTTTGTTATTTTTCAAAATTTAGTTTTATTATAAATTATCGCACAATAAATTATTAAATAGATCTTCTTCTTAATAATAGACAATGGATTCTTATAGGTTCCAAAGCCTTGATATTACGCAATATATTGAGCTTTATTCTGGCAAAAATTTAGAAGATTTATTTCAAAATCAGAATGTTGTTACAAATGATATGGGGGAGTTTTTAGAACTTACGTGGGAAATAGAAAAAGATGATTGTCCGTGTGATATAAATCTTCACATAACAAAAAAAAATTTGTTAAATAATCTTAAGACTGTTTACTATATTGGAGAGAATGTTGAAAACTTTTTAATGAATAGGGGTATCAGGAATCTTGTTGATCTTAAATCACATTTGAGATATAGGAAACATGCTAATGATATACTGAATCTAATAAAAAATAAGGATTACTTCAATCTCTGTAAAAATAAATATATAAATGATTTAGATGTAGCTTTTTGTTTTGAATTGGAGGATCTCCTCTTTATAGATATTGAAACCCTCGGACTATATGATTCTTCAATGATTGTTGTTGGATTAGGATATTTTAGAGATAATAAATTCAATGTTAATATTCTGTTTGCGAGGGATTTAGAAGAAGAAATATCAATTTGTGAGTATCTCAAGAACGAAATTCTTCCAAAAATCAAATGCTTTGTATCATATAATGGAAAAAGTTTTGATATTCCCTATATAGCCAATCGCTTCTTGTACTTTTTTGATGAAAACCCAATGATATCAGAAAATGATATTCCATATAAGCATGGAAATACAAAATATCATCATATAGACTTATATCACTGTTGTCGTCGAAAATATAAAGGGATGTTTTATGAATACACACTTACTAATATGGAAGAACAACTCTTACAAATGAAGCGGGAAAATGAACTACCAAGTGCTCTAGTTGGAACATGCTATAGAATGTATTTAAAAGATCCTCAGAAATATATTGGATTGATAAAAGAAATCATTGACCATAATTATTATGATATCTATTCATTACCTCTAATTCTACAAAGAATATTGGAAGATTGAAGTAATTTTATTATAATTGGCGTAATATCTTTAATTATGTATGAAAAACAGAATGATTATGATGTTACAATAGAAACATTAGATTCCATTAAACAAAAACTAAGTTCCTTAAATGAAATCCTTCCTAAAAAAACATGTTTTCTCGGTGTTGATGGATATATTGATTCATTATATTCCTTATGTCAGTCAAGAGAGAGTGCTACGGAATGGACTAGAATGGATAATATGAAAACATTTGGAGATTTAATTGTTGATGTTGCAGGAAGTTCAGCAAATGTAGAACGCGTATTAAAGAGGAAAATTTCAGGGGGCTTTGCTCCGAACTCTTGTAAAGCGTTTAATGGACTTGATATAAAATTATTTCTAGTTGCTGCATTAGGTTATCCTGAAATACATGAATTGTTCAAATCCTTAGAAGAAAAAGAATCTATTGATGCTTTTTCATTTTCCAATCCTGGAGAAACCATTGGTCTGGAATTTAATGACGGTAAAATTATGCTCTCAGATTTTGAGAATATTCTTAATATAGATTGGGACTTACTAATAGAAAGAATTGGCTTGGAAAAGTTATTAGATTTGATTGAGAAATCAGATATTATAGGACTTGGTCATTGGTCTTTAGTCCAAAATCTAGGAGAAATCTGGGCTCATTTTCTATACGATATCATCCCATCAATTAAAGAATTGAAAAATAAATTATTCTTTGTCGATCTAGCTGACATTAAAAAACGGTCCAAAAAGGATATTCTAGAAATGTTAGCTATGCTCGGTAATATTAACTACCATCTTCCTGTAATGTTAAGTCTTAGCGATCAAGAAGCATTTGGCATTTCACAGGCATTGGATGATGTGAAAACAATAAATCCAGATAATAAAGACTTTAAAGATTATATTGAAGGAGGGAAAAAAATTAATGAAGTATTGAAGTTGTCGTATGTAGTCATTCATTCTCCACACTTTGCTACAATCTCAACGATGGATAATCATTATTGGATAACACAAGCATATACTTCTAAAGCAAAATTTACTACCGGAGCTGGAGACCATTTTCATTCTGGTGTAGCTGCGGGATTAGCATGTGGTTTAACCCCGCCTGAAGCAATACTTATAGCTAATGCCTTAACAGGAATCTTTGTAAGAACTGGCAATTCACCAAACTTTACTGAGTTATCCCAATTTATAGAAAGTTATATTGAATATGTGGAGAATGATAATCCTGAATTCTCTTAAAAAATTAAAAAAAAAGGATTAAAGGTTGAGACGACATTAGATAACCTTAATTATTTTTTAATCATTAAAGAATATGATAAAACATGAGTGATTTAGAAAGCAAATTATTTGATCAGACTTGGAATTTTAAAAATAGAGATAACATCATAAGTCGATTAAAAGAAAAGAATTACGATATTATTATAATGGGCGCAGGAATAACTGGTGCAGGAGTTGCAAGAGAAGCTGCTTTAAGAAATCTAAAAGTTGCTGTTGTTGATATGCAAGATTTTGCAGCAGGAACATCCTCTCGAAGTTCAAAATTAGCTCATGGAGGTATACGATATCTAAGCCATGGAGATATGGATTTAGTACATGAATCCACTACTGAAAGAAATTGGTTAACAGCTCATCTTCCACATTTAGTAAGGCCCATTCCATTTCTTTTTGTGCATTTAGAAGGTGGAAAATATAATAAAAGAACCATAACGAGCGCCACTAAAATCTATGATCATTTAGGTAATAAAGAAACTGAATTTAAAATTTATAAAGAACATAAATGGTATAAACCTGAAGAAGTGTTTAAATTAGAACCTGAATATATTCGGGAAGGTAATTTAGGAGGAGCAGTATATTATGACACTAATGTTGATGATGCAAGATTAACCATAGAAACATTAAAAGAAGCAATAATTCGGGGTGCAGATGTAATTAATTATTGTAAAGTAAATGGATATATTAAAGATAACGGAAAAATTATGGGTGTGAAATGTAGAGACTTAGAAAACGAAGAAGATCTTGAGATTAAAGGAACATTAGTTGTAAATGCTACAGGAATTTGGACGGATGATTTATTAGAAAGCTATCCTGATGAAATTCCTGAGCCTCTCATTCGACCTACAAAGGGCGTTCATCTACAATATAGAAGGAAACATGTGAAAAATAAAATGGCTACTATTATAACATCTATCACAGATGGTCGAGCATTTTTCGTTTTACCTCGTAATAATGAATTCACGATTATTGGAACTACTGATACAGATTTCAAGGAAGACTTAGCAACTCCTTTTTGTAATAAAGATGATGCTGACTACTTAATTAAATCAACAAAGCATTATTTCCCCTCAGCTGAGTTAGATTATGATAATATTATTTCAACCTATGCTGGAATCAGACCTTTAGTAATGCAAAAAGGCAAATCTGAAAGTGAAGTGTCCCGAAAACATCTTATCTTTTTTTCTGATGATGGTTTATTGACTATTACTGGCGGAAAATTAACTGCGTTTAGAAATATGGCTGAAGATTTATTAATTCACATTGAAGAAAAAAATGTTTTCCCCGATATTAAGAGAAAAAAGCACTTTTCTAAGCAGAAATATATTATTAGCCTTGAGAAAGATGATTGGATAAAAGAATTAAAAAATTCAGGTGTTAGTTTAGATAATGATATTGCCGATCATTTATATCAACAATACGGCAAGGGAGCGATTAAGATCCTCGATCTAATTAAGAATAATGAATCTTTACAAGAAAGAATCATAGGAGAGAATGATTTTATATTGGCTGAAATCGTCTATTTATTAAAATGTGAATTAACTCCTCATTTAATTGATGTTTTTTGTCGCAGAACTGAAATGTCATTATGGATAAGTCATAAGAAGGCAGCAGAAGCTGCTGAAAAAGTCGCTGAAATAATGGCAAATGAGTATTCTTGGAGCGATGATAAAAAGAACCAAGAAATTAATTCATATATAGAATATGTGAATAAGACTGTATCATTTATCAAGTAAGAGTAAAAAAAAATTTGGATTTTTAATTATTCTCTTCTTATCTTTTCTATTCTTTCTATCTCTTTTAATTTAGATCTTTTTCCATGAACTTTTATCTTTATAATCGAAATTGTTGCCAACCCTGCTGATGACCCCCCGATTATAGTTAGACCGATCGGACTTGTTAGAAATTCAACGATATCAAACTCATCTTTTCCATCATCGTCATCATCACCACTAGGTGGAGTTGGTGTGGGTTCAGGCTCAGGAGATACTTCTTTATAAATCGGAAGATAATCTTTACTGCCCGCTGTGCCTGAAATATTGTAGGGAGTGTCACCTATACCAAATGGAGCAATTTCATCCACTCCAGTATAATTATCCCAGTAATTGCCGATTACACTGCTATTCCAATAATTATTGGTTCCATTGTCAACAGCATGAATTTTATTTCCAATAAAGGAGTTGTTATAAATGAGGTTTTTTGTGCTGTAAACCGATTTATCTATTAATACACCTATTTCACTATTATTTCCAACATAATTCATAGAAATTTCAGTAAAATTTGCCTGATATATTACTACTCCGTATTCATTGAAGGTTAATGTGTTATTTTTAACGCAGTTTTCATAAATTTTTATAAGTGGAAACATTGGAATCTCAGGTCTTAAAGCTATTCCCCATATATTATCACTAACAGTATTATAAATAATTGTGTGATTATACCCATCTGTTACCCATATTCCACTAGTATTGTTATGAACGTTATTCATTGCGATTGTATTATTATTCCCACTTATAAATATCCCTCCTTCCACTTTATTAAATTTAACCGTATTATTATAAGCGGTATTGTCTTCACCTTTAATAACTAATCCAACTGAATTGTTGTATATAATATTTTCTGAAAAATAATTATGAATTCCGGTGAATATTATTGATATTCCATCTCTATGATTAAAAACAATATTGTTTTTTACAATTGAGTAGTTGCTGAGAAATAAGTCTATTCCACTACCATAAGAATTACCCGAAAAATCAAAAATCAGATTATTTGTTATGTTATTTTCATTGCTATATTCTATGTGAATCCCATATCTCTCCCCAAAACCTTTCTTAAACATTGAATTATCATGAATTAAATTATTATAACATTTTGATAGAATTATTCCATAATTGTTATCAGAACAGTTATTTCCAATGATTAATGAGTTATTGACCGATTCTAATCTAATACCTGCACCTCCAGATGGATCACAATTAAAAACTGTACAATTTTCGACTGTGAAATATATACTCGAATTAGCGATGAAAATACAATTTCCTGTACCAGATCCATTTATAAATAGATTCTTTATGATGTAAGGCTTGTGTTCTTCTCCTGAACCAGTACACCACCACTTGACTAACGCTGTCTGAGACCAATTTAATGCGCTCACACCTGTATCATCAATATAAATTTTTTCTCCATAATGTTTTGGATTTTCATAAATTGGTTTTGTATCATTAGCAGCAGGAATTCCATTGCTATCATAAACGGTGTAATTTATATCACCGATTCCATCATTATTATTATCAATCCCCCCTCTTTCTGTGTAGTTATCCCAGTAATTTCCTATAATGCCATTATCCCATTTGTTAGAATTTCCCTCATCCCATACATGTGAGATGTTGTTTTCAATAAATGCATTTCTGTAAAAGAGGTTATTATCACAGTTCGCATTTATTCCAACTATACTGCTATTTTTTATTAAATTATCACGAAATATATTATTTGCACTTGCCAATAAACTCATTCCATATTCATTATTTTCAATGATATTATTAGTAACATTGTTAAAACTTAGAGTTTCAAGACAGTAAGGATAAAATTTTATTCCATTTTCATTATTATATATCTTATTGTCAGAAATCACTGTGAAATTAGATGACTCGAGCTGAATTCCATCTTCAGCGCTATTGATAATTAAATTTTTAGTAATATTATTATAATGGCTAAAAGATAGACGAATCCCATCATTTGAATTATCCTCAAATAAATTATTAAAAATCGTGTTATTGTAACTCTCTGATAAAGATATTCCATTTGAATTATTTATAAAGATACACTTACTAATGAAATTTTGATGGCTTTGATAAAGATCAAATTGAGAACAATCTGAGAGATTGACATTTAATATTTTATTACGATAGGAATCCTTAAGCTCTATTCCACTATTATTAGAAATGCTCACTTCTGAAATCAATGAATCATTACAATTCAATAAAATGATCTGACCTGCATTAGTAAAATTCGCATTTGTTAACCCGATTTCATTCTTATAGTAATAAAGAATTCCATCATTAACCGTATTTGTATCACTAATTGTATGTGAATAGAGTTCTTCGCTAGTTGGTAGAGATAGAGTTAAATCTAAACGAGCTCCTTTGATTCTATTTCTATGAAATTGAGCATACCATCCCATCAGCATAATATTATTCTTTTCCAAAGTATTTTCTGAAAGGATAGTGTAGTTTCCGTAATCAAATATTCCAACTAAACCCATCATAAAAGTATTATTAAAGAAATAATTTCCTGAAATATTATTATAATCACCATAACATGTTAAGCCTTTGTCTTGATTCTCAACACAGATATTATTAGATATATTATTATTATTACCTTCTATGCGTATACCTGTTCCATAATTGCTATTAACAGTATTTCCTATAATTGTATTGTTATCACAGTTATCATAGAAAAGAATACCATGTCCTTGATTATCTGAACAGTCATTATTTATAATTGTACTGTAATTAGTTTTTACCAGTTTTATCCCCGAATAATCGCTGGATTTCGTTCCACTATTAAAGACAGTACAATTCTCAATATTAAAATAGACGTTAGAATTCTCAATTAAGATGCAATTCCCAGAATCAGAACCATTAATTACTAAATCTCTAATATCGTATGGATTTGATTCTATACCTGAACCTTCACACCACCATTTAACTAACTCTGTCTGAGACCAATTTAAAGCACTCACACCTGTATCATCAATATGAACTTTTTCTCCATAATGTTTTGGATTTTCATAAATTGGTTTTGTATCATTAGCGGCAGGGCCCCCTCCAAAATCACAAATAATATAATTTAGGTCACCAATTCCATCGTTATTATTATCAACCCCTCCTTTTTCAGTGTAGTTATCCCAATAATTGCCTATGATTCCATTATCCCATTTGTTATTTGGTGGATTAGATTGGGTTAAAGCATGTCCCTGCATATTTCCAATAAAAACGTTATTATACACTGTGTTATTTTGAGCATTAAATTTTAGCTCCATTCCATATTCAGCATTATCCATAGCATTGTTTTCAAATATATCACTGTTCCATAATTCTGCAAATAGGAAACCATCTATAGTATTATTTATTGCGATATTTCGATAAATAGAATTATTTGCACAAGTCATCAATAAAATTCCTGATGCATTATTCATTTTCGCTATGTTTCCTGAACATGTAATATTAGTACTTTGCCATGATTCAATACCGTACCCTAAATTATTATTAACAATGTTTTCTAATAATGTGATATTATCACATCTATTAAATGTAATTCCATTTCCATTATTATAAGAACAATTATTTCCAACTAAGATTCCATTTTTTATATTGGATAATCTGATTCCCGCTTTCGTATCCATTATAGGTTTACTACTATTATAAAGTGTACAATTCCTAATGATAAAGTGTTCACTAGAAGATTCAATTAAAATGCAAGTTGTTTTATTTAGCCCGTTAATTGTTACATTTTCAATAACATGGGGATCTTGATAACTTCCCGTACGATTTTGAATCCAAGGGAGATCTGTCGCAGACCAATTATCATTTTTAATATGGATATAATCAACAATCCACGATCCTGATGTTTTTGGATTCTTAGGTAATTCGACATCGGATTTTGTTTCTATTTGGTCTAAATTTTGTTTATCTACATCTTGTGTCGTTTTTGGGTTACAAGCTAAAAATAGACCAAATATGAATAAGAAGAGTGAAATGAGTACGATTACTCTTTTGTTTTTTTTATTTGGCATTAATCACAAGATTTTCATTTTTGTCAGTTAAATAAATTTGATCCTCATTTTATTTAAAGCTTTTTTATAAATTGGACTACGATAGAATTATATACTTTTTAAATACAATATACGTATAAATATAATATAAATAAAAATCGAAATTTTGGTGTTATAATAAATGACTGAAACTGGATTTAATTTGCTTGCTCAAACTGCCGGATTTTTTATGATCCTTCTTGGAATTATATGGTTTATATTCTGTGCGTATGAAGCAACTCGAAGAAAAAGCTTCAAGAAACTTACTGGAATAGACGATTGGGATTTTGATTTAACTGTTTTTTTAAGGATTTTAACTTTCTCGGGATTTGTTGTAGGTGTTTTAAGTATTATTTCGGGTGCCGCTGGGTTAATTTTTGATGAGCCTCCAAGTGGGCTTTATAAGATTCAAACTGCGGATTCTGTGAATGTTTTTACAGCAGTATTTTTGATTATTCTAGGTCTATTTACTTTTCTTAAGCCGGTAAACGATCTTCCTATTTCTAGCATAATTGGTTTTTTGGGGGCATTAGCAGTCACTGCTGGAATTGCTTGGGTACTTGTTTGGTTAAATGTTGAAATTTCAACGACAATTGCTATTGTATTGATTGTTCTATTTTTAATCATTTTTGCTATTGCTGCAATAACTATCAAATTCTACACGGCAGGTTTAATGCTTTTATCTAAAATAATATCATGGCCTCCTTTTGCTTTCGGAATTGGTGCCTTCTGCTTCCTTCAAGGATTTCTTTTGTTAGTAATGGGAATCTCGATAGTCTAATTATATTTTTTTTTTTATTTTTTTCGAAATATTTAAACTTATCATTAAAAAAAGACAAATCTATGAGAGGAATTTTTATTAACTGACCCTATTATATCATTATTTAAGTTATATCCGCAATTAGGGCACTTACTATCTTCAGTAACGTCTATTTTGGTAAAAGAATAACCAGTTCTCTCAAATAACAAATGTTTACAACTTGGACAATATGTATTGCCGCCCTCATCATGTCTGATATTCCCTACATATGGGAAATATAATCCTGCTTCTTTAGCAATTTTATAAGCCATATTCAAAGTTTCATATGATGTCCTCTTATTAGAGGGTGCCTTAAAATCGGGATGGTATGCAGAGAAATGAGTTGGAGTATTTTTTCCTAAATTTTCTACAATCCAATTACATAATTTTTGAATATCCTCTTGACTATCATTTAATTCGGGGATGATGAGATTTGTAATTTCTACATGAATTCCATTCTTTTTAAAACGTTTAGCTGTATCTAAAACGGGTTGAACTGAATTTACCCCACAAATTTTCTTATAAAATTCATCTGACATTGCCTTAATATCTATATTTGCCGCATCAATACCTACATCTATTAGTTCTTTTGATGCTTCTGGGGTTGAAAATCCATTGGTAACTAAAATTGTTTTAATACCTTCGTTTTTGAGAAGTTTAGTTGTATCAATTATCCATTCATGCCAAATTAAAGGTTCATTATAAGTATACGCTAAAGTTTTAGCCCCACTTTTAACCACTTTTTTTATTAGTTGCTCTGGTGTCATTTCAACTAAAGACATTTCTCGCCCTTTATGTCCTTCCAGATCATAAAATCCATTTTTTCCATTATCCGTTGGATTGGCTTGACTTATCGACCAATTCTGACAATTTTGACATCTAAAAGAACATCCAATTGAAGCAATTGAATAAGCTGTTGCACCAGGCCAGAAATTATAAAGCGGTTTTTTTTCAATCGGATCTATTGAGCCAGATGAAATAAGAGATCCATAGATTAATGTGAATAACTCACCATTAAAATTCTTACGCGTTCTACAAATCCCTTTTTTTCCAGATGCTATTGTACATTCATTCGCACATACATGGCATCTAACCTTATTATCATCAAGTTTATCCCATAAGACTGCCTTATGTTTCATAATTAGAAAGTATTATTTTGATTAAATACTATTAGTATTAAATATATTATAGATAAGCCTTTTTATAATCTTTATAGAATATTCTTAAAAATCGATTTGTTTAAACAGATGAGGTTTTTTCGATTCATATACAAAAGGATACTAAATTAACACGTGAAGAAATTGAGAAGATTCTCAACGAAAAATTTTCAATTCTTGAAGAATTAGAAAAATTTGGTAAAACTTCACTCTATATACAAGAATTAAGTGATATTGCTTTTTTACAGTTAGAAATTGAACTGTATAATGAAGCAGAACAAAACTTTTCACTCTGTCTAAAACATTTTGAAAAACAAAAAGATAGATTGGGACAAGCAGCAGTTTTAGGGATATTAGGCACTTTATATTTTGAAATAGGTAAATATCAAAAATCCATTGAAAGTTATCAACGGGCTTCTGATATATATAATGAATTAAAACAAATAAAAGAATTATTTACATGTTTAAAGGGAATCGGAAACAGTCTTATAAAACTAAATAAATTGGATGAGGCATGTGATATCTTTTTAGATGCGAGTGCGATGTGTTCTGATAATAACGATATTTATAATTTACTCGATTGTCTTGGTAATCTGATATATATCTATGAAATTCAAGAAAACTGGGACGTTGTATATGAATTATATAAGAAAAGTTTGAAATCTTTTCAGGAGATAAGCGATACAAAAGGAATTATCGTCTCATACTTTAATTTAGGGATTTTAAAAAAGAAAAGTAGTAAATTAAACAAAGCACTTATATATTTTAAGAAAGGTACAAATTTAGCAATTGATAAAAATTTTGTAGAATTCATTATAAAAGGTTTAAGTTATATAGGTGAAACATTATTTTATGATGGGCAAATAAAAGAAGCTATGAAACAATTCATTAAAGCACTTCATATCTCTGAATCAGTAAACGCAACAAATGCAATTTTACAAATCAAAGTTCTATTAAGATCATTTGGTTTGACAGATGATAGTATTAATGAGGAATTAATGAACTATAGAGAAAAAAGAAAAAAATAATACATTAATTATTTATGACGGGATCCTACCTTTGATATAAACCACTTTAAGGTACCAATGTCCTTTGCAAATTTATACCATAGATGCATTAAAACTCCTAAGAGCCCAATAAAAATGAAAAACATGATAAAAAATAAAAAGAAGTTTAGTTGATGATAGAATATTAACAGACCAATTAAATGGATGAAAACAAGGTTTAACGCACTTCTTCCATAGACATTAAACATCCTATCCATAGAAGTGTGAATATGTCGCGTGTCGAGAAAGTAGAATGTTATTCCAAGAATAATTAACGATACACCTAATCCATAAAGCAAATTTGGTGCCGTTCCTCTGACAAAGATTCCTGGTATTCCTGAAAAGGGAAAATATGGGCTTCCTTTTAATAATGGGAACAGATTTACCATAGGAAAGTCTTCAGGATCGAGAATTTCGGATGTTACTGGACCAAAACCATAATAGATTCCAATTGCTAAGAAAATCGCTCCAAAGAGGATAAATGAACGGAATGCTTCTAAATTGCATTCATTTGCTTCTAATTGCAAGCATTCCAGAATGCGTTCTCCGAAAATTGTTGAAAAAAAGCATAATCCTAAATAAGGTAAAATTGTAACCTGAGGATTCGGAGATATTATTATAAAATGTAAGATTGTACCAACTGGATAGGAATATTTGAATATAATTAATAAATCTCTTAATGGTGTTGAAGCAAAAAAAATTAAAAACCCTAGAATCCATCTTGATCCTCTAGAAAGCTTTAGGGCATAATAACTAATTATTTGAGCAAATCCAATAAAAGTGAGTATATTCCAACCCCATACATTATAGGGAAATGTTTTATTTTGAAAAATGGATGTTGAGATGATATTGTAAATTATCCCCAACGCAATAAGGATGATACCTCTCATCAAAATATCATTTCTGATAGCCTTACTTGGGGTGATTCCCATTCTCTTCTTCCATAAAAAGACAACTGATATCGAAAATAAAAAGATAAATAAAGAAGTACCAATTACATCAAGGTACACATAGATTAAGGCATAAAGATACCTTGATTCACTGTCTAACCATATTTCTGCGGTATTTATTAAAATAATAATACAAATAGACACACCTTTAAGAAAATCAATTGAACGTATTCTCCCAAATTCTTTATCTAAAGCTGTTTTTTTATTATTCACTTATAAAACCATCGCTTCTATAAGTCTTGGTTCCACATTCTTCAAACCCTATAGTCTTTATGAAATTATAACTGGTCTTATTATCAACATAAACTTCACAATGAAGCTCTTTAACCCCTTTTTCTTTAAAATATTTCCAACCTGCCATTCCAAGAACAGTTCCCAGACCTTTGCGTTGGAAGCGTGGTAGAGTTCCTAAACCAGCTATCACTCCATATTCTTTATTGGGACCTTCATAATCAAGAATTATAAAACCACCATCAGATCCATAAACTCTAGCAATAAGGATTACAGTATCGGGATGTTGAAAGATTTCTCTTAGTGTCTCTACACTTATTCGAGAATAGGGTGTATTTGATGTAAGCCATGCTCGATTATAAACATTCATCACAGATTCTAAATCGTTTTCTGTTAGTTCTCGTATTTTTGCATGAAATATATTGTGTTCTACCTTTTCAGACAATTTGGCTTCAAATTCTGGTGTAATTTTTTCGACTGGTAACCTCATTTGAATATATGTTAATCCAATTTTCTCTATTTCTTCTTGGATTTTTTCTGTAGACACTGCTTCTTTTGAAGTTGATTCAAAAGATAAGAAAAAAGTTCGAATCCTTTTTTCTTTAAAACTTACTTTAGACTCTGGCATATTAAAATCTGTAAGTATATTATGAAAAAAATTTATACATCAAATAAGAGTGCATATTTAATAAAATAGAGCTTTATTCATTACTCGCAAAATCTGATTTTTTGTAAATTACTTTACCATACTCTTCAAAACCAAGACCTTTAATAAATTTGTATGATACTTTGTTATCTTTATAAACTTCACATCTTAGTTCTATAACATTTTTTTCTTTTAGGTAATTCCAAATTGCTAGACCAAGTATTTTACCTAACCCTTTTTGTTGGAAACGAGGGAGTACCCCTAAGCCCGCAATAATACCAAATTCATCACTCTCCCCATCAAAATCTAAAATTGCGAATCCCGCATCCTTTCCATAAACTCGAGCAATTAAAAAAGCAGTATCAGGATTAATTAAGATAGCTTTTAACGCTTCTAATGATATTGGTCTAAAAGGTGTATTAGAGGTTAACCAACTTTTATTATAAAGATTCATGACACTTTCAAGGTCATCTTCAGTTGCTTTTCTAATACTTGCTTGAATAATATTATGTTCAATTTTATCTTTTATTAAATCCTCAAATTCTTTTGTAATATTTTCTATTGGTAATCGCATTTGAATATAAATCATGCCATTTTGAAGAATCTCCTTCTCCCTATGATCTAAATCATCTTGATTTTTCGTTTTCAACAATAAAAAAAAATCTTTGATTCTCTCTTTCTTGAAATCAAATTTAGATTTTGGCATACTAAATTAATAAGGTAAGTCTAAGGTAAAAATTTGAGGATTTGTGCTTCTATTTCATCATTAAATAGTTTTTTACTCTTTAAAATAGCAATTCCTTGCTGAATTTGATCTTTAAAATTCGGATCTTTCACTAAATTTTTACTCTCACAAGAAAATTCGAAATTTGATCGAGTCTTAACGTCATCCTCAATTTTTTCAATAATGATTTTTTTTAATTCACTAAATGAATCTGAGATATTCTCGTAAAGAGATCCTGGATCCTCGCCAATATAACCTGGAAAAACGACATTCATTCGTTCTTCCATTAAATCCTCATTCTCGATAAAATTAGCATAAAAAGGCATGTAAATCCATTGAATTGGCTTAGAAAATAACTCATCTATAGTATCCGTAATAGACCATGAAATTAAGTCTTCTGCTTCCTTATGACAATCATTCATCTTTTTATGAGCGATTTCATTGATCTTTTTGAATAAATTTTCTATTTGTGATTTAAAATTATTTAATTTTGAGATTTTTTCCTGCTTTTCTTTTTCGAATTCTGATATTTGAATATCTCGATCTTCTAGTTTTTTATTCAATTCTATTGTAACATTTTCTACTTTCTTTTCCGCTTCTGCGTCAATTTTTTTGGATTGTGCCTTTAAATCATTGAATTTCTGGTATAATGAATCAATTGAATTAACAAATCTATGACTTTCATCTTTTAAATATTTAAAATGATTCTCAAATTGAGGTACAAGATCATCAAAAACCTTCGATTTTAATGACTCATCATCAGAAAGGACCCTATTCTTTTGGATTATATCCTGCAATTGTCTTTCAGCTGTTTTAAGTAATACAGAAATATTTTCTATGACATTTCTTTTTTCATTTACTTTCCATTGATCAATTTTATCATGTTCAATTTCAATCTGTTTTTTCAACTGTGCAGGATCAATTATATCTTTTGTTTTTGAAATTTGAGACGTATATCTCATCTCGAGATCTTTAAGTTCTACGGTTAAATTTGTTATCCATTTATTGATTTCGTCCTCAATTAATTTAATTTGAGTATCCCATCGATATGCATTTCCCTTCATTGTATCAATTAAAGCCCGATATTTTTCAGAAACATCTAAAGCAATTTCAGTATTCAAATTAATATCTAAAGGAACGTATCTGGTTATCGGTAAGTATTCAAGATATGGGATTAGTTTTAAAAAAGATTGAAGCTGTTCTGGATTCACTAAACCTTTTACATCAAGAGTTTGATATTCAGATTCTTCTCCACTCCCTATTTCTTCGGCCTCCGCATCCTGATACATTAAAATTTCAATGATTTTTTCCAATAATTCAATTTCTGAACGCATATCTACATTTCTTAAGACGTGTCCGATCAATGGCTGGCGGGGCGGGTTTGTAAATTTTCCTTTTTTTGAGAATATTGTCATTCCATCAAGGATTATATGTGTTTGTATGACTCCTTGAATAGATAGAAATGGCCATAACAATCTTGAAAAAGACAGAATTTTTTCTTTATTAACATCTATGTCTTTCACAATTAAATAAAAAGCAAGAGCCATTTCAGCATTTTCATCCATCAAAAATAAACCTGCTCTTTTTTTTATGAACATTGGAAGTAAAAATTGATTACCATGAATCGAAATATTACATCAACCTCGTTATACTATAATAAATAATTAAAAATTTTAATATTTAATAGATATGGTTTTATTCAAAACTCTTACTCTTGATATTAGAAAAAAAATGTTCCAGTGCTACTTTCTAAATTAATTTTGCTACCTTAACTGCTCATAATTGTTGGCTATTACCATCACCAGAAGGGCGCATAAAATTATTACCGGTGGTATTATTGCTTCAAAATGGGGGTTCCCAGATATATCAAATACTCCTTGTAATATTCGTCCAAGATAATAAAGAAGTATGCCGATAGCATTTAACATATAGGATTTTCGAAGAACTCCATAAGTCTTTACTGCTAAGTATATAAATAGAAATGGAATTATGAAAGTAAACAGAATTACACCTATTAATAATACAAATCTCCCTGCAGGATATCCCCAAATTGTCTGGATATTACTACTTAAATTGTATTCTTCTGCCATATCTGGATCCATTAATAAATTGTCTGGTAATATTAAAGTCATTATACCAATAGCAATAGGAATTGCAATTAATATCAGTCTTAAAACTAATTTCATCTGATGAGTCAGAGTAAATCCTTCCTTTGATGATTCATTTCCTTCATCTGCTTCGGGGGGCAATAAGAGTATTCCTAATACTCCCATAAAACAAGCAATAGCCAGCCATGAAAATAAAGTCGCCAAACGATAAGTTAACATTAACCATAATACAATATCACTTCTAGAAACATCCATCTCTCTTATAAAGAAATAATGGATTACAAAAATTGTTCTTGCAATTGCCAAAAACAAAAACAAAATCGAGAAAAATAACCAATACAATTTCTTGGAGGTTCGATATCTCATTGTGATAAAAAACATGAAAAGCAAGAACATATAACCGATGATAACGGCATATAGCATCATTTCTATTGCTGTATAGAATGTAACATTTTCAAACTTTTGAAGTATCATAATTATCACTTAATTTTGGGGTTTTAAAATTTTTTAACTTAATATTATATTTATCTTGGGATCGTATTAAAATTTATTTTTCCTAATCTGAAATTAAAAAAGTTAAGAAATATTTTTACACCAAACAGATAATTTAAATATTGAAAATGAAAATTGAAGATTCAATTGAGACATTTAACTCGTTATTACGACGTCGAGGATGGATCTGGGGACCTTCTCCCGAAATCTATGGAGGATTTGCTGGTTTTTATTCTTATGGACCCGCTGGAATGGCATTAAAAAATAAAGTTTTATCAATTTATAGGCAGGAATTGAGAGCATTTGGATTTGGTGAAGTAGAATGTCCAACAATCATGCCTGAGATTGTATGGAGAGCATCAGGGCATATAGAGAGATTTATTGACCCTGTATTAAGGTGCAAAAAATGTACTAAATTAGTTAGAGCCGATAAGTTCTTGCAAGAAAATTTGTCTGATATAATGGTTGATGGCTTGTCATATGAACAAATGGAGAATTTAATCAAAAAAAATGATCTTAAATGTCCTAAGTGCCAAACACCTTTTAGTAAAATAGAAGAATATAATTTAATGTTGCAGGTAAAAGTAGGTAACAATAAATTAGCATATTTACGACCAGAAACAGCCACAACAACTTATTTATTATTTAATCGATTAAATCAAGATGCAAGAAGGCAATATCCAATAAAAATATTTCAATATGGAAAAGCTTATCGTAATGAAATCTCTCCAAGGCAACAAGTACTGAGAATGAGAGCATTTGATCAATTTGAATTACAGTTATTTATTGGAAAAGAGCAGGAAATGGATCTTGAGGATTATGAGAATATAAAATCGAATAAATTACCTTTATTGGACTGGAAACTTCAAGAACGTAATATAGCCACTCCTAATACTATCTCTCTTGAAGAAGCAATTGCTACCAAAATACTTAAAAAACCAGCCTATGCGTATTGCTTATTCTTAGGTCATTACTTAACAAAAATACTAGGGTATCCAGATGATGTTATTAGATTTAGACAACACTCCCCAAATGAAAAAGCTCATTATGCTGATGATGCATGGGATTTAGAAATTAAAACAAAACAATTTGGGTGGGTTGAAATATGCGGTATACATGATAGGACTGATTATGATCTAAAGCGCCATGGAGAATTTTCGAAACAAAATTTCGCAATCAATATGAGTAGTGATTCAAAAATAAAAGAAATACCAAATATTCTTGAAGTTGCATTTGGTCCAGACAGAATCATTTACACATTACTTGAATGTGCATTTAACGTAGAAGACGATAGAATTAACTTGAAAATACATCAAAAATTGGCTCCTAATACTGTGGCAGTGTTTCCCCTTGTAAGAAATAAAGAAAACATTAGAAATTTAGCTAAAGAAATACATAAAGAGCTATTGAGGAATCGTATAAGTTCTTTTTACGATGAATCAGGTTCAATAGGAAAAAGATATCGTAGACAAGATGAGTTAGGAACACCCTTTTGTGTTACAGTTGATTATAACTCACTTGAGGATAATTCAATCACCTTAAGAGAAAGAGATACAATGGAACAAATTCGATTAAAAATTACAGATCTTAGCGAAGAATTGAAAAAAAAAATCTTTTAACGGAGAGTGTTTTTTCAAATATAACTTTGGTTAAAAATTAATTTATTATATATAAAACTTTTAACAAATTTTATGAATTTCTATAAATTAGGATTAAGCATTAGAAAGAAAGCGAGAAAGAGCAAAACTAGAGAAATTATATGTCTATTCATTGTGCTCTTATTCCTAATTAATTTCTTAATCATAAGCAATAACAATTTCCAACCAAATATTACAAATAATGGTTCTATTTCGTCTAAAAATGAGTTTCTTGACGAAAAACCCATTCAACCAGAACAATCCTTTGATCCTGAACTTACTCAGGATCCTTATACTGAAAATTTTAGTAAAATGTGGACTTTTTTTAGTAATAATTTTAAATCTCAACTAAATGGTATTGATCTTTATGTAAATGAGTCTGATAATACAGGAACTATACTCTATAATGCTACATACTCCGCCGATAATTTACTGTTGTATAAATCCTTAGTTAAGGAAGATTATAACGAAAGCGAAACTTATAAAGCATATTTAGATT
>Ga0114919_10001240_pt1 | contig 20428 bp, 15 predicted proteins | sample BlataG_FD_88682 | JGI IMG/M metagenome (GOLD analysis project Ga0114919, IMG submission 88682) | Deep subsurface microbial communities from Black Sea to uncover new lineages of life (NeLLi) - Black_00105 metaG | ecosystem: Environmental > Aquatic > Marine > Oceanic > Sediment | place: Atlantic... | reverse complement strand
GTCAATCGATTGAGCGAGCTGCAAGCTATTATCTGTGGACCCATCGTCCAGCAGAATCAATTCCCAGTCCGTAAAAGTTTGAGCGAATACGGACTTGACCATATCTAACAAGACAGGCCCTTCATTAAAGAATGCACTTGTAATACTTACTAAAGGCTTATTTATTTTCACACTCCGGATAAATGGACTTTAGAATAAACATACGGCGGCACAATATCCACATATATACTCGCAGTCTTTTCGAATATGTTTGCATCAGAGAACAGTCGAAATATATGCCTATAAGGCACTATTGCCGGATGCCATAAACACCAAGCAGAAAATTCATTGGAAGAATGTTTTTAATGAGTTTTTTTCTTTTTCCATTCACTATCATTTTGCTCTACTTCAACTCTATATCCTGCAGTAACCACTCATTAAAATTTCCCTATTTATTTTTTACAACTGATCTAAACACATCAGAAACTCTCTTGGTATGCAAATCAGGTGTATACTCAGTCGTTACTAACCTGTATGCGCGGTCAATAATCTCAGCAGTCCGGTTCGGATCTGAGATTAAGCTCCGTACCTTGCCAGCCAGAGCGCTGTCATCGTCAACTGGGAAAAGTGACCCTGTTCTTTCATCGGTTATTACATCACAGATTCCACCAACAGGCGTTGCCACCACCGGCCGCTGGAGAAACATTGCTTCTAAGATAACCCTTGGAAGACCTTCCGTGTGTGTGGGAAGTATAATAATGTCGCTGGCTTTTATTAGCGCAGGCATATTATTTATCCATCCCAGCAAATAAACATTTTCTTCAACCGACAGTTCGCGCGCCAATCCTTTCAATTGGTTAGGAAAACTACCATCTCCACCCTCGGCAACCTCACCAGGCAGCCATAAAACAGGGTCAAATCCCGCTTTCTTTAGATGAGCCATCGCTTTAATAGCTGTAATATGCCCTTTTTCAGGGGTTGGCCGCGGAGAGGGCAGTAGTAACTTGGGATATTTGCCTAGCCCCGGCACAACTTCCTCTAAAGGCTCGTTTGACTTGCGCTTAATCTCTTCCATATCAATCGTATTTGACACCACATAGAGCTTCTTCTCCGGAATACCCGCAACTCTCAATTGCTCGGCGGTTGCTTTTGAAACCGTCATAATTGCCGAAGCCTTGTGTTTTAGCACCCAGCGAAGTCCCCAATTCACTTGATCCGGTGTACACCACCCCCGAGAGTACATCACCAGCGGATATTTTCGCAGCCGAAAACTGCTTGCTAAAAAAATAAATGATTTATGACCACTAACCCATATCACATCCGGCTTGATTTCAAGCACCTTTCGTATCAACCGCAATCGCAATCGCAAAAGTATGGGCAGCTGCTTCAAAAAAGATACCGGCCGTGCTATGCCCTTACTACCAATATAGACTTTCTTGCAGTTCGGCATCACCACATGACACGGCAGCCCGGCGTCTTTTATCGCTTGTAGATACTGCTTGCTGAAACCGTAAGCGTCGATAATGTGAACCTCATTCTCTGCCAAAAGACGCTTGGCTAAATGAATATTCCCCATGGGGGAACCGCCATGGGCAATTGTAAAGCCAAAAAATACTAATCGCATAAGCCCACTTGATGTTTATCACTTAAACAGAAAGATTCTGTCGGCTTTCGCCTGCAGGCTACCACTTTAGCCTCGTTTAGAGACTGTTCCTTTTGATACATCCTCCAAAACGCACAACCAAGTTCAGAAACAATCGAACACCTGTTATTACTCATAAGACAATTCTTGCTCGCTATAGCTTTCGTAACTAACAGGCTGGGCGAGGCTTTTTATGATCCACGCTGCGAGCAGAGACCAGACCAAAGTTCTGGCACCAATATCCATAGTATTACGTATCCAAATCACAAGTACGCCGGTAGCAGCTAAAACCAGCACCGTTCGCATAAAATCAGGCCTGATAAGGAACCTCTCGTAAATACTTCTATAGCATAAGCCAACAAACACAAAAAAGAGTATACCCCCGATAAATCCAAAGTTCATATATGCTTCCATGGCAATAGAACCACCACGGCCGTGTGTTTCATACAGGCTCCTGAAAGCTGTCTCGGTAATCCATACGTCTGGCCCTTTAGACTTACGAATGATCCCTGGTATAACGTTAGGAACAATAAGCCGCAGTGACTCCAGATAGGTTCTACCATACCAGTAAGGATGCTCCGATGGTACAAGCTCCATAGCGATAACAACGGTCTTAATGCTTGCGCCATATTCTAAAGCAGTGGCAGTAATAGTATTATATTCAGTTGGCTGTCTTTCTTTATATGCTTTGACAACCTTGGGTATATTCAACACGGTAATAGCGCGGGTCATACCTATTACTCCCGTGACAAAAAATAGCACAAGGACCCCTGTAATTAGCCACCGGAATTTAATCCTTCGTTGGAAATAATGAAAAGCCAGAAGCGGAATCGGTAGGAAACGAATAAAGCCACCACGGTCTCCCATAAGCAGTATCCCAACTACATAGCCCAGAGCCAAAAGTGGAAATAGCATCCCTACCATACATTTGCGGTTTAGTAATCCGCTACCAGCACAGTATATAGCGAAGCCAACCAAGGCTATATTATATGAAACCCAAAACAATCTCCCCCATTTCACAAAACCAATACGCGTTAAAAAGCGATAATCAGATATCACTCTGCCCAAGCCTACACTGAACAAAACGCCCCAATAGAATACGATAGCAATAACGATCAGAATTTTCGCGATTGGAATAGCAAGAGAAGGTACAGGTCCGAGCCTCTGAGTAGAGACCTTATTTTGATATCGGCCACCGATTATTTCGTAACCCGCCAGGAATGCACACAAGCAGCAAATGCAATAGAATACTGCTCGCAGTGTTTGATGCGGCGCCCAAAACACCTCACGGTCATACGGTATCAACCTGAAAGCATAGAATACAATATAGGAAAAATGGAATATACAAAAAACCGAAACAAAGAAGATATCCGGGGTCAACCAGTTCCGCGGAGGTGCAGACGCACGTTTGTGAAGCACATAGATTGTGACAACTACAAAGAAAGAAATAACAAGCGGTATAAAAGCAACGCGTTCTGACGAGCCTGCGTTAATAAAATAGCCGATACCTCCAATCGCAGCAGCAAAGAACAAGCCGAGCAAATAAAGGAAACTACACCTTCGAGCCGGAATATCCAAGTTGCCTAAAAAGAACTCACCGTTGTCCCACTCTATGACCGGCCGTTTACCACCTACTGCCTCAATGCAATTTTGTTCATATTCATTTTCCATGTGTCACCCCCTTAAATTTAATGGTGTTGAGCTTTCTTCTTATCATTTTCAATACGGCAATAGAACAACCCAGCAAGCCAACACAGTAGCAACAAAGCATCGCCCAGACCCCACCTACCATACCATAACTTGGAATAAGCACCATAGAACAAAAGATTCCCGTACCTGCAGCAATGGCATATATTAGCATTGTTATCTTAAAGTTCCTTGTCGCCTGTAAACCAAGATTCATAAATGTAAAAAGAACAAGAATGGCTGCAGCAACAGTTAGGCGTATAAATATATTATTAAACTCGGCATAAGCGGGGGTAAACATTAGAGATAGTATGATTTTGCCAAACAAAAAACTTGCAAGAATCCCTGCAGCACCTATGAAAACACCGAACGTCAGCACCTGACCAAGAAGTCGTTTGAACGCCGGAATATTCTCTTCTGAATAGTATTTTGCAAGCCTGGGACTAACCGACTGCCCAAGAGCCGACACCATCATTGTCAGAATAACCAGCAAAGATGATATAGCAGCAAAATATCCTACTTCTTCCTTGCCGTAAAACTTGTCCAGTGCTAACCTTGGAACGCTGACAAACAAAGAAGTTAACCACGCCACCACACCAAGCGGCGCCGCAAGTTTCGTCAAGGACAACATCCTTTCCTTCTTCCACTTCGGCTTGATTGGAACAGGTGACGGCGCCTTGACACCGGAACGAAGTAGCACACTGGCTTGAGGAACATCGTAGCATAGAATCACTAACAAACGAGCTACAATTAATGCACTTAAACTCAAAGCAAGGCTTTTCGTAACTATATATACCGCGGCGAAAAACACCGCAGCTAACACACCTTGTGATATGTTTGAAATCGCAATCTTGTCCATTCTTTCTGACTTCTGCATAACTGCTAAAAGCACTTCACGAACAGCCATAACAGCATATCCCGTACTCAACAATAAGATTACCACAAAGATCTCAACTGAGTAGCAAGTAAAGCCAATAATGCTACTAATAAGAACCACCAGAATAGAGGTAAGGAATCTTAAAGCAAAATAGTGACCAAAATCATATTCATTTTTTGCATCTGTCACCAGCACAATGTGCAGTTTTATGCTCAGTAACATAGTAATCGGACGGCCAACTGCTTGCGCAACAGCATAGATACCAACTACCGCCACCGTCCCGACTTTGGTAAGGATCACTAATAGAACCCACATAGAAAATGCGCTCACCGCACTGCCAATAAAAGCCCATACAAAGTTAGAGCGGAGAGATATGGTACGAAGACCACTTTGAGCTTCAGAGAATTCCGAACCGACATCTTTTTGTTGCACATGAGCAATGCTTGAATCAGATGTTTCTAGATTTTTACTAAACCCTGCTATCATCACTTATTGTTTCACAATTCCTTTTAAGACCTATATATAGGAGCATTGGACTAAAATATCTGCTCTCGGCTCCTTTATCTCGTAATAAAAAATAAAGAATCGGATTCAATAGCCGTTGTAATCTACAGCATGCTGACACGACCAATCGTGCCATAAGCTTATTGCCTGCACTTAACATACCTAAATGTAGCGTTCCATAATAGTCACAAAATAAAGTAGACAAATCTTTTCTATCAAAAAGTCTCGTAAACACCTCTTTTGTCATAATGTCCAGATTATGCATTTTCAATCGCTCTCTGTGCAAAAGCGGCGACAACGCACCGTAAAAACTGTGGTGATTTAAGTTTGGAATACTTACGATAAGGTAGCCTCCTCTATTCAGAACGTTCAGGTGTTTCTCGATAACATATTCGACATCCGTAAAATGTTCAAGGAAACCCCTCGAAATAACAATGTCAAAATATCCTCTGAAATTTTGGTGAAACTTGTCATCGAAGAAATCGGCGTGTATCACATTATCTGGATTGATGTTATGCGAACTAAACACCTTTCTGTTTTCAATAACACCGGGTTCCGAGTATTCGACTCCATAAGGAATAAACCCATATGTTTTGTTTAACCTAACCAGGAAATCTCCAGGAGCGCTTCCCACTTCCAAAACCTTGACACGTTCAGTTTTTAGCAAGTATTTTTTGAAAATCACATCCCATAAAAAATAATCATAATAGGGACAGAAATATTTGCCCAATCCCTTCCGTAGGAGGTTCACTTCCGCAGCATAGTCTTTTGGTCGCACTTGCCCGGTTTCGTACAAAGTATCCCATCTTTCTTTATCCGTTAATCTTTCCATTTAACAATCTTAAACCTTAGTTTAGCGTTCTTTATCCGAAGTGCGCCAGACTTTTTGCTTATGGTAGATGTCTCTCAGTTGAGCAAGTCTCCTCCTGTAATAGTAGTAACCACCATCAATATTGGTTCGCCAGGTGTATTTATTGTTAGGTGGAGGTTCTTTTATCGGAACATAGCTGCCCCAGGTCTTCCTGCAGTTCATTTCTAACTCAGCATCGATAATATATTTATCAAGTGAACTTGGGTGCCTGCCTTTTTTCCACAACCCAATGGTATTAGATATCCCATATTTTCTCACTTGGTACTTCACATAGGGTTCTTCAAAAGATTCGAAAGGTACTCCCTCACCATTCAGGGTTGCGGTGCAATAGCTATCAATATTGGGAACTGTTCCAACAGGACTACCCAATTGCGTATCGTGAAGGACTATAACCCCGTCCGCCCCGAACAAATGTCTCAACCGTCTTATCATCTCCCAATTGGATATTTTATCATCAATTCTCCATATCTTGAATTTGCCATCAAACATAAGTCCATCAACATAGACACCGTCTATCTGGTACTTCCTACGGAGTTCTTTGATTTGATTGTAGAACGATTCTACATCCTTGAACTTTTGGTAGTGATAGAATAGCGAACAATATGGCGCAACTTTCATTCCACATTCATGGGCTATTTTTACAAGTCTCCTGAATTCAGGTTCATTGGCAATAGTGTATGGTCCAGCCGGGTAAGGATATTGTCTGCTTGGCTTAACATTTTTGTAAAGGCCCTGATAGAACATAACAATGATGTCGAACTTGCGAGACCATTGTCTAATTTCATAATCCGAAGGCATCTGCCCATAAGTATTACCGGTCCCAAGCCCCATTCCTCCATAAGTGATGACAATATTGCTGTTGAAGGACTCCTCCCAATCAAAGGGGCGAGACGGAAAAGCCGCAATCATCACACGCTCATTGGCGTTTAGCACATACTCAGCGGTCCAATCTTTTTTCCCAAGCTCAATCTTCTTAATCTCATAACCGGTTTCGTATCTTTGTGGATAGATCTCCATCCCCCCTGAATCATCAATCAAAAGCAGCTCTCCTTTATATCTACCTTCATAATCCGGCTTGAAACTGCCCGTAAATTTTACGTTCATCTTTTCCTTTAGTGCAAGTATACACGTCGAGTCACCGTAAATGCCGATATTCAAATTCTCAGAGTGTAGAAGGACACGGTCGTCATTCGCCTCCGCCCTGTCAAATTTCGTGGCACCTTCAATAGAAATTATTGCAATCAACCGCTTGGTATCAATCTCATCGCCAAGTCCCTGATATATTTTCAGCTCGCCAGCTACATATTCAAACCGTGCACCTGTCGTAACAATCGAAAACACACCATTGTCAAAATAGGTACGCTCTATTCTCATACCAAAGGTTGTACAATCTCCCCGAAACGAAACAGAAGCTACATCGTAATCGGCCGAGCATAATGCGCAGCATCCCCACATAAAAACAAACAGTGTTTTCTGCTCAAAAATCATAAACCTCGAAAAAGACAACCGATAGCACAGAGAATTTCCCTGTGCTCTCGGCATCGATAATCTTACAGTACCACCATTGCAGTATTGCTGGGTTCGCCTTCGCCCGCCTTGTTCACAGCAACAATGCGGTATTCAAACTCCTTGCCTCGCGGCTGCTCAACCAGCGTTGCCTCGCTGATTACTGCGGTTGCAACCTCTTCCCACGGCCCCGCAGGGCGTTCGCGCCACATTACTTTATAGGCACTGACAGCGCCGCCTTCGACTGGTGCTTTCCAGTCTAAAAACACCCAGCCCTCGCCCTGTTTCGGAGCTTCCAGCAGTCTCGCCTGCCCGGGTGGAGCTAATGGTGTTTTGGCCTTTTTACCAGCCCAGCCGATGAGTTTCAATTTATCATCATCATAATTAACGGTATTTTCCGCATAGCGGATATCGCTCTTCATTGCGTCCACCAAGTCATCCAGCGCCTCATCCTTGGAGGTGGTAGCCTCTTCCGCCGCCGCTTGTGCTGCAATAGCAGCATTTTTTGCGGTCGTACAGGCGCTGACCAATGTCGTCAAATCTGCCGGCGCTACCGGAGGGGCCGGGTAAATAGCAGCGTTAGCTGCAAGCCCACCTACCATTGCATCCGCCAATGCTACAATCTCTGTTTCTGCTTTCGGAAATCTCGCCACCTACTCGCCATTTCAGACACAGATTAACGCAGAAATTATCGGTCCCACTCAACGCCTTAGCCAAGTATAATATAAGTTTTTCACCCCTCTAAAACCAAAATCAGCAGTATTGCGCGGAGATACTCTCATAATATCTCTCATATCGGCAAATTGTTCGGCACACTTCACGCTTCATAAGTAATTCTCGGGGCCGCCCTGATTACCATCTAAGCATTCTAAAGCCCAATGCGGTTTGCTGTGTACCAATCTATTGTTGCCTTGAGGCCTTCATCGAAGGTGGTTTTGGCCTCAAAACCAAAGTATTCTTTTGCCTTTGAGACGTCCAGTCGCCGCCTTGGTTGACCATCCGGCCTTGAGGTATCCCAGCGAATTTCACCGGTAAAGCCGGTTAGTTTGGCAACTTTTTCAGCAAGCTCTCTAATCGTTATCTCAAACCCGGCGCCGATATTGATTGGCTCAGAGCTATTGTAATGTTCAGTTGCCAGTAAGATTCCCTCGGCAGCATCTGCAGCATAAATAAACTCACGGGAGGCGGTGCCTGTTCCCCAGCAGTCGATATGGTCGGTGCTGTTTTCAATCGCATCAACGCATTTCTTTATTAAAGCTGGTATCACGTGGCTGCTGACAGGGTCAAAATTGTCACCGGGCCCGTAAAGATTCACCGGCAGCAGGAATATCGAATTGAAACCATACTGTTGCCGATAGGCCTGCGACTGAACCAGCAGCATTTTCTTTGCCAGCCCATACGGCGCGTTGGTCTCCTCGGGATAGCCATTCCAGATATCGTCTTCCTTGAAAGGCACCGTCGTAAACTTCGGATAAGCACACACCGTCCCAATCGCTACAAACTTCTCAATACCATGCAGCCGGCCCTGCTCGATGAGCTGTAAGCCCATCATCAGGTTTTTGTAGAAAAACTCGCCCGGACGCTCGCGATTCGCGCCGATACCACCCACAACCGCCGCCAGATGAATAACAATATCCGGCTTCATATTTTCATACATCCGAACAATATCTTCCAACTTAACCAGGTTATAGTCTTCAATCTTCGGAACGAGGGTATTTTTGCAGCCGCGCTTGCGCAGCCCTTCGGTTACATAGCCGCCCAAAAAGCCGGCGCCCCCTGTAACCACAATCCGCCTGTCTTCAAAAAACCCGCTCACCGTATTTCCTTTTATTTCCGGTTGGCCACCATCTATAAGGACTATTTTTCGTGCTCTTTGATAATTTTCTCACGTTCAGCTATCTTCATATCGGCATCGGTCATCATCCTCGCAAGCTCTTTGAAGCCCACCTTCGGCTCCCACTCAAGAACCTTCCTCGCCTTGCTCGCATCACCTTCAAGATGGTCAACTTCGCTCGGCCGCAGATACCGCGAATCTAACTCAACGTATTTGTGCCAGTCCAAACCAAGATACTCGAAAACCTCAGCAACAAATTCTTTTACCGAATGACTCTCGCCTGTGGCGACAACATAATCGTCCGGCTTGTCCTGCTGAAGCATCAGCCACATCGCCTCAACATAGTCACCCGCAAAGCCCCAGTCCCGCTTCGCATCCAGATTCCCCAAATACAGCTTTTTCTGCAGGCCCAGCTTAATCCGCGTCGCCGCCCGCGTAATCTTTCTCGTAACAAACGTCTCGCCCCGCCTCGGAGACTCGTGATTAAACAGAATCCCGTTGCAAGCAAATAGACCGTAGGCCTCTCGATAGTTCACTGTCTGCCAGAAGCTATATACCTTCGCACAGCCGTATGGGCTTCGCGGATGAAATGGCGTTTTCTCTGTTTGCGGCGTTTCGACAGCTTTGCCGTACATCTCGCTGCTCGAAGCCTGATAGAAGCTTACCGGCTTTTCGCAGGAGCGAATCGCCTCGAGCAGCCGGAGTGTCCCGAGAGCATCCGTGTCAGCCGTGTAGATGGGCATATCAAAACTAACGCGGACATGGCTTTGTGCGCCCAGATTGTAGACTTCATCCGGCTTGATATTGTTGGTGATTGCCGATAGATTACTTCCGTCGGTCAAATCCCCGTAAACCAATCTAAGTTGCGGCTGCTCGTGCGGGTCCTTATACAAATGGTCTATCCTGCCTGTGTGGAACGATGAGCTTCGCCGCAGCATACCCCACACCTGGTAGCCTTTGGCCAGCAGCAGTTCCGCAAGGTATGAGCCGTCCTGACCCGTAATTCCGCTAATCAACGCCGTTTTCATAAATCCTGCCTTCCTGACAAACAGTTATTCCTAATTTATGCCGTCTGCTATAAGCTACTTGAAACTTTCGATAATCGCTTCTAGCGCTTCAAATAATCCTGTTTTCGGCTCCCATCCGATTGTCTTGTTGACCAGTTCAATGTTCGGCACCCGTCGCATCATATCCTCGATAGGCCTGCCGTAGGCCTGTTCGTACGAAACAAACTCTTTGGTGCTCTTACTGCCCGTCATCTCGATAATTTTGTCGGCGAGGGCTTCAATGGCTATTTCCTCACTCGAACCGATATTATATACCTTCCCCACCGCCTGCTTGCAAGCCATCAAACCAATAACCGCCTCGGTAACATCTCCCACGTAACAAAAGCACCGCGTTTGCCTGCCGGTCCCGTATATCGAAACCGGCTCATCCCGCAGCGCCCTTTGAATGAACCGGGGCACCACCATTCCATACTGGCCTGTTTGTCTCGGGCCTATGGTGTTAAAGAGCCGTGCGATTACCACATTCAGGCCGTACTGTTGATAAAACGCCAAACCGAGAAATTCATCTATTGCCTTACTGCAGGCATACGACCAGCGGGAAATACTTGTGCTGCCTAACACGATGTCGTCATCTTCACGGAAGGGGACCGCTTCGCTCTTACCATAGACTTCGCTGCTCGAAGCGAGCAGGATTTTTTTGCCGAATTTATTAGCTGCTTCGAGCACCGTTTCTGTACCGCTGATATTCGTTTCTATCGTATGAACCGGGTCCTCGGCTATCAATTGTACGCCGACAGCGGCAGCCAGATGAAAGACCGCTTCACTGGACTTGACCGCAGATTCCATCAGCTTGGTATCGCGGATGTCGCCCTGAACAAATTCAAACCCCGGCTCGTCCTTGAAACCTTCGATGTTTTTCAGCCGGCCGGTGCTGAGGTTGTCGATAACAACCACGTCATTGCCGTCGGCCAGCAAACGCTCTGCCAGATGAGACCCGATAAAACCCGCCCCTCCTGTAACTAATACTCTCATATCAAACTCACAGAATAGATTTCCAAGATTTGGGGAAAATGGTCAATAATAAATGCGGACGGACTCCGTCCCCGTCGGGTGCGCAAAAAACAAACACAGCCCACCCGCTGTATTTAATTGGGCTCCCATTTTGCAGTACGCTGCAAAATGGGAATCCAATTCTCCCCGGTTATTTTCTTTGGCCGCTTGGCCCGGATGCTCCAGTTGCACCCCGCACCCAAGTGGTTGACGGTCGGCCGTTTTCTCTAACATAAGTATCGGCAAATAAAGGACATAGCTTTAGGGAAGACGGACCATTCAACATTGGCTGACTACCGATTTTGCGATAAAAACTATACGCTTCTCAAGCCCGATGAGTTCACAATCCTCAACTTCCTATCAGCCGCAATAGCTTCCTTGTTATCGGACGACTATGCGCAATAGCTTCGCTTCTTTTTATATTCTTTGGCCGAGGCTCATCCAGGAAGACCGATTTTTTGATTCAATCTATAAATATTTTCAAAGAAAACCCTGCTTTTATAGGACTATTCATCAGCATTTATTTCCAAGTCGCATATAAATCTGCTTCGTAAAGAGGGTAGTCGGAAGATTTGAAGAGCGGAAGTTCGGACTTTTTCGATGAGATTAATGATACGTGGCGATGCGTATGCGAGGTACGCATCACGAGGCATTATCCGTAGTATGAGCAGTATGTCTTATCCGTCTCCCAAACAGTAACGCAGTGCAGCGTGCCTTCGCTGAACTTGCCGACGAGTTTGCTCCACGCAAAAGCCGCAATATTCTCGACGGTAGGATTCATCGTGCCGAACTCTTCGACGTCGGCATTTAGATTCTTATGGTCCACTATCTGGATAAGCTCATCGTCTACTATTTTTTCAAAATCGCCGATGCAGAAGCTGTTCTCGCCTGCCGGTTTCTTTATCGTAACCTCAATGACATAGTTGTGCCCGTGGCCGGCGGGGTTTGCGCATTTCCCGAAGACCTCAAGATTGCGCTGCTCGGAAAAATCATCGTTCCAGAGCTTATGCGTCGCTGCGAATTCAAACTTCTCGCTGAAATAGACCATTTCTAAATCCTCCGAATCTAAGCTAATTTTCCTGAAAGGATTCAGCTTCAAGCTCAGTTTGCTCAACTTCGCCGGGCCAAATCTGTCGCTCAATTGGGCCCGGGCTGCTCCTAAAAGCTCAGCCATCGCAGAAAATCCGATGTGCCTGCCACCGCGAAAATCCTTTCTTATTCGCTTGGCAAAGACAGGCACCACGGATTGCCGAACTTCCCTGTCAATGTCGGTTACGTTGACAACGAAGCCGGTGGTCGGCTCAACCTCGCCGGCTACTTCCACACATAACTCTAAAAATATCGCCAAACCTTCGCCCGCTGGCCTGGAGGCAAATGGATTAAACCCTTGACTTTCTTCCGGCAGGAACGGATTAATTGAAAACCGCACCTGCCTTGCCAGTTTATGCATAGACAAAACTCGTATCTCGATACTCGATTTTCTCCGCTTTTACGAGCATCCAGCATCTCGGAGTTCTACTCAGACCCCTTAGGGAGAGTATCAAGCATCCCTTTTTTTCTACCTGTACATTAAGCTTAGAATCTCATTTCGGCTTTTCGGGTCTCGTCTGAATATCCCGCGAAGTGCCGATGTCACCATCACCGAGCCGGGCTTCCTTATGCCCCGAATTGTCATACAGCTGTGCGAGGCCTCCAGCACCACGGCGACGCCGCGGGGCTTCAAATTGCTCATTATGAAATCAGCTATCTGATACGTAAGCCGTTCCTGAGTTTGCAGTCGGCGGGCAAAACAATCCACAATTCGAGCCAGCTTGCTGACCCCAAGCACCGTGCCTGTCGGCAAATACGCAACATTAGCTGAGCCGATAAACGGCATCAAGTGATGTTCGCAAATACTGTAAAACGGCACATCACGCAGCAAAACGATTTCGTCATAGTTTTCAGTGAATATGCTGCGAAGATGCTTCTGAGGGTCCTCGTTCATCCCGCCTAAAAGTTCGGTGTACATTTTCGCCACACGCTCCGGCGTTTTCTTCAGTCCCTCACGCTCGGTATCTTCACCAACGGCCAGAAGTATTTCTTTGACTGCTTTGGTAATTCTGTCAATATCTATTGTGTTGCCTTTTTCAGCCATCTCTTTGACCTGCACATATAAGTATCTTCAAATAACCGTCTGCATTGAAGCTGCCCGACTCTGCCTGCTTCGACTCAGGTTTTCTTTCCCGCCAGATTTATAAGATAAGTGGTAAGCAGCCGCACGCCGAATCCGCTCGAACCGGCCGCGGTAAATTCCGTCGCCTTGGTGAATATATCCATTCCTGCAATATCCAGATGTGCCCATTTTGTATCGCCCGTGAACTGCCTCAGAAATGCCGCCGCCGTGCACGCGCCGCCCCATTTGCTGCCGATATTTTTCAGGTCGGCTATTTTGCTCTTCATCTCCTTTGCATATTCCTCGCCGCTCGGCATAAGCCAGACCTTCTCTCCGCTGTCCTGGGCGGCCTTTTGCAGTTGCTTTATCAATTTGTCGTCATTGCTCATCAGGCCGGCCATATACTGGCCCAGCGCTACCTTGCAGGCCCCTGTCAGTGTTGCTATATCGACGATGACGTCACACTTTTGCTTCACGGCGTATGCAATTCCGTCACAGAGTATCATCCTGCCCTCGGCGTCGGTATTTAGCACCTCAACGGTTTTGCCGCTGTAAGTTGTAACGATATCGCCCGGCCGATAGCTCGACCCACCCGGCATATTCTCCGCCGATGGAATTATCCCATAGATGTTCAACGGCAGGGCCAGTTCGGCCACTGCCTTCATCGTGCCCAGAACTGCTATTCCGCCGGACTTATCTAATTTCATCTCATCCATCTTATCTGCCGGCTTAATACTTAGACCGCCCGAATCGAAAGTTATTGCTTTGCCGACCAGAGCAACGCTCGGCTTGCCGCGCACCAGCTTGCCGGCGGGAGTATGCTTCAAAGCTATAAATCTCGGCGGGCTTTTTGAGCCGGACCCTACCGCGAGTACACCGCCCATACCCTTCGCTCTCAATTGCTTTTTATCAAAGACCGTGCAGCTTAAACTTTTATAATCGCGAGCTAACTTCTTTGCCTCAGCCGCCAGCGCATCCGGATTTATCACATTTGCCGGCCGATTCGCCAGCGTCCGCGCATAACTCTGGGCCTTGCCGATGACAACTCCGCTCGAAAGTCCTCTGTTCAACTTTCTCGTCTTTGCTGAATCAGGGTCGATTACCCCGACTTTCAGCAAGTCCAGCCGACCATTTTCGCTGTCCGTGACAAACTCGTCGTAACGATAGCTGCCGAAATATGTTCCCTCTGCCATAGCCCTTCCCATTGCAGCCAAATCGAACCGTCCACCAAATGGCTTATGCAGCGTTAAGCTGACGGTCTCGGCCTTCAGTGCCACGGCCCTATTTGCGGCAGTCGCCGCCGCCTTGCGAACCGTATCAAGTGTTGCCTTTTTCTTTTCACCCAATCCGACCAGAAGGACTCTTTTGGCGCCAGTTCTTTCGTTGCCGTAAATAATTGCATTCGTTTCTTCCTTTGCCTCGAAGTCGCCCAGTTTAATCAGCCGCTCAATCGCACCGTCGAGCCTGTTGTTCAGCTCCTTGTGCAGTTTGTCCAGCCCTTCAACATCGGAGAACCGCCCCACCACGAGCATATCCGTTTTCCATCCCGCAACATCGGGGCCGACCTTCCGCATTTTCAACTCCACATTAATAATCTCTTTCATATTTCCTGACCTTTATGCTGTTACTTTTTTTATGATTTTAAATCCTTTACTTTCCCTGGGAAGTCTCTGTGGTTAATTCTTGCCCTGCCTTGTTTTCGCTCGATACCGCAGATAGCTCTCGATAAATTCGTCCAGTTCCCCGTCCAACACGGGCTCCACGCTGCCGGTTTGAAAGCTGGTCCGATGGTCCTTTACCATTTGGTATGGCTGCAGGACATAGCTTCGTATTTGATTGCCCCAGGCGATTTCGCCCTTCTCGCTGTACAATTTCGCAAGCTCATCATCGCGCTTTTGCTGCTCGAGCATATACAATCTCGACTTGAGCACCTTCATCGCCTGGGCGCGGTTCTTATGCTGGCTCCTTTCATTCTGACATTGCACGACGATACCTGTCGGCTCGTGTGTAATCCGAACCGCCGAGCTTACCTTATTGACGTGCTGGCCGCCGGCCCCGCTGGCCCTGTAAAAATCAGTCCTGAGGTCCTCTTCCTTTATTTCAACGTCGATATTTTCTTCGAATTCCGGAAAGCAGTCCACCGCCGCAAAGCTCGTATGCCGCCGTTTGTTCGAATCGAACGGGCTTATCCGCACCAGCCGATGCACCCCAATTTCGCACGAGAGTTTGCCGAACGCAAAAGGCCCGCTCACCCGCAGCGTAATCGACCGAATCCCCACCTCCTCACCCGGTGTAATATCGAGCTCCTGGAACTTGTACTTGTTGGCCTCGAAGTACCGCGTGTACATCCTCAACAGCATATTCGCCCAGTCGCAGCTCTCCGTGCCGCCGGCCCCGGCGTGAATGCTGAAAAAACAGTTCTTCATGTCCTCCGGCCGCGACAACAGCCCCCGCAGCTCTATCTGCTCGCACTTTTTGACGAGCGAATCCAGGTCATTTTCCAGCTCTCTAAGCTCATCTTTATCCGACTCGATGGCTAACTCGAACAGCTCTTGAAGGTCTTCGGCCTCGCGATGAAGCTCTTCTACTGGCTCAATCACTGATTTGAGGGAGCTCAATTGAGAGACTACGGATTGGGCTGAATCCGGATTATCCCAGAACCCCACCCTGGACATCTGGGCCTCAAGCTTTTGAAGTTGGGTTTTCTTGTCAGGCAAGTCAAAGCCAGTCCCGGATTTTTTCAACCCGGGCCGACAAGTTCACTATTGCTGATTTCAATGCCACTGTTTCCATATTACAAACTGCTCATCACTAACTAATTTGCTGCTTAATATTGTTTATTGGCTGTTACCTTTCTGCTCTTATATCACATTGACAATAGATATGCAATCCTCGCCTCAAAATAATCAATCAGGGAGTTATTTTGTGCCTGAGATGGAATCCGGATAGAAACTGCGAAACCGGAAATTCCTGTTATGAGAGGTCGTTATGGGCAAGAAAACTCCCGGCTTGATATGAAAAATCGCTTGCGTTGCTCAAGAACTTGGCGCACACTCTGGGCAGATGAATTCGCAAGGAGACTGAATAGATGAGTGGCAGGCGTTTTTTCTTTGCAGGCGGGGGTACTGGAGGGCACATCTATCCGGCTGTTGCGGTGGCGGAGCGGATAGCTCAACTGGCCCCGGCGGCGAAGGTGCATTTTTTTTGCAGCAGCCGCCAGATTGATGCGCAAATCCTCAAACAGACGCCCTTCGAATATACGGTACTGCCGGCCAGGGGCTTTTCCGTTGGCGCCAGCGGATTAATCGATTTTGTTCGGTCGTTTATAAGGAGCTTCCGAATTGCCAAAGAGGTGATTGGCGAAAGCAAGGATGCTGTAGTGATAGGTGTCGGTGGGTTTGTTGCCGGGCCGGTTTGCTTTGCCGCGCATAAGGGCAAAGTGCCCATCGCGCTTTTGAACGTCGATATTGTGCCGGGGCGGGCGAACAAGATAATTGCGAGATGGGCGGATGAGATTTTCGTGCAGTTTGACCAAACGGCTCAATATTTTGCTAAGCGCAAAGCGAAAATCAGCGTTGTCGGTTGCCCTTTACGGAGCGGCTTTAGCGAGCCGGAGCCAGCCAGGGCAATCGAGCAGTTGGGTCTTGATAAGGGCAAGAAGATTTTGCTTGTGACCGGTGCATCGAGCGGGGCGGCGAATATCAACGATGCGGTGTGCTCGCTTTTAGGGAAGCTGGATGTCTTTGCGGATGATTGGCAGATAGTTCATCTGGCGGGGCATACCCATTTTGAAAAGGTCGAGAGCCGATATGGTGACGTGAAAATCAGCCATAAGGTTATGGGATATTACGATGATATGGCGAACCTGCTGGCGGCCGCGGATTTGGTAATTGGCAGGAGCGGGGCGGTGAGCGTGGCTGAGTATGCAGCGGCGGGCGTGCCGAGTATCTGTATGCCTTATCCACATCACAAAGATATGCATCAGTATCTGAACGCGGGCAAATTGGTTGAGGTCGCCGCGGCGGTGATAGTGGATGATTTGCCGGATGCGAAAGACCGAGCCGGATGGCTCTGGGAGGAGCTGGCCGAATTGATGAAAAACGAAGGGAAACGGCAAGAGATGGCGGAAAATTGCAAGGCAATAGCCAGCGTGGAAGCGGCTTCTAAAATCGCAGAGCAGCTGGTCAACTACGGTCAGGGATAACAGGGTAGATCGTACCCCCTCAGGAGCAATTCTTCCCTGGTCGCATAGTCAGGACCATCCCAGATTTTTCGTGGAATTGGCTTGACAAAACAGGGTATTTGGGGGGATAATGCTGCTTCTTAGTCGCAAGTGAGGATGGGCCAAAGTGCTGCAATAAACGTCCTTTGGAAAGCATCTAAGAGGGAGACTGAGGTGGTGTTTAGTTTTCAGGATATGCCCTTTTCGGAAAGGTAGTAATGATGAAAGCATTCGCTAAGACACGCCGTGATTTTATCAGGGAATCGATGTATTTTGGCGCCGGGCTGGTTGCGGCTGGGCCGCTGGGCAAAGCGCTGGCGCTGAAACTCAAGGTTAGACTGGTCGGTTCCAGGATGAAATTTGGGCTGGTTACTTACCAGTGGGGTAAGGACTGGGACGTGGCGACGCTGATAGCCAATTGCGCGAAGACCAGGGTGCTCGGCGTTGAGCTGCGCACGCAGCATGCGCACAAGGTTGAGTCTAACCTAAGCGCGCGGCAGCGAAGGGAAGTGAAAGGTCGTTTTGGCGACAGTGCGGTGACGCTTGTGGGCCTTGGGACGAATTTTGCTTTTCATCACGCTGACCAGGCGAAGCTTCGGGGCGACATCGAGGGGGCGAAACAGTATCTGAAGCTTTCCGCGGACGTGGGCGGCTCGGGTATCAAGGTCAAGCCGAACGATTTGCCAAAGAATGTGCCGCAGGAAAAGACGATTGCGCAGATAGGCAGGTCGCTCAATGAGCTTGGCCGGTTCGGGGCCGGGCTGGGCCAGAAGATTCGCTTAGAGGTTCACGGCGGGTGCTCGCCGCTGCCGATTATCAAGGCGATTATGGACGTGGCGGACCATCCGAACGTCGGGGTGTGCTGGAACTGCAATTCGCAGGATTTGCAGGGCGAGGGCTTAGAGCATAACTTCAACTTAGTTAAGGGCCGATTTGCTGATACGGTTCATATTCGCGAGCTGAATGTCGGCAGCTATCCTTATCAGGAGCTGATGAATCTGTTTGTGGGGATGGACTATGACGGGTGGATACTGCTGGAAGCGCGGACGAATCCGAAGGATAGAGTTGCGGCACTGGCCGAGCAGCGCGAGGTCTTCCAGGATATGGTTGCCAAGGCGCAGGCGGGTGGAGCCAAACGCGGAGGCGGGGTAAAGATTGTCGAAGCGGACAAGAAGCTGCGGGTGGAGATCAACGGGAAGCTGTTTACGGAGTACAACTACAAGGATGTTCCCAGGCCTTTCTTTTATCCGGTGATTGGGCCGACAGGCTCTAATATTACGCGGCACTGGCCGATGAAGGAGGGTCTGGATGAAGGGGACGACAAACGGGACCACGTCCATCATCGCTCGCTATGGTTTACGCACGGAGAGGTGAACGGGCACGATTTCTGGGGCGAGGGCAGCGGGAGCGGCAAGATTGTTCACGACCGGTTCGTTAAGGTCGAATCCGGTTCGAGAGTGGGCGTTATCGAGTCGAAGAACAAGTGGGTTGCGAAGGACGGCAAGGTGGTGTGCACGGACACGCGGACGCACCGGTTCTATAATCGGCCCGGCGGACAGTTAATGGATTTCGAGATAATGATTCACGCCTCCGAGGGTAAGGTGGTTTTGGGCGATACGAAGGAGGGCTCAATGGCGATTCGCTTAGCTCCGACGATGCGGGTCGAGGGCAAGGTCGCTAAGGGACATATCATCAATAGCGAGGGTGACGAGGACAAGAGTGCCTGGGGTAAGCGGGCGGCATGGTGTGATTACTATGGGCCTGTGGAGGGGCAAGCGGTAGGAGTGGCTATATTCGACCATCCGAAGAACCCGAAACATCCGACGTGGTGGCATGTTCGTACTTACGGACTTTTTGCGGCGAATCCGTTCGGGGTGCACGACTTTGAGAAGAAGCCAAAGGGTACAGGAGATATTACAATTCCAGCCGGTGAAAGTTTGACCTTTAAGTATCGATTTTATTTTCATAAGGGAGACGAGAAGCAGGGGCAAGTTGCAAAGTATTACCGCGAATACGCGGCGACAAAATAAGCACCGATAGTAACGTAACAAAGGACCGATTCCGGGTTATCTCGGAAAGCACTTTTGAAAGGGATAAAGGAGAAAATTATGAACAAGTTTACTCGTCGAGATTTTATGAAGAGCACTATGGCCGCCGGTGCGGCGATGGTATTGGCCGGGCCTAATTCACGTGTCCGCGGCGCCAATGACGACCTGCGGTTTGCGGTCGTCGGCACCGGGGGCCAGGGCGGCGGCCACATCAAGTATTTCAATGAAAAGGAAGGCGTCCGTGTGGTGGCACTTTGCGATGCGGATAAGGACCACGTAGAAAAACGAGCACGCGATTTCGAGAAGAAATACGGGCAGAAGGTCAAGACTTATATCGACGTTCGCAAGCTGCTGGAAGATAAGAGCATTGATGCGATTACCTCGGCGACGCCGAACCACTGGCATTCGTTAGTGACTATCTGGGCGTGCCAGGCGGGTAAGGATGTCTATATCGAGAAGCCGGTTTCGCACAACATCTGGGAAGGGCGAAAGATGATAGAGGCGGCCCGGAAGTACGACCGGATCGTGCAGACCGGAACGCAGAAGCGCTCGGACCAGGGCCTGATGGAGGCCTTCAAGTACATGCAGGAAGGCAAGATGGGTGCGATAAAGTGGTCGCGAGGTTTCTGCTATAAGCCCCGCTTCAGTGGAAAAGGGCTTGTTAACGGGACGAACGGGCCGATTTCGCCTCCGGCGACTGTAGATTATAATCTGTGGTGCGGGCCTGCCGACATGGAGCCCCTGCGACGAGAGGAGCTGCACTACAAATGGCATTGGGTCTGGAACACGGGCAACGGCGACTTGGGCAATCAGGGTATTCACGAGGTGGACTTAGCTCGCTGGGCGCTGGGCGGCCCGGAGAAGCTGCCGCCGCGCGTTATGAGTATCGGCGGCAGGTTGGGAGTTAACGATGCGGGCGAGACGGCCAATACACAGATTGTGTTCTTGAATTACAAGCCTGCTCCGTTGATTTTCGAGGTTCGCGGTCTGCCGTGCAAGAAGGGCGACTCGTCGATGGACAATTTCCGCGGGACTCGTATCGGAATTTGC
>Ga0114919_10001238_pt1 | contig 20467 bp, 16 predicted proteins | sample BlataG_FD_88682 | JGI IMG/M metagenome (GOLD analysis project Ga0114919, IMG submission 88682) | Deep subsurface microbial communities from Black Sea to uncover new lineages of life (NeLLi) - Black_00105 metaG | ecosystem: Environmental > Aquatic > Marine > Oceanic > Sediment | place: Atlantic... | reverse complement strand
ATAGGCGTTTAGAGCGCACAAATTCAATAATTAAATCAAACTTTGTAAATTGGTGTGATTGTTTTATAGTTTCATAAACGATTGATAGTTGCGGTAAGAAAATAATTTTCAGAAATAAATTTCAAATTTCGAATATCAAATGATAAATACAGGGCTAATCTTCAATACCCTACTAAAAAGGATGGTAGCAAACAATCCAATACGTTTTTATTCAAATAAGAACATAACTTTGTAAACTAATTGAAAAACAGTAGATATGAAAGTTCAAAGGTCAATCCCGATACGTAGAAATAATACACATTTCACCAGGCAAGTTCGTCTCACCGGATCATTTTTTTCTATCATTTGGGGGCTGTCTCAAAAGCACAAAAAAGAAGTTCTCGCAGAGACCGTAAAGATTACGCAAAGATCGCAGTTGGAAGTATATCAATGTATGCCAACTAGCATAAATTCAAATAGTGTTAATAACTTTGCCAAATAAATCCGGTAATCGGCTAATCAATTGATAAACATATTTTAATTTTGGCTGTGGCAAAAAATTGGAAACTAACCGGTGTGTTAGGATGAAAATATTATATGTTAAATGTTATAAGTTATATGTTAATTGCAAGCGGAAAAAATAGATTTGAAATTTTAGAGAATTTAGAAACATTAGTTCATTGAGAAAAATTAAAATAGTATCTAATTCCGGCCTTTGAAAAACAGAATTAATATACCGCCAGCAATTAACAGCACCTATAAGTCATGCTTGGAGGAAAACCAAACCGAAACATAGGGAAGATTCACTAATTTTAGTAAGCATAGAAAACGAAATAAAATAAATCACGCACGGCTCATAATTGCTAAACATTTGCTGTTATATGTTCAATTTAATAGATCTCGAAAGAAAATCACACTTAAACCCTCGGGATTAAAGCCGTAACTAATAACTTTTAACCTATAACAAATAACAAAATAAGAGAAACTTGAAAACCGCAATGTTACAGAAACCGGATTTTTTAAGCGAACTGAATAAAGCCCAGAGGGAAGCTGTAGTCAACTACAAGGGGCCATCTCTTGTCATTGCCGGTCCGGGTTCCGGAAAAACACGGGTATTAACATACAGGATTGCTTATTTACTGAATGAAGGTGTTCCTGCCGGATTAATTCTCGCCCTGACTTTTACCAATAAAGCAGCACAAGAAATGAAAGACAGGGTAAAGCAGATTGTAGGTTTTGAAATGGCAAGGGCTTTGTGGATGGGGACATTTCATTCGATTTTCGCGAAAATACTGCGATTTGAGAGTAAACATCTCGATTATCCGTCAAACTATACCATCTACGACAAGGTCGACTCTAAAAATGTAATAAAATCGGTCATTAAAGACATGGATCTCGATGATCAGGTTTACAAGGCAAATGATGTATTAAACCGGATTTCGGCTGCTAAAAACAGTCTTATAACCGCACAGGCATACGATAACAATCCGGAATTAAAAGAACGGGATAAAATAGCCGGGACTCCACGGATTTCAGAACTATATAAGCTTTATGCCACACGTTGTTTTAAGGCAAAAGCAATGGATTTTGACGATTTGCTTTTAAATACAAATATCCTGTTCCGTGATTTTCCCGAGGTTTTAAAAAAGTATCAGGGAAAATTCAGCTACATACTTGTAGACGAATACCAGGACACTAATTTTGCCCAGTACCTGATAGTTAACAAATTGGCGGAAAAGCATAAGAATGTTTGTGCCGTTGGTGATGATGCACAGAGTATATACTCTTTCAGAGGCGCCAAGATCGAAAACATTTTAAACTTTCGTAACGATTATCCCGGTTATACCATCTTCAAACTTGAACAAAATTACCGCTCTACACAAAAAATCATCGAGGCAGCCAATAGCCTGATCCAAAAAAACCGGGGACAGATCCATAAAACGATCTGGTCAAAAAACAAAGCCGGGGAAAATATTAAAGTGATCAGGGTTTTGACAGATACTGAGGAAGGATTTGTAATCTCCAACTCTATCTTAGACACAAAACTTACCCAACAGTTGCAATTTCAGGATTTTGCAATCCTTTACAGGACTAATGCCCAATCGAGAATATTTGAAGAGTCCCTTCGAAAAAGGAATATCCCCTATAAAATTTATGGCAGCATTTCATTTTACCAGAGAAAAGAAATAAAAGACTTACTGGCCTATTTCCGGTTAATTATTAATAACCAGGATGAGGAAGCATTAAAAAGAATTATAAACTATCCGGCCCGGGGTATCGGTAATACCACACTGAATAAGCTGGACAATTACTCAAACGCCAAAAACATAAATATATGGGATATTATTAAAGAAACAGACCGGTATTCTGTGGAACTGAATAAGGGTATAAGGAACAAGATCCAATCATTTGCTCAAATAATCGTCGATTTTTCATCGAAGCTAAAGAAGATTGATGCTTACGACCTGGCTTTTGAAATTGCTTCCTCAACCGGTTTTCTAAAAGATCTATACACCGGCAAATCTCCCGAAGAAATCAGCAAGTATGAAAACATCCAGGAGCTTTTAAATGGCATAAAGGAATTCACCCAAAATCCTGAAAGATCCGGCAAATTTGTAAGCCTGGAAGAATACATGGAAAATGTTGCACTTTTAACTAACGCCGATAAGGAAAAAGAAGATGATAAAAACAAGGTCGCGATAATGACCATACACTCTGCCAAAGGATTGGAATTTCAGCATGTTTATATTGCAGGAGTTGAAAAAGATTTATTCCCTTCACATTTATCTTCCGAAAATATAAAAGACCTTGAAGAAGAGCGCAGGTTATTTTATGTAGCCATTACCCGTGCAAAAAAACAAGTTACAGTGACTTATGCAGAACACAGGTTTAAATGGGGAAATCTTATAAAGTGTAATCCAAGTCGTTTTATCCATGAAATTGATGAAAAATACCTTGATTATCCGGAATTGGAAAATTATGGATCCAAACCCAATTTTGATAAGGAAAGAACATCATTCAATGGATTTCCTCAAAAAAAGTTTTATTCCGGAAACGAAAACAATCCGGACCCGGCTGTCAGGAACAAAAAACTGATAAAAATTCGCGAAGCAATTGAAGATACCCTTCATAACGAGACCTTTAAAGCAGATGATCCTGGTTTGATTCAAACCGGAATGGAAGTTGAACACCCAAGGTTTGGATTTGGTAAAGTGATCAAACTGGAAGGGGATCACCCTAACATCAAAGCAACGGTTTTTTTTCCAAACCACGGACAAAAGCAATTATTGCTGAAGTTTGCCAAGCTAAAAATAATAAGCCATTAGAATTATTGTATTTGATCAGTGTGTTGTGAGGAAAAGAAACAGAATGTTATGAAATGTTATAACTTATACCAACTCTTGAATTTTAAAAGAGACTCTCTAAGACTGATTAATTTAGTCACAAATAATTAACCTGCATTCTTTGTTATATAGTGTTAAAAAATTAGCTTTGCAGAAAAATATCAGGTTATGGAATACGATTATAATACCCAACGAAAGAAACTGGTACTTCCTGAGTACGGCAGGAATATTCAGAAGATGATAGAGCATATTATAAATATTAAAGACAGGGAAGAACGAAACAGGGCGGCAAAGACAATTATTTCGATCATGGGAAACGTGAATCCCCATTTAAGGGATATAAGTGATTTTAAGCATAAACTGTGGGATCATTTAGCATTGATTTCAGATTTCAAATTGGATATCGACTCTCCTTATGAAACCATTGCAAAAGAAACCCTCCTTGAAAAACCGAAAAAAATCCCTTATCAACATAGCAAAATAAAATATTTACATTATGGCAGGCTAATCGAAAAATTAATTCACAAAGCTGCTGAACTTGAGGAAGGAGAAGAAAAAAATAAGTTGATTATGCTCATTTTGAACCATATGAAAAAATCCTATCTCAACTGGAGCAGAAACCAGGTAAACGATAACCTCATTTTTGATAATATGAAGGAACTGTCAGACGGGAAAATTGAAATACCTGATGACATGAAATTAACAGAAACAAGAGAAATTCTCGCCAGAGCCAAGAAAAAGAGAATGGCCAGGAAAAGTAAATAGTAATAGTTACAGGTTTCAAGTTGAAGTTATCAGCTATACCGAAGGCTTTATTATAAGACAACACTCAACCACTCTTTATGGCTACCTTTATCATAAACGGGGGCAATCAACTCCGGGGCGAGATTATACCACAGGGCGCAAAAAATGAAGCTCTCCAAATCATTTGCGCAACATTGCTTACCTCCGAAAAGCTTACTGTTAAAAACATACCGGATATCAGTGATGTTAATAAATTAATCTATCTATTAGAAGGACTTGGAGTTACCGTCCAAAAAACATCAAATTCAGAATACTCTTTCCAGGCTGCTAATATTCATATTGAATATCTGCTTACTCAGGAATTTCAGGAACAAGCATCAGAACTTCGCGGTTCCATTATGATTGTTGGTCCACTTCTGGCACGATTTGGAAAAGGTTATATTCCCAAGCCGGGTGGAGATAAAATTGGCAGAAGAAGGCTCGACACCCATTTTACCGGCTTTCAGAAGTTAGGAGCAAAATTTGAGTTCGACACAAAAAAACATTTTTACAAAGTCGAAGCACAAAACCTTAAAGGAACGTATATTCATCTTGAGGAAGCCTCTGTTACAGGCACGGCAAACATTATAATGACTGCTGTTTTGGCAAGGGGTACAACAACCATTTATAATGCCGCCTGTGAGCCTTATGTTCAACAACTTTGCCGGATGCTGATCAAAATGGGAGCTAATATCAGAGGAATAGGCTCAAATTTGTTAATCATCGAAGGTGTCGATTTTTTAACAGGTTGCACCCATACATTACTGCCCGATATGATCGAAATTGGCAGTTTTATTGGTCTTGCCGCTATTACCGGGTCGGAAATAACCATTAAAAATGTTTCAATTAAGAATTTAGGGATTATCCCCGACTCCTTTAAAAGACTCGGTATAAAAATTGAATATAGAAATGAAGATATATACGTTCCCCTGCAAGAGCACTATGAGATTGAAACATTTATTGATGGTTCCATTATGACAATCTCCGATGCCGTCTGGCCGGGTCTGACCCCTGACCTTCTAAGTGTCTTTCTGGTTGTTGCAACACAGGCAAAAGGAAGTGTCCTTATTCATCAGAAGATGTTCGAGAGCCGTTTGTTTTTTGTAGACAAACTCATCGATATGGGCGCCCAAATCATTTTATGTGATCCTCACCGGGCAACAGTTATCGGGCTTGATAAACAATTAAAACTTCGCGGTACTACCATGACCTCGCCCGATATTCGTGCAGGCGTTGCGCTTTTAATTGCTGCCCTTTCCGCCGAAGGAACTAGCATCATTCATAATATCGAACAAATAGACAGGGGGTATCAGGCTATCGACAAACGACTAAACAAGCTTGGAGCTGATATAAAGAGAGAGAAATAACCCTTTCCACTCTTTTTTCTACATGCCAATTTGTCGTAGTTGTCAGTATGGCAAATTATTTGTTGATTGGGCAATGATCAAATACCCACATATTGAAACAATAAACCATTTTAGAAGATGAAACAGTCTTAACCAGGATTCATCCGCCGGTTGCCGGACAGCATGTGGGAGTGAGAACCATTCAAAGAGCGAAGCGAGTTGAATGTCTCACGAGTAGCTTGTGCGGTTGCTATGTGGGAACAAGTAAACTAAAAAATCCTGAATATAAAGGAAAGGTATTTTGATAGAGTCAGACCAAAAAAATAACTAAAATTATTAACAGATGAATAAAAGCAGTACAACTGAAAAAAGTGAAAAGAAGAGTCAAAACGGTGATCCAATAAGAACATCATCAGGCAAGGCAGCAAAAAAAAGCAAGGAAAAAGTTAAGGTCGATCGTTTTGAAAAAAAGATAAAAGCATCGGTTAAAAAGGAAAAGTCGAATGAATTAAAAATAAAGGGACTTCAGGATAAATATTTAAGACTCTCGGCAGAATTTGATAATTACAGGAAACGCACACTTCGCGAAAAGATTGAACTAACCAAGTCAGCCAACGAAAATATTTTATTAAAACTATTGCCGGTAATGGACGATTTTGACAGAGCCCTACAATCAATGAATGAAACAACCGATTGTAATGCCGTGAAAGAGGGTATCGACTTGATATACGGGAAATTCAAAGAATTCATACAATCAAATGGTGTAAAGGAAATTGATGCCCTGCACAAAAGTTTTGACAGTGATTACCACGAGGCAATCAGCAAGATCCCGGCTCCTGATAAAAAGCTAAAGGGAAAAATAGTAGATGTAGTGGAAAAAGGATATTTCCTGAATGACAAAGTAATACGTTATTGCAAAGTGGTTATAGGAGAATAATACGATGGCGAAAAGAGATTACTATGAAGTATTAGGAGTATCCCGGAATGCATCAAATGAGGAAATTAAAAAAGCATACCGGAAGCTGGCATTAAGATATCACCCCGATAAAAATCCCGGTGATAAAAGTGCAGAGGATAAGTTTAAAGAAGCAGCTGAAGCCTATGAAGTTTTAAGTAACGATCAAAAAAGGGCCAGATACGATCAATTTGGCCATGCCGGATTAAGTGGATCAGGTCAGGGTTTTGGAGCAGGAGGAATGACTATTGAGGATATTTTTTCTCAATTCGGCGACATATTCGGAGGGTTTGGATTTGGAGGGTTTGGGAGCAGCAGAAGGTCAAGAAGTGTTAATAAAGGAACCAACTTAAGAGTAAAAGTCTCTCTTAATCTGGAAGAAATAGAAACGGGTGTTGAAAAGAAATTAAAGCTGAAAAAATACATTTCCTGCAATAATTGTAGTGGAACCGGATCCGCAGATGGATCAGCTTATTCGAATTGTCATACTTGTCACGGAAGTGGCCAGGTTATCAGGATTTCCAATACTTTTTTTGGGCAAATACAAACCAGTACAACCTGCCCGGCTTGCGGAGGTGAAGGGAAAGTTATTACAAGAAAATGTCCTCATTGTGCCGGAGAAGGTATTATCAGAGATATTGAAATCGTATCAATAAATATACCGGCAGGTGTTTCCCGTGGAATGCAAATGACTGTTACAGGTAAAGGAAATGCAGCCAGACGTGGTGGAATTAACGGCGATTTGCTGGTTCTGATCGACGAAGTTAAACATCCTGAATTAATTCGTGATGGAAACGATTTACTATACTCTTTATTCCTGAGTATTTCTGACGCGGCTATTGGAACCAATGCCGAAATACCAACGGTTGACGGAAAAGTCAAGATTCGGATTGATCCCGGAACCCAACCCGGAAAAATTCTGAGATTAAAGGGAAAAGGACTACCGGAAGTAAATGGTTATGGCAAAGGTGATCTCCTTGTTAATATCAATGTGTGGATACCAAAATATCTGACGAAAGAAGAAAAAAGAATTCTGGTTAAACTAAACGAATCGGAAAATTTTATCCCACGTCCCGATAAGTCTGATAAAAGCTTTTTTGAAAAAATGAGAAGCTATTTTGAATAAATTTTTACCGGCACTGCATAATTCATATCTGATTTTTATTTTACAAATGGTTATACAATCTCTGTAACACAACTGTTTAATAGGCTAAGGCTGAGGTTTTTATCTTTAATAACCAGTGCCTGGATCTTTTAAGCATTGTACTACATAATCCTTATCAATTAAGATATAATTCAAGCGATTCAATCTTAATTTCATAGAAGCTGTTCTCTGATTGACAAAGCAGTCAGCCTGTCTAAGTCGGGCAGAGCAATTGAGTATTATCTTCATTGGATATTAAATAAATGTTTTTCTTAGCCTTAGCCTTAGCCTATCTTAAAATTCTTTAATAACTTGCTTGCGAAGCTATGTTAATTTTTATCTTACAAATATTCTATCTTTGTAACCCAAAACCAAAGAATCGATATATTAATGGAATTTTTTAAAGCTCAGCACATTGTAAAGCAATTTGCCAATCATCTCGCCCTGGATCAGATAACCGTATCGGTTCCCGAGGGTAGCATTTACGGATTACTTGGGCCAAATGGCGCGGGGAAAACCACCCTGATTAGAATTATCAATCAAATAACTGCACCCGATAGCGGCGAATTATTTTTCAAAGGGAATAAACTTAAATCAGATGATATTTATGATATCGGTTATTTACCCGAGGAACGAGGCTTATACAGAAAAATGAAGGTTGGTGAACAATCCGTTTACCTCGCCCGGCTTAAAGGCTTGTCAAGACAAGATGCTTTGAAAAAATTAAAGGTTTGGTTTGAGAAATTTGAGATCGAGGCATGGTGGAACAAGAAGGTTGAAGAACTTTCAAAAGGAATGCAACAGAAAGTTCAGTTTATTATTACCGTCCTTCATGAACCCAAACTACTTATTTTTGATGAGCCTTTTACCGGATTTGATCCCATCAATGTTAAAATTTTAAAGAAGGAAATTCTGGAGTTTAAGGACCAGGGGGCAACCATTATTTTTTCAACTCATGATATGGGATCGGTTGAAGAACTTTGCAGCCATATTACCTTAATAAACAAAGCCCGTACATTGCTCGAAGGGGGTATCGATGAAATACGAAAAAGGTATGCTTCCGATGAGTACGAAATTGGATTTGAGGGAGAAGCAAACCTGTTAACGGCTACCCTGAGTTCGCAATATAAAATTCTTGAACACAAAAAAGTAAATGGTCAAAGTATCGTTAGAATAAAACTTCAGGACAGTTTTTCAACCAACGATATATTGAAATCACTGCTACAATCCGGAAAAATTGTTTCATTCAATGAAATTGTCCCTGGCATGAATGATATTTTTATCCGTGTTGTTCAGGAAGAAAAAACGATAAAAAAATGAATAAGGTATCCATTATTATCAGGAGAGAATACACTACCAGGGTAAAAAAGAAATCATTTATCATAATGACACTTCTGGCGCCCTTGTTTATGGCGGCTATGTTTGTTATTCCTGTCTGGGTAATGACACGTAAAGACACCGATGAAAAAACCATAGCTGTAATTGAAGACGGAACAGAGATGTTTAAAGGGAAAATACCAGGAACAAAATACCTGAAATTTGAATACCTTGAGAATGTGAACCTTCAGGAAATCAAAGGCAATTTCGGCGAACTGGGTTATTATGGCATCTTACATATTTCTCCTAAGGTTACCTATCTCCCAGGCGCCATTCAGCTATTATCCAACAAGCAACCACCACTCGATATTACAGAGCATATTTCGAACGCGATTGAAAAAGAAATCGAAAGACTCAAACTGCTTACCTATGACATTGAGGATCTTGATGAAATCCTTAAAGAAATTGATACAGATGTTAAAATTCAAACCATCAAGATAAGTGATACAGGTGAAGAAAAAGAAACGAGTACGGTTATTGCAATGGGTTTAGCTTATATAAGCGGTATTCTGATTTACATGCTTACCTTCATTTTTGGGGCACAGGTGATGAGAGGAGTCATTGAAGAAAAGACCAGCCGGATTGTTGAAATTATTATCTCCTCAATAAAACCCTTTCAGTTAATGATGGGAAAGATCATTGGTATTGCATTGGTTGGCCTGACACAATTTTTCTTTTGGATTTTAATTACGTTTATCATTATTTCCATAGCAAAATCCGTTTTAATTCCTGATATAAGTGCAGTAATCGAACAACCATTAACTGAAAATATTTTATCATCAAGTCCTGTTGGTCAAACCCAGGTTTCTGAGATTCAGGAAATGAGTGAAATACAGGAAATCTTCAGCACATTGGGGAACATACCCTGGGTAACAATTATTTTTGCATTTATTTTCTATTTTCTGTGTGGTTATCTGTTATACGCATCCCTGTTTGCTTCAATAGGAGCTGCTGTTGACAACGAAACGGATACCCAACAATTCATGATGCCAATTACCATTCCTTTACTGCTCGGATTATTCGTTGCCATGGGTGCTTTCCAAAACCCGGAAAGTTCAATTGTTTTCTGGTTCTCCCTCATTCCCCTGACCTCTCCCATTGTTATGATGGCTCGTATTCCGTTTGGTATACCACTTTGGGAATTGGGTCTTTCTATGATATTGCTGATTCTGACTTTTATTGGTACTACCTGGATGGCGGCAAAGATATACCGGACAGGAATTCTTTTATATGGAAAGAAACCAACGTATAAAGAAATGTGGAAATGGATCCGGTACAAAAATTAAATCTTCCACAATGCCAAATATTTTGGTTATAGATGATGAACAAAGTATAAGGAATACCCTGAAAGAGGTTCTCGAATACGAAAAACATACTGTCGATCTCGCGATCGACGGAATGGAAGCCCTTGAATTATTCAGGAATAATCAATATGATATTGTTCTTTGTGATATTAAAATGCCCAAAATGGACGGCATCGAGGTGCTGGAAAAAATCTTCGAAATCTCAACCGAGGTTCCGGTAATTATGATTTCCGGTCATGGTAATATCGATACTGCCGTTGAAGCAATAAAAAAAGGGGCATTTGACTTTCTTGAAAAACCTCTTGATCTGAACCGCCTTCTAATAACCATCCGGAATGCCCTGGATAAATCTACATTGATAACTGAAACCAGGGTATTAAAACGCAAAGTAGCCAAGACACACGACATGATCGGGGATTCGGAAGCGATCAGACAGGTTAAGGAAATGATTGAACGTGTTGCACATACAGACGCAAGGGTTTTGATTACCGGAGATAACGGAACAGGTAAAGAACTGGTTGCACGATGGCTGCACGAAAAAAGCAAACGGGCTGAGATGCCTTTTATTGAAGTGAACTGCGCCGCTATACCTTCCGAACTAATAGAAAGTGAACTATTTGGGCATGAAAAAGGCTCCTTTACCTCAGCCATCAAGCAACGAAAAGGGAAATTTGAACAGGCTCATGGCGGCACTTTATTCCTTGATGAAATCGGCGATATGAGCCTTTCAGCCCAATCCAAGGTTCTCAGGGCGTTGCAGGAAAATAAGATCACCCGTGTAGGCAGCGATAAGGACATCAACGTTGATGTGAGAATTATTGCTGCAACGAATAAAAACATGCAGGAAAAAATCAGGGAAACCCACTTCAGGGAGGACCTTTATCACAGGATAAGCGTAATTCTGATAAATGTACCCCCGCTTAATGACCGTATAGAAGACATACCATTGCTGGCAGAGCATTTTAATAAGCTGATTTGTGAGGAGTATGGAATGAGCAGGAAAATCATTACCAAAGACGCGATTAAGGAACTTCAGAAAATCAACTGGACAGGTAATATCAGGGAATTCCGAAACGTTTTGGAACGGTTGATTATTCTCTGCGAAAAACAAATTACGGGAAAGGATGTAATCGCATTTGCTCACCCGATTTCAGGAAATAAATGATAAAAACCGAAGTCCCCAGGTTTTAGGCAAGGTGGTTATAATAAATAACCAGGACATATTGACCGTAATCCGGTTTCCAGAATAGTATCAATCAAATTTCATATCTGACATTTTGCGTAAATAAGGAGTAATAGTTACGAAGTCCTGCTTATTAAATTTATCACTTCTACCCCAATTATTGTTCCAACCACCCCAATACCTGTCATATAATTGTATCCCTCATATAAACCAAATGTCAGGAGGCAGTATATATTCTGATTAAATTATAAAAAAACGAAATTATTTCGAATTAACAGGGTTTTTGTCTTTATTGTTTTTATATACCTTTGGTTTTCTTTCCAGGTATACATTCTATCTTATTTATTAAACAAATTGGGAGTCATAAATTCGGAAATATTTAAAAAATGCCAAGTCTGATATAACTATGAATATCGGTCTGATTAATCCAAACAAAGAAATAAAAGACCCTGCAATACATTTAGGTCTCGGTTATATAGCTTCTTATGCTTTGGAAGTTAATAATGAGTTGAATTTCAGTTTACTGGACACCCGTGTGGCAAAAAAACGGGAATTTAATGCATTTTTTAACACAAAATTCGACCTGGTTGGGATTACAGCCTCAAGTCAGACATTTAAGGAAGCAAAAGAATGCGCAGACCTGCTGATCCAAAAACACCCTGCTCTGCCTATATGCATCGGAGGTCCTCATGCCTCAACATTCTTTGAGGAAGATTTACTTAATTATCCTTTTGATTTTGCCGTATTCGGAGAAGGTGAAGTTACTTTTTCCGAGTTGATTGGTTTTCTTAATGGTGAAATGCCAATCACCGGAATAAACGGACTTATTTACAAAAATAAAAAGGGTAAAATTATCAAAAACCCCCCACGGAATATTATTAAGGATATAGACCGTATACCCTTTCCATACTATGCTTTATTTAAAATGAACCGGTATCCGCAGCATCGTATAATTACAAGCCGTGGTTGTCCTTATCAATGCGTTTTTTGCAACTCACATTCCATCTGGACGAATAAATGGAGAAAACGATCTGCTGAAAATACTCTTAAAGAAATAGAGCTTTTAATTTCAGCATATTCTATGAAGTCATTTGTGTTTAATGATGATAGTTTCAATATCGATTTAGAGAGAGTTGAGAAAATTTGTGATTACATTATCTCAAATGTATCCGGAATACTTTGGTCAACTTCTATACGAATAGACAGAATAAATAAAGATATAGCGAAGAAAATGCGTAAAGCAGGATGTTACAATGTTAGTGTCGGCATTGAATCGGCAAATAATGAAGTCTTAAAAAACATTAAAAAAAATATATCAAAAGAAAAAATTTCCGATGGAATTCAAATACTCAGGAATGCCGGTATTGATGTGATGGGTCAGTTTATGATCGGCAACCCTGGCGACACATTGAAAACGATTGAAGAATCCATCGAATTCGCAAAAAAGTCGAATTTAAATGGCGTTGAATTTTATACTATTTTACCCTATAAAGACACTCTTATCTGGGAATATGCTAATACATATGGGAAATTACTTACTGATAAACCCTGTTTTGAATATCATACACTGAACCCCAGAATAATTTTCGAAACACCTGAATTTTCGTACGAAGAAAGAGTAAAAGCGATTGAATTAGCTCGAAAAAACGGATTTTATCATGCACTAAGCACAGACCGGAGAAATCTGATTTTAGACATTGGGAGAAGTTTTGCCAAGCATATTCAAATGCTGTTTGGTGGTGGGTTCGGGAACAAAATGTACCTGATTTTAAGATACATTTACCGGAAATATTTCCGTGAAGGGACACATAGTAAATAGTCTATCTCCAATTTAACCAAGGTTCGACTTAAAAATGTTATATAAATCCCTCATTATTAGCTATTACTATTTTTGAATAATGAACTAAGCAAAGCTATCTCATGAGTGATAGCGAATAATATCGAACAGGTAATTACGATGCTGTCGGATGTTTCCATCCGACAGCATCGTAATCCGCTAAACGGATATCGAACTCACGTTAATTAGATTAATTACTTTGCGAAGCTATGTTCTTTTCAGGGGTTTTATACAGTCGGGTGGAACCACCCGACTCCATTAGTAACCACTCGTACCCCGAAACCCGGAGCAGGAGTTGCAGTTTAAATTCTTCAGCTTTTTTTCCTGATCTTAATGGTCTGACCCGGCATGATTCGTTTGGCATTCTCCAGATTATTTATTCTCATCAGATCGGTTTCGGTAACTCCCGGATATTTCTTTGCAATCTCCCAAAGCGTATCGCCTTGTTTTATCCTGTAATAAATGTAATTATCATCCGATGGTTCCGTAGTTGCCAGAATTTCTTCCGGCCGTGTGGCACCTTTGCCAATGCTTTGTTGTTTCTCTTCAAAAGTCATTGAGTTGATCTTTTTATACGTCTGAGCTTTTCCGGGAGGAACGTACACCGCCAGTTTTTGTCCGCTTCTGATGAGATTTCTGTGAATATTGTTCCAATACCTGAGATCTGATGCTCTTACATGATACCACTCTGCAATATAACCAAGATTATCACCCGGTTTAACGGTATAATAAAGTTTTGTTTTACCTGTGGGCGGTTCATGCACATATATTGAACGGGTAGGGTTGGTTATTTTTTCCCGGGGATCAAAATAAATTGAATCTTTATAGGCAAAAATGGAATCCTGCAGGTCAATAAATGATAAGGAATACTCAAAGGGTAGGGTCAACGAGAAACCTTTGGTATTGCCCGGAATAATATCCCTTCTGTACTGCGGATTCAAATCCCTAAGCATTTTAACAGGGATATCCAATACCTCAGCAACCTGGTTTAAGTGAAGATATTCATGGATCATAATAGTATCCGTGATGAGAGGCAAGTCGATCTCCCCCGGATGTATATTATGTTCAGGATAATAATTCATTATATAGGTTGCTGCTATGTATGCCGGAATGTGACCTCGTGTTTCCCTGGGTAAATAGTAGTAAATGTCCCAATAATTTTGTTTCCGGCCTGCCCGCCTGATTGCTTTTCGAACATTGCCCGGTCCGCAATTATAGGCTGCTATTACCAATATCCAATCCTCATAAATATTATAGAGGTCTTTAAGATACCTCGCGGCTGCATGGGTGGATTTTACCGGGTCGCGTCTTTCATCGACCAGGGAATTTATGGTTAATCCGTACATCCTGCCTGTACCATACATAAACTGCCAGATTCCGGTTGCCCCAACCTTTGAGACAGCCCGTGGATTCAGGGCCGATTCAACGATTGTCATGTAAATTAATTCTGTTGGAAGTCCATAGATATCGAAAATCTCCTTAAAAACCGGGAAATAAAAATCAGTCAAACCCAGCATTGCTTCAAGATTTTCACGGCGCTCTTTCGTATATACATTGATAAAGTTTCTCACAATCCGGTTATACTGCAAATCAACCACTGAAGGAATTTTCCCTATTCGTTCCACATACACTGAATCAGGGAAATCCGGTACCAGGGAATCGTTATCAATGATTTCTGACAATTGTAAACTATCCTGTTTCCGGGTATGCTGAACATACCACATATGAACCAGACTGTCCAGATTACTTTTAAAATTCAATAAATGTATTTCTTCGGAAATGGGAATGGTATCCGTAGCTGTTTTAAATCCAAAAGCGGAATTACCAACCGCAATAAGCAGAATTGCAGTAATATATTTAATTTTTTGTAGCATTTTCTTGATTTTAGAATCAGGCAAAAGTAATAATTTACCCCGTTAAAAACGAAAACTGAATTTTATTCCCATTGTATGAGTATACCTTGAAGTCGGGAATAGTTCCGGCTCGATGTGTAAGGTTAACTCATCACTTATATCGTAATCGAATAAATGAGCATCTACCGAAGCATCCACAATATTCAGGATATACCATAATCCTATACCAATGTATGACAGATCCCTGTTTCGCCTGTAGTAATCTTTATTTAATTCTAAAGCGTTTTTAAACCAGTCGTATGTAGAAGGGTCATAAGTCTCCTCATTTTCATATAATTCTTTAACAATTTCTCTCTCATCCAATCCTCTTTCATTTATGATTGTAAGGTAACTGGTTGTCAAGGTATCATTATCGATAAAATCGCCGTAAGCATTGATATACTTCGTAAATCTTGAACCATTGAATTTAACCAGGTAAGCCAGGGTCCCAAAACCGGCATATATAACCGGGACTTTCCAGTATTTTTTATTATAGACTTGGCCAAGTCCCGGGATCACCATTGAATAAAAGCTAGCCCTTTTGGGTGAATGACCGCGTAATACAATGGAATCCCCGGATATAGAACTGTTAGTCTGTTGAGCGAAAAAAGGTTCACCAGAGACAATCAGGAAAAGGAAAAGAATACTGAATAAATATGTTCGAAGTGTGGATATCCTCAAAATAATAATTCCATTAAGTTATGCTACAACCTGATATGGCAGCAAATATAAGGAATTTAAACATTTAGTTTATCCAAAACACCAAGAATCCGTTCCAGTTCTTCACCGGATTCAAAAGGAATTACAATTTTACCATGACCTTGTTCATTTACCCTGAACTGAACATTTGTTTCGAAGAATTTTGAAAGATGGTTTTGTAACTGAGTGTATTCAGCATTTAATCGTTGCTTTCTTTCGACTTTATTATGGTTTTTGGCTGGTTTATTATTCAACCTTCTTACCAGTTCTTCGACTCTTCTTACCGAAAGCTCATTCTCCAAGATTTGATAATAAATGGTAATTTGAGCCTTCGGATCTTCGATGTTGACAAGGGTACGGGCATGTCCCATTGATATTCTACCGTCACGAATACCCAGTTGAATTTCGGCAGGTAATTTTAATAACCGGAGATAATTGGCAATGGTTGATCGTTTTTTTCCGACTCTTTCACTTAAGTTCTCCTGTGTCAGGTTACATTCTTCAATTAATCGCTGATAGCTGATAGCCACTTCAATAGCATCCAGGTCCTCCCGCTGTATATTTTCAACAAGCGCCAATTCCAGCATAGCCTGATCATCAGCGGTGCGAATATAAGCAGGAATTGCCGGTAATCCGGCCATTTTTGCAGCCCTGTATCGACGTTCTCCGGTAATCAACTGGAATTTATTATGTCCCCGTTTTCTTACGGTAATGGGTTGAATGATACCCAGTTCTTTAATTGATGATGCCAATTCAACCAGTCCTTCTTCATTGACCCTGGACCTTGGTTGGAATGGATTCAATTCAATATTGCCGATCTCTACTTCATTTATGGAACCAACTTGTCCGAGTTTTTCCCTGTCGGCATCCTCGATCAATGCTCCCAGTCCCCTCCCTAATGCATTCTTTCTAGCCATGTGTAATAAAATTTGGCTGTATTCTAAATATTATATGATATAACATGGAATTATGGAATGTTGGAGTAATGTAATATTGGGAATTCCAATATTCCAATACTCCATTATTCCTGAGCATTTATAATATAGAGAATGATATAAACACTAAATAAATCATATATTATATAAAACATAGCGTATTATTTCTATTCCATTATCCTTTCTGCATTTTTGATCCTGGTTTTCTCGTTCTTCTGAAGCAACTCCCTTGCAAGGTTCAGGTGGTTAATTGATCCTTTTGAATCTATGTCGTACATTAAAACCGGTTTCCCAAAACTGGGCGCTTCACTTAACTTTATATTACGTTGAATAATAGTATCAAAAACCATTTGCTGAAAATGTTTTCTTACCTCTTCCACCACCTGGTTCGATAACCGTAATCTTGAATCATACATTGTGAGCAGAAAGCCTTCAATTTCAAGATCCTGATTAAGCCTGCTTTGAATTATTTTTATTGTATTTAGCAATTTTCCCAGGCCTTCAAGTGCAAAATACTCACATTGAACCGGGATAATAACTGAATCGGCGGCTGTTAAAGCATTAACAGTAAGCAAACCCAATGAAGGAGAACAATCAATAAGGACAAAATCATAGTCATCCTTAACCCTCCCGATAACCTGTTTTAGCTTCTTCTCGCGGTTAGGCAAATTTAGCATTTCTATTTCGGCTCCAACCAGATCAATATGTGATGGGACAAGATATAGATTATCAATCTCCGAAGTTAACACGATATCTTTAGGATTTACATCATCGATCAGGCATTCATATATACTGGTTTTAATGTTTTTGACATCAAAACCAATGCCTGAGGTGGCATTTGCCTGCGGATCTGCATCCACAATTAAAACTTTACTTTCAAGAGCAGCAAGACTGGCTGCTAAATTTATTACTGTGGTGGTTTTACCCACTCCCCCTTCTGATTCGCAATCGCAATTGTTTTACCCATTATATAAACGCTTTACTTATTAATCTTTTTCAATAATCGTAACTTATTTTACAGGTGCTCAAAATTAAGATTTTAGGAATATTCTTAATTTTTATGTCAGGCAGATTTGTAAACAATTTTTGCTCTTTTATAAACATATTATTAACATCCATCAGACCTCCTGATTGGCTAAATCTTAACCTTTAAATATAATTTACTACTTTCATTATCACAAAATCTGTAAATATTGAAAAATATGTCCCGCTATCCCAACAAAGAATGGTTAGTCATCGTAAATCCAAATGCCGGAAGGAGAAAAGGAGGAAAAGACTGGAATGAGATTTCGCGGCTCTTGAGTGAATCCGGAATAAAGTTTACCTGTTTCTTTACTGAACGGAAATTGCACGCTGTTCATCTGACAGCTCAAAATATCGAGCAAGGCTATAAAAATATTATTGTAGTCAGCGGAGATGGAACCTTGAATGAAGTTGTTAACGGTGTTTTTACTCAAAACAAATACCCCACTGAAGAAATCGCCCTGGGAATGATAACAGTGGGAACCGGCAATGACTGGGGAAGGATGTATAACATTCCGGGAAACTACAAAGAAGCAATATCTGTCCTGAAAACCTGTAAAACCGTTAAACAGGATATCGGGGTTGTACAATATTTCAGCTCGGGTATGCAAGAAAGAAGATACTTTATTAATATCGCCGGATTGGGGTTTGATGCCAAGGTCGTTAAGAAAACAAACCGGCAAAAAGAAAAAGGGCGTTCAGGAGTTCTGATCTATTTAATCAATATTCTTACTTCTCTCTTTAAATATAAGGATGTTAAAGCGGAAATAATCATTGACGGAAATAGGATAGAAGATGAAATATTCACTGTTAGTTTAGGTATTGGTAAATATGCCGGAGGAGGTATGATGCTGATACCCAACGCAATTCCTGATAATGGAACATTTGATTTAACCGTTATCAAAAAAATGAAAAAAATTGAGATCATCCGGAATTTACCAAAACTATATAATGGTACAATCTTGAAACATCCAGGAGTAGAAAGCTTCACGGGCAGGAATATCCTTATCAATGCCGATCCTGTAGCTTACCTGGAAACAGATGGCGAATCCCTTGGACATACTCCGGTTGAATTTAATATTCTACCAAAGAGTTTGAATGTAATTACCAATGCAGGCTAAGGCTGGGGCTGAGGTTGAGATTGAGAGGTTGAGGAATTGATGTCAAATGTCAGACGAAAAAAGTCTAAAGTAAACCAACCTAATAACTACCTAATTACGCGAACGAACGTTTGAGCGAACTTGAGAGCGAACGGTGAGCGAGTTTACGAGCGAATCCCTCACGAGTTGCCTGTGGGAGGGCAAGTGGGAACGAGTAAAACCTCATGCCTGTCCCGTTTTTTCGGGAAGCGGGATTGTGCGCCTGCATGTGGGTAGCGAATAACATAGTGAGCAAATGACTATTGAATTCACTTCATCAGAACTAATTCGATTTCAAATAATTTCGGCCACATCTTTCCCGTTACAAAAAGCCTGTTTTTTTCCTGGTCATATGCAATTCCGTTCAATACATCAATCTTTTTATGATAATCTTTTTCCGATAGCAATCCTTCCAGGTTTATCCATGCCAATACCTTCCCGGTTAAAAGGTCAATTTTCACGATTTTATCCGTCTGATAAACATTTGCATAGATTTCCCCATTAATAAATTCAAGCTCATTAAGGTTATTTACAGGCCCCTTGTTGTCATACACCTCAATTCTTGATAATTCAGTGAAATATTCCGGTTCAAGAAAATAAATTGTATTGCTGCCGTCACTCATAATCAGCTTTTCGCCATCGGAAGTAATTCCCCACCCCTGGGTCTGATATTCAATTTTATTTATCAATTCAAAACTTTTCTTATCATAAACAAACCCAATCCGGGATTTCCAGGTCAATTGGATTATTTTTTCTTTGAAAATACATACTCCTTCACCAAACAGGTCAGGTGGTAATTTCTTACTGCTTATCAGTTTTCCTGTTTCAGGCTCTATCTTTCTTAATGAAGATTTACCATACTGGCCGGTACTCTCAAATAAAAAGCCCAAATCATAAACAAGCCCTTGTGTATATGCATCCTGATCATGTGGAAAAGCATGAATAATTTGAAATCCATATTGCCGGGGAACTATATCCGAAAACATAAAAATGGAAATGTTATTCACTTCTTTCGGATGGCTTTTACAATAGGTGATTGTTTTGATATTTCGTCTGCCGGCTTTTGCTTCTGATGAATTCCATGTGTAGGTTCTTTTCGTTCCGGCGGAAGTCCCAACAATAACTCCATCAACAAAGAATTGGACTGAATCGATATTTACCGATGTATCCAGGCGGCTCACTGTTATGGTTACCAAATCGCCTGTTTTAAAATCTGAGTTTGGATTAGGTTCACTTATTGCACAAATCTTTTTTTTAACCGGTAGGTCTTTATATGTCTGTTTTTCCTTGTTACTTATGGAAGAATTCCCTGAAGAACAGGAAAAAAAACATAGAATTACAAGGCAAGTATGTATAAGAAGAAAAAAATATCTGTATTTATTCACCTTCATTCTTATTATGTTCTAGTATCGGAATTTCAAAATTATTCATTGATATATACCGAGTTATATCATTTTAATAATCATTCTCGTATTAAAGGCTAAGGCTAAGGCTAAGGCTAAGGAATTTGACTGCTCATTTTAGACT
>Ga0114919_10001237_pt1 | contig 20475 bp, 13 predicted proteins | sample BlataG_FD_88682 | JGI IMG/M metagenome (GOLD analysis project Ga0114919, IMG submission 88682) | Deep subsurface microbial communities from Black Sea to uncover new lineages of life (NeLLi) - Black_00105 metaG | ecosystem: Environmental > Aquatic > Marine > Oceanic > Sediment | place: Atlantic... | reverse complement strand
TGCAGCAGCTCGGTGACGCGGGCCACCAACAGGCCGTTGGCGAAACACCCGCCCGAGAGCACCACGCGCCGCAGGCCGGTCCGCTCGGCGGCGAGAATGGCTGCGTCGGCGAGCATGCCGGCAACGCCCAGGTGAAACGCCCTCGCCAGGCGGCCCGTCGGCTGACCGTCCGCGACGGCCTCGACAGTCTGACGAATCATCGGCCGGACGTCCAGTTCGATCAGGCCGTCTTCGTTACCGTCGGCGATTGCGTACTGTAGCGGCTCGGCGTGGTCGGCGGCGTGTGCGTGCGCTTCCAGCATCATGGCGGCCTGGCCTTCGTAGGTGTTGTAGTCACACAGGCCGAGCAGGAACGCCATCGCGTCGAACAGCCGCCCCAGGCTGGATGCTTGGATGGTACTGTTCCCTCCTGCCAGTTGGCTGGTGGCCAGGCAGAGGGCGTCGTCGTCTACACGGGCGAAAGTCTCGCTGGCGTCGCGCCAGCCTTCGCCCAGCGCGTCGGCTAGCAGGCCGGCCGCGGGCCGCCACGTCTGCCTGGCGGCCGCGTCGCCCCCCAGCAGGGGGAAGTAGCGCAGGTGGCCAAGCCGCTCGAACTCAGCCCGGTCGCAGCGGAGCACCTCGCACCCCCACGCCTGCCCGTCCGTGCCGTAGCCCACACCGTCGCAGGCGATGCCGACCACCTCGCCCGTCACCCCACCCTCGGCCATGCAACTGACGACGTGTGCGTGGTGGTGCTGCACTTCGATTACGGGGATGTCCAGTTGCCGTGCGTGGCGCGTGGCGGCGTAGTCGGTGTGCATGTCGCAGGCCGCCAGTGCCGGCTCGACGCGGAGGACGCGCTTGAACTGCTCGATCGTCGCCAGGAAGTGACGGTACGTCTCCGGGTTGTCCAGATCGCCCAGGTGCTCGCTTACCACGGCCGATTCGCCGGTGAGAATGCAGATGGTGGACTTCAGCTCGCCTCCCAGCGCGAGGACCGGCGCGGGCGAAGCGGGCTCGACGGCAATGGGGGCCGGAACGTAGCCCCGCGCGCGGCGGATCGGCATCAGCAGCGGCGTCGGCGCGCCGCCCGGTCCCATCCGCGACATCGCCGCTACGACCGAGTCATCCACGCGACGCTCGATATCGCGGTCGTGCAGGCAGAAGCCGTCAGCGATGTCGCCCAGGCGGTCGACGGCCTCGGCATTTTCGAAGGAGAGCGGCTCGTTGCTCGGGTTGCCGGATGTCATCACCAGCGCGTCGAATCGGCCGTCGAAGAGCAAACAGTGCAGGGGCGTGCAGGGCAGCATGACACCCAGCGTTCGCAGGCCTGGCGCGACGTGCCGGCTGACCGGCGCGTCCTCTCGCCGCGGCAGCAGCACGATGGGCTTGGCCGGGCCCGTCAGGGCCTGTGCCGAAAGCTCGTCGACCTTGACGATCGCTTCGGCAGCGGCCAGGGAGGCGGCCATCAGTGCAAACGGCTTGGCCTGGCGCGACTTGCTGCGGCGCAAACGGGCGACGGCGTCGTCGCTGTCGGCCCGGCAGGTGAGGTGAAAGCCGCCCAGCCCCTTTATCGCGACGATCTCGCCGTCGGCGAGCATGGCCTTGCACTCCTCGATGGCGTGGCTGCCAGTCGGTTCGCCGGCGCGATCGGTCATCCACACTCGCGGCCCGCAGGCTGGGCAGGCGTTCGGCTGGGCGTGGAACCGCCGGTCGGCCGGGTCGTCGTATTCCACCTGGCAGGCGGGGCACATGGTGAAGGCGGACATCGTCATGTTGGGGCGATCGTACGGCACGGACTGGATGATGGAGTAGCGAGGCCCGCAGTTCGTGCAGTTGATGAACGGATAGCCGAACCGCCGGTCGGCCGGGTCGGTCAGCTCGGCGAGGCAGTCGGCGCAGATGGCCGCGTCGGGGCTGATCTCAGCTTCTTGCCGGCCTTCGGCGTTGCTGCTATCGATGACGAAGCCCTCATCATCTGCTAGCGACATGGGTTGAACGGACAGCGAAGTAATGCTTGCCAGCACCGGCAGGTCGCTCTGAAGGCGGCGAACGAAGTCGTCGATGTTGCAGCCATCTCCCTCGACCTCGACCGTCGCGCCCTGCATGTCATTTCGGACCGCCCCGGCCAGGCACAATTCGCTCGCCAAGCGGTACACGAACGGGCGGAAGCCCACTCCCTGCACCCGGCCTCGGACGGTCAGCCGCCGGCGGACCGGCGATGAGCCGGAGACTTGCAGGTTGGGACGCGTGTTGTCCTGGTTGTCATGATTCACGGGGAAGTCCGGTGAAGTTCGGCGCCGCAGGCCGGCCATTTTGGTCCGGCGCAGCTCAGGGCATCAGTGCCCCGGCCAGGGACGGCTGACACACAGTATAGCGGCCGACGGCGCCGGCCCAAACCCAAAGCGCGGCGCTGCGGCGTGTCTTGCGCTGCTCGCGCATCGTCCGGCGGCGGCCGGGCGGCTCAGCGAGAAGGCGGGAAGGTGTGCAACGACGCCCCAAGCGGCGATGTCGCCTCGCGCCTCGGATGAGCCCCGTGTGTTCCGCCGAGGCGCCGCGTCGGCAGCTACAGCTTGGCCTTCAACAGGGTCAGCAGCTCTTCCTGGTCGATGGGCTTCTGGAGGATACCCGCCAGGCCGAGGTCGGCATACGGCGCCGTCACGGAGAAGCTGTCGCCGGCCGAGCTGAGCATGTATATCGGCGCGGTATTGCTCAGGGCCTTGAGCTCCTTGACGAAGTTAACCCCGGCGTCCACCTCTTCCATCATCAGGTCGAGCAAAATGACGTCGGGGGGCCCCTGGCGGTAAGCTCTGAGGCCATTCTGGGCCGAGTCGGCGGAGACCACAGCGTATCCGTTTCTTTCCAGCATGATGCGCAACGCGCAAAGGAAATCGGGGTCGTCGTCGATGCACAGAACTACATGTTTTCCGTCTTGCATGTCAGGTCCTTATCGCGGGCGGCCGTAGCCGACGGTCGCGCGGGCTCGGTGACGGTGAAAACACCTCTTGTCAACATCGATGCCAGAGACTCGACCGCCTCACCCAGATTCGCCCGGGCGGCGGGGCTTAGCCCCTGGCCAAAATCATTGAACTCGTATCCGCGAATCGCCAGGACGTACGCCTCGGCGGTCGCGCCGAAAAGCTCCCTCGCCAGCGACAAGGCAGCGGACGGCGCGAGGGAATGCGTGGAGAAGCTGACGTGCTCGGTCGGCTCGACCGGCGTGAACGAGAACGGCTCGTCGACACTCGTGTGGGCGTCGACGAACACCACCACGTCGTGGCGGGCGATGGCCTCGGCATCTTCAACGGACAGGTGATAGCTTGCCTCCACCGTCACGTCGGGCAGGGCGAGGGCTTCAAGCTGTTCTACCAGCGCGGGCCCCAGGCCGTCGTCGAGACGACCAGGATTGCCATATCCGATGACAAGTGCCCGCCTGTGTTCTGCCATTATTTGGCTCCCGAGGACAGCAGCGTGCCTTCGTGGTCGCGAAGCTCAACGACCAGCGGCATCCGGCCCAGTGCATGGGTCGCGCATGACAGACACGGGTCGTAAGCCCGGATGGCGACCTCGACGTGGTTGAGCAGGCCCTCGGTGATCTCGACGCCCGAGAGATGGTCCTTGGCGACCTTGGACACGGCCCGGTTCATCGGTTCGTTGTTGTGAGTTGTGGAGACGATCAGGTTGGCCATGGTTACCTGGTCGTTCTCATCGACCTTGTAGTGATGAATCAGCGTGCCGCGCGGGGCTTCCAGAATGCCGACAGCCTCGTCTCGCCGCTCGCCGACGCTCAGCAGGTCCTCGCCTTGCAGGTCGTCATCTTGCAATAGCTCGTTGATCTTCTCGGCTGAATGAAGGACCTCGATCATACGGGCCCAGTGGTAGGCCATCGTAATGTTGTTGGGCTTGCCCTCGGTGACGGCCATGAAATCCTTGCGTGCGGCCCCGGCCTCGGGCGTGTCGATCGAGTCGCAGGCATTGACCCTCGCCAGCGAGCCCACGCGGTACCAACCGTCATCGGGGCCGAGCGACTTGATGAACGGGAACTTCATGTACGACCAGGAGCGGACATCCTCGGCCAGGTAGTCCAGGTAGTCCTCACCGTCGACCTGGTCGAAAATCTTGTTGCCGTCGGCGTCGATCGCACGGAACCTGCCGTCATAGAGGTCCATGGCGCCGTCGCTGCGGACGATGGACAAGTGGTTGGACCTGAACGAGCCGAAGTCAGCCACTTCGTCCAGATGCTCGACGGTGTAGCCCTTGGCGATCTTCAGCGCACCACGGGACCATTCCATCATCTGGTCGATGTCGGCGAGCAACTCGTCGCGCTCGGTGATGGACAGGTTCTTGTTGATCCCGCCGGGGATCGCGCCGGTGCCGTGGATCTTCTTGCCGGCGGTGCGCTTGATAACTTCCTGCCCGAACTTGCGCATCATAACGCCCTGAACGGCGAGTTCCGGGAACTTGGCCGCCACGCCGATGACGTTGCGGGTGGCGACATCCGATCCGAAGCCGAACAGCAGATCGGGCGAGCACAGATGGAAAAAGTGCAGAGCGTGCGATTGGAGCGTCTGGCCATAGTGCATGAGCCTGCGCATCTTTTCGGCGGTAGGCGTGAGGTTTTCCGCGCCGACGATCTTGTCCATGGCTTTGGCGGCCGCCAGGTGGTGACTCACCGGGCAAATGCCACACAGTCTCTGGACGAGAACGGGTACTTCCCAGAAAGGCCTGCCCCGGATGAACCGCTCGAACCCGCGGAACTCGACAATGTGCAGTCGGGCCTGTGCGACCTGCCCGTCTTTGTCGAGCAGGATAGTGACCTTGCCGTGCCCCTCAACGCGAGTCACCGGCTCAATAACGATTTTCCTATTTTCTGCAACCACAGTTGTTCTCCAGCGAACTAGTCATACTTCAGCAACTCGTACGGCAGTGTGACGGGCTTGTCCGTCAGCAGGGCGACAAGCGTTTCCCATATAGCATCGGCCGAGGGAGGGCAGCCGGGCAGATGGTAGTCAATCTTGACGACCTCGTGCACCGGGAAGACCTTGTTCAGCAGCAGTGGGATATCCGGGTCGTTGGGGGTCTGGCCGCTTGGATTGTGAACGCTCGGCCCGTTGATATAGGCCTCGTCGAGGCACTCTTGCAGGGGCACGGTGTTGCGCATGGCGGGTATGCCGCCCATGGTCGCGCAATCGCCGACGGAGATCAGTATCCCGCAGTGTTTGCGGAACTCCTGGAGGACGTGAACGTTTTCCTCGTTGGCGCAGCCTCCCTCGATCAGGCCGACTTCGACCGGCCCGGTGATTGTCTTGATGTCGTCAATCGGCGACCTATCGAAATCGATCAACTCCACGAGCTTGAGAATACGATCGTCAATGTCCAACAGAGACATGTGGCACCCGAAACAACCTGCCAGCGATGTCGTAGCTACTTTTGGTTTGGCCATGATTGCTTTCGTCGCTTGCCTGGGAATCCACGTGCACTACTGTGTCTCGATATCCGAGCCGATGGGTTTGTTGTCGTATGTGCGCTGCCCGATTGGCACGCGGTAGCCTGTGCGCTTTTTGATGATCGCGCCGACCGGGCAGGCGTCAAGGGCCTCATCGATGACTGCGACGTCCGTGTCGGACAGGCCCGCTTCGGCGTTGACGGCGACCTTCTTGTCCGACCCGCGGCCAACGAACTGGAAAACGTTCTTGCCGTCCAGCTCCTTCGACGCCCGCACGCATCGGCCACACAGTATGCAGCGGTTCCGGTCGATGAAGATATCCGGGTGCGAGGCGTCCAACTCGCGCTCGGGGAACAGGTAGGGGTACTTCGGTGCGGTTATGCCGAACCGGTACGCCAGCGCCTGCAGCTCGCAGTTGCCGCTCTTTTCGCAGAACATGCAATAGTGGTTGCCCTCCACGAAGAGCATCTCGATGATGTCCCGGCGAATCTGCTGTACCTTGGGGATTTCGCTCTCGACGACCATGCCCTCGGAGACAGGCTGGGTGCAGGCGGCTTGCGGCCGACCGTCGGCCAGCACGGTGCACACGCGGCAGGCGCCGAACGGGCTCAGGTCGGTCTTGGCGCATAGCCTGGGAATGTAGATGCCCGCGGCGTCGGCCGCCTGGAGGATGGTCTGGCCTGCTTGTGCGGTGGCTTCAACACCGTCAATCGTGAATGTGATGGATTTGCTCATTGTTGTCGCTCTTGTGTGTCTCCGCAGGCCTAATCGTGCTGTGCGATGGCCTTGGCTTCGCTCAAGGCCGATTCGAGATCGAACGTTGCGAGAAGTTCGCCCGTAGCCGGCTTGACCAGAGCTTCGTACACCTGGCGAAAGTTAGCAAGTGTCGTAAGTATTGGATTTGGAGAGGTTTGCCCCAGGCCGCAGCGGCTGGCCGTCTTGACCGTCTCACCCAGCGCCTGGAGGTAGTCCAGGTCTTCCGGGCAGCCGTGGCCGGAGCGGATCTTGTCCAGACGCTCCTTCAGCAGCACGTTGCCCACCCGGCAGGGGGTGCAGTACCCGCAGCTCTCGTCGATGAAGAAGTGCATGAACTCCGCGACGATTTCCAGCAGATCGCGCTTGGAGTTGAAGACCATGATCGATCCACCCGTGGCAAGGTCGTCGAAGCAGATCGCCCGGTCGAAATCGCTCTGGGCCACCATCTGCCCGCTAGGCCCGCTGACCTGAACGGCGGCGGGGTCGGCGGCCTCGGCCATCTCCAGCACTTCGCTCAGCTTCGTACCGAAGTTAACTTCATAAACGCCGGGCCTGTCGCAGTCGCCGGAGATGCTCAGCAGCTTCGTGCCGGCGCTGCCCTTGGTGCCGAACTGCGAGAACCACGCGGCGCCCTTTTCCATAATCCGGGCGGCGCAGCACAGCGTTTCAACGTTATTGACCACCGTGGGCTTGCCCAGGAAACCCCTCTGAGCGGGGAACGGCGGGCGGTTCTTCGGATCGCCGCGAAGCCCCTCGCACGAGCTGATCAGGGCGGTCTCTTCGCCGCAGATGTAGGCGCCGGCGCCCATCTGAATGCGAATGTCAAAGTCAAAGCCGTCCTTCCCGCAGACGTTCTCGCCCAGCAGGCCGGCCTCCCGCCGCTCGCCAAGGATGCGCTCCAGGTGTCGGCGAAGGTAGGCGTATTCGCCGCGGAGGTACAGGACGCCCGCGTCGCTGCCGACGGCGTAGCCGGCTATCGTCATGCCCTCGAACAGCAGGTCCGCCCGCTCGGTGAGGATGACGCGGTCCTTGAACGTGCCCGGCTCGCCCTCGTCGGCGTTGCAGATGACGAACTTCCGATTACTGTCGGCGGCGTGAGTGAACTCCCACTTCATGCCCGTGGGGAAGCCCGCTCCGCCTCGGCCTCGCAGGCGGGCGGTCTTTATGCTGCGAATGACCTCCACGGGCGTCATTCCCAGGGCGTTGGCAAGCCCGGCCCCGGGCTGGAAGTCCGCGAAAATGACTTCGCCGGGCTTGCGGATGTGGTTGACCACCATCGAGTGGACCAGCTTGTGGGCGTTGTTGCCGTCGCCGAGCTCGTGCGGCAGCTTGTAGTACTCTCTGCCGCTCTTGAGACTGGCGACGATGTCACGGGCGTGGTCGGTCGACAGGCGGGTCATTACCTCGTCGTTGACCAGCGCTGCCGGCGCCTGGTCGCACATGCCGATGCAGGGCGTCCACTCCAGCGTTATCTTGCCGTCGGCGGTCGTTTCGCCGAAGCCGATGCCGAGCTCTTCGCTGAAGGCCGCCGCCACGCGATCGACGCGGCGCATCTTGTCGATGACGTCGTTGCACAGGCGAATGACGACTTCGCCGGTGGGCTTGCCTGAGAGGAATGAATAGAAGGACGCCGTGCTTTCGACTTCCACGCGGGGGGCGGAAACCGACTCGGCAATGATGTCTATCGTCTCGCCGTAGATGCCGCCCAGCCTCTCCTGCACTGCGCGAAGGATGTCCATCATGTTGCCGCGGTCGTTGCCGTACTGAGAGCAAATCTCTGTAACTGCCGCTTTCGTAGCTTTATTCATGCAACCGGCACCTCGAGCTTCGGGGTCAACAGGAATTTCGCTTGGCTCACGAGCCGCCCTCGTCAGCGGCCGACACTTCCACTCATCCGCCTGCTCCAGCCGATGAGGCCGCATGTCAAGCAAAGCCGAGGACCATTTCGTTGGTGACTCGACCGCCAGTCTGCCTTGCAGGAGCGAACAGGGCGGGAATGAATCACTTCCAAGTCACATACGTAGCCAACACTACTTCGGCACACGAAGCCTGATCTACAGTCCAAACCCAAAGATCATCTTGAGCCTGGATCGGGGATTGTAGGACGGGCCTGTTCCCGCGCCTAGCGCAATTTCGCCGAGACGGCCACATTCTCGCCGGCGCGGCCCGGGCGGGCCCTGCAGCGACCTCTGCCGAGCCCGGCGCGGCCGTCCGCTCCTGATCTCCGGCGGGCCCGATGGCCGGATCGGCGGCGACAGCGCCGGCGATGATATCCCCTCGGCCGGCGAACGAACTGCATCCTGTCGCCTGCCCGGGGCTTGTGTTGCGGCCACCGTGTCGCCCCCTGGGACCCCCGTTGCCTGTTTCCCCTTGCCATTATCGCCCTTGTGTGGTATAATTGTATGTGTCTGGTGGACATGGCGTTGCAGCGCTAGTGCAAGTGACCGAGAAGGAACACGGAGAGGCCGGGCAGATGCGACCACGAGCGGTACTGATGGTCCTGGCGGTGTTAGCTTGGGGGCCGGCTGCCTCCGGTGAGACCGTTTGGCTCGATTTCTCCGGCGCTACCTGGCCGACCTTTACCGGCAAGGTGGCGGCCGATTTCGAGGACGCCATTCTCGCCATCGTCCAGTCCGATTATGCGGACTACTCGTACCTGGGCTTCACGAAGACCGATCCCGGGGGGAGCGACTACAGCCAGATCGAGTTCGCCGAGTCGGCGGGGGCTGGAGTCCTGGGCGAGGCGCACCTCGTCGACTGGGACAACAAGCTGCAATACCAGAACAACATCAACTACACCAACAACGACCCGGGGGCGGCACTTGACGTATACGTGTCCGGCTTTACCGGGCACGGGTGGCCCTTCACCGATAGTTTCTCGCGGTTCACGACGGCAGTCGGCGGGACCACCTCCCATGAGCTCGGCCACGCCCTGGGCTTGCGGCACTTCGATACGTTCGGCCCGTCGCCCGTGCCGGGCAGCCCCGGGCCCATGGCCAACCATCACATAATGGCCACCGGGCCTACCGGCCTGGGGCTCACGGATCGCACGGACTACGACCGGGTGTTCTCCGAGCACAGCGCCGACAAGCTGGCGTACCTGGACCCGGCCAACAAGGCCACTCGCAAGCGGGCGGAGATGCTCTTCCTCCCCTATGCCCACGACACCATGGCGACCGCCGAAGACCTGACGATAGGCCCGGGGGACATCGTTCCGCAGACCGGCCGGATGGTAATGGTGAAGGACGCCTTCATCTTCGGAGCCGGCGAGTCGGACTTCTACTACTTCGACGCCGACGCCAGCGACCAGATATACGCCAACATCTTTAGCAGCAGATTGACGACGGAAGACGGCATCACGCCGGGCCCGTCAATCGATTCCGTGCTGCGGCTGTATGATCCATCCGGCGCGGTCGTGTACTTCAACGACGACACCGGCTACAACCCCACCGACGGCGCCGACCCGGGGATCGGCGACTCCCTCGACCTGGCAGGCGGCGGGCTGACGAAGGAAGACCTGCTCCTTATCAACGAAGCGACCTGGTTCTCCGCCGACGGTTCCACCGGCGACTCCCCGTTCACCACCTATACGACGGACTCGATCCTCCTGGACAGCCCGTCGGGCGACTTCTTCACGCTCGACGTCGCCGGGCGATGGTACATCGAGGTAACGGCGGCCGACGAGTCGGACATCGGCAACTACGAGCTGTTCGTGGTGATGACGCCCGAGCCGATGACCGTCAGCCTGATGTTGGCGGGCGGCCTGGCCATGCTGCGACGCAAGAGGAAGTAGCCCACACGCGGGGGCAACCAACTGCTCGGCAGCACTAACCAACGCATGCACGGGCTGGCGTTACGAAATCCCTCGGCAGATGGCAATACGCCCGAGAGGACTCGAACCTCTGACCTTCGGTTTAGGAAACCGATGCTCTGTCCTGCTGAGCTACGGGCGTAGGCGTTGTAGGAGCAGTGTATCGAGGGCTCCTCCAGCGGTCAACACGCCGGACGGCGGGACGGCGACATAGAACGGCCGGCCGGCAGTCTTCGTCGGGGGTGCCCGCATTTTTCCTCGTGATTGGCCCGCGCCGGCGCGATAATGCTGCGTCGGTCGTGAGGGCGTCTGAAAGGAACAACGATGAGCCAGGACAGTTCATATCGGTTCGGCACTCAGGCCGTCCACGCCGGCTACACGCCGGAGGAGACCACGCTCTCCCGCGCGGTGCCAATCTACGCTACGGCCTCGTACATGTTCAGAGACACCGATCACGCCGCGGACCTGTTCGCCCTCAAGGAAACGGGCAACATTTACTCGCGGCTGATGAACCCCACGTGCGATGTGCTGGAGAAGCGCCTGGCTGCCCTCGACGGCGGCGTGGGTGGGCTGGCATTCGCCAGCGGTCAGGCGGCCATCACCGCGGCAGTGCTCACGCTGTGTCACAGCGGGCAGAACATCGTGTCCTCGACCAGCCTGTACGGCGGCACGTGGACGCTGTTCACACAGACGCTCAAGAAGCTCGGCATCGAGGTGCGCTTCTTTGACCCGTCCGACGCGGACGCCATCGCCGGCCTGGTCGATGAGAACACCCGCTGCGTCTACATCGAGTCGATGGGCAACCCAAAAAACGACGTACCGGATTTCCGCAAGGTCGCCGACGCGGCTCACGCAGCCGGGCTGCCGCTGATATGCGACAACACCGTCCTCACGCCGGCGCAGTTCCGGCCTATCGAGCACGGCGTGGACATTGTCGTCTACTCGACGACGAAGTACATCGGCGGCCACGGCGCGCACGTCGGCGGGGCTATCGTCGACGGCGGCAAGTTCGATTGGTCCGCCCAGCCGGACAAGTGGCCGGAGCTGTGCGGGCCGTCGGAGTCCTACCACGGCGTAGTCTTCGCTGAGGCGTACGGCCCGGCCGCCTACATCATGCACATCCGCGCGCACCTGCTCCGCGATATGGGCGGCTGCATGAGCCCGTTCGCCGCGTGGACCTTCCTGATGGGCCTGGAGACGCTGCACCTGCGCATGCCGCAGCACTGCCACAACGCCCAGGCCGTGGCTGCGTGGCTGACGAAGCATCCGGCCGTCGAATGGGTGAACCATCCGTCGCTCGAGGGGCACCCGCACCACGCCCTGGCGCGCAAGTACATCCCCGGCGGGCCCGGGGCGATCGTGGGCTTCGGCATAAAGGGCGGGCGCGAAGCGGGCGTGAAGTTCATCGACAACGTCAAGCTCATCAGCCACGTTGCGAACATTGGCGACGCCAAGACGCTCGTCATTCACCCCGCCTCGACGACCCACCAGCAGCTCACACAGGCTGAACAGGCCGCCGCCGGCGTCACGCCGGAGTACGTCCGCCTGTCGGTCGGCATAGAGGACGTGGAAGACATCATCGAGGACCTCGATCAGGCGCTGAAGGCTTCGCAGCAATAGGACCCGCCCGGCCATGGCAGACGACCCCTACACCAGCAGCGACTCCGTGCGCAGCGCCGCCCCGCTGAAACATGCCCGGTACGTCACGTTCGACGGCGTGACGTCGCTGGCGCTTGGCGGAAAGCTGACGGACGTTACGGTCGCCTACGAAACGTACGGGCGGCTCAACGCCGAGGCCGACAACGCCGTGCTGATCTGTCATGCCCTCAGCGGCGATTCGCACATCGCCAGCCACGACGCCGACGACGACCCAGGCTGGTGGGACGTGTGCGTCGGGCCGGGCAAGCCCATCGACACGGACAAATACTTCGTGATCTGCCCGAACATACTGGGCGGGTGCCGCGGAACGACCGGGCCCGGCAGCGTGGACCCCGCCACGGGCAAGCCTTACGGCAACGACTTTCCGACCATTACGATAACCGACATGGTGGACCTCCAACGGCGGCTGGTGAGTCACCTGGGCATCGACAAGCTGCTTGCGGTGATAGGCGGCTCGATGGGCGGGCAAATGGCCATGTGCTGGGCCAGGCGCTACCCCGACGGGCTCGGCGGATGCGTGCCGATAGCCGCGACATCGCGCGTGTCCACCCAGGCGCTGGCCTTCGACATCGTCGGGCGGAACGCCATCATGCACGACCCGGCCTTCCGCGACGGGCAGTACTACGACGACGGCCCCCGGCCGGACGTCGGGCTGGCCCTGGCGCGAATGGTCGCCCACATCACGTACCTCTCGCCGCAGGCGATGAGCGACAAGTTCGAGGCCGACCGCTACGAAGCGCGCGACGTGCCCGTGGAGTTCGAGAAACGCTTCTCCGTCGGCTCGTATCTGGGCTACATGGGCGCGCGGTTCGTCGACCGCTTCGACGCCAACAGCTACATCCGCATCACCACCGCCATCGACCTGTACGACCTCGGCACGAGCATGAAGGAGTTGCGGGAGCATTTCACCGATTTCAACGGGAGATGGCTGATCATCAGCTTCACGAGCGATTGGCTGTTCACTCCGGCCGAGTCCAGGATGATTGCCAAGGCCCTGATAGCCGAGGACAAGCAGGTGACCTACTGCAACGTCACCAGCGCCCACGGCCATGATGCGTTCCTCCTGCCGCAGGATGTCGACCGCTACGGCGAACTGATTCGCGCGCTGCTTGGCGCCCTGGCCGGCGATATCCGCCACGACGAAGCCGCCGACCAGGCCGACAACCACGGGCGGGGCAGCATCTTCGGCGGCAACCGGCTGGACTACGACCGCATCATGGAGCTGATAGACCCAGCCGCCAGCGTGCTGGACCTGGGCTGCGGGGCGGGCGGCTTGCTGGCGGGGCTCAAGCAGGACGGCCACCACCGCCTGTGCGGCGTGGACATAGACGAGAACGCCGTCCTCAGTTGCGCCCGGCGCGGGCTGGACGTGGTCCATGCCGACCTGGAGCACGACCTGTCGCTGTTCGGCGACAAGCAGTTCGATTGCGTGGTGCTGTCGCGGACGGTGCAGACGATTCACCACGTGGGCGCAGCCATCGACGAGATGCTCCGCGTCGGGCGGCAGTGCATCGTGACGTTCCCGAACTTCGGCTACCACAAGCTCCGCACGATGCTCGCCGAGCGAGGCCGGGCCCCGGAGTCCGAGGGCGTTCTGAAGTACAAGTGGCACGAAACGCCGAACCTGCGGTTCTTCACGATCGCCGACTTCGAGGACTATTGCAGTGCCCGCGACATCACCGTCCACCGTCGGATCGCCCTGGACACCGAAGCGGGCACGGAAGTGTCCTTCCAGGACGATCCGAACCTCAACGCCGACCTGGCGATCTTCGTGATATCCCGCCCCTAACGCACGCGCCGCAGGTCGTCGGGCGCGTCGGCCCTGGAAGATGAAGATAGCGCTTCCATTCAATCGCCCGCATCGCTATTGATATTCGTATGAAGGCGTTGGTCTACCAGGTCAACCCCGTGGGGTACGTAACGTGCAAGTGGCTGCGTTACTTGTGGCCGGGCTGCCTTACGACGGGCCTCAACGGCCTGTCGCTGCGGAACGTCGATCAGCCGGCCCTGCCCGCCGACACCTGGGTCCGCGTGCGCACGCTGCTTGGGGGCATATGCGGCTCGGACGTGGCGATCATCGGTCAGAAACAGCCAATCGACTCGATTCTGCAAGCCTACAGCACCCAGCCTATGATGCTCGGGCACGAGAACGTCGGTGTGGTGGCTGAGGTCGGCCCGGCCGTCGGGGCCGACTGGCTGGGCCGGCGAGTGTGCGTCGAGCCGACGCTCAACTGCATCGTCCGCGGCATCGATCCGCCATGCCCGCGATGCCAGGCCGGCGAATTCGGCGCGTGCGAGAACTTCGGCGACGAAGCGACCGGCACAGCGGGCCTGCCGCCGGCGGCGAGCATCGGCTACAACGACCGCACCGGCGGCGCCTTTGGCGAAATGTTCGTCGCCCACGAAAGCCAGCTCGTCCCCGTTCCCGACGGGCTCAGCGACGCCCAGGCCATCCTCACCGATCCGCTGGCGTGCAGCCTGCACGCGGTGCTGCGGACGGACCTCACCGACGCCGAGGGGGTGCTGGTCTACGGCGCGGGCATGATAGGCCTGGGCGTGATCGCGGCGCTGCGGGCGATGGACTTCGCCGGACGAATCGACGTGGTCGGCCGAAGCGAGTACCTCGGCCAGTGGGTCCGGCGGCTGGGGGGGGACGACTACCTTCGCCTGCCTCGCGCCCGCAAGGCGAGGTCCGCCGTCATCGCGGAACGCACCGGGGCGCCGCTTCGGATGTCACGGTTCGACAACCCCATGCTCTCCGGCGGCTATGACGTTGTGTACGACTGTGTCGGCTCGCCGCAGGCCCTTACCGAGGGCCTCAAGTGGACGCGCGCCCGCGGACAGGTGGTGATAGTGGCCACCGGAACGGGCCGAGACGTGGACATGACGCCGATATGGTTCCGCGAACTCACAGTCACCGGCGCGTACGGCCGGCAGATTGAACGCCTCGACGGGCGGGCGATCGGCACTTATCAACTCGTGCACGAGTTGATGGCGGCCGGCAAGCTCGACGCCGACGGGATGCTGACGCACACGTTCCCGCTGAGGATGTACCGCAAGGCGCTGGACACGGCGATGCACAAGTCGGCCCACAGAGCGATAAAGGTGGCGCTGGATTTCAGGTAGCAGGCGACAGTTGCGCAAGGCGCCGGGCGAAAGGTGACGGTAATGGCCAAGCGAGTGACCCGAAAGAAGGCTGTAAAGAAAGCCCGTCCCGCAATCAGGAAGCGACCGGGCCGGACGCCAGCCGCCCGACCCATTGTCGGCGTGGTAATGGGCTCCGACAGCGACCTGCCGACCATGCAGCGGTGCCTCGACCAGTTGGCGGCGTTCGACATACCGTTCGAGGTGCGGATCATCTCCGCCCACCGCACACCGGAGATCGCTCACGAGTACGGCGTCACCGCAGCCGACAGGGGGCTGAAGGTGATAATCGCCGCAGCCGGCATGAGCGCGGCGCTCGGCGGAATGCTCGCGGCTTGCACGTCACTGCCTGTTATCGGCGTGCCCATGGCCGCCGGGCCGCTGGGGGGCATCGACGCAGCCCTCAGCAAGATGCAGATGCCGCCCGGCATACCCGTGGGGTGCATGGCTATCGGCTCGGCCGGAGCGACCAACGCAGGCATATTCGCCGCACAGATACTGGCCGTCGCCGACGAGAAACTGGCGGAGAAGTTGCGGAAGTTCAAGAAGGCCCAGGCCGCCAAGGTTACAGCCAAAGACCGCGCCGTGCAGCGAAGATAATGCGACAGTGCAGCCTCCGCGCGAACGCAAGCATGGACTTACCTGAGACTGCTTAACCGCCGCTGGGCGTTACTTGGGAGCTTATCTCCGCAGCCTGTTTTTCGATCGAGATGGCGTCGTTGGCGATGAACTTGTGCGTTTCGGTGTTGAAGTACCATCCGGTCGTGCCGCTGCCGCTTCGCAGCGTGCCGAACTGCACGTCTGCGGCCCGGGGTGGATCGGCCAGCGGATTGGCCGGCCAGGATGTGAGATAGGGCCCGCACGTGCCGCTGGGGTTGAGTCCGCCGGACGGATCGGACCGGCCGGTCAGGCGGGGAACGAAGTTGTTTGTGTCTGCGACGCCGTTCTCGTCGAGGTGCGGTGACCGTCCGTTATGCTCCAGCTTGTACAGGCCGATCTGCTTCTGGACCATCTGCTGATTCTGCAAGGCGGTGGATTCCTTTGTGTCCTGTACGGCCGAGGTGAACTCAGGCGCGGCTATCATCGCGAGGATGCCGAGGATTAGCACGACAATCAGGATTTCCACAAACGTAAAGCCGCTGGCTCGCATCGATGACTCCATAGGCGGACCTTTCGCCGACTGTGGGCGCACTGCGCCCGCTGCGCTGCCAATGGTAGTATCGTGCCGCCGGGGGTTGCACATTAGTAACCAGCTTGTCAGTCGGGGGATAGTCGGTGTTTCAGCAGCGTCCGCAAAGCGCGCCGTACGGGCAGAAGTCGCACGTGGCGGACCGCCGCATCTCGAACTGTCCGCTCCGGCGGGCGGCGATCAAGGACCGGGCCAGTTCTGCAAGCTCCCGCTCCCCGGCGGCGACGGCCGCCTCGTCGAAGGCGTATGTGTGACTCACCGCCGAGCGGAGGTAGTACAGCGTGGCCTGCGGGGCGGGCCCCTGTAGGTGTCGCCCGGCCGCCATCGCGTAGGTGAGCATTTGCAGACGGTGGTGGTCGCTGTGATGGGCCACGGCGGCCGGAGAGGCCTCGGCCATGCGATCCGACTTGTAGTCCACCACGTGCCACTCGCCCGTAGAGCCAGCCACGACCAGGTCGATCTTCCCCCGCAGCGTGGCCGGCCCGACGGTCAGGATGAACTCCAACTCGCGGAGCGCGCAACTGGCCTCGGCGATCCGCCGCCAAAGCTCGTGGGTGCGGAACCGTTGGACCATCTCGGCCAGTTCGTCGGCCAGGCCGGCTGCGTCACCCCGCGGCAGGGACATCTCTTCGGCCGCCTGGCGGGCGAGTTCGGCCGCGGGCTGCGGGTGAGCGAACTCCGTCAGCTCCATGCAGCGGTGGAAAAACGTCCCCGCCGTGGCGGGGTCGACGGCGGGCCGATCCGCACTGCTGCGTCGTCCGTCATCTGACGAAGCTGTCGCGTCAGCCAGGGCTCGCGGCGGCACGCGCAGCTCGTGTCGCCAGCGGTAGAGCATTGGGCACACGGCGAAATCGCCCAGGGCCGTCACCGCCAGCTCGGCCCGGCCGACCTCGGCCGGCAGGGGCCCCAGCAGCGGCGGGGCGGGGGCGTCGGCGTCAGTCGAGCTGCGGATGGCGTCCACGAGGTCGGCCGCGTCGGCAGCTTTGGCGAGCATTGCCCTGCCCGGCGGGGTGCTGCCGCGGCCGCGCTTGGCCGGCGTGGGCGTCATGCGTCGGCACACAGCCACGTGCCCGTCGCCGTAGGGAAGCTCGCCGCCTTGGCCGGCGTCGAGCGCCCGCGAGAACTCCAGTACCTCGTCGACTCGCCGGATGAAGCTGCGACGCTGCCTGAGCCGCCCGTCCTTGTCCCGCCAGTCCGCGCCGACCAGCACGAGCAAGTCTTTGTGCCGCGTCAGGGCGACGTAGTATTGGCGGATGGTCTCAGCGTCGTCGTCGGCCCGCTCACGCAGGCCGGCCAGCCTGTAAGACAAGGGCTTATCGGCCTCGGCGTCGTCCTCGTCGGCGGTCACGCGGCAGGTCAGTCCCCAGTCCGCCCGGCGAAGCACGCGCCGGTAGCTCCGCGAGCCCTTGCCGGCGTTCAGGTCCGCTGCGAACACCACCGGGAACTCCAGCCCCTTGGCCTTGTGGATCGTCATCAGCCGCACCACGTTGTCGCCCTCACCGGCCACCGCCGCCTGCTCGTAGCGCGATTCACTCAGCGTCAGGGAGTTCATCTGCGTGATGAAGTCCGCCAGCGTCAGCCCCTCACGCCAGGCCGACCGCCCGCGGTCGATCAGCATCCGCACGTTGCCGACCTTCCGCCGCCCGTGCGGCTCACTCAGCAGCGCCGCCTCATGGCCCGTTGCGGCAAGGACTGCCTCGATCAGCCCGGCGATGCCGAGCGAGTCCTTCTGCCGGTGCAGGCGTGTGACCATCTCGACAGCGGCCGACATCGCCGCCAGATCGGCCGGCGACAGACGATCGGCCAGCGCATCGGGCCGGAAGCTGCTCGCGTACGGCTTGCCAGTCGTCTCGGCAAGGTGCATCAATGCGTTGTCGTCCAGGGCGAACATGCCACTTCGCAGCAGCCCGACCAGGGCGATGTCGTCCGTCGGATCGTCGATGACGCGCAGGGCGTTGAGAACGTCGTATATCTCCTGCTGGCGGAAAAAGCCCGTCCCCGCGACGACGTAGTACGGTATGTCGCGTGCCGCCAGCTCGCGCTCGTAGTCCAGGCTGCGCGTCATGCGGGCGAACAGGATGGCGACGTCGCCGTACTCGGCCGGGCGGAACTCCTCGGCGGCGGCATCCCACACGCATGGCTGGCGGCTGTCAATCAGCTCGGCGATTCGCTGTGCCGTCGCGGCGGCCTGCAATTCGACTGCTTGACCGGCCGAGCCGATGGACTCGCCGTCGCCGGGGGCGGCGAGGATGATTTCGACGGATGGCTGGGCGGGCGTCTGCCGGCGATGGGCCTGCACCGGCTCGTAGGCGTCGCCCATCAGCGGGCCGAACAGCTCGTTGACGAACGCCACGCCCGCCGCGTGCGTGCGGAAGGAGATATCCAGGTCTTCCCGCCCGGCTGGACCAAGCTGCTCGCACAGGCGGCGGAACGCCTCCACCTCCGCCCCGCGGAAACGGTAAATGCTCTGCTTGGCGTCGCCGATGAGGCACAGCTTGCCGGCCGGCGCGGAGGCCGCGCCATCGCAGGCCAGGCCTACCAACATGTTCAGCTGGAAAGCGTTGGTGTCCTGGCACTCGTCGATCAGCAGTTGGTCGATCTGGCTGGATATGCCGCTTTGCAGCCGTGGATTGCTCATCAGTAACTCCGATGCGCAGCCGAGCAGGTCGGCGAAGTCCAGCGCCCCGCGGGCGCGCTTCGCCGCGGCGAAGCGTTCGTTCGCCCGCCCGGCCAGGGCGGTCAGCGTGGCAAGCGTGGCCGCGGCGCGGGTGTCCAGCTCGTTTGGCTTTTCACTGTAGATGGCCCATTCGCCCAGTCGTTGAACGAAGCTCTTCAGCCGGCTCCGCATGGAGGCAACTTGCTCTTTACCGCCCCAGCACGCCGCCTTGCCGCCCCGTGGACTTCCAGTCATCGCCGCGAAGTTTTCGGCCGTCCTGGCTGCGGGGTCGGCAATAATGCTGCGGGCGACGGCGAGCTTTTCATCGCGCCACGTGCCCAGCTTGTCGGCCGGGTCCGAACACGACGCCTCGGTCAGGGCCTCTAGTTCAGCCGCCAGGGCGTCGTCATCGGCTAGCCGCTGCCACGCCGCCTCGGCCTGGCCTTCGATACGCCGCTGCCAGCGGTCGAGCGTGGCCTGTGGGTCGGCGCAGTCGGCCAGGTCCACGCCGAGGCGATTGACCACGAGGGAGGCCACTTCACTGACGGTCTGCGTGAATCCAAGCTCCGCCACCAGTTCGGCGGCCGACCTGTCGTCGGATTCCACCGCGGCCAGCGTCGCCTGCTCAGCCGCCTCGTCGATCATCTGGCCTGTGACCAACTCGTCCGCCAGCACCGTGAAGCTCGGGTCCACACCGGCGGCTATCGCGTGCGTCCGCAGCAGCGACGCGCAGAAGCTGTGGATCGTCATTATCCGCGCTTCGGGAAGTCGCTCGATCCACCCGCGGAGTTTGAGCAGGTCCTCGCCGCCGCTGTCGGCAGCCATATCGCTGAGCAGCTCCGCCAGGCGCTGTCGCATCTGGAGGGCGGCCTTGTCGGTGAAGGTCAGCGCGACCAGGCCCGCCAGCGGGTCGTCGGCGTCGGGCCGGTCGAGCAGCAGTTGCGTGAAGCGATGCGCCAGCACGGCCGTCTTGCCGCAGCCCGCGCCGCTGGTAAGCGCCGTGTTGACGCCGGCCTTGTCGACGGCTGCGCGCCGCTGGGCGTCGGTGAGCTGCATCCTACTCATCGCCGGCCCCTCCAAGCGCCCGCACCATGGACCGCGGGGCGGAGTGCTGGCATATCTGGCTCAGCGCGCACCACGCGGGGCAGTCGACGTCCGTCGGCATGTCGAAGCGTCCCTCGGCCATGGCCGTTACGTATTGCCCGACGTGCTGGACGGCCTCGGCTGCTTGCTCCGTGTAGGCGTCGTCGGGGCGGGGCTCGCCGCGGTACATCTTGTAGGCAGCCAGCAGGAGGGACTCGCCTTGTCCGCCGACGCGGTGATACGCTCCGCCTACGGCCGCCCGGCCCAGCAGATCGGCCGCGGCTGCGGCGTACAGCGGAATCTGAACGTTCAGGCCCGCGGCAATGTCCTTCGGCCGCGGCAGGGGGCCGGTCTTGTAGTCCACCACGAGCAGGCCGGCCTGGTCGGCGGCGGCGACGGCGTCCACGCGGTCTATCTTGCCTCGCAGGCGGATTGGCCCGCCGGGGGTCTCCAGCGTGATCGGCTCGGCCCGGCTGGCTGGGTCGGCCAGATCGTCGGGCAAGTCCGCCAGGCCGAAGGCCAGCTCGAAGTGCAGGCACTCGGTGTTGACCCGCTCGGCGCCGCTGCGCTGGGCGAGCACGTACTGCCGCAACTGCTCGCCGAGCCGGTCGAGCTGGACCTGTCGCAGGATGGGATAAGCCGGCGGCCAGCGGGCCTCGTCGCGGCGGGCCGCTTCGGTGAGGGCGTCATCCGCGGCGGCGGCGAGTTCGTCGGCGTCGATCCGTCCCAGCCGCACCGGTCGGCCGTGTGCC
>Ga0114919_10001236_pt1 | contig 20503 bp, 11 predicted proteins | sample BlataG_FD_88682 | JGI IMG/M metagenome (GOLD analysis project Ga0114919, IMG submission 88682) | Deep subsurface microbial communities from Black Sea to uncover new lineages of life (NeLLi) - Black_00105 metaG | ecosystem: Environmental > Aquatic > Marine > Oceanic > Sediment | place: Atlantic... | reverse complement strand
CGTCCTGGCCGGCCTCCTCGGTGTCGGCGTTCTCCGCGTCGCCGCTTTCGGCGTCGGCATCAGCCGCGGGCCGCTGGAGGAGGATGAACTCGCAGCCGTCTACGCCCCCCATCGCAGCCGGTGAGTCTGAGATCACCTCGGCCTCCAGCCCGGCCGCTTCGCCGATCTCCCTGGCCGCAGCCAGAGACTTACGCGCACAATCCGCTGCGGTTTCGTCCGCGCCGATGGCGGCAACGGTCACGTGGGCGGCCGGGATGATCTCGCCGCCGAGCGTGTAGTCCACCTGCCCCATCTCAACGCTCGCCGGGCCCGATCTCGCGTACCAGTGCTCGGGCGGGCGGATCAAAAAACCCAGGTGCGGCGCGCGCAGCGGCTCGCCTGGCCCGCCGGCCCCGGCCAGACTGGTCGGCTGGATATCCCGGAAAGACACCGTTGCAGCCACGGCCTCCAGCACTCCCCCAATGCCGTCGCTCTCGTGGGCCGGCGCCTCGACCGTCAGCACGTAGCAGATGCTGTACCCCACATCCTCCACGGATCGGACGAAGCACACGCTCTCGGCGTCCGCATCTTGCCCGCGGAACTCGTACGCCAGCGTTCGCATCGACCCGTCCAGGCCGGCTACCTTCATCGGCCCGCCGTCGATCTCCGACAGGTTGCGCAGGTAGAGCTGCTCCCGGAGGTATACGATCATCGCCTCGGCGAACTCACTGGCCGCCACGTCCGGTTCGACCGGATAAGCCGACAGCGTAATCCCCAGCACGCGCTCGTCGTCGTAGGTCTTAATCGCCACGAGCAACTGGTGGGGCTCGGCCAGCGGGGCAAGCTCGCAGTCGGCGGGCACAGCCAGGCCTATGCCGCCGCGCGGCAGGTCGACGGGCTCGGCCATCTCGACGCCCTGCCCGGCCGCCGGGCCTGTCAGGGCGCCCACGGCCGCCAGCAGTATGATCGATCGCCAAACACGCTTGTGCATTGTCTCGCTCCTTGGCCGACGCCGCCGACATCCGCCGACGGCCGGCCTCTTGGACAATTCTACCAGCGGCGCCGCTTGCCGACATCTGCAATTGCGCAGCGCCGCGGCGGGCCGATCCGCCTGGTGCCGACGGGCGTCAGAACTGCCGCAGCGCCACCAGGCGGAAGATGTACCACACATACAGGCTTAGCAGCACCGCGCCCTGCCATCGGCTGAACGTCCTGCGGCCGAAGACGATGCACCCTTGCAGGAATAGCAGGCCGACCATCATCACCGGCAGGTGCAGCGTGAAGAACAGGCGCGGCACAGCCAGCGGGCCGGCCGTCGCGGCCGCACCAATGACGAACAGGACGTTGAGGATGTCCGCCCCTATGATGTTGCCCACCAGCAGCTCCGGATGCCCGCGCTTGATCGACGCCAGCGCCGTGGCCAGCTCCGGCAGCGACGTGCCGAACGCCACAAGCGTGGCCGCCATTACGTGATCCGGCACGCCGTAACGCCCGCCGAGCTCCCGCACCGTGCCGATAAGCCCATCCGAACCGAGGATCACCATGCCCAGGCCAACCACAAGGACGCCCAGGTTCATCAAGACTATGGCCCACGCGTGCGCCTGCTTGCCCTCGGCTGCGGCCCGGGCGGGAATGAGCTGGGGGTGCGACCGCGACCAGCGAAACGACATGTACATGTAAATGCCCAGCAGCACGAGCAAGCCCACGCCGGCCCGCCTCTGTATCGTCACCTCCTCCATGCCCCCTGTCGCAACGGCGCCGACTACGACAATGCCCACCAGCAGCAGCCCGCACGCAAGTTTCACCCAGCCCAGCCGGTTCAGCATGTACTTGTCCATGGGCAGGCGGGCGATGCAGCAGCACAGGCCGAAGATCATGGCCGTGTCGCAGATGATGGAGCCCACGCCGTTGCCCAGCGCCAGCCCCGGGTTGCCGCGGAACGCCGCCATCACCGATACGCACGCCTCGGGCATGGTCGTGCCCAGCGACACGACCGTCGCGCCGATGACGACCGTTGGGATGTGCATGGCCTTTGCGAGCTTGACCGCCGCGGCCACCACGCGATCCGCGCCGAACAGCAGCAGTGCCATCGCCCCGCCGGCTATCAGCCACAGTGCCCCCGTCGGCAGGTGGGCCGCATCGGCGCCGAACACGCCGCTGTCCAGGATGTCCGCCAAAATCATGGGCACAAGCCTATTGGCCGACGAGACATGTGGCAAGACAAACTCCCGTCACGCCATTGGTCGCCGCCCCGCAGGCCCCAGGTCAGGGCGCATTTGCCGCTCGCCCTGACGGCCGCAGCCGTCCTTCTTTCCGGGCCACGTCCTAACCGGAATGGCCTTGACGACCCGCCGACCTGCGATATAATTCTCTATTCACTGCGTGTGAAGATGCGGGCGTAGCTCAGTGGTAGAGCGTCACGTTGCCAACGTGAATGTCGTGGGTTCAAGTCCCATCGCCCGCTTTTCGCAAGAGCCGATGCCATCAGGTGCCGGCTCTTGTCGTTTCTTGCCAACTCTTGCTACTGCAGCGCGTTGCGATACGCCGCTCCCCTGCTCGCCGCTGCTTTCACTGACCGTTGCCAGTGCGTCACTCTTGCCACCCCTTGCCCCACTTTGCCCCCTTACGCCAGAAGTTTGATACATATTTGGTGTACGACCGGGCATGTCATCAACCTGATCCGTGCCCGTCTGTCGTAGCGGAATCGCCTCTGGCTTCTGCTCGTTCGGATTCGGAATTCAAGGCATCGAGTAGAGCTCATCAGCCACGGGCAGCAGGCTCTCATCCATGTACGTCACGTCGGTAAGACGCGGATCGGCGTGCCGCATGTGAGCTTGACGCACTCGCGGGCTTAGTCGATGGACCGCCATGGACGTGCTCAGGCTCATTCGCTGGGCGTGCAGGTCGGCGTAGCTAATCTGCTCGTTGCCATGCTCAATCCCCGCCAGCTTCAGGTCCAGCTTCATCACGGTCATGCCCGGCACGCTCGAAACAACGGCCTGATTCTTCCTGACCCTCTTGGGCTGCCACTCTCTCAAGGCCTCAGCCAGCTGAGGATGGATCACCTGCACGTCCGCCCGACGGCTCTTGGTCGTCTCTGCCCGAAGGCGAGTCCTTGCCGGCACGACATCCAGATCAATGTCCCGCCACTGCAGTCTCTTGATCTCGTTGCGTCGCAACCCCGTCCAGTAAGCCAACAAGCACGACACCCGCCGCTCCTGGCCCAGCTGAATCATCTTATCCCTCGCCTCTTTGCTGACTCGCCCAACGGGCTTGCCCTTGTTCTTGCCTGTCCGCACGGTTTGGACTTCAAGCAGTGGCCGGCGAGTCGTCGCCTCCAGCAGTCGCCCGATTTCCGCCATCGTAAGTGCTCGCCGGGGATGCTTGGGCTTGATCGCCTTCCGTCCGGTCCGCTTCAAGGTTATCAGTGGATCGGGATCTATCCGCCGCGACTGAACAGCCCAACTCGTGAACGACTTGATGCTGACGATGTATTCATTTCGCGTGATTCCCGAGAGCGGCCGTTCCATGACACGAAGCCCCGACAGGAACCTCAGAATGCGAACGGTATCAAGGTCCCGCAGTAACTCAGCCTCAGTCCCTTCGATGATCCGCATGATGCGGCTCCTGACCTGCAGCGTATACCCGTCTGCACACATCCTCGGATTCGTGCAATTCAGCCCTTTCAAAACACCCATGTCAGCTATGCCCGGAGCCTTCGCCCGTTGTCCGACAGCCAGCTCAGCGGCCATCTTCACCCCGGATGGAGTTTTCGGGAGGGACAGCCCATAACGCAAATAGGCAACAGCCCGAAGGCCATTGCCTGTTTGCATATCAAGTCACTGATTGTTCTACGAAGACTGCCTCTGCGGCAACGCTACTACACCAGAAGCGTTATCACGCGAGACGACTCCACCACCTCGCCGAACATGTTGATTGCCGGACTGCTGAGGGGGTCAAGCAGTGTCAGAACGATTTCGAACTCATCGCCGGCTGCGAAAGCCGATCCCTTCAGGGCGCCGGAGTAAGTTTGCAGCAAAGCTGGGGTCAACAGCCAGGACGCGGGAGTTGCCGGCTGCGGCGCCATGATGATCGTGACACCGTTATATGACAGACTCCACTGGTGAGTGTAGCCCGCAGGAATAATCGATCCAGTGTCGGCTACCGTAATTCCGGCTCCGCCCAGCGACATCGTGTCCGGGCTTTGGACGAAGGCCGCAGCATAGGGGGTCACCACGGTGTAGCCAGGTATGGCCGGGGCCGCGTCCCTGTAGAATAGGGCGCCCCAGACATCACCGTTGGTGTTGTTCTGAATCTTGCTGGCAACCAGATACGCCAGGCCGTACAGGCCGCTGGAATAGTCATCAAGGAACATGGCCTTGGGGAGCGCTTCATCGTTATAGATAGTCATCCAACCTGGCGGCAGGGACTGGGGATCCGTGTGGAGTTGGAGGGCCGTATTGCCCTCGACCTGCGTCCCATCGATGAACCAGAAAGGCTGGCCCAAATCGTTCCAGTAGGCTCCGCCACCATCGAGCTTCGCCGTGTTGGAGCGAATCTTGGTGTCGCTGAAAACTCCGGTGCCGTAGACGCCGCCACCATTGTACTCGGCAGTGTTATCGTGGATTTTCGACTCTGTGACCAGGAGATGATAGTCCGTGCTTAGCGGCAGTGGCCAGCAAGGAGAGTCTTCGCCTTCGATATAGATGGCTCCGCCGTCACCGGCCTCGTTGCTATCGAACTCACTGTCACGAATGGTCACCGGCACCGCGGTCGCACTGCCGCTGACGCCGATGAAGATCGCACCACCGTTGCCAAATGTGCCGTAATGCGGACAGGTGGGATCATGGTCCGCCGCGAGAGCCAGGGCTTTATTGTTAAGGAAGACCGTTCCGGTAATGTCGGCCTTGTTCGTGTCGCTCGCGCCAGTCAGATAGATCGCGCCGCCATTCAGGGCCCGATTGCCCTCCATGACGATCATGGTAATGGTAAGATCGGTACTCTCAGCATAGATGCCGCCGCCCCTGCCGTGGAGAGCTAGATTCTCGATCATGCCCGAACCGGTGATTGTCACGGCTCCGGCGCCTGCCCAGATGCCGCCACCATCACCAGCAATAGGACCGCCGGGCCAGCAAACATCATCACAATCTCCCTCAGCTTCGTTTTCATAGACCGTGGTCGACTGGATTTCCACCGAAGCGCCTATGCCTACGCTATATATCCCGCCGCCGAAGATTGCTCTGTTATTATTGACATTGGAATTGCTGGGATCACCTGTGTCACGAATCACCACCGGGATATCGCCACCGGCCCAAACTCCGCCGCCAAAGGCCGCAATATTAGAAGAAATCGTGCTATCTTCGGCCAGCAGGGACGACACACTAACTCCGGTATCTTCGATGTAGATCCCGCCGCCACTGCTGAAGCAGTGGAATGCGTACGAACCGCGCCCGGCGGCGAGCTCCAAGGCCTTTGTGACCTGCCCATCAAAGCTCCCCTGATTTCGCTGCACGAAAGAATCTTCCAGGACCAGGCTCGAATCGCGGAGGAAGATGCCGCCACCTCTGGTGTAAGTCCAGTTATCGGAGACGTGGGACGTGTCCTGGATCGTGACCGCGCTCCTCAAAGCGTAGAGGCCACCACCCTCGCCATACCACATATAGGGATCACCAGGCAGAACCGTGGGCCTGTTGAAATCGATCGTGCTATTGTCGACCGTCAGGCTCGTCACATCTACAGCATAGACGCCAGCACCATACAGCGCAACATTCTCGGTGATATGGCTGGTGACCTCTATCACCGCGGCGATCGGGTCAACATTACGAACGACGGCGACCCCGCCGCCTTGTTGCGCAAAGTTGTTGCGGATTTCGACGCCATGAAGGGTTAGCAGCGCGCCCTCCGAGTAAATGCCGCCACCGGCAAGATCGGCCACGTTCTTGTCAGTGCTGCCCGGGCGGCCGATGACGGTGCCCTCGACATAGAGGGTGCCACTGTTGAAGATGGCGCCACCATTATGGCCCGAGGCGCTGGAGTATATTTCCATCAAATCCGTGGCCCATGGGATACTTTCGTCTGTCTTGAGGATCTCACCGTCGGGGCCACTGTAGTGGATCGCCCCGCCGTCGTTGTTGGCTGCGTTGCCCCACATCGATGATTTGGAGACCTGCATGTAGGCAGACGCGTAGATGCCGCCGCCATTGTTGCCGGCACTGTTATGCTCGAATTCCGAATTCTCAACATCGAGGTCGCCGATGCTGTGGATGGCCCCGCCGTCCGTCGTGGCGACATTGTCAAAGAAGCGTGCAACTCTTCTCGTAAAGAAACTGCCAAAAAGCGCCGTACCGTAGAAGTTGTAGAGGCCGCCGCCGGCGTTCGCTTGGTTGTGTTCGAAGAGAGTCGTCAAACTACCATTCGAGGCGCCGATCGTGATATCACCGTCGGAGTAGATGCCGCCACCCTTGCCATCGTTGCCACCGAGGGCCGTATTCCACGTGAACACCGAATCGTAAATACACGTCGAGCCGACGGCGCTGTAGATGCCGCCGCCATCGCCTTCGGTCGCCTCGTTAGCGCCTATCCAAGTGCCGCTGATCGACAGCGCTTCCGTGGGAGCGAAGTGGTAGATGCCGCCACCAGTGACAGCCGCCGTATTGCCCTCACTTGGAACGGGCGGTCCCGGATCAGGCGGCACCTCTGGGGCGCCACCGATCTCACTGTTGGTGACAAGCAGTTCGCCCAGGCTATAGATTCCGCCGCCACTGCCATGAAGGGCTTCATTGCGCTTCGCTACGGCAAGATAACCAAAGTAGAACTCGCTGCCCGTATCGCTGTAGGCGCCGCCACCATCGTTAAACGCCTGGTTATCGTTCAGCGTCGACTCGCCGGACACAAGGAGACTCGCGTCGACTCCCACGTAGATGCCGCCGCCATTGTTGCCCGCATAGTTGGAATCGAATGTCGTGGTCCAAACTAGTTCCTGCCGCGTTGCCTGCGCGGTGTCCGCAAGATACAGGCCGCCGCCATCGTGGCCGGCCGCGTTATTGTCGACGGAGACAACCTCGTCCACCTCTGGCCAAGAGTCCTGGTTGGACAGGAAGATTCCATCAGCATAGATGCCGCCGCCGTCATGACCGGCCGTGTTGCCCAGGACGCTGGAAAGCTTGTGGAGGATCAACTCGCTCCCAGAGTAGATGCCGCCGCCATCATTGCCGGCCGTATTCTTGTCGTCCGCCGGGGTCGCACCCCCTACGGTCGCGTCGTCCAGCGTCAGCGTGCCGTCGGAGTAGATGCCGCCGCCGTTGACCGTGGCCGCGTTGCCCCGGACGACCGAGCCGATGTCCAGCGTCACTTCGCCTTCAGAGTAGATGCCGCCGCCGTCACTGCCGGCCGTGTTGCCGTCAACACCGTAGTCTCCGCCCACCGTCGTGCCGTTGATCGTCAGCGTGCCCTTCGTGTAGATGCCGCCGCCGTCGGCTGTGGCCTCGTTGGAGGTCACCGTCGAAGCTGCGTCAAGGTCGAAGTCGGTGTCCACATCTGCGTAGATGCCGCCGCCATCGGTCGTGGCGGTGTTGGAATCGAAATCCGTGCTCGTGATCGTAATTGAATCGTCGCCGGCATCGCTGTTGGCCAGGAACAACCCGCCACCATTATCAGCGGCGTTGTTCTGGATCAGCGCGTCGTTGAGCGTCAGCACGTCGCCGTCGAAGTAGATGCCGCCGCCATCGTTGCCGGCCGTATTCTTGTCGTCCGCGGGGGTCGCGCCGCCCACGGTCGCCTCGCTGAGTGTCAGCGTGCCGTCGGAGTAGATGCCGCCGCCGTTGGCCGTGGCCGCGTTGCCCCGGACGACCGAGCCGGTGTTCAGCGTCACTTCGCCTTCAGAGTAGATGCCGCCGCCGTCACTGCCGGCCGTATTGCCGTCAACACCGTAGTCTCCGCCGATCGTCGTGCCGTTGATCGTCAGCGTGCCCTTCGTGTAGATGCCGCCGCCGTCGGCTGTGGCCTCGTTGGCGGTCACCGGCGAAAGAGCGTCCAGCGTTACGGTCGTGTCAACCTCTGTGTAAATGCCGCCACCATCGTTGCTTGCGGTGTTGGCATCAACCGTCAAGGCTGTGATTGTCGGCGTGGGGGAGTTCGTGGTCAGATACAGGCCGCCGCCATCGACAGCTTCGTTGTCACGAATCTCCACCGTATCAAACTCCACCGTCCAAGGATCGTTAATGTAGAGGCCGCCGCCCTTGCCATTGACCGCTGTGTTGCCCTTGCCATTGTTAAGATCACCAGCCTCGGCACCGATCGTCAGATTGCTCAGATCGAGCGTGCCGTTCAGTGTCATGTAGATGCCGCCGCCATCGCCGTGAGAGGACTGGTTGCCTCGGATATCCGTATCGTCGAGCGTTACGAACGCAGAGAAGGCAAAGATGCCGCCGCCATCACCGACAAAATTCGGCGTGAACAGATCGGACCAGATCCACGTATCAGAGAATTCGTTGGTCAGAGCCTGATTGCCGACGACCTCGGAGGCCGTCATAGACAAGGTGCAGTTGGTGTAGATGCCGCCAGCCATCAGGGCGTCGTTTCCATTCACTTTCGATGAGCTCTGGATCGTCACGGTCGCCGGGCCCGAGCCATAGAGACCACCCCCGGTTGCAGCCAGATTGTCTGAAATCTCGCTATTGGTCACAACCAACGTGGACCCGGTGTTCGGCGTGATGGTAATGCCGCCGCCACTGCTGCCATAAATGTTCCCGTCGATCACAAGATCGAGCGGCGTGGCCGCCAGGCCATCCGCACTGGCCTGATTGTCATTAACCTCTGAATTGGTAATGCTTACATCGGCCCCCCCCAGGATGGCCAGGCCGCCGCCAGAGCCGCTGGTCCAGTTCCCCGATACCTCGGAATCGATAATACTGGCCGTCCCGTTGCTGATACGAATGCCGCCGCCCCTACCACCGAAGAACGCAGACGTGGAACCGAGAATGCCCTCATTACTGTTGACATAACTGCCAGTTACAGTCAGGTCGTCGACATCTAAAGCGTACACCCCGGCCCCACTCTCGGCGGTGTTGTCGTTCACCGTTGAGCCAGCCGAGATCGTCAGCTTGCCCTCGTCCATGTAGATGCCGCCCCCCGAGAAGGCCTTATTGCCGGAGATATTCGTGTTGCTTATCGTGTTGGCGAAAGTATTGTCCGACGCCAGCAACAGGTAGATGCCGCCGCCATCATTGCCGGAGCTGTACTCGACCCCAACGGGGTCGTGGGCGAGGTTATTGGTGATCGCGCTGTCGGAAGCAGCAAGCGAAGCGATCTCGTTAAGGTACATGCCGCCGCCGGAGGCGCCACTTGGTCCGCTGGCCTCATTGGCATCGAACGTCGATGCCGCAATGGTGATCTGGCTATCGGTATCGGCGTACAGCCCGCCACCCAGCAGGGCTGTGTTGTGGGAGACCGCTGCGCCGGACGTCAGCGAAAGGACCACATCGGGTCCTACGTAGATGCCGCCGCCATTCACAGCAGCCGTGTTGCCAGCCGCCATCCCGCCGATGTCGGCCCCCGTAATTGTCAGCGTGCCCAGTGAGTAGATGCCGCCGCCGTCGCCATTGGTGGCCATGTTGGAGGTAACTGTTGAATCGGTATCCAATGACGCCGTCGAAACTGCATCAACATAGATGCCGCCGCCGTCATTGGCCGCTGTGTTCAGATCGAAGTCGGTGTCCACCACAACGATGGTTGCCGCCCCATACGTGCCATCGGCGTAGAGGCCCCCACCGTCCTGGTCGGAGCTGTTGTACTGGACGGTGGCGCCCGCGAGTGTCACGGTGCCCAGACCGGCAAAGATGCCGCCGCCGTTCAGAGCCGCCGTGTTACCCGCGTCCACCCCGCCGACGGTTGTGCCTGTCAGTGTCAGCGCGGCGAAGGAATAGATGCCGCCGCCACTGCCGGTCGTAGCTTCGTTCAGGGTTATCGATGAGGTGGCGTCCAACGTAACGCTGCTACCGAATGCAAAGATGCCGCCGCCGTGCTCACGGGCGGTATTATCGGTGATCTGCGTATCGGTAATCGTCGCGGCCCCGCCCAGGAGCGCGCCGCCACCCACGCCGGCAACAAACACGCCGCCGCCAATATCAAAGCCTTTTGCTTCATTGCCGATGATGGTGGTGCCGTTGCGGATGATCAGCGCGCCGCCGTCGGCCAGGAGTCCGCCACCATTCTCTCCGACGTTGTCCGAAATGATCGATCCGTCGATCGTCAGCGGGGAGTTCACAATATGGGACACGCCGCCGCCACTTGAGAAAGCGTCGTTGTTGTGGATCGTTGAATTCTCGATCAGCGTCGGCGACCAGAACCCCCACATCCCGCCGCCGCCGTTACTGGTCGCATGGTTGTTCGATACGGTCGAGTCGATGATGTTCACCGTCGAGTAGAAGCTCACAATGCCGCCACCCATCCCAGCCGTGTTGTCGTCTATCAGGCTGCCCGAAGCGCCCTGCACGTTCAGCGTGCCGCCGCCACTGAAGCCGCCACCCATATAGATGCCACCGCCCTGGTATGCGGAGTTGCCGCTCACAGTCGAGTCGGTAAGCGTAACCACTGGCAAGTCGGTGGTGCCATTGGCTTTCGCGTAGATTCCGCCGCCGCCATCGTTGGAAAGTACGCCAGTGGCCGTGTTGTTCTGAACGATGACATCAGTCAGAAACAGATCAACATTGCCATCGACTCTGATGCCGCCGCCGGTGACCGCCGAGCCATTCTGGACGGTAAGGTTGCTGAAACTGACATCGATATTGGTGCCCGTGCTTGAGATCGCAAAGGGACGGTAGGCGCTGCTACCATCGACTGTGATATCAACGCCGCTACCTGCGGTATTGTCCCCATCAATCAAGATCCCCGTCGTGATGGTCGGCAGCGCAGAAAGGAGATCGACCGTCGTGTCGCCAGTCAGGTCGAAGGAGATATCGTCGCCCGGGGTGGTGGCGGCAGTGATTGCTTCCCGAAGAGACCCCTCTCCGCTGTCGAAGGCATTGGTAACCAGAAAGCTCGCCAGCAACAGACGCGGCTCGAGCTGTTCGAGCAGCACAGAAGCCGACTGCTTGTGGAGCTGCTTAGGGTAGGCGAAGTGCTCGTGGTTGGTGATCCTGCTGGATCGCAGAACGTTGACGTACAATTCCCGAAGACGTTTAAAGGCGCGCGAAGCCAAAGACATGGCGATCTCCCTTCACAATGAAATTGTCTTGCCCTTCCAATCCCCTGATGAGACGAGCGAGGGGAAGTCGGCGAGGCCGAAACACCCGAATATGACTGTTGACTATAACTGTGCCAAGAAACGATTCAACCTATTTCTCAAAAAAAATGCGGTCCGTATCGTCAAGGTATTGTGCTGTTTTGCGGGGAGCTGGTGGCCCGGCGAAAGGTAACTCGCGGGAAGAGGGCTATTCCATGCGGAAATCACTCGCTTTGGGGATGGGTACGTTGGCTTCGGGGACGAGTTGAAGCCCATCGTCCAGCAGGCAGGCAACGTAAGGGATCCGATGGCCGATCGACCCGGCCTTGACCGGCGCGAAGCCCGCGTCGACCGCCTTCTTGGAAAACACCATGCACTCGCACGCCTGGTTCTCCCCCGCATCATTCTTGATGAACTCGAATATAGGCTGCGACAGCTCCGCCAGAACACCCCGCGAAATCTTCACCGCCGACAGGCAGATCCGATGCTCAGCGGGATGGCTTTCCTTCCCGTCCTTGCCCCATATCCGGCACGCCGCCAACGGCATATTACTGGTCAGCAGAGGAATCGTGGCCGGGAGAGGGTAAACGTCATCATCCAGCATCACCAGCCAAGGCTTGTCGCTGCTTTCCAGAAAACGGCGAACAATCTCATTCCTCGCCGCACAGACAATATCCTCACGATTGTCCGGCAACGGCGACAACTCGGCCCGAGGATCAAATCGGCAGACCTGATAGGGCTTGAACATGATGTTCGCCCAGGCATCCAGCACAGGGTTCACTTCCCGGCCAGCCAGAATGAACACCTCCAACGAGTCCAACTGCTGTCGGCTGATTTCGTAATTCTTCACCTGCACAACCTCTTTCACAACAGGACCCCATCGGCCCACGCCGCCGCGACACGGGCCGCTTCCGCAGCCGAGAAATGCTCGGCAGACTTGACTAACAGATTAGACGCGTCATACTCCAAGTCAATAGGGTTGTCAACGAAGAGACGTACGGCACCTATCCGAAAAATCGAATCCGACACAAGAATAGAACGGCATGCAAATACCGAAAATCATTCATCAATGCTGGCTGAGCGACGAACCTATCCCTGAACACTTCCAGGCATGGGCAGACAAGTGGCGGCAGTTGCATCCCGAGTGGGAATATCATCTGTGGACCCATAAGGCGGCCAGACCGTTGCTGAAGAACCTCGGCCACATTTACGACCAGGCTCCACTGGTTGTCATTCAAGCTGACCTTGCCCGTCTGGAGTTGATCTATCAGTTCGGCGGCGTCTACGCCGACATGGACATCGAGCCGATCAAACCCATCGACGATCTGCTGGGTGACCTCGAAGCCTTCGCCACGTTCGAGTCTGTCCCTGAGGACTTCGACGGAGAGAACCACATCAACCAAGCCATCTTTGGAGCCATCCCGCGTCACGGGGCGATTAAGCAGGCCATGGCTGCGTTGGCCAACGGGCTCGCCATTGACGGCCAGGTGCTCTGGGGGGTCCGAAGCTTCACCGAAACGATGCGACGTCGGTCCGACGTCACAATCTTCCCCACCGCCACATTCCACCCTTACTCCTTCCCGACATGTCAGGACGGTTCAGCCAGGGGCAAGCCCGTCCCACCCTACACCTATGGCATCCACTGGTTTGCCGCAACCTGGTGCGACAAGGCCAGGGAACTGGGGCTGTTCAAGTACCCCACCGAATCGGTTGACCGCTTTATGAGCTGACCCACGGAAAGACGCAACACATGCAGATCTCCAGAATCGTTGATCAGTGCAGGTCCGGCGTTGACCTGCCCCCAGAGAACTGTACCAACTTGAGAGGGAGTCTCATCCGACCTGACCTGCTCCCCAGTTTCTCGTCCAGCTATCGCACCAGGATACGTCCGGCCATGTGGTCGAGGCTGCGGCGTGATCGAGCGGGGGGAGAGGCCCATCCGCTCGCCGATGTCGCCGTAGACATCACAGGGATCTGACGCTCGCCTGGTGCTTCACTCGGATGTCGTCCAGTCCGGTCCCACTGCAGTCCGGACCATCGCCAGGATACCTGCTTTGATGGCACAGTCCAGCGTCGGCCATGCAGCAACCAACAGACCCAGTTCACGATCCTGATCTTCTGTGCCCGGAGTTTGATACATACTTGGTGTATCTGCGATTACCGGAAAACCTAACCCATTTTCATTGCACTCGTTGACCACTCTAGCCTTTCCCTTTGCCAACGTGAATGTCGTGAGTTCAAATCTCATCGCCCGCTGTAAGAAGAGGCCGACACCGAAAGGTGGCGGCCTTTTTTCACAGCGGCTCCGTGCGCAGCACGGATCGGACCACGAACACAGTGAGTGGGCCGACAAGGAGATTCCTTCGAGGTGGCCTTCAGCCGCCGAGAAGCAATCTCGCCTGTCCGGCGAAGCTCGCAGAGCGAAGCCGGATCGCCCGCTTGCAACAAAGGCCTGACGGTAACCGCCGCCGGGCCTTCCCCTTGCACCTATCTCGCGACACGTCAAAACGTTGCCGCCCTGCCGACCGAACGCAAGAGCTGGTCGCCCGAGCAAAACAAGCGCGGCTTGGAGTGCCGCCATTGCGGCTGCAGGCACTTCCGGGTAATCTACACGCGCCGGGGATGGGGCGGCAAGCTTATCCCCCGGCGGGAGTGTCGGCATTGCGGCAAGCGCATGACAACGTGGGGGCGACCGATCGGCAGCTGACGGATGGCGCGCCCCGCACAGAGCGTGCGAACCATGGAGCCGCACAGGTCTACGGAATCCCTCAGGTCTTCTTGACAGGCAAGGCGCGAGGTCGACCATGATCGAATACACGTGTCCGAATTGCGGGAGTGCCATGAGTTCCCCGTCCTCTCTTGCCGGCGACGTAGAGCGATGCCCAAGCTGCGGTGCAGAGGTGCATGTCCCAGACGAGCGCCGGTCTAAGGACCAGCCGGTGTCAGCCGAAGGGGCTTCTGAAGTTACCACGGTGACGCCCGCGGACGGCAAGCACGCCAGTGCCCCTCTAGCAAAAAGGGATGCGGATCAATCCTTAAGGGCATCGGCACTCAGCACCTCCGATCCCGAGACAACGGCCAAAGCAGTATCTGAGTCACATGGGATTGTCTTGGCTCACGAGCCAAACGGTGGACAAAGCAGTGTCCGCAACCGGGACCAATGGAACGAGGCCGTTCGGCGCTGGAAGAAGGAACTGCCTCCCGTGCAATCAGTATATCAGCCAAGTGGTCGGCTACCTCCTAAAGCACTTGCCCTCATGATTCTCGGCGGGTCCCTCGGAATTCCAGCTGGCGCCGCCAGTGCGGCAGCCGTTGCAGGCATTACCGCCTTGCTCGTATATCTGTTAGGTGCGGTTTTCGTCGCAATCGCCGAAGCGTTGGACGTATTCGTTTGCTGTCCACTCGTTCTCATGATAATCGTGGTAGCGTTGGGCGGCCTGGCCGCGTTGATAGCATGGGGCTGTGTCCCGGCGATGTGTGTCGTATCCCTTGGGAGACAAGGCAAGAACAGGAATGTCGGCGTATCAGTCGTAGTTTCCGCGATGTCAGCCTTAGGCGCCGTGCTTGTTCTGGCTCTCCTTGTTCCAAGTCTGGATCTTGACTTCCTGCCTGGCAGCCTTCGTGACGGCTTGCCTTGGTGGCTCATACTGCTCCTCCTGATCGTCCCCTTGGTTGCGGCATGTGGCACAGCCCTCGGAGAGACGGTAGAGGCCAAGTTCTGCGAAACCTGTGAAGTATTCATGGATAAGAAACCACTTGTCGAACTCTCCTACGGCGGCGCAAGACTTATGGCTCTAGCTATCAAGGAAGCCGACTTCTTGGCCGTTGCAGGCGCAATGGAAATCGCAAAAGGAAATGTCGGACGGCCCCTTCTCTTCACTTGTCCTGAATGTCACAGCGGCTGCTTAGATCTGACTATGGCTTTCTCAGCTTCTTGGCAGAGGCCTGACAAGCCGGAGCAGAATGAAGAAGCAAGTGAGACATGGATTGCCGCCTCATGTTCCGTGCCACCCAAGAGCGTCGAGGTCCTGCGGCGCTTTCGGAAAGGGCGGGCCTCATGAGGGCTTCCTTTACTACATGGAACAATGCAGTGCACCTATTCATAGGCTTAGTCTGCCTCCTGGACCTGATGGTTCTTGTCGCTTGGCCGACAATTCACGAGACTGAACTCGGTCACGATCTCAGTTCCCTGTACAAGATGTCGTGTCACGGTTTGCCAGGCCGCTGCTACCAGTTTCGCGGCTCGAGCATGCCCGTATGCGCACGGTGTGTCGGCATCTCCCTTGGCCTCCTCATCGGCGCGTTGGGCGGATTGATAGGACGCGCCCTATGTGGATGGCGCATCGCATCAGTTCTCGTCGGGCTGATGTTGGCGGAGTGGACCGCTGGCGTCCTCGGGATCGTACCGCGCACATGGCACATAGTCCGTACCATAACGGGCACGCTTGCCGCTGCGGGGGCTTATACGCTTCTACGGCTGACAGTTACGAAGATGGTCCGCTGGTTCGCCTGCCATGGCCGGCGTTTCCCTGCTTTGCTTCCCGCAGGTGGCCCGCCAAATGGAAAGGAATAGGCTCTATGATAACCAAGACACAGCCCGTCGAGGCTCTGTGGTTGTAAAGAATCCTGCTCCTTTGCGTCGCGGGGACCTTGCTGACGAGTTGCCGCGACAAAGCGCCGCCTGCGGAGAAGCGCGAAGAATCAACAGCAGAGCATCATCAGGCACGCTCAGCTTACGTTGACAAGAATCGCTACTTCTCCGTTGTGCCGCCAGCGGGATGGGAGAAGCGCGGCGATGACAAGACAGAATCCTTTACGAGAAATCGGCATATTTTTCCGGGATGTCCGGAAATCGACGGGTTTCTGCCAGGTGTGCATGCTGGTCGGTGTTGCGGGTTGCGTAATCACCGCTGTTCTGCCTGGCGACATGATGGCTGAACGAACGACCCTCAATGCTGCGGCCTGGCGGGTGATCGTTGGTGGGGCGGCAGTGACGACATGGCTGATTGCGTTCATCTGTGGTGTCTTGGCTAGGCCGAGCGACCAGCGTGCCTTTCTCGCATATCCCCCCTATGCTGTCCTCAAAGGGATCTGGGTAAAGGGCTTGGTCTTCGCGGTCGCGGCAGCGGTCTCGATCGGCTTGAGCCTGGGTTGGTCTTTATCCGACAGCCTGCTCTATGCGCTGGCGGCCTTTTCAAGCATGAACGTTCTGTCCTACCTCGCGCTGGTGTGGGGGACCATGGCGACCCGCAGTGCCGTCCAACGAAGGAGAGCCCCCGAGGTAGCGATTGCCGATTCATTCCAGCGGATATGGCTATACTATGGGGTGTTGCTCTTGTCGAACGCTTGGATGTTCGCTTCCCTGACCACTGGTTCAGGCGACCCGGCTATTCCAGTGCCAGCGCTGGCAGCTTCGACGATGACAGGTGCGTTCGCCATGGGCTATGTATCGGGGTACTACCCGTGATCGATTGGGAATCTGCAATAAGGCATCGGCCAAGTGATGGACGTTGTGGGCCGTGTACTACCCCTCCTGAGCGCAGCGCGTTCATCGGCATTTAATCCTCATGAAGTATCTGGCCGATGGACTTGTGTGCATTTCCCTGAGCAGGTGCAGCCGCACGGCGTCATGTGCCAGCCTTGCATGTTTCCGCGTACTAGTTTTTTATTATACAACGCCGCCGGGGCCCGACACCCACGCAGGCGGCAGATAGGCGCCGTTTGCTGTGCCCGGCGCGACCCGCCGAGGATCGGTTAGTCCGTCAGCCCTTCCAGTATGCCGTCGACATCGATGTATTCAGCCACCAGGCAAATCGCCGCTTTGATCTTGTCGCTGTCGTCCGGGGTGATCTTGAAGGTCGTGTCGTGGAACTTGCTGGCCGCCCGGTAGGTGTCCTCTTTCACGACGATGACGGGCACGCCCATTTCGTCCAGTGACTTGATGCACTCGTCGTCGGACTCCAGGCCGCCTGTCAGCACAAGCCCCGCCACCAGCGAGCCGGTGTCCTTGCTGAGCATGTGCGCCCGCAGCGAAGCCTGGATGTTGGCGTGATTGTCCCCGGGCGTGATAATCAGCGTGCCCGGGCGGAGGTAGTCGATCATGTGATCGGGCGCCATGGCCGCGATGATCGTGTGGCTGACGACGTTCCGCAGACTTTCCGCCCCGCTGACCAGGTCCCCTTTCATCAGGTCGTGCACCTGCTGCATCGTCGGGCAGGCCAACTGCTCCTCGTAGGGGACCGTGCCGAGGGAGCGGACGCCGAGGTTGGCCAGGCCTTGAGTTGTGGCCTTCATGACGCGCGTGTACTTCTCCGGCCATACCTTGTTGATGACCGCGCCGAACAGTTCCGTGCCGTGAGATGTCAGGAACGCCTTGCACAGGGCGATGTCGTCGATGGCCCGGCCGATGCCGCCGTCGGAGATCAGCAACGCCCTGGCGCCGATGCCCTCCACGACATGCGCCGACGACACGCCCAGGCATGAGCCCACCGCGACGTGCCCCATGCTCTCGACGATGAGAATGTCGTTTTGCTCGGCCAATTCCGCGCAGGCGGCCTGGACCTTCGCCATCTGATCACCGGGCTGAAGGTCGAACACCTCCCTCTCGACTCGCCCCTTGCCCAGGTGCATGACCATCTCGGCGGGCTTGCCGCCCTGCTCGCCCAGCAGGCGAGAGATCACCATCGCGTCGTCGTGCATCTGATGGTCGTCAACCATCGTCACTCGCTGGCCGAGCGGCTTGGTGTAGGCCACTCGCAGCCCGCGCTCGCGAAACGAATGCAATAGTCCCAGCGACAGCGTAGTTTTGCCGACGTCGCGTCTTGTCCCGGCGATGTAGAGCGGTCTCATTGCAGTTGGTCCCAGCTAAGATTCGGCTGGATCGGGCGGCGTCTGGACCTGTTTTCGCCGTGGCGCCGATTCAAAAAGGCTGACCCGACAGCCGCGACACAATCAATTCCGACATAACCACGATATCTTCCACGCAGAAGAAACGCTCGATGTTCGCCGGCAGCAGCAGCGTCGCCGACGGCGGAAACTCGTCGTCGGCTGCGTACCATATCAGACGCGTCGTTATCCGGGGCAGCACCGTGATGTCGAAAGCCGCGTCGCCGCCTGCCGCCGGCCGGGCGCCGATGGCGTCGGCGCGGTCCCGTAGCGTAGCCAGCTCCCGTCCCGCCGTTGCGCACAGCCGGCCGTTGACACGCTGGGTGTAGATGCTCGCGTAAGTCCGGGCGGCAGGCAGGTCGGCAAAGGTTATCTCGGGGGCGCCGTCGTCCGGCTTCACATCAACCGCCAAGTAGTGCAGCACGAGCAGCCGCCAGGCTGGTCTTACCGGCTTGCCCGCCGAAGTGAGCACCTGCCCGCCGGTGATGTCGACATCGAGCAGGTCGTTTAGCACCCGCAGCCGCCACGTGTCGCCCGTCCGCTCGGCGCCCAGCCGGACCATCTGCTCGGCCGACTGACCGGCCAGCGCCGCGACTGCCTTGTCGGTGGCGTCCTGGAGGTTGTGCTGCGGCGGGGGGAGCTGCGGTTTCATGTTTTGCGTTCCGCGACCGTCAGCCCGCGCCGACTCGTCACACTTACCGTGCGGCGGCGAGGTACGAATCGCAGTAGATCATCTTCTCCATCAGCAGCTCAGCCGTGATCGCTGAATCCATCAACTCGGTGTCCAGCGGATCCATGATAGCCGAATCCAGCCCCGCGCCGATGCACATCGCAAGGTATGTGCGGTTGATCAGGCTGCGGTTTGCGCACCGCTGGGAGACGTTCGACAGCCCCAGCAGCAGGTGCGGCGGCGGGTCGGCGAAGTTCTTGAGCTGCGTGATCGCCTGCATGCAGTGCATGGGCGTCTTTGGCGATACGTTTACCGGCAGGATGATCGGGTCGATGAACACCTTCTCCATTGGCACGCCGCCATCCATCGCTATCGCCAGTATCTGCGCGCCGAGCTCGACTCGCTTATCCAGCGTGCCGGGCACGCCGTCGGCGTCGATGGTCAGGCCGATCAGCCCGGCGTCGTTGGCCGCCGCCAGGCCGACGTATTCGACGACGGCTTCCATGTCGGCCTTGGTGGAGTTGATTATCACCTCGCCGGGCACCTGGGGAACGATGGCCTGCATGACGTCCCACTTGGCAGTGTCTATCGCCAGCGGCGCGTCGCAGACTTCGCGGACGCTCTCGACCAGCCACATCATCGCGCCCTCGGCGTCGCCGGAGGCCGGGCCTACGTTTATGTCCAGTGCCGTAGCCCCGGCTGCCATTTGTCGCTGGGCCAGGTCTTTGACGACGTCGGCGTTCTTGTCCTGGATGGCCTGCTTGACGTCCGAGAACATCCCGTTGATGCGTTCTCCAATAACGTACATGACTGTTTTGCCTTTCTGGAGGTGGTCTGAGCTTATCAGGCGGACGTGGCCGTGAGTCGGTCGATGGCCGCCCGGACGTTTTCGATAGCCTTGGGGTGTCGCATCACCAGCAGCTCGGCGCCGGCCTGTAGCAGCACGGCCGCCGTGGCGGACTCCCACATCAATCCCCACTGGTCGCGGTTCTCGTCGGTTACGGACGGGAACGGCGGGGCCTTGGCTTCCTTCGCACGCCACGCCTCGAAGCCCACGTCGCACAGCACGGGCTGGGCCAGCAGCTTGTCGCCGCCGAGCCCGGCCAGTCGCCCTCGCTCCATCATACTGTAGGCGTATTCGACGCCGTAACCAAGCGCGCCGGTCGTCGGGAAGATGACTATGTTGGCCAGATCGAACCCGGCCTCGGAACACAGGATGTTCACCTGTTTGGCGATGTTGATGTCCAGGGGGCTTTCGGCGATGAGCTTGTGGCCGTCAGCCAGGCACACTGCCACTATCGTGCGGTAGTTCTTCTCACGGGCGGTGCCTATCAGACAGTTCTCGCCCTTTGCGGCCGCGGAGACGGCCGGCAGGATGTCGTTGTCCTTGTCGTCGACGCCACAGCCCCAGATGATGAGCGGCACGTCCACGGCGGCCAGCACGGCCTTGGCCGTCTCGGCGCACTGATCGCCGGTTAGGTTGCCAATGTCCGGGTGGGCGTTGGTCAGTCGCAGACAAACCAGGTCCGCGCCGAACTCGACGGCCTTCTTGGCCCAGTCGGTCGGGTTGGCCATCGCGTCGCCGTAGGCGGCTTTCAGCGCGTCGGGCCATTCGTCGGCTGCGCCGTCCCACACTTCTACTGCGACGGCGGGCTTGTTGCCCAACTCCCCTTCAAAGCCCAGGAACGGCAGCACGGCCGACCCGCCGATGGATACCGTCGATCCGCGCGTGCCGCCCTCGTCGGCGG
>Ga0114919_10001235_pt1 | contig 20503 bp, 30 predicted proteins | sample BlataG_FD_88682 | JGI IMG/M metagenome (GOLD analysis project Ga0114919, IMG submission 88682) | Deep subsurface microbial communities from Black Sea to uncover new lineages of life (NeLLi) - Black_00105 metaG | ecosystem: Environmental > Aquatic > Marine > Oceanic > Sediment | place: Atlantic... | reverse complement strand
GCACCTCGTTGAAGAACACGTTCAGCGGCGTGTTGTCCTTGCCGGCCATCTTGGCCAGCAGCTCAGCCCACTTGTCAGGTTGGGCATAGTGCAACGGCATGATGATCTGCGGCACGTGATAGCCGGCCTGCAGCCAGAGGCGGTCCGGGTAGCGATGCACCCAGCGGCCCACTCGCGGACTGATCGGTTTGCCACATTTGTGGCAAACGGTGGCCGGATGACATTCCGAAATGTCCGAATGGTACGGGCCAATCATGCGTTCCAGATGGAACTCTATGGTCGGGATGTTCCACGTCGGGAAGCCGTCCGTCGTGCAGTGCAGACATGGTATGAACCACTCCCCCTGCGACGATGCGCTCCACAAGGCTTCGAGCGTGTTATCGAGCGTTTTGGGTGTACCGGTGAACTGTCGCAGCGCCAGCGGACTCGCAGACATCGTCTCACGGATGATCGGCAGATGCTCGTGGTTCATATCCTGGCAGTTATGGACCAGCATGCCGTTGGCGAAGAACGTATGGTTACCGTCAGTTTCGATGTCATAGACGTCGTGTTCGCCTATGTACTCAATGCGGACGATTTCGGCCGCTTCGAGGCCGACCGGATTTTGTTCCTGTGAACAACTTTCGGCTTGCATGTCGGGCAGCACAGGTGCCAGTAATAATCTAGCGCAGCCTCGCCAAACGTTGTCCATACGCTCAACCATTCGCCGTAGCCGCAGTTCTTCCGCTTTTTGGGTGGTATATGCACGAACGCAGACAAGATCCGGCGCTTTTCCAAGTTGTACGCATGTTGGCACCACCCGTGCTCCTGCGCACGTGTCAGTGTTTGCGGCATACGGCTGCGAAATTCGGTCAAACTGCCGTTCGATAATGGTTGAGACACGCTGCCATCCTTCTGCTGTAGCTATCCAGGACTCCGAGGTTGCTTCGATGTAGCTGCCGTTTGCAGTAGTGATCCGCCAGCAACATCTTTTCCCGTGGTAGCTAAGGTTTTGCACCGTGGCCGGCACCAATTGCCCGCCCTCAGCAACCGATAATACTATATCACCCGGATTTATGTCGAGCAGCCACTTCTCAGACAAACGGCCATCGTCGTAAGTCCTTACATAGCAAGGAGTTATGCTCTCGTCCACGGCCATTTTGTCGGCGCTAATACCGCGGATGCGGTTGGCGTCCAGGAACGCGAACGAAAAGAGCATCTTCGAGTGATTTCGGAAGCTCCGATGCAGCACAGAATTCACGGTATCGGTACCACACCACAGCCGTTTGACCGGCGACTGGTCGATAAATGGCTGCACGAACATCGAACTGAACCGCCGTACCTGCTCAAAAAGCGGCATGACGTACAGCGTGGTGATGTTCGGGATCGAGATTGCCGTGATGATGCCGTGAGCCGCCAGCGATGTCGACTTGCTTACCTGCCGTCCTGTCTTGTAGATTAGGGCTGCGGGCATGCGGAACCGAAAGACCTCTTCGAACGGGAAGTGGTCCACCAGCGTGTACGGTTTTCCCTTGAGATTGAGCATGAGCGGCAACGCGTGGGCCAGCGTGTCGATTTGGCCCCTCTGGAGCAGCTTGCTGTAGGCGACTACACGATCAGAAGCTAGCTGCTCGGCGCCCTGGTTGCCGAAGGCCTTGGAGGCCTGTAATAGCAGTGATTCCAGGGCCAACGGTTCCGCAAATACAGGGTTGTCCATGTCAAAGAATCCTGATGATGACCTGGAGAAGTTCGAAGCCTTCGAAAACTTCTGCAGCCAGGCGTGGTCACGAACCAAACCATTTTGGATCGTCGTCTTGATCGCCTGGGCGGTCGGGATGATGGTTTGCTATCTATAGCATGATAGCGTAGGTCCTGCTGAAATGCGAAGACCATAAACTCCAGCCTGTAGGAGGGCTGCTATGACAGTCACACGAAATGCGCGGTTGTTCCTTGAGCGTGCGAAAATCCGGCCGACGTACAGGCGGCCGATCGCAACTGTTGTCCCCGGCGATAGTCAAATCCACTCCTACCCCGTCGACCGGCCTTTGCCGTCGCCGCTCGGGATCCTGGATGGCTACCCGCCGCCAGACAGGTCATCGACTCAGAACGACCCGTGGCACCTCGGACCTGATGAAAGCTGAACCTCATGTTCGAAGAGTGGCTCAAATTGGCAGGCAGTATGCTTGCGATTGCCGTGCTGATCGCGATTATGGTCGGTGGCATTGAATCATTCATACCGTTGTTTGTCGTTGGTGGAGTGGTATATTTGCTATTCCATGCCGCTAAGGGTTTCGCACAAGCGGACCAGACTCGACACGACGGTCGACGTAAAGGGAAATAGGATATGGACCTGCTAGACTTCGTGGCGCTGTTCCTGGCAGCAGGGGCAGTCGTCAATGCGTGGATGAAGAAAGACGGATTGTTTGCGGGCTGGCGTGACTGGCTGGCCATCTGGGGCGACCAGTCCGGCTGGCGCTGGTTCTTCGCTACGCTGTTGAACTGCCGCGTCTGCCTGACGTACCACGCTGCCTTCTGGCTCATGGTCGTCTTCTACTTGCCCAGCCATTTCTGGCTGTCGCCGCCCTGGGCAGTAGTCTGGTTTCTACCAGTCTACTCCCTGGCGGCTACCCGTTTGTCGTTGCTGATCGGTTCGCTGACAGCATCACTCCCGATCGAGAATGACCCGGAGAACGACTGATGCAATCCTTTACCATTCCGGTGCATATATCAATAGATGTGAAGGTTACCGTATCAGCCGACCGGGCAACCATCATTAGCAGCACCCGCGACGAGGCAGCCGGAGAGTTCAACGCGCAGCGCGACGAGTTGGCGGCGCTGGCGGAGGCGGCGGTCGTGCTGAACGAAGCCGTCGTATTTGTCCCTAAGGAGCCCGCCGGCGCCGGCAACGAATTTTGATCACAGGAACAAAATGTCCGAGCAACGAAAGAAGTTCTACGAGGAGATCAATGAGCGGCTGCGTGACGTCGTTACAAAGCTGATCGACGAGTTTCCGGAGTTGGAAGGTGCGGCTATCGCACTCACGTACACTCCGGAACTCGGCGATGTGCCAGCCTGTCTGGTTCTCGGCGATTTGAATGATCCACACCTGATCTGCCGCATGGGCCTACAAGTAGCCAAGCTGCAGTCCATGGTTTCACAAGGCGTGTCCCAGCACATCGTGCGAGCGATGAAGGCACATGACCAATTGACACAGGAAACAGATGCCAAGCGAAAAGAAGACCCGTCGAGCCCCTAAGAAGAAGAAATCGGTACTGCCGGGACTGGCCAGCCTGGCTGATCTCATCGCCCATCTCAAAATCACCGAATGGGGCGCCATCATTGTTGGCGACGGCTCGGGAACCGGATGGAAGATGGGGGCGGGTTGGGCTGCGGTACTGATCGATAAGTACAGCAGCGCCAGGAAGCTCTTCTACGGCGCCATGAACACCGGCACGGTGACGCTTGGCGAACTCTTTCCGTATCTGCACGCACTCAGCTGGTACACTAGTCGCGACGGCCCCGGCCGTCATCGTCGCCGAGAACTCCAGTCCGTGAACAAACAGATGCAGATACATATAGTGACCGATTCGCAGATCATTGCGACCTGCGGTAATCATCCCGAATCGCGACGGGCCCACCAAGAGTTGTGGGCAGCCTTCGACGAGTACCGCAAGCGGGGCTTCATCCTGAACTTCCACTTTGTCGAACGCGATCGTGTCAATCTGAATATCCTTGTGGACGAAGTATCCAGACAAGCGAGGCTTGATGTTGAAGAAACGTATACCCGGGCCCTCGATACCTTGTGTCGAAAGTACCCCGGCCTCCCCGAAGACGCCTCCATCTATGAGTTTTCAGACTAAGCTCAGGAAAGCGTCTTACTATCCGGACCTCTACGGTCCGCATACACCGCTGCAGCTCATCGTGTTCTTCGAGAGGCAATTGCAGTATCTAGCCAGCCACACATACCTGGGTGAGCGGTTCCGATTTCATTATGGCGAGCCCCTCACGGGTAGAGCCTGGGGCGATTGCGATACGGGCTACGTCTCCATGAGCACTGGAACTCAACCGGCCCCGATCGTACTTCACAATTGCAACAGCACCGGCGGTCCTGCGATTCTGATGAACAACATCGTCAAGATCGAAGCGACGCTCGGCAACCGCGTAATCTACCGACATCCACGTTTCCATACCCATGACGAAGAGCCACCCGAGGTCGTAACGTCGACCGAGAACAGGGCGCTGCGTCGAATTTCATTGGTGAGGCATGGCAAGAGAGAAACGTAGCTTTAAGCCAGATCCGCAGCTGCTGGTTGACATCATCAAACGTCAGGCCGGCAGCTTGTGGAAGGCCGTAGTCGAAGGCATCATGAATGCCGTCGACGCAGGCGCTTCCAGATGCGACATCAGGCTCACACGTGAGCAACTGATCATTCAGGATAACGGGAAGGGTTTTCGTTCTCGAAACGAGATCACAACCTTTTTCGAGCGGTTCGGGATGAAACACGAGGCCCGCGAAAACAAGACGTTTGGCACATTCAGAATGGGCCGCGGTCAGCTATTCGCGTTCGGCTTTAATACTTGGCGGTCCGGCAAGTTCGAGATGACGATCGACATCGATCATAAGGGTCTCGATTACCACCTGGAGGACGGTCTCGATCATCAGGATGGTTGCAGGATCACTGTCGAGCTGTATCAACAGCTGAGTCATACGGACTACGCGAGGATGCTCGACGAGATCAAGGACAACGCCAAATACGTCGGTATCGCGGTGACGTTGAACGGCAATAAGTTCACTGCCGATACATCGCAGATCTCCTGGGATCTGGAACTGCCGGAAGCGGATATTGTGCTCCGGCAGAATCAAGATTTGCGTGTCTACAACCAGGGAGTTAAGGTGCTGGCGTATTACCGCCACCACTACGGCGTGGGCGGCGACGTCGTGACGAAGGTTCCAATCAAAACAAACTTCGCACGCAATGACATCATGGTCGACTGCCCTGTCTGGGCCAAGATCGTTGCGGCGCTGCGAAAGCATGTCAATACTCAACAGACACGCACACGGAACGTCGGTGAAGACGGGCCTCCGCAGACGACGTCACGGAGACGGGCCGCGGCTGTCCGGCTGACCGAAGCTGACCGAGTACGGCTGTGCAATCAGGCCAAGGATGGCAATCTGGAGGCCGGCCAGTTCAAGAGTGCCCGGCTGTTCAGAAAGTACGGGTCGTCGGCCAACTTTACGGTGCGGCAGATTGCCAATGTCGCCAAGGGCGTGATCACGGTGCCGCCGGACGCGGGGGCGCCGTACAGCGCACACAGCTGGGACATACGTTCCATAGTCGACCAGATCAACATGAATGCGTTGGCCTGCGTTGTTCACTGCAGCACACTGGAACGGTTCGGTCTCGACAGCGGGCCGGCGCTGGTCGCATTGGTCAATGGCGTTATCAGTTCATATGACAGACACGTACTGAAGTATGTAGAGTGGGCCGATCTGGTTACAGCGGTAAAATCCGATTGCCAAGTTGTGCCGGATGCACAGCTGAACCGTATCGAGTCCGTCGTGCTCGGCGTAATTCGTGCGCATCTCAAACATATCGTGTATCGTCCTCCCAGTTTTGCGAGCGGGCCAAAAAGGCGTATGATTCGCAATCTGCGCATAGTGCTGGGCCGCGGGCCTCTTCGTTCCTGGACCGACGGTGCGTCCTACGTTGCGATCAATCGCGCATTCGTCCGTAAGATAAAGGCTGGGCCGGGAGCGTGGGCCCAATATGCCCATCTGATCATGCACGAGGCACTGCATGACAAACCGACGATCACGCCCCACAAGCACTCCAAAGCATTCTACGAACACTACCATAACTGGATGGCGCTCCGCTGGGTTGTAGGCGGATTCGCGTGGGCTTGTACGGTCGCAACACCAGCCGTTGCCGCACGTGTGCGTCAGCGGCTGACGGAAACCGAGTTGCGGGAAATATACCGCGTCGAGGCAGGTCGTGCTGCCCTCGCGGGGCAGGACCTTATCGCTGACGAAGACCGGGTGGAACCGGAGGACGTCGCTACATAATCCTCTTACCATGGAGGCACGTAACTATGCAAACGCAACCAAATGGAGCACGTCGGCAGCCTTTGCCGCCGTGATATATTACCCGTGGTCGATTCAAAATGCGTTGGACAACCGTATTGTGTTAGGCGAAGCCGCAGTCTTAGAGTATTGGACGGAATTCATGTCCAAGAGGCAGAGAAACGCTGTCGACCTCTGGATCATAAGGAGACGTCCTGACCTACTTAAACGCTGTGCACAATGCCCACAACTCTTTCGATTTGTACACGTAATAGGGGTGCTATATGAAGAGTACACAAAAGAGAAGGCCGCAGCGGAAGCCGCAGGTAAAGGAACTCAAGACATGCACTAGACGTGGCTGTCTAAGACAAACACGTGATTGGTATCCGACGACCGGTGGCGGCTATCTGCCGTTTGTACGGTGCGATAGCTGCTACGAAGATGAGGTGCGGTATAGGTCGCGAAATGACCTGTCCGCGGAAAACGCAGGCAAACTCGAAGAGATGGAGACAATATCGAAACCGTGAGCGACCACTATGTGGCGTTCATACAGATGCCTGTTGTTCTCAACGGGAACATGAGCGAAATCGTCGAAGCGGAGATCCGGCTGCCGATGTGGTATCAGCCACAGATGGGGCACTACCTGGTGCACAAGCTAACGAACGGGCTAATGCCACTCGGACCGGTTTTCTTCGACGGCGAACGCGATACTATCGTGCTGACCACAATAGGGTCGGCGTATGACTTCACAACGAACTTGGATGAGTGGCTGACGGATCGGCCGGATTGGCGTAAGGCAACGCGACCGTTCATCATACAGGAGAAAGTCAATGGGGCTAAATCCGAGGGTCGCCCTGGCGACCATTACGACGGATGACAACGACCACAGGATGCTGGCAGCCGTACTGGAGCTGAGCAAAGATGTCCTGTACCGCCTGGATAAATGCAGCAAGTTGATCGAGCAAACGCATGACGAACATGACAGGACGCTGCGGGAGATGCGGTTCGCCGGCGCTGCAAACATCTGGCTCTACGGGCACAGTCTGTCCGATTGGATCGACCGCATGGGCGCGTGGGGCAAGCGTTGGCACAGCAATCTCATATCCAATTGGATTACGACCATGCCGTCGAACTGTTTGACTATGCCGTGCCGCGCAGTGACGAAAGCGCGGAGGTACGAGCTGGCTGTCACCTGGCGGCCCCAACAGCGTCCGCGATTCGGCTGGAGGTTCTTCAATAGCGAACATCCGGTCGAGTTCTACACGCATCCGTTACCGTTTGACATTTACGCGGACTTTTACGTTCGTGAAATGGAACACGTAACCATGGAGACCCAATATGAGCCCGGATAAAAGAATTGCGATGCTCCGCGAGGAGATCGCGCAATACGACACGGCGTACTACGTTTACAGCACTCCGCTGGTGACGGACGTCGTGTACGACAAGAAGTTTTGCGAGCTGCTCGAGCTTGAGCGGGCGAATCCCGCACTGATGTCGGCCGACAGCCCGACTCAACGCGTCGGAGGCGCTCCAGTCAAAGGACTGGCAACCGTGGTACACGCCGTACCGATGCTGTCGATCGACAACGGCTTCGAGATGGAGGTGTTGGATAAGTTCCACGCCAGGGTGACGAAAGCCCTCGGGCACGCGCCGGACTACGCTGCTGATTGGAAGATCGACGGATGTGCCGCGAGCCTGATCTACCAGGACGGCAAGCTGGTGCGTGTGGTCACGCGGGGCGACGGCCACTCCGGCAGCGACATTACGCATAATGCTGCGTCCATTCGCGGCGTGCCGCCGGTGTTGCGACGTGTAGAGTCGTCGGTCATTCATCCGCGCGACCACAATCTCGATGTCACGGGTGTCGTGGAGGTACGCGGCGAAGTGTACATCCCCAATTCTGTCTTCCACCAGATTGTGACCTGCCAGGAGCAGGCCGGTATAGCGCCGTTCAAGAACTCGCGAAGTGCGGCGTCCGGCGCCATGCAACAACTGGATCCGAAAGAGTGCTACCGCCGCGCGCTGCGTTTTGTCGCCCACGGCCTTGGCGTGTTCGATCCGGACTACATCGACGGTTTGTACAGCAATACGATGTGGGGATTGCACATGTTGGGCATCCCAATCATCGATCTTGGTAGCGGGCGGATGTCTTATGATGCGGTGAAGAAGCACATCGAGATGATGATCTCGGTGCTCAGCGCCGTTGATTATCCGGTCGACGGCATCGTACTGAAGCTTGACAGCTTCGCCGACCGGCTAGCGCTCGGCCAGTCCTCGTCCCGGCACGTCTCGTGGGCCTTGGCCTACAAGTGGGAGCGGTACGAGGCGGAGACCACGATCGTCAAACTTGAGACGCAGGTCGGTAAACATGGAACGCTGACGCCGGTTGCGTTCTACGCGCCTGTGGAGATCGCCGAGACCACCGTGACGAAGTCGACGTTGTTCAACTTCGACGAGGTGAGGCGAATGGATCCGCGTGTGGGGGATACGGTTACTCTTGAAAAGGCGGGGAAGATCATTCCGCATCTCGTCCGTGTCCACGAGGACAAGCGGAAGGGCCGACCGCAGAAGTTCGGGCCGCCAACTACGTGTCCGGTCTGTGGCGCCTCGACGGAGCGTGACGGACCCCGGGTATTTTGTACAAATACCGCAGGTTGCCCAGCTCAACTAGAACGCGTACTTCTCGCAGCTGGCCATCGCAGCCGGCTGGATATCGACGGACTCGGTCCTGCGGCCATCCAAGCCATGATAGGCGCCGATGTCATCGAAGATCTGGCCTCTCTGTGGGTCCTGAAGGACGCTGTGGACGCCAAGGGGGCCATTGCAGGAATGACGCCCGGGAAGTCGAAGAAGCTCCTGGCGGCTCTGGAAGGGGCCAAGACGCAGCCCTCATGGCGTTTGCTGGCCTCGCTCAACATCAAGCACTGCGGACGCACCAATTCGGAGCTGATCTGCAAGGCGGTTCAAGAACGCGCCAACTGGGACAACTGTGACGTATTCGCGATACTGTGCGGGCGGGACAGGGCGGCTTTGAAGCAGCTGGGCGGTATCGGTGAGAAGACCGCCAAGTCCGTCACGAACTGGTTCAGTAAGCGGTCGAACCAGGGGCTTCTGAACAGGTTGCGGCAAGCTGGGTTGAATATGGGGCTTGTAGATCCCAAACCGGAAGCAGCTCCGGCCGGACCGCAACCGCTGGCTGGCAAGGCGATCGTGGCGACCGGAAAGCTCGTGGGCTATAGCCGCGACAGCATCAAGGCAGCCATCGTGGCCGCTGGCGGGAAAGCGGCGAGCAGCGTCTCGTCGAAGACCGACTACTTGGTGGTCGGCGCCGATGCCGGCAGCAAGCTGGCCAAGGCCGAGAAGCTGGGCGTGACGTTGCTGACCGAGGAGGAGTTCAATGTGCTTGCCGGCGTTTAGCATTCTGGGCGATAAGATCCCGACGGCCTACAAGGTGGATTTTTGTCGCAGAAGAGGTCCTCGGTGATTCCATTGGGAACACCGCGAGTCTCGCTCGTGTTGTTTTCGATAACCCAATAAGGAGAGATACATTGAACGCCCCCTGTATTATGACCGTGTCCGAGCTGTTGAAAATTGTTCAGGTGAACAAAAAGCGACACGAGGACATGCGTGAAGAAGCCCTTGCAGGTTACCTTGAGGACGCGGCCGCGCAGTGCAAGCAGGTTCTCGAGGACTTACGTGGTACGTGCAGAAAGCTGACACACGTCCATATCAACATGTCGCCGCCGGCGGATCACGCTGCCGATTACGCCAGGGCGATCCGCATGTTGGAGCATACGACTGCGGAAACGGTCGCGCTGGACGAGCGCGACTTCTCGAACCTGGTCGACGACAACTGGGACTGGACCGACAGTTGGGTGAAGACCAACTCGTACTTTTCCAAGCCTATCGCCGAATACGGAATGTCGAAGGGCCTGTAGTGTCGCTACCCAAGATGCAGAATCCATGGCCCATAGCGAACGGCCGACCAACGCATGTCAAATCTGCGGCGCCGGACACAGCAAAACGTCCCGCAACAGATTTGACTTCGTTGGCGGTCGATAATGACGGTGACCCGCTTATGGTCGCCGTAACACGACAGACAAATTGCAGCTCCGCAGATCCGGTCGATGCCTATCCTGTCGTCGGCACAGATGGTGTATGGGCGGTGTATCCGTCCAAAGACAAGAAGGGTCGCTGGATCGGGCTGCATATTCCCACGGGATTGTCATGCTATGTCAACTTCGCCAGTCGTGAAGAGGCAGAGGATGTGCTGTCGTGGACCTGGATGAATTCTAGCGACAAAGAGGGCATACACAGCAGTGACGTTGCTACCGTGCTTGCCGCATTCGGCGCCCGCGTCCGTAAACGCTTCTACGAAGGCGGGCCGCTCAAGCATCCGCGGCGTAAGCAGCCGGGAAAGCTTAACCGACATGACGCTATCATGTCTGCAGGCGAGCAGCTTTACACGAAAAAGGCTCGCGAACTCCACAGCAAGCATGCGGAGTGTCTCGCGCAGACGCACGTGGTGCGTGAGATGTTGGCCGACCAAGCGCGGGCGTTGACGATTCGCGAGACCACGGTGGAGCGTATGGAGGCCCGTGCCAACCAGGAAGTCGCCAGCCTGCACGCGAAACAAGCAGAACTCGCGAACGAGCGGCGTAGGTTGGAAGCAAGCATCACAGAGCGGCAGGATGAGCAGGATCGCTACCGCACGGAGCTGGCACGGCAGGCAATGGATCTCGACAGGCTACGTACCGCCATGTACAGCGCCCTGGCGGCTATAGATGTTGGCGCCGTCCTGATGGACGGCGAACAATCGGCCGGGCGATATCTGCGGAAGATCAGAATCAAGGGCGTTTACAACCCGGCGCTTGATCAAGAATAGCCTTACGAAAGGAGCTGACCGAGCACGTGAGCCCGCAATGCTTCTGGGCCCATTCGAAGAGCAGACGCATCGACATGCCGGCGTATCGGTTGTTGTGGTAGTTCTTGACGAACTGGTTCCAGATTTCCTTTGGCTTCCCGCGGAGCACCCGCGGTGTGACGCAACGATCATGTCCGTCCAGATCCGCAAATGGATCTTTGGCTTCGGCCCTTCCCATTATTCTTCTTCCTCCTTTTCGGCAGCAGCCATCGGCAAAACGGTCATACCGCCGTGAACTCGATGCATGTTGGTCAGATGAAAATCGGACATGAATGCGTCTTCCACATTCACGCCGAACGGTTCGAGCGACTTGCGGATCTTCCGCATGATGGCGTTGTTGATTCGTTGATGTCTGTCGGTGAGATCTTGGATGGTCTTGCCGACGCATGCTTCGATGACGCCGGCCTGTGCACGATCTTTGATCGTCGACGGGAAGTTGAAGGTCTCAACCAGGGCTTTCATGATGTCGTTGATCGTGTACACTACAGTAACAGAGATCGTAATACCGATCGGATGATTCGATCCATGCGGCAACGTCTGCGGATCGAGGTCAATGGTATCTCTGTTGACCGGATGGACCATCGGCCGTTGGATGGGCGGCCAGTAGAAATGCAAGCCAGGCCTGATTCGCTTGACTCTACTGAGCGTGAACATCACACCTTCCTGAGTTGCGTCGACATGCACAGCTCTCGGGAAGATGTTTGATGCCCACCGCATCAGATCCGACAACCAACCAAGGCCGATGTCCACCGGATCACCTTAGGATCTGTGCCACGCTGGCGAACCTCTGCAATCGTTTGTAGAGTTCAGCCAGCGTGGCATTGTTTGGGATGATGATGTCTGCGACGTCGGAGGCCATCTCCAACGAAGGGTCGTTCGGCACATCCCGTTCTATCCAGATGACCAGGTCGATCATCGACTTCTGCCGGAGTGCTAGCAGTTCCGGCGCTCGGCGGATACCGTTCAGGATGTCGCCGTCCAACAGCATACCACGATATAGGGTCAGGCCGTCAGGCTTGTTGTATTCCCATATCAATTTTGCCCATTCTTCGCGGTGGTTGTGTCTGTCGTCGAAAGCCTGCTTCACGCTGGAGTACCCGTATTTTGCCTTTAGGACGGCAAAACACATATTGGCTGCTGCCTCCGAAGTGCTTTCATGATAGCACAGCGTGGTGTTGTCGTGCAGCCAGTCCGCGGCGGTATCTTTACCACAACGTCCGGGACCGCAGATGGCGATCTTCATTTCAATTCTCCAGCAACTGGTATTGGGCCCGGACGTTTTCCATCGGATGCTGGGCAACGTCGCGGAGCCTGTTGTGGTGGCAGGGGAAGACAATCTGTCGTCCACCCGAACGGTTAAATGCGGCCTCGTGCCCTTCGTCATCGTCTATCAGGACGGTGCCAGGCTGGGAGACCGTGTGCTTTGCGGAAGTGAAGATGACCTTGCGGAACTTGCGTCCAAAGTGGCGCCGGATCCACACCATCTTGCCATGCACGGCGTACCCGACGTCACGGCCGTCCAGGTGATCGAGCAGAAGCGGGCTGGTCAGAATGTAGACTTCGCTCGCCACTTCATGGGCCCACGCCCACAGCTCGAACGTCCACGGAAACGGTTCGATGTCGGCCCACCACTCCCATCCGGCGGCTATGATGGGCAGCCAGACCTCGGCGATAGTCATACCGAGAGCGGCTTCCAAAGCATACGGGGCGGGTTGGTTGAACAGGTCCATCCGGTCGTGGAACGACAATATCGCTTTGTACAGGTCGCACAGCACGCCGTCCATGTCCAGATAGAGGTGCCTGTTATCCGGCCTAGGTGGCGCTACGTTGGTGATGTGCATCAGGCCGTTCTTCGCAAAAGATCTGTTCGGTCATAACCTTACCGTACGCACGGTCGACGACGATCAACGTCTGCGACGGCAGCTGCCATTTCGCATTGATGCTGGCGGCATACGGGTCGTAGCCGCAGAGACAACCACAAGCCACGAAGTTCGGCGTGGTAAGAAACTGATGGAAGTGACCGATCACGTCCAGTTCGGCGTAGCCGTAAACTTGATTCCACGCGGCAACGGCCTTGTTGACGGGTCCGGTAATTCCGGCAAGACCCCCGTAGAACTTGAGGTTGTCGCCGTGATTGAAGCGACACCGCCAGCCTTGGATGTCGGCTATGAGGAGCGGGCCGTCGGCAACCTCGTACGAGAACATACCTGCCAACTCGCGATCGGCCGTGATAAGGGCGATCACGTTGCTGTAGATGCTGACCTCGAACGAGTTTTGACGTGCCGTATGGATACGCTTGTGCGGCTGCATCCGGCCGTGATTACCGTAGCTGCCGAGAAAACGAAGATGGGAACACTTCGTGTCGTGTGCGAGCTTTTTGATTCCCGAAACCAAATGATCACGGACATAATCGAGCACATCGTTCATGCCCATGCTGTTGGACTGCTGAAATTCCTCGTGTATGAGTCCGTTGATAAGGTCGCCGCCTGCCCAAACAATGACCTCGTCGACGTCACTGATCTTTCGAGCGAATTCGATCAAGTAAGCTGCTTTCTTCCACAGGCGGGCAATTCGCCTATCCGCTATATCGAGATTGAATTCGTTGACTCCGCCTACCGAGGCCGGATCAATGGTTTCTTCGACGTGCCAGTCGTTGGCACATACGATGGCGGTGGCTTGGCTCTTCCCACTCTTCTTCGAGGCCGTCGCGTACTTACGGTACGTTTCGGTGCCCTCCAGATCGAGCACGCGTGTCAGCGCGGCTTCGGTAGCTCTGAGTTCGGTCTCGGACTGTCGAAATCTGCGTTCTACGGCACGCCGTTTGGCTCGTTCTGTGGCCTGACTGCGTTCGAGGTCGCGGATGAGCTGAATTTGCTCATCCTCGCCGAGAGCGGCGATTCGCTCGAGTTGTTCGAGCTCGGGAAGTGACATAGCCGATTTTTTTCTGGCCATTATGCATCCTGTAGTGCGAGATGTGGTCTGCCGTACTAACAGACCTAACAGATATCACCGATATCGTAAGTCTACCAGGTTTGTGTGAAAAAGGAAAGGTGCATCTTCTGAATTTCGTCACATCAGATGCAGGTACAGGAAGCAAGTCAATACTTACTTGGGCTACTGGACCCCCCGGTAGCCATACAACATGATCTAGTTTTAGCGGAAACATGACAGAAGTTCGGGCAAAACGCTGCGAACTGGGCTGTCACCGGAGTTATGAGAACCATGGCAAAAGAGCCACAAGCTAACGTACCGGCCCTGCCGATCGAACTCGTCAACATCGCTGTCACCCTGGACAAGGATGACGTTGCCGCAATCTTGATGTCGCGTGCCGAGGACTTCCTCAAGGGCGAGATCAAGAAGCACCAGAAGCAGGAAAAGGTATGCGAGGAGGCGCGGAAGACGCTGGCGGACCAGCTGCAAAAGCAGCTGGCCGAAGTCGCTGCTGCCCACTTCGAAACGGCGATCGAGACGATGACGGAAGCGGCCCGCCGTCTCAAGGTCAAGGACATCAAAGCCACGACCGCGTACAGGTACCACGACCTGGACGACAACGGTAACGGCACCGTCGACTGCAACCTTCTCGTTACGGGCGAAAAGCCCTCCATCAACTGGACCGTCGTGCAGGAAGCCAAAATGCCCGCAAGCGTTAAAGAGACGCTGAAGCAGCAAGCGGCCAACAGCAAGGCGGATAAGGATAACAACGAGGCATGGATGATCATGCGGCGTAAGCTCTACGACCTGCCCACGCTCGAACGTCGCGCGAAGGCAGCCGTAGCCGAGCAGCGGCTCAGGTCCTCGGCCGAGGGCAAGGAGCTGGTCGACATGCTGGACGCACAGCTCGAGGCCAGCATCAAGCAGCTCGGCGTTAACTGATGCAGAATGCCCCTATTCTAGGCATTGTTCGCAGCCGCGGTTCCGGGTGCTGAAGCAGTTGTGGAAGAAACAAGCGGAGAAGTCTCGAAAGGCGTTCTTGCGGGGCGACAGTTACTGCTATGACGTCAATATAAAATTCTGCAACTTCATGGACCACGAGATAAGGGTACACAATGGCAAGCTCATTGAAGACGAGAAAAACGGTTGGAAGCCGCGGTTCGTGCTCCGCACGTTCGACGAGTTCAGCGACGTCAACTACAGCCCAATCATCGAAGCCCGCGAAGAAGCAGAAGCCAAAGCCAGACAGGCCAAGAGCGGGAGCCGCGGTGCGTAAAGCTGTGCTGCGGTTCGGTACGGGTCACATGCAAATGTACGGAAAGTTCGGGAAGATATTCGGGCGATGCCTGGATGACTTCTGGCTTGGCAACGCGTGTGGCCTCGACGTCGCGAAGTTCGACCGCGAGCTCGTGCAGTCCGGCGGCAAACTGCTGGAGGCTGTCAAAGCCAAATGGGGTAGAGACGGCGCCGCTGTGATCAGACGATTGCTTCCGCAGCGAGCTGTGAAGAAGCGATCCAAATAGTGCGTGCTATCAAATCTATGGCTGCTTACCTTGAGTCGGCCGGCAGCCAGAACCGCCACAAGCCGTCGCGGCGTAGCGGCGGCTTGTGGTTTTACTACGGACGCCTGCTTTACAGTGGGCGTGGGGTGTAAAGTGCAGCAGCGCACAGTAGCCCGCAACCAATTTTGATCAGGAGAACAAAAAGCCATGGCAAAAACATTGGTAATCATCAAGCCCGACGCTGTCAAGGCGAGGCAAATGGGTGAGATCATCGCACGTATCGAGCGTAAGGGGCTCAAGATCGTTAAGATGGACAGGATGATCATGGGACGCTTTGCAGCGGGAGCACTCTACGTTAAATTCCAACACGAGCCGTTCTTCGACGACCTGGTGGCGTTCATGGAGGGAGGACCATCTGTCCGTATGATTGTTGATGCAGACGGAATGGGCGCCATCGCGGCGATGCGAACGCTCATCGGTGCCGGAGATGGCGACGAGGTCAAGAACGCCCCCGGAACGATCCGTGGCGATCTGGCGACCAGCAATCGACACAACGTCATCCATGCGAGCGATTCGTACGAGAACGCTCAACGGGAGATCCGGATCTTCTTTCCGGGTTATCTTGACTAGTGCGCTGTGGCTTGTGGGGAATCGTCGCTCGGATGCGCTCCGTCTCCCACAAACCCGCGGCTAGCAACGACTTGCGCGAAGAAAGGCAATCGCCCTTGCCCACATCGCTGGCATGCTCGTAGGTTAGCGAGAAGGGCCCTTCTGGGCGATGCTGGCGTTTTTGCGTCTTGCAACCCTATTTCTCCCGTGCGGCTCTTATAGGGTCATACTGGGCGACGTAGGGGCGATGCTGGCGTTTTTGCGTCTTGCATTACACCCTATTTCTCCCGTATGGCTCTTATAGGCCACGCTGTGCGCCGTAGGGGGCGATCTGGCGACCAGCTATCGACACAACGGCATCCATGCGAGTGATGTGGGCCGTTCGGCGAAAACCAACTATAGGAGGGTTAGTATGACAAATATGGCAAGCTACAGCCGCAGGCGTACTGCGAATACCGGTAGTCGCGTTATACTCGGGCTGCTGCTCGTGATACCGCTCGTGCTGCTCGGAGGCGCGGGGATCGTTAAAGGCATCGGGTTCACTCAAGATGTTGGCGGCCGCCTCAAGCGGGCAGCAGACGCGAACTCGATCGAACTGGCCGTGACGGAGCTGCAGGCCGCCTTGAAAGGCATGGAAGCACGCGGCTGTACAACAGGCCGCTCGCACGTACTCTGGTACACACCAGCGTGCGATGTCGGATTCTGGTATGACAATATCGAGACGGCACTCGCCGAGCTGGTATCGTTTCCGAAGGATGCCGACGCGTTGACGACCTCGAACCAGTTGATGAAGCTGCGAGAGACCTTGCTCGATGACGGGAGCAAAGGGGTCGTGGTAACGGTGCCGCCCAATATCGTTGTCTTTCCAAATCAGGGAATGTGGTTCGTGGGCGGGTGGATAGTCATAGCGGCTGCGATCTTCGGGTGCGGTATCGCGGCGGTTGAATTGGACTCTCGCTCATGAAACAGCAACTACCGCCATTCATGGAGATGATGATCCTCTTCGCTGCCATCTTGATTGGGCTCGCTTTGATCTTTGGTGTCAACTGATTCTGAAGAAATTTGTTTGTTTTACAGAGCTTGAGGACCGGATGGCACATCCGGACGAAAAGCGTAGTACCAGTAGAACGAAGTGATACTGGTACATACAATCTTAAATAGCACTCCGCCGAGAGAGGGGTATCGAGCTAAGTTGTTACTAGTACTAGACTTGTAACTAGAAGCCTCAAAATCCAGCAGACTCGAGACTCTACGAGCTTTAGTTAAGCTAGCGAGTCTAGGTTGTATCGATTTTGATCTCATTAACAAAAAGGAGCCACACATTGCTTCGAGAATTCACACTTGTCGAGGTGTTGGTCAATGCAATGAAGCAAGCGAAGAATGTCGGTGAGCTGCGTAAGCTCACCTACGACTGTGACAGGGCGATGCCGCTCCTTGAGCCGTTTACCGATCATCAATATCGCGAAATGTTTGTGCATCGCGGTACGGCCGTCCGCCATCCCGATGGTTCGTGGAGCGAGGACTACGGCGACGCGATCAACCCCGCTGAATGGAGGCAGGACGGATCCGAACGGGTCGAAGTTCTGATCGTTAAATGACGGGAGAGAAGACAACGCTGGAGCTTCCGGTCTCTAAACTTTGGACGTTCAGCACCGTACACATGACGCAAGAGGATTCTAAGATTCTCAGCCAGGTCCACGAGCTGGTCGTCTATGAGTACAAGGAAGGCTTTTGGGTGCTTGTGCCCACACGGAGCGAGATCGCCGACGGTTATTTCTGGGCACGTCTCGCGGCCTGCGGCGTCAGCAATGCAGTAATCCACATCTTAAAGCTGGCCATTCGTAGGTCAATCGACATCGTAAGATTCGATGCCGACGGGCCAGCTTACGATTTTTTACCAGTATTCGACTGGTAGTTTTCCGGGACGTCTGTAGGCGGCCCGCAACTTTCGCAAGAGAGGGATAGACACATGACGAAGAAAAAAGGAACCACGACACCGACGGACATTCTGCGAGCATGGTGGCTGGCGAATCCCTATGGCACGCACAAGCAGGCAGTAGACTACGCGAGGGCTCACGGCTTTCGTCGTAGGGACGCTGCCGCGATGCTCAAGTTATCGCACCAACTGAAGTCATTGCTGCACAAGTCGCGCGACGGAAACGGGGGACCTTCCCACTTGACCATCGCCCGTCGCAACAAAACCCGGGCCGCGAACACCTTGAACAAGCATCGCCGGAGTCCTCGCGAGCAGGACGACATGGTGATTCTCCGTACGTACTGGGAGAAGCACATGTATTCCGGCAGCCATGAAGGGGCGGTGAAGGCGTGCATCGTTGCCGGTGTGTCGACGTCCGTCGAGCGGTCCTATGCGGCCCGCGGCCAGGCTCGCGAGGACCGCAAGCAGACCATCAAGGTACGGAAGGTCCCGGCGGGCGGAAAGCTGGCGGAGGGCGAGAAGGTGACGTTGCCGCCGTCGGAGCACATTCCGCCCGGCGGGCTTGTGCGGCGGGCGCTAGCGGCGAGAACGATATTGGACGGGGCCGCCACGGCACCTACGTTCGAAGTGCCGTTGTTGATGATGCAGGCCATGCAGGAGCTGCTACTTGGCATTGATGAAGCGACCGCTGCTTTGGCTGGCTTGTAACGTATTCAATCGTTCCGGGCGCCCCGCTGCGGGGCGCCCGGACGCTTTGGTCCACAAGGTGCAGACACACGGACGCGGTGTTGCTAGCGGAAGCGTTCGACGATGTGGTGGTGCGTCCGTTCTTGACAGGGAAGTGTGCAATTGATGGCGACGACTCAGTTTAAGATGACAGTTCCGCGATCATCCCCGGCGATGTACGCGGAATATCTCTCGACCATAGTGCCGCTGGTGGGCCGTGTGAACAACTATCCACAAGACTTGCCAGCGGCGTTGCGTGCAGTACGGCTGCGGTGGACGCTACGCGGTAGCGAACTACTGCACGCCGGCTGGCAACAGATCGCCAGCAAGAAGTTCATGTACGCCCGCAACTGTTCGCCGTGCTGCGTGTTCGTTGATCCGTGGCAGATACCGTGCAACTTGCCGATCTGCCCGTTCTGCTTCGCCAGACGCGTCAACAAGGTCTACACCAAAATCAGCGAGCTGGTACGTGAGCGGCATGGCACGGTATTGACGTACCGACAGCATCGCGGCTATATCAGCAAGGAGGCTGACGAGATCTACTTCGATCACGAAGGCGATTTGCGTGGCAATTTGCAAGAAGTGCTAGCACACGACCACGCGTGCCCGAAGCAATTCCGCGACATGTATCTGAAGGACGCCATCGGCGGATTCTACTGGTACACTGTTGCTCCGTTGGTCTATAGTCAGCCTGCAGACGACGGTAGCTGCGGCAGATGGCTGCGACTGCACAGCTGCGTGGCAGTGATGCCGCCGGACTGGGATGCGGACATCGATGATACCGTCATCATCAAGAACCCGCGAAATTTTACGATAGCCAAGAGCATCGGGAACATCTTCCGATACCCCCCGGGCTGGATGGCCAGCGACGCGACTATAATGGCCACGTTCCTGAACGCCGTAAAAGGGAAACGATTCCTATCACCATTTGGATACTTCAAACGTGCCACAAACACTGACACCGGCGGAGCGATTGCTGGCTCTGACGGACAAATACAAGCTGCCAGCTGAAGCCCAGCTGGCCCTGATCGGAGGCCTCGAGCTTTTTGTCGCCCCTGGCAAACTGATGTCACTTCGAGACTTCCATGGCTACATGGATGTCCTCGATGAAGAGTTATCGGCCCCGGCGACGCCGGAGCCTGTGAAGGAACCTGGGCCACCCGCCGCTCCGGCAGCGAAACCCCGGGTGGCAGATATACAGACGTTTTTCGATCGCAATTTGGCTAGGCACTCGCTTGTGAAGCTTGTGCATCTCCCCATAGACGGTGCGGTTTTCGAACGCGTAGGCTACGATACCGCCAGGTTGGTCGTACCGAAGGCTGAGCTGGCCACGTACAGGGATGTCCTTGCTAACGGCCGTAACCTCGAATGCGCCGACGGCGAAATTGTCGCTGGTTGGTACTGCATCTTCACCGACGGGAGCACGGCTGCAATTGCAATCGTGAACGGTGTTTCAGGTAGTCGGGCCTTCGTGGACGCTTTTTTAATTATTGCGGATGGTGTACACCCTACGGTGCCGAATCCATCGCTGCCGCCATCGTACACCCTGGACGATGACTTCACATTCAGTTATCCTGATGGCACGTACAAAGTCATCAGGCTGGTGCCGAGCACTGTTTAATCGGCGGCTTCGAGGTGTGCGGCAGCTTTCTTGCATAGCTGCGGATCGTCTTTCAACAGGCCGATAGCACAGTTGCATTTGCCGCACAGCAGCCCGCGAACCGTACCGGTCTTGTGGTTATGGTCTACGGCCAGCTTTTTGATCGCTCCGTCAGTTGTGGCGGTCTCCGGCTTGCCGCAGATGCCGCACGTGCCGTCTTGGGCCGCGTAGAACT
>Ga0114919_10001234_pt1 | contig 20513 bp, 15 predicted proteins | sample BlataG_FD_88682 | JGI IMG/M metagenome (GOLD analysis project Ga0114919, IMG submission 88682) | Deep subsurface microbial communities from Black Sea to uncover new lineages of life (NeLLi) - Black_00105 metaG | ecosystem: Environmental > Aquatic > Marine > Oceanic > Sediment | place: Atlantic... | reverse complement strand
TAGTTCGTTGCTCGATACTTCCGCTTTCGCTGAAGCTACGGCGGACAAGCGATGGTCGATGCCCGCCCCGGCACGGTGGAGGGTGGTCAAGATTATTGCGCCATATAAATTTGCATTTTTTTTGTTTTTTTTGGTTTTTTCGATTGCAAAGTTCGAAAATAATTGGGATAATGAAGTGATGGACATAACACTCAAACATCTAATAGCGAGTCGTATTCGGGCAAATCTTATCCTTTCTATTGGTTCAAAAACGGGAAGGAAAGATGTATGCGCCTGGTATAGCGTTAATGAAGAATGGATGGCAAAAAAGGAGGTTAAAAAATGAGCGGGGAAACAAATAAAAACCTGAAGAAGCTGGTTTGTGCGGGAATAGTGGCATTAGCCTTGGCGGGATGCGCAAGACAGGCGAGGGGGACTCTGTCTAATTCAAGTTCCATAGTTGAAGAGGGATTAGAATATTACATACGAATAGATGAAGGTGTTTACGATTTGGGAGAAACCATAGAAATGTTGCATAGGCTCACTAATGTTGGAGACCAAACCTTAAATGTTTGTGACCTTAGTCTATCTTATACTGTAAGTTTTGAATTGACAAGACCGGAAGGAGATATTCTCCTTGCTCCGGCATTTATCACAGTACCTCGGCCTCCAGGTTTCCCCAATATTATAACACTAAACCCGGGAGAGTATGCGGAAAGCCGATGGTACATTACGTTATGTGAGTGGGGCATTGATGGACAAGTAGTTGAGGAACCCTTTGCTACAGTCGGGCACTATTCTATTACGTCGGAATATGATAACAGCTTTGCAAGTGAAGGGCCATTAAGGCTTGAGCCAGACGCGTTAGATTTTGTAATAATCCCGGAACCTGCCAGCATAGCGCTATTAGGGCTGGGTTTAGCGAGTTTATTAGTGCGTAGGAAAGGAAAAGCAGGATGTTCAAATTAAAGAAGGGATGGTTAGGTTTATTAGTCCTGATTTCAGGGCTATATAGTAACAGCAAAGGGGAAGTTTCTTATAACGAAGCATATCCTTTAAGGGAAAAACCAGAACCAACACGCTGGGTCGACCCAGAAGGCAGACTACCGACGCCATTTAACCAGACAAGAGATTATCAGGTTTATATATCGTCGTTGAATCGAATGGAGCCAAATGAAACAAGACTTTACCCTGCACCGCGTCCTGGTTCTTCAAACACAGATATTTACGTAGTAGTCGATGAATCAATTTATAGCAGCATAACAGATTCTTTGAATCAATATAAAACTAATCTCGAAAATTCCGGATTTTCTGTTGCCATACATCTATGTTCTGGCTGCACAGCGGGTGATGTCAGGTCTTTACTTCAACAGGGTTTGCCCGATGGCTTAATGGGTGCTGTTTTGGTTGGCTACATACCATCGGCGTGGTACGAGACCGATTGCCAATGGGATGAGCCACCGGACCCACCAACTCATGAAGAATTCCCAATTGATTTATACTACATGGATTTAGATGGAAACTGGACAGATGCGGATGCTGATGGAATGTACGACGGCCATGACAACGGCGAAGGAGATGTAGCCCCTGAAATATGGGTTGGAAGATTGAGAGCACCTGATTGGCCAAGCGAAGTTGAGCTACTTCAAAACTACTTTGATAAAAATGATAAATATAGAAATGGCAACTATTACTCTTTACCCTACAGAGCTTTAGTTTACATAGACGATGATTGGGCTGATGTTAAGGCAGATATATGGGATGCTGCTGTGGGATTAGTATACGATGACAGAACTCTTGTTAAGGATAAGGCAACGACAAACGCTGCGGATTACTTAAATAGACTTGCCCAAAATTATGAGTTTAATCATGTTGCAGTACATTCCTCATCATGGGCCCACCGCTTTATGATTAATCATCAATATCCTGATGGTTGGGTACATTGGCATGAAATCAGGGACACAGATCCCCATATATATTTTCACAATCTATATGCATGCTCAGCTGCAAGATACATTGAGGAGAACTATATCGGTGGCTGGTATATTTTTGCGGATACTTATGGCCTGACGGCGGTCGGGTCGACGAAAATAGGGGCAATGTACATGTTTGAAGAATTTTATGGACCACTATCTGAAAACAAAAATATAGGGGAGGCTTTTAAGGAGTGGTTTATACTGCATGGGGAATCTAACCGGTGCTTTTTTTATGGCTTAACCATATTAGGAGACCCAACGCTGAAGTTACTTGGCGGTGATAGACTTGTCGACTGGTGGAAGCTGGATGAGGAAAGTGGACCAACGGCACCCGATTCGGTTGGTGATAATCACGGAACGCTGGTAGGCGACCCAACTTGGCTTCCAACCGGCGGCAAAGTAAATGGAGCATTGGAATTAGATACGGATGATTACGTTGAACTTTCTTCTATGGCTTCTTTGGAAGGTGATAACGTAACTGTAGCAGCATGGATATTGATAAACGAGCAAGACACGGGCAATAGTTTGCATCCAATCGTTTCACAATATGAATATGACAACCCAAATTATTATGGCTACCTTCTTTATCTTAAAGGTAATGAACCTCGATTTTTCCTTGGTGGTGCTGGGGCAACAGTATCAGGTGATTCGGTTAATGCGAGTGAATGGTATCATCTTGTAGGAACAAATGATGGTTCCGAACTGAAAATCTACGTCAACGGGGAGCAAAAAGGTACTCCTGAATCTTCGTTCGGACACTACGGTTCCGACCGTGATGCTTATATTGGTTACAATGGTGACAATTATTTTGGTGCCATAATAAATGGTGGAAGAATTGATGATGTGCGCGTTTACAACTACGCACTAAGTAAATTCGAGATCTGGGACACGATGTCCGGCGAGTTACCCAGATTTCGTGTAAAGAACAGTTCGGATGAAACTGTTGCCTGGTTCGACAGTTTTGGAAACCTTTTCTTGGAGGGATCAAAATATACAGGAGCAGGATGGAAGGAACCATCTGGAACAAATGATGAATTCATTGTAGAAGACGGCAGCGGGCCAATTGTATATATCGATGAGTTGGGCGACCTATATCTAAGGGAAGGAGATGTGATAGAGAAAACGACACCCACACTAAGTGGGGCTGATTTCAGGATTCAAGATTCAAGCGAGGCTGATGTTGCAGTAATTAATCCATCCGATGGAAAAGTGTACCTCAAAGGCGAATTATATCAGAATCCAGAGCAGTAAGTAAAAACAGAGGACAGAAAACGGAGGACAGATCAAAAGTTAGTGAAAATTTGTGAGAATTCGTGGCTAAAAATAAATCGGTGTAATCCGTGTTAAAAAAGGAACTGAAAGGAGCTTGAAATGAAGAAGGCATTAAGAAAAAGCAATTTAGTGGCGGGTATTTTGATTTTGGTTGTCGTTTGTGTAGGGATTGTTCTTGCAGGAGATGTCATAGTTAAAGAAGGAACATTAGATGCTGAAAATATAAATGCAGCAGGAGATATTTCAGGAGCTGATTTAATAGCAGAAAGTGGAGAAATAAAATTAAAAGATAAATACACACCTTTTTATAGAACTATAACAACTCACGGAGCAGATATTTTTGCTGACAGAACTTTAACTTTACGATTAGGCGACGCTGATAGGGAACTCCGGATGTTAGACGACACTACTTTAGCAGACTGGTTTAATCAGGATGTAAAAACAACAGCAACTCCGACTTTTGCATCAGTAACAGCAACAGGAACGATAGAAGGTGGAAGTATTACTACAGCAGGAACGATAGAAGGCGGAGTATTTAAATCCACAGGCTGCACTGCAACTGCTGGATCAAGAGCAGTAGCGTTTGGCGAAGTATCAGAAGCAAGCGGATACTGCAGCACAGCGATGGGAGCATGGGCCTACGCAATCGGAGACGCGAGCAGAGCGATGGGGATCCAAACAACAGCAAGTGGATTTTGCAGCACAGCGATGGGGATCGAAACAACAGCAGGGTCAGCAAATTTCACTACTGCAATTGGAAGTGCTTTCACTAACAATGTACAAAATAGTTTTGCGGTTGGATTCAATGACGAAGATTTAAGAGTTACTGATGATTATGTAGAAGTTTTTGGAAATCTGTATGTTACTGGATGGGTAGACGGAGATGAATGGCTGGAACACTCAACTTTTTATGACAAGGATACCTATGGCAAAGCATTAGATTATTCAGAAGATAGCTCAGAGACGATAAAATTAAATCCTCAAGGTGAAAAAGAATATAACCACGAAGCGGACCCGGTATTCTTACAAAAATGGGTTACTGTAAAAGATTATGATAAATACACAGAAGAGGAAGTCTGGGATGAAGTACTAAACAAAACTATAACAAGACGAATTTATGAAACACATCAAGAATTGAGAAGTAATTTAAGTATGAAAGTGGCCTGGTTGAGGCAATGTGTTTTTGAATTGAGACAAGAAAATCAAATGCTCAAAGATGATATAGCTAGACTTAAAGAGGCGGTTGGTATAGAGTAAAATCAGCGATAGAAGTAAACGCTGGAATGGGGAGAATGTGTTAGTGCCTGGGGGGTTTTTTCTAATAGATTTATTCCGTCCAATCCGTCCCGGGGCCGGACTTTCAGGGGCAGGCGATTCAGTTGATTAGTTAATTGGTGAATTATACCAATCCAAGTTAAAAATTGCCGAAAGAATTGCACATAATATCGAATAAGAGAAACTGGATTCCCGCTTTCGCGGGAATGACAAACCCGACATAGGCAATTAATAAGTAAAATTGGTATTAGTTGATTGGTGAATGGTGGGAGATTTCTGCTCCCGTAAGGGATAAATTTCGCAGGAATGACAATTCACGGGAGTTTGCCGCGTCGGCACCCGACGTTTTGCTTCGCAAAAACGAAGCAGCGGGTGCCTCCTCGCAATGACATTTTCTTATGGATTCCCGCCCCCCATATTGAAATGCGCACTATATCCCGTATAATCTCACTAAAGTGTGCGGCAAATCAGACGGGCACAGGGAAGTCAGCATCGGACTAACAATCCGATGGCATGAAATTGCGACAAACAAGTGCCCGCCTGATTATTTCAACTTTTCGAATGCTAAAGTTTGCATTTTAGCAACGAAGTAAAAAATTTTTAGCAAAATTTGGAGCGATTCATCGTCGTGTGCCGATGTTAAGAATAACCGGGAGTTTTTTTCGCAAAGGGAAGTGCAATGCAACTCAAATCTTTACTGCTCACTTCGGTATTTTTAAGCCTAAGTCTGCCCCTACTCGCTGAGGCTCGGGAAAAGGGGCCGGTTGAGGTTTACGCTCGCGGCGACTATGCCAGCGTGGTTAGGCTGCTGGAGCCGAAGTACCTCGCCGAAAAGACAAACATCCAGGAGCGTATCATCCTGGCGAGGGCCTATCTGCATTTAGAGCGGGCCGACGATACCCTGGCGGTACTGAAAACGGTCCTTAATATCGACCGGGAGAATCCGGAGGCCAATAGTCTTACGGGCAGGATACTGAATGAGCAGGGCAAACATAAAGAAGCATTGGAGTATTTGAAGCAGGCCTGGCGTTTGAAACGGGATTCGGCCACGGCCAGTACGCTCGGGGCCTGCTACTATGGGCTTGGGGAATTTACCAAGGCCAAGGTGTATTTGGAAGAGGCGCTGAGCGAAGATATTCGCGACCCGAGGAATAGTTTTATTCTTGGCAAGATATGCCTGGAGCGAGGTTTCGGGGCCCTTGCGGAGAAGAATCTCTTGAAGGCGGAGGAGGCAGGGATGGCCTCGTCGGAGCTGTACCTTTTGCTGGGCCGAGCATACCTGCTCCAGCGTAAATATGTTGGTCCGATTCTTGTCCGGCATCTCTCTGAGCCGGCAAAGGCCGGTGATATTGTGGATGACTATGTTGTGCTTGGCAGCATCGAAGGTGTGTTCTCCAATCAGTACCGGGTTTGCACTCGGCATTGCGTCCTTTATGAGGGCTACCGTGTGTTGGAAGCGGAGCCGGACAACATTGATGCCCAATATTTGCTGGCGAGAGGCTGGCTGGCGACGGGCAACAAGGATTTGGCAGCGGGGAATCTTTCCTCGCTATTGGAACAAGAGAAAGGCACGCTTCGAGTCGCTGAGCTGCAAATTCAACTGCATCTGGCAAGGAGAGAGTACGGAAGTCTTCAGAGAACTCTGGAGGCTGCCAAAGAGGCGGGATTGTTCGACGCTCAAAGGACGGCTGAGTTCTACTATCAGGCGGCGATGATGCTGCGAGTCGCGGGGAATCGGAAAGAGGCGATGCGCCTGCTCTCAAAAGCCGAGAGTTATGCGCCGACTTCGGCACCAATTCTGCGGTCATTAGCTGGGTTGCATCTTGGCTTGGGTCATCGCAGTGAGGCACGAGGATATTACGCCCGGCTGGTAGAACTATTTCCTGATGCTGCCGATATCGACGAGTTACGGAACAGACTTCGGGTTCTGCAGGAGCAAACGAGGACTGAAAGATGAGAACCAAGAGGCTGATTCAGGTCTTTGTGTTGGTAGTGGGTGCTTGCAGTTATGGTTTCGCGGCAAGGACAGACACGACAGAGCAGCTTCAGGAGCGTGTCAAGGCCAATCCGTCTTCCCTGGAGGCTAAAGAAGCGCTGGCCGAAACATATTTGAGGCAATGTGAACTGGAAAAGTCGCTGGAAGTGTGGCGGGCGATCCTGGCCAGCCAACCGGAGCATAAGCGTGCTCGGTTCGTGGTGTCACGACTGACGATTCAGGCATTGGACCTGGATAGCCACCTTGAGGTCATAGAAACACTGATTGACAAGGGTCAAATCGCAGGTACGGATTCATTGCTCGATGCAGCTGCACAGCGGGCCGCCACCGACAGTCAAAAGGCCCGTATCCTGTATCTTCGCGGACGGCTCTATGAGCTAACGAAGAACGAAGCCCGGTCACGGGCCAGTTTTGAGGCGGCGGTGAAACTCTATCCGGACACTGGATGGGGCGCGCGGACGGCAATAGTTCTGGCAGAGAGCCATTGGGCAAAGCAACTGCCCGGCGAAGCGAAGCGTCTGCTTCGCAGCGTGGTGGAGAATGAGAAACTTGATAATGCTGTGCGGGAGGAGGCGAAGTTTAAGCTGCTGCTGGCTGAATCTGCCGACTGGACGACTCAAAGGCGAATCGCGGCGCTGCGGCAACTGCTCCCAGCGGCGTCGGAAACCGGAGCGAAGCGGCAAATCCTGGAGAAAATCGTTGATTTTACGGTTCAGGCTCAAGGCAAATGGGTATGTGAAGCGGTGGAGGCAGCGGGGGCGTTTCTGCAAAACGGACCAGAGGACGAACAGGCCGACGAAATGCTTTCCAAGTTGATGCGAGTGGCCAGGAACAATCAAGAGCCTGAAGTGCTCGATTGTCTGCTGGCAGTCTTGAGTGAAGTGAGGCCGGAAGAAGAGAGTTTGGCCCGTAAGGTCTGTCTTATTGGCGTTGAAGCGCTGATAAGGCGAGCGGTTGTCGAGACTGACGCAAAGGCAATGAGCGGCTTTATAACCAGGGCGAGTGAACGGCTGAGAAAACTTGAAGAAGGAGGGATGCCATGGGGCGAGAAGCAAATCTGGCAGCTTCGCGGCAAATTCTATCTGGTTGAGGCACAAAAGTTGGTTGCCCTGGTTGGCGGGAACGAGGCGATGCCAGCAATCATGAGGGCAAAGGATCATTATCTGGCGGGACTGGCGGTCGACCCGAAAGGGAGTTTGGACCGGCTGAAGAAGATTGAGATGATGCTCGAACATATCCAAGAGTGGGAAGTGGCTTTGGCGCTGTACCGTGAAGTTGCGGACGGATTTGCCCACACGCCAGAGGGGCGGGATATGCTGCTGAAGGTCGCAGAGCTTTACGAAAAGCAACTGGATTCTCCAATGGCGGCGCTGGATGTGTATGCGGAATATGCGGCACGGTATCCGGCAGAGCTTTCGTATAACCAACTTAGCATTGGCCAGCGTTTGCAGCGATTTGGTTATGCAAATGTGCTGGATTTTCAAAAACGGATGGGTCTGAAGCCCGACGGGATCGTGGGCCTGCGGACACGCAGTAAACTGGCAGAACTCGAAGAGGGATTCGATATGATAAGTGTCCGGGGCACCGAGGGCGGGGGTGTTCTGCGTGGTGAGTTTGTTCATCCGACCATGTTCCGGACCGCGCGTCAGCTTGAGCAGGCCGGACGGCACTACGATGCTATAAAGGCGTATCTACTCATGCTGAACCTTTTCCCCACCAAGAGGGAAGCCGACGACGCCCTGCTGGCGGTGGCGAGATTGTTCCGTGATAATATGCTGTTCGAGGAGGCGCTGGGGGCTTATGAGGAATTGATGGAATACTTTCCCGGGGGAAATGTAACGAGCGAGGCATACATAGAGTCGGCTTCGTGCCTTGAGAATCTTGGACGGTGGAAAGAAGCAAAAGAATTGTACCAGCTGTACATCAAGAAATTCCCGCGGTACAAGCACGTAGGCTTGTGTAAGGAGCGGGTCGCGATGCTGGACGAAATCCAGCAGTATCAAGATTTCCACGACAACAACCCCCAGCACACCAAAGCAGCAGAGGCGAAGTATCAAATCGGCGTTATTTTGCACAAGAAGCTCAAGAACTATACTAAAGCGGCGGTGAAGTTTACGGAGGTGGCGGAGCTTCACCCGAAACATGTGCGTGCAGCGGATGGTCTATTTACGGCGGGCGTTGCGCATCTTCGAAAAGAAAATTTCCCAGCGGCTCGAAATGTTTTTGAGCGACTGCTACGTAGGTACCCGGAGAGCCGGTTGTCCGACGACGCCCAGTACTGGATAGGTCATACGTACGAGTACAGCGCCCGGGCACTCGGAAAGCTCGACAAGAAAAGAATTGTTTTGAAGCGCAGAAGTCTGCGGCACCAAGCGAGGCTGCTGGGCGATGTTGAGCTTCGGCGGCGATTTTTCCCGAAGGCTGAACCCGGTCCGGAGATGCCCGGGGATGTCTGGACAACCGATGCACTGGGTATTTTGACCAGCGGTTCCAAACGAGACCGTGTGAATGCCGAGCTGTTCCGGGCCATCGGCGCCTATCGGAATGTGGTGGAGAAATTCAAGATGGGTGACATGGCAGGCAATGCGCTACACCGCATTGGTGTGATCTATACAAAATATCTCAAAGACCCCGAAAATGGCTTTAAGGCCTACCAGGAGTTGCTGGAGCACTACCCGGGGACCAAGGAAGCAATCGACGCCCTCTATGAGGTTGGCGCTTACTACCTGGAGAAAAAGGAATTCGACGAGGCTATAAAGTTCTACCGACAATTCATCTATAATTATCCCACCGATTATCGGATCGAAAGCGCGATGATGGCGATTGCCCGCTGCTACATGGAGAAGGAAGAGTGGGAAAAAGCTTTGGATGCTTACCAGAGCTATCTCAACAAATTCCCACAAGGCAAGGAGGCAGACCTTGCACGAGCGCAGATCATGTGGATTCGCACGTACCACTATTAGCCGGTTCTTGGTCACGATCTGGAACTGAGCCGGTATCTAAATAGGATTTCATAAAAATCGCGCCATTATTAGGCGACTTTTCTTCCCCGCCTTGCTGCTACTACTCTATTTCGCTTTGCGAGATAGCAACGAACCTCACACATCAGCTCATCCATATTCCGGCATTTGTGATTACGTGTTACGTTTGCGTGCGGCTTCGCCCGCCTTGCGGGAACCCAAATCCGTGGTTAAATTTTTCAATTTTTTTTATTTTTGCCCTTGACTTTTTGCCCCTCATTTTTGGCCTGAAAACAAAGGTGTGTCAATTTTTACTCAAAAAGCGCGCATTTTTACACTTTTTTTGAACGTTTTCGAATGTTTTCGCGTTTTTTTGCAGTTTTTCCTACTTTTTATCAAACAGCCAAAATGGCTGTAAGTCTATACAAAATAAGCTCTTACGTAATTTTTGCCTCATTTTCCCACAAACTAACTGTCCATTTTCAGCATCTTGCTTTCGATGAGATTTTAAGAATCCCAGCTCAGTTAATTTGGGCGATTTTTTTCTTGACCAATTGCCGGAATTGCTTTATCATAATCTCTTAGTTTACCGATGATGAACAAGATTGTGGGTTGTCCCGTATCATTCTTGGTAATTTATTGTTACTTTGTAAAGGGACACGCAAGATGGGGAAAGTTTGTAAACCTTTTCCCGAACGGTAGTTAAGTTGCAAAGACACCCAGCACCTATTTTGAAAAGCAACCGTGGAGTCGCCAAAAAAAGCTTAATGCTATTAAAAACAATAATCTCGGCGTTCTCGTTGGAATCTCAAAATAGGTGCTGGGTGAAGTTAGTGGGGAACGAAATCTGTTTGAAAAGAGCGTTCGCTTACCAGCGAAGGAGTGCCGGTATTGAGCATAAAATCGGTCAATTACGTGAAAAAAATGAACCTGTCAACGCTAAGAATTCCGCAATTACGCGTAATTTTGGCCCCGGGTAGTTGATTGTACGCTCTGGCGAAAAGGATTTCGTAATTCACAGCCATTTCTTTGGAGCTTTCCTGCCGGAAAATCCCGCAATCTGTGTGGGTTTCCATTTTGTCCCGCACCAATTAGCAGTGAGCTAAGCTGCTCAATGGGTGCGGGGTCGCGAAATGGGGTCCCTCCTCCATTGAGCGATGTTTTTTGAACTCTTTGGTAACTGCAAGGGAAAGGTAGGAATTATGGATACCGTAATGATGGGAATTGGCGTCCCGGATGTGCTTGTTCCAATTATCACCTTTATTCTGGGAATCTGCCTGGTTGCCATTGTCCAGCAGATGATTTCCAGAGCAAGGGCAAAAACCTTCGAGCAGGACCTGCAGCGACAGATCGAAGGTGCCAAAAGGGAAGCCGAGAACATAATTAAGTCCGCTCAGATTGATGCCGCTGCAGAAACCATCAAGAAAAAAGAGCAATTCGCAACTGAGTCCAATCAAATTCGCGCCGAGCTGCGCGAAGCCGAGATGAGGTTAAGCAAACGCGAGGATGCCCTTGACCGCCAGGCCGAACTGCTCCGGCAGCGGGAAAAGGCATTTAAACAGCGGGAGCAAGAGGTTGATAAGAGATTGCGCAATATCGGCCTCAAGGAAAAGCAGCTTTCGGTCTTGATGGCACAGCAAAAGAATCAACTGCTTAAAATCACCGCAATGGACATTGAAGCGGCCAAGGATCTGCTCTTAAAACGCCTCGAAGACGAGTGCGAGCACGAGATGTCTGCTTTGATTCAACGCAAGGTCGAAGAAACCACCGAAACTGCCAACGAAAAAAGCCGGGAAATAATCAGCGCCGCCATTCAGCGCTATGCCGCTGAGCAGACCTGCGAGGTAACTGTCTCGACAGTGGATATTCCCAATGATGATATGAAAGGCCGAATTATCGGTAGAGAAGGGCGCAATATTCGAGCGTTTGAAAAAGCTACCGGCGTAGATGTCATCGTCGATGACACCCCTGCAATGATCGTTGTAAGCGGCTTCAGTCCCGTCAGGCGTGAAGTTGCTCGCCTTTCGATGGAACGGCTCATACAGGACGGACGAATACATCCGTCTCGAATCGAGGAACTCGTCGCTCAGACCAAAAAGGATGTCAACCATAAGGTCTTACAGCTTGGCAAAGACGCCGCCGTCGAGACCAACGTAAGAGGATTGAGCAACAAAGTACTCAGTCTTATCGGGGCTTTGAGTTTTAGAACAAGTTATGGTCAAAACGTGCTTCGCCACAGCGTTGAAGTTGCTTTTCTGACGCAGGTTATGGCCGATGAGCTCGGCCTCGACGGTTCAATAGCAAGACGTGCGGGACTGTTGCACGACATCGGCAAGGCCATTGACCACGATGTTGAAGGGAGCCACCCAGCCATAGGCGCAAATTATCTCAAGCGTTTTAACGAATCGCCTGTCATCTTAAATGCCGTCGAGGGTCATCATGGCGATATCCCGGCGGAGAACCCTTATACTCCGCTGGTTGCCGCCGCTGATGCAATTAGTGCTTCCCGGCCCGGCGCCAGAAGAGAAACGCTCGAAAGATATATCAAACGGCTGGAAAAACTCGAGGAAATCGCCAGCGGCTTTAAGGGAGTTGAAAACGCATACGCAATTCAGGCCGGGCGCGAAATCCGCGTCATTGTCAGTGCGGAAAAAGTGGACGATGAGGCAGCTATGAAAATTGCGCGGGATATTGCCAACAAGATTGAAGGTGAAATGACCTATCCCGGTGAAATCCAGGTAACGCTGCTTCGTGAGGTTCGCTGCATTGAATATGCCAAATAGCGGATGGTGAATTCGGCGAGTTTGAGTAAATTTAATATGATTTGCTGTGAACATACGGTATAGTCAGAGCCGGAGGTGATAGATTATGGTCTATAGAGTCATTGTTGAAAAAGGGCAAGATTTTGGTTATGTGATGCATTGTCCGGCGATTCCTGGTTGTCATTCGCAGGGAAACACTATTGAAGAAGCAATCGAAAATATCAAGGACGCAATAAGAGGATGCCTGTCGGTATTAGATGAGGAGGTTTCTGTATCTGCTAAAGAAATCGGTGCTATGGAAGTAGAGGTGTAGCTGGTGAGACTGCCGGTAATTTCAGGCAAAGAGGCAATTCGTGCTTTTGAAAAGGCAGGGGTGGTATATTGATCGCCGGGCAAAAAGCAGGCACATAATTATGAAAAAGTCAGGTATGAAAACCACTCTATCCATCCCAGAACACAAGACGCTTGACAGGGGGCTTTTGCGTGCTTTGATAAGAGATGCTTTTATTTCGGTTGCTGATTTTAATGAATTGTTAAAGAAGTAAGGGCGTGGTGAGGTCTGCTGCTTCGAGTATGCAAGGTAAAAAAACTTGAATTGTGAATTGTTCCAGTAAATGGGGACAAGCGACAAGCAGCGAATATGAAATTAAACATTCTTTGTATTGGTGACATAGTAGGTCGGCCCGGAAGAAGAATCCTTGCCGACAAGTTAAAGCCCTTGGTCAAAGAGCTGGGTATCGATTGCGTAATAGCCAACGCTGAGAACGCCGCCGGCGGCTCCGGCCTGACACCTCAAATTTACGACAAACTACTGCGGTACGGCGTGAACCTGGTTACGTTAGGCGACCATACTTACCGCAAAAGAGACATTATTAAGACCCTCGAAATAGCCGACAATATCGCCCGGCCTGCGAATTTATCCGAATTTGCTGCCGGCAGGGGGGTCGGGGTTTACAAAACCAATAAAGGGCCAACCGTAGCGGTCGTCTCTTTGATAGGTCGTCTTTTTATGAAGCCGGCCGACTGCCCCTATAATGCCATCGATAGAATCCTGCCGCAGCTTCAACGGCAAGCCGATATCATAATCGTTGACTTCCACGCCGAAGCAACCAGCGAAAAGGTCGCAATGGGTTATCATCTCGACGGCAGGGTCAGCTTATGTTTCGGCACTCATACCCACGTCGAAACGGCCGATGAAAGAATCCTGGCTAAAGGCACAGCTTATATCACTGATGTCGGTATGACCGGTGCATACGATTCGGTGCTTGGCCGGGGGGCCGAGAGCGTCTTAAAGGCATTTAGAACCCAGATGCCGGTCCCGTTTGAAATAGCAACGGGCGATGTGAAAATGAATGCAGTTTTGGCTACCGTTGACAGCAACACAAAGAAGGCTGAGCGTATCGAGCGAATCAAAATCGACGCGGAGTCACGAGAGGAGCCGGGTTACGACAGCGATGACGGCAAGCCGGAATACTTCAACAACAACTTCTAATAGTTCATCACCACTGTGGACGCCAAATCCTTAAGCTATGTATTTCACTTTTTATGCGCCTTGCGCAAACAAAAGGTTACACCTTTTTTCGCGACCCTGCGAGGAACCGCCCGTCTTTCGTGCTTACAGGGCGAAAAACTACGCCAACGCCAAACAAACAGCGTGATTTACTGGAATATGTTTTCAGGAAAGAGCATTTAGCAGTTTTTTCTCTTCTTTAGAGAAATCATCATCTTGGAATTCAAGGATTCCCGCTGTAGGTTTTTTGCAAAACAATGCGAGGTCATTATTGAAAGAACGGTTTGTGTGCTTTTTCGTGTGTTATTGTTGTTGGTTGCCCCCGCGTCTTCTTGGTGAAGACAAGAGCGGGGGTAAGTGCTGCTGGGCCCAGATGGCAAGGGCGGAACCGGCCAGCAGAACGCCCCCAAAAAACCACTGAAGCCCATTTAAGGATTCCCCAAAGAATACATTGGAGATTGCAAACACGGTAAACGGCTGCGCCAATATCACAAGTGCCGGAATAGTCGCCCCGATGCGTCTTATCGCCACGTAGTAAAGCACATGGCCCAATGCTATGGCCGTAACAGCCGAAATCACAACACACGCCCACGCCCACAGGTCCATCTTCACACAATCCTCCGGGCTGCCAAAAACAAAAGCAAGCACACAAAGTGCGCCAGCCGTGTAAATGCTTATCACAGAAAAGGCGCTGCGAGAATCAATATCCCTGAAAGCAAATTTTACCGAAATCGTGTACACTGCCCACATAAAAGCTGTCGCAAGGGCGATCACTATGCCGGTCATTGTCTTAGTCGCGGCGAAATCTTCCTTGTAATACATCACGCCGACTACCCCGATTGCGGAAAGCCCGACGCCCAGCCAGAAGCGTTTACTTCTCACCAGCGCCCTTTCATCGACAAAGAATATTAGCGAAAAACCGGCTATCCAGATAATAGAAGATTTCGTCAGCAGAACCATAAAAGCCGGGCCGATATAGTAAAACCCCCCGGCCCATAAGCTCTGCATAACTATATTTGCCGCAGCTGGTAAAAGCGCCCGCCGCCACAGACTTTTGTCAATTCGTTTTTTCTTGAGAGCAAACAGTAGAAACGGCAGCCAGAACAGACAGGCCGCCGAATAGCGCAGCATGTTTTGTGTCCACAGGTCGAGATGGCCGGCAAGAAATTTTATAAAATTCGGCCCCACCGACCAGAAAAGCAGCATACCAAGGCAGGCCAAAGTCGCTGAGGTATCGAATTGTCGAATCTTCGCAGTGTTCATTTACTAAATTTCTGGAAAATTAGGGACAGTCATAAAAGACGTTGACAGTCCCGAATTTTCATTTACTAAATTTCTGTAAATTAGGGACAGCCATAAAAGACGTTGACAGTCCCGAATTTTACCGACGCTGTTGTTAAGTCGCAAATAGTTCTTACGCAGTCAAAAGAGGAACTTTCTAAAATCCCCTTTTTCCGATTGCTGATTCTATCCCCTACGAAGCTGCTATTGCAGGAACGGATTGTGTGCTTTTTCCTGCGCTATTGTTGTTATAGGCCCGTGGCCGGGATAAACGGCAGTCTCATCGGGCAGGGTAAAGAGTTTTTCCTTTATACTTTTTATCAGTTGCTCCATATTGCCGCCTAAGTCTGTTCGCCCGACCCCGTTGGCAAACAGCGCATCATCCGTAAAGACGATTCCCTCGTCCTTTGAATACAGGCAGACACCGCCCGGCGTATGACCGGGAGTATGAAGTACCTCCAGCTTTATGTCGGCCTGCTCGATTATGCCTGCCCCTTCGATAAGGAAGTCGGTCGCGATGATATCCGGGGCGCTGGGCAGTCGCCCTGTCAAAGCTGATACGCCGCTTGCGGTTTCCCTGAGCATTTCGGCATCGAGTTTATGGATATAAACCTTTATCTCAGGGTAGCTCTTGCACAATACCGCTACGCCTGCAACGTGGTCTATATGCCCGTGAGTAAGGACCACCGCGAGAGGATTTAATTTATGCTCGCCGAGAAAGTCAATCAGCTCGCCGGCCTCAAGGCCCGTATCGATAACAAGGCAGTCTTTGGCTGTCTCGCTATTACGCAGGATATAGCAGTTGGTTTCAAACGCACCCAGGATTAAACGGTCGATTTTCATTTAACGGCACCCTTAAAAAGCCGATAGGTTAACAGAAAGGCCTTTTGCGGTCAATACCCTTTTGGGCTTGACCGGCGGGCCCGGGTTTGTTAGTGTGTTTGGCCAATATCTCGTGGAGCGTTAAGCGAACAAAAAACGAGATACGGTTTTGTCATTCTGAGCGTGAGCGAAGAATCTGGCCGGCGAAGAGGAGATTCTTCACTTCGCTACGCTCCATTCAGAATGACGGGGATACGAAATACGAGATACGAGAAATGAAGGATTTTAGGCGAGTATTCAAGTATGTCTGGCCTCAGTGGCACCGGCTCGTAACGATTTGTTGCAGCGTATTTTTGATAAGCGTTCTTTATGGGTTGAGCTTCGGGACTATCTCTCCGCTTTTGACGGTGATGATGGGCTCGGAGGGGCTGCACGGCTGGATCAACAGGAATATCAGTGAGCGCCGCCACGGCGTCAGCTTTTATGTGCCCGATAGCGTCGAACTTTCAGACCCCAACAATCCTGACGCAGCATATTATTTGCGCATTTCCAGGGTTAAGAATAACAGCCTGGCTGAGCGGGCCGGGCTGCGACGCGAAGATTTGATTGTGGGGGTGGGCGGCAGTTTAATCAGCGAAAAGACAAAGAGGATACCGTCCGGCAAACTGCTCCGGGAACTGGCGACGGTGGACAAGGTCAAATCGATAGTAATTCAGTATCGCCGGTTCGACGAAGCCGGACAGCCCGCAATCATAACACAGGAACTTCGGTGCGGCAAAAAGCCTTTTTATGCTGACTATGCACAAAGACTTCTTCGCTTCGTCCCGCAAGAGCAGACGAGGGAGAATAAGAAAAATGCCATAGTATTTATCATACTCTTGATGGCGGTCGTAACTGTGGTCAGGTGTATGGCCCGATTCTACCAGGATTACACAGCAGGTAAGGTTGTGCATACCGCCCTGGCCAACCTGCGGGAAGATGCTTTTCAACACTCCCTCGAGGTTCCGGTAGGATTTTTCGCCAGCCAGGGCCCGAGCGACACCGTCAGTCGATTGGTGCGAGATACTGAGGCAATTGGTAACGGGGTCAAGGTTTTGCTCGGCAAGGCGCTTCGAGAGCCTTTGAAGGCATTAAGCCTTGTCGGGATGGCCATGCTGATAGACCGCAATCTGACATTGATATTTTTGTGCGGGGCGCCGATATCCCTGTTTGTTTTAGGCAAGTTGGGAAAGAAAATAAGGCGCGCTACAAGGAGGTCTCTCGAAAGCTGGGCGAAGATGTTAGTCAAGCTCGGAGAGGCAATCGCAGCGATACAGGTAGTGAAGGTATATAACCGTCAGAAGTATGAACACGGGATTTTCCACGCCTTCAACCGGAAATTATTGAAGCAGCAATTCAGAATTGCCAAGGCCGATGCCGCCACGTCGCCGATATTGGAGACGCTTGGAATGATAGCCGGCTCCATTGGACTGATATTTGGGGCACAGTGGGTCCTTGGGGGTACGATGCAATGGCCCGACTTTTGCGCTTTGTTGTTTTGTCTCGGTGGGGCAGCGGAGTCTGTCCGACGCACCAGCGGCGTGTGGAACAGGATTCAGCAGGCCGGGGCCGCCGCTGAGCGCGTCTATTTCGTCATTGACCAATGTCCGGAAGTGGAAAGGCCCGGCGCTTTTGAACTTGCGCCTTTGAAAAATAAAATCGAATTTAGCAACATCGTATTTACCTATCCGGGCTCAGAGACGCCCGTATTAAAAGGAATAAATCTTTCCATACAGGCAGGCCATAATGTCGCTATCGTAGGACCTAACGGCTCAGGAAAAACAACGCTGGCAAATTTGATACCGAGGTTTTATGACCCCGATAGCGGCCGGGTCTTGATAGACGGCAAAGACATTCGCGATGCAACACTATTTAGTTTGCGAAGCCAGATTGGGATGGTTACGCAGAATGTGGTGACGTTCAACGATACTATAGCGGCCAATATTGCCTATGGTAGACCCGGTGTCGCCACAGAAGAAATAATTGCTGCTGCCAGGCGTTCGTTTGCCCACGAATTTATTTCCCCCTTGCCCGATGGCTATGACACAATCATCGGCGAGCAGGGCGTCGGCCTTAGCGGCGGCCAGTTGCAGAGAATTGTCATAGCCAGGGCGATTGTGAAGAACCCTGCAATCCTGATTTTTGATGAGGCCACAAGTCAGGTTGATGCCGACAGCGAAGCCAAAATTCACAACGCCATCGAGGAAATTATGCAGGATAGAACCAGTTTTGTAATCGCCCACAGATTCAGCACCGTCATTACCGCTGATGTGATAGTGGTAATGGATGACGGCCGAATTATCGCTCAGGGTCAGCACGATGAGCTGATGCAAACCTGCCCATTGTATCAAAGTTTATACGAAACGCAGCTGGTAAAAGCATAGGAATCTGATGCGAGCGGCAGGCAACGAGCAGCAAAATTTGTATAGTCGTACCTAAAATTCGTACTTTGATTTACAGTAAATTGCTCATCTTGCCGATTTAATTAGGTGGTCCAGGAGGGACCATATTTTGCGACCCCGCACCAATCAGGCGTGAGCCTGATCTCGATTGGTGCGGGGCAAAATGGGAACCCGAACCGATGTAACAGTGTCCCTTGATATTTGGGGCCTTAAATTATGACCGATTTTTCACGGCAAAAACAAGCTCACGAGCTCTTCAAGAGATACGAAGGCAATCCGATAATAACGCCGGATGATTGGCCTTATCCGGCAAATGCCGTCTTTAATCCCGCCGCGGTTAAGTTAAATGCAGAGACACTTCTGCTGATTCGCGTCGAGGATATGCGAGGCTTCTCACATCTGACCGTTGCACGCAGTGCCGACGGTTTCACAAACTGGCAAATTGACTCTGCTCCAACTCTCGAGGCCGACCAGAGTTCTCGCGAGGAAAAGTGGGGGCTGGAAGACCCCCGCATTATCTGGCTCGAGGAGCAAAAACAATTTGCCATTACCTATGTCTCCTTCAGTGAAGGCGGCCCCGTAGTTTCGCTGGCCATTACCAAAAATTTCAGAACTTTTGCCCGCCTCGGTGCTCTTTTGCCGCCGGAGGATAAGGATGCGTGCCTCTTTCCTTGCAGATTTAGGGGACGATTTGCCCTCATTCACCGCCCCATCGTTCGAGGAGAGGCGCATATCTGGATAAGTTTCTCACCTGACCTGAAGCATTGGGGCGACCATAGGCTTCTGCTTCGAACAAGGCCGGCCTATTGGGACTGCCATAGAGTCGGACTGGCTTGTCAGCCCATAGAAACACCACAGGGCTGGATGCTATTCTATCACGGCGTGCGTGCCACTTCAGCCGGAGGAATATACCGGCTCGGAGTGGCTCTTTTGGACTTTGAAGAGCCCTGGAAAGTCCTGCGCCGAAGTGATGAATGGATCCTGGGGCCGCGCACTTCTTACGAACGCGTCGGTGACGTCAGTGGTGTCGTGTTCCCCACCGGTGCTATTGTGCGCAAAGAAACCAATCAGCTTAATCTCTATTACGGTGCCGCCGACTGCACCGTCGCCGTCGCAACGGCTAATTTCAGCGATATCCTGGCCTACATTACGGCCTGCCCGGAAGCAAACGAATAAACTTACCTGCGCAGCTTCAGTATCGCCACTCTGACTCTCCGCTATCCCACCTCGGCCACACTTGACACTCGATATTCACCCCTATATCTTAAAAAGCCCTTGAATAAAACCGACAGTTAGGATAAAATATTATCGGAACAAAATGCCTGATTACAAAGGGGAAAAAATGAAAAAGATAGGTGCCGTGTTATCTCCCATCGTTTCCCAGCTTAACACAGGCAGTATCCTTGCGGTTACCTATTTTCATGTGTATAACAAAAAAAAGCCAGATTCTAACAAAACAGAATCTGGCTTCGGAGGAGGGTGATGAAAAGCTATATAAAAAGGCCCCTTAAAAAATTCCGTTTATCTGGTTTTAATTCCTTTATAGTTATGTAATCGAATAAATAGCAGAAATTTCTTTAGGGAAAATTAAAAAAAAACTACACTTTTCTTACCAAGAATCAAGCTTTTAATCGTGAAAATCTTAATTTTTTATTGTTTTTTTTGAAAATGGCCAAATTTGGCCCAATAACCAAACTTCTTTACGCTTGATAAACCAATTTTGTTCTCATATTCTAACTAATAAGCTGTTATTTTATTTCTCTTTCTTTATTTTTCAAAGGGACTGATATGGATAACAAAATTACGATTGCTGATTTGCTGGCAGCAAAATTCTTACGTATCGAGATGCTTTCTCTACTAACGGGGCCCAGAGAAACTACGAACGGTTCGATTGATGATTGATTCCGTCCACGGAAGGCCGGATCTGCGACTTCGATATTCATGCTCTTACTAATGATGCATCCTTTGAAATTGGTCCCCGGTTTGAGGATTCCGGGAAGCTCACCCGTAGGGATCTCCGCTCCCTTAGGGATAAATTCGCTTCGAGTTTGTTTGGGTTTGTTTTCCCGGACTCTGAAGGTGGATTCATTTTCATAATCCTTTGTTATAAAAGAAGTTACGTTCATTTGCAATCCGCCTACGGCGGACAAGATTGGCTTTGTTTTGGCTTTGTTTTTTCATAGCCCTTATCCGCATTTTTCTTCATAATCCTTTGTATTATATAGATTTACGTTCATTT
>Ga0114919_10001229_pt1 | contig 20558 bp, 17 predicted proteins | sample BlataG_FD_88682 | JGI IMG/M metagenome (GOLD analysis project Ga0114919, IMG submission 88682) | Deep subsurface microbial communities from Black Sea to uncover new lineages of life (NeLLi) - Black_00105 metaG | ecosystem: Environmental > Aquatic > Marine > Oceanic > Sediment | place: Atlantic... | reverse complement strand
TCCCAGGGCAATCTGAGAGACAGATCGCAACCAAATTTAAGGGGATCCTTAAAAGGTCCCACAACCTTTAAATCAAAGGAGGTGCACAATGTCATTTTACTGCGGAATTGATCTCGGTGCAAGGAAAAGTCATCTTTGTCTAATCAACGAAAATGATAAAAGACTGCTGAACAAGAAGATGGATAATGATCTGGATGAAATAGAATCAAAGCTCTATCCCTATAAGTTATCTCTCAAGATTGTGGCAGAATCAACATTTAACTGGGAATGGCTCGTCTACGGTCTTCAGAATAGAAACTATAATGTTAAGCTCGCTCATACCTTAGGTCTTAAGGCTATCTCCTGGTCAAAGAAAAAGACGGATAAATGGGATGCTTTTACTTTAGCCAGGCTCTTAAGAGTAAATATGATTCCCCAAGCTTATATTTATCCTTATGAGCTGCGTCCTATAAGAGACCTTTTGAGAGAACGTATTCGCCTGGTAACTAAGAGAGCCACAGAGTATGGAGCTATTAGCCGCATGCTCCTTCGGTACAACATTCAGGGCTATAATCGCAATATGGTAAAGCATTTTACTGAAAAGGATATACACCAGCTCTATCATCACCCTTTTATTCGCTCAAAGGTTACTATGGAACTTGAGCGTATAGATCTCTTAACTAAACAGATCGATTCCATAGATAAAAAGATATTAGAAAGAGCAAAGGAAGACGAAACCTTTTACTTATTAAAAACTATCCCCGGTATTGGTGATATTCTTGCTTTCACCATACTCTATGAAGTAGGGGATATTAGCCGTTTTACCAATGCACGGGCATTTTGTTCTTATTGTCGAGTCGTTCCAGGTATCCACCAATCTTCGGATAAAACCCATCGCAGCCCCAATAGCAAACAAGGTAATCATTATCTCAAATGGGCGTTCTCTCAAGCAGCTATTATGGCTATCAGATACTATCCCAAGATCAGAAGATTGCATGATAAACTATCAGCCAAAAGAAAAAAAGCAGCTAGATTGGTAGCTCGTTCAATCATCTCTCATAAACTGGCTCAGGCTACCTATCATGTTATGAGAAAACAATGTGTTTATAGAGAAAGATTGCTATTTGGATAAAAAGCTGTTAAGGAGGAGGTGGTGGTGATCCCTTGCATATAACTGGTTATGAATATAACCTCCGCTGTGATTGGGAACCACCTTCTCCTAGCTATAAATTTATTAAAGAACTGTCCTCTAGGTTTTGCTCTTTCATAAACCTTGAACTGCCCTGACCAGTATCTCCTCAATAACTGGGATCCTGTACTTAGCTAAGAAAATACAGGATACCCCCTCGCCATATAGGTGAATGAGGCCGGTTGGGTACCGATAAATTTCTGGGTTTGACCTTTGATATTAAGAATCTCAAGGGCCAGTGTAGATAACTAATAAGATACCTACATCAATCCCCTTTATATGTTTGGTGCAGATTCAAGGAGAATCTACATCCATCATTGAAATAACGAGTCAGTCAGGGAGAAAGAGCAACCAGCGTAACTCGGCATAACTTTGTAAATTAAAGAACTGCTGCTTGCCAGCAGCATAGGGGGACTTTTTTTTCTTGACAAAGGGCCTTTATTATATGTTATATGTTGAAAGTGCGTGCTCTTTTCTTTTCAAGTTTCAAGCGAAACACGGACGTTGAACTTGATTTGTCTAACGATTGAATTGAGCGGCTGCAAACAGTTATGAGGAGAGAGTACGGAAAACCACCAGACCCTAAACAAAGCCTCTCACCTACCAAATTGGACAGGGCTGTTTGCAGTCCGCTCCAATGAATGGTTATGCGCACGGCGATTGCTCTTCCTTCAAACCCAATTGTTTGGCAGCTTCTTTACCGAATTTTTCAAACGCTTTCCACTTTTCTGGCCACCTTTCCTGTTCTTCCTTGACAAGTGGTCGAAGGACAATCCAGGATTTCGCCAAAGGGTCCTTCCAGGTTTCGATAATCAACTTCCTGCCAGACCCGAAGAGGCCGAGATATGGGGCTAGGCGAGCGAGTTCATCCATTTTACGGCAAACTAGGAAATCGTCGTCCGTCCAATTCTTGTCGGACTGTTCGGCCCTGCCAGGAAGCTTCGAATAAACGTTTCCTCGTGCCTTTACGAACTTTTCGTCAGTGAAGATCTCCTGTGCCTTGAGCCAGCTGTTAAAGCGAAGCTGACGTGCTGCAATTAGAATTGCAGCAGCACCTACCACAGCAGCCAGTGTGCCGATTGCTTGTAACGTCAACTCGAGCGCATTCGTCATGATATTCGTCCTCCTTTTTGTTAAGAGCGCATAACTTATCATTGGGCGGGGCCCTACCTATGCAAAATCATCCTATTACCTTGCTCAGCCAATTCCCTTGGAGTTGAGAATGTAGTTGTAGTTGATTGGCGGGCGGCGTGCCCTAGCAATGCGGAATGTCTCAGCTGCCTTTTGCTGTTGTCCGTTACAGCCACTAGAACAGGTAGTTGGCTATTCTCCAAGTTATCCTATCTCGAAACTCGAGATAAACTGCACTAGCAACGAGTAGATTAAAAGCCAGGTCGCTTAGGATCTGTGGCATGCATTCTACATCTGTCCCACGCACTGCACCGTAATACGCTGCATCATCATCGTTCACGAAGGCTAGAAGACGTTTGATGCCTCTCTCCCTGACCAAGTCACCTGCGAATTTCTCTAAACATCCTCGGTCCGGGTATGAGATCTTGTTGCTATGTATCAGTACAGCACACGGACCTTGGACATACTCGATGTCTCCTTCGATCCGAAAATCGCCGTCGGGGCCAAAACAGAACTGAGTGAAGATCTGAGGAACCCACTCGTAAGTGCAGTGCATTACACCTACAGAAAGGGAGGCGATATCCCCCGAAGAGCGAATGTCAGGAAGTAGCAGACCTTCATCAAGCGATTCGACGAGTTTGAAGCCATGCACGGATAACAATCGGCTTATTACATCTGCGAATACTGAGGGCTCCATCTTATCTAGAATACACCGGAGAGGATCAAGTCTGTGTCCAAGCGGGCGGCCTCGAAATGTAGGCCCATCGATTCTCAATGCACGGTGTTTGGACATGTGTGTCCAGACTTCATTGTCAAGAACTGCCCTTGTGGATACCTTCACTCTGGCCTTCTCCTGGCCTTGGCGGAAGGTGGTATCGTGAAAGATGCTTTCTCCCCACTGTCCCTCGACAATATCTCTGATATCCTCGGCTAGGAATACGTCTGCACATTGAATGTAAACTACAAGATACACTGCCTCGGGAGACGCATACCAGAATCTAAGGTGATCTATTTTGAGGCCCAAGGTTACATATTCAGCGTCGGTGAACTCCTTCAGTTTGAGGGTCGAGTCGCGAATGCCTTTTAGTTGAACCCAAATACGTGTGTTGGAGACACTATACCCGCTGTCTGCCTTCTTTGTTAGGTGCAGTCCAATGTCTATAGCCGCTCGGTCACGCTCGTACCTCACGAACTCACCGTATGGCTTGGCCAGGCTACGGAACTTCTCTGTATAGATGCCCTCAAATTCGTCTTGTTCGCCTATTTCTGGAGACATGTTCTTTGATTATTGGTTCAAGTCTCTTGGGTTTGTCTCTGCATCGCTGCCCAACGGTTGAACTAAGCGGCGGCGGCTTTTGCCGGCCGCTTCAGTGATTTGTTAGGCAACTTTTAACGATGATTATCCATCTCGTTGGATTTAATAGGGACAGCGACCGTTTTTTGATTCTTACTCATAGAACATTAAACCCATATCTTCAATAAGTCTCTTCGAGTATAATCTCTAGACCACCCTAGATATCGTCTGAAATCATTCTTATCTTCAAAAAGACGTTCCCAATGATTTCTCCTCTGAGTAGCATGACGAGGGGAAACCTGTTGCCCAGCTCTCGATAGTCGTGGTATGTCACAAGTTTATATGCAGCGATCAATCTGTCAATGAAAAGGGGCGCTGTCCCTATTTTTTGTCTATTTTTTAGGTCTAACTTTGTTATCATAATTCTATCACCTACTAGTTTATATAAAACTTAAGGCGCGCTTGGGCATTTCACTTAATGGAACTCGGGTTTGTGAAGTTGCCCGATAGGGCAATTTGGACGAAGGTGCAAAGCACCGAAGCCACAAACACCGTGTTATATGAAGTTGCGCCCTATACTGATGTGCATGCTTAGAGCCATCCTACGCTATCCTTTCTAGCCTTGATCGCTAAGCAATCCCATCTCGAAGAGAAATCTGGAAGGTTCTTTTGGCCAACCCCTATATTTTTCTGCGTAACTGAGGGTTAAAGTTTTAATGGTTCTGGTAATTGCGACGAAACAGTTACGTCGTTCTTCCTCCATCTCGGGGCTATCGTCACCTTTTTTCTTACTCTGGAAGGAAGGCAACTCATCGTCGACAAGTCCAATTAGATAAACGTGATCAAATTCCTTGCCCTTGGCACAATGAATTGTCATGAGAACAACTGTGTTGGGCTTAGGAGATGGTTCCTTTGAATGCATCTGGAGCTCTTGCAGGAATGCCTCTAAGGTTATTGTTTCACCTAATGACTCTGTTATTTCTCTCATCAATTCTTCCCACACAGAACGCTCTTCTTCATAACGAGCAAATACTTCGGCAATCGGATCGCTGTCAACTTCCTGCTGGGTTTCTGATAGTTTACTAAACCAATCGAGTGCAAATCTACTGAATGTTCGGAAGTCCCTGCCTGCCGACAAGTATTGCAATGTCTGATTAATTACTTTTTTTACCGAGGCATTTGAAGTCTTTTGACGTACAAGCCTGATCCAGTGCTCCAAATAGCCGAGGCTTGACCCTTGGGCGTGAACGACAACATCTTCAGACTCAACTTCTACTTCCGTAAGTTGAGCAAAGGTGCCACATACAGCCTCCAAGTGACTAAGATTTTGTCTGTCATTAGCAAGACGTAAGGCGGAGTGAAGCCACACGAACGGAGTACTTTGAAATTCGTCCTTTCGCTGAGAGATCACAGCAGGTATTCCTTCGTTCCGCAATGCTCGTTCAGCACCTTCGAGTAGCTTACGGCTTCTTCCTAATACGACAACCGAACCAAGGTCACCAGAGTGAAGCCTTTTAGTGTCCTTGGCTATTCCAGTTACTTCAGCATCGAAGTCAGGAAAAATCGGAAGCAGACGCACAGTGTCTTTGCTTAGGCTAGGACTAAATGCCTCAAGCGGCTTCTTGTCGGCTGTTCTCAAAAAGTTGTGGCGGATAAGATTATTAGCTAACTCCACAATCTCAGGTGGGCACCTATAGTTCATAGGTAACTGGATAACCCTCGGCGAATAATCGTTCATAAACTCCACAATGCGTTTGTAACTCGCCCCGTTCCACTGGTAGATAATCTGATCATCGTCAGCAACTATTAATAGGTTCCTGTGTTGATTTCCAGTGAGAGCACGGATAAGACTATATTGAGCATGATTCATATCTTGAAACTCATCTATACAAATATAGGGATAAACTGTCCGATAGCGTTTGGCAAAAGCGGGGAACTGCGTGAACAACTGATACGCTTTGAGAATCAAGGAATTGAAGTCAAGGGCATTCCGTTTGGATAACTCCGCTTCATAGGCCGGATAAACGATAGCTATCCGCTCACCGAATTCTTTATCTATGAATTCCTCGCGGCAGTTCTCAGGCAAAACAAGACGAGACTTTAGGCGTTGTATAACTAGTAATGTCTTTTTATCGAGGTCACTTACCACATCGGACCTCTTCCTAGCTTCTTTCACTGCTTTATTCAATACAGCCTGCAAGTCAACATTCTGTGAATAAATATGAAAATTAGGATTAATATTCAAATGTGTTCCGTGTTGACGTAATACATCCGCACAAAATGAATGAAAAGTTCCCAAGAAAAGACGTCCTTCCTGCCCAGGTACAAAGTTAACCACACGGCTTCTCATCTCATCTGCTGCTTTGTTAGTAAATGTTAAGCCGAGAACGCGGAAATTTTTGTCACAACTAGAATCAAGAATGTGTGCTATTCGACAAGTAAGAACTCTTGTCTTTCCTGCACCTGGCCCCGCCAACACTATCAGAGGAGACTTATCCCATTTAGCTGCTTCCTGCTGGACAGGGCTTAACTCCTCCCAAGCCGAAATTAATTCTTTAGTGCTCATGTTGTGCTCGCCTTTTTAATTATATCTTTGATAGCCACCTCAAAAAAATGAGGAACTCTTGATTTGTCAGCTCCTGCTGTTCGAAGTTTTTCAATCAATGCATTAGCATATCCTGTCTTGTCTTTTCTAATCATTAAAGCAATTTCATCTTCGAACCCTTCATCGCCTTCCTTCTTAGTCAGGCTAACCCTTTGCTCAGTAAGAATCTGTATGTATTCTTGAATAAAGCCATTTTTCACAAGAAATAATTCAAAATCAAAGCCGTCTTCCAGCGGTCGGACAAGCTCGTTGATTTCTCCATCTGTCAACCCACGGTCCTTAACCTGTTTGATAAATTTCCTTCCCTCGTCATCATTGTCACAGACCATAATCCACGGAATTTCAAAAGCTCGCGCTAGACCCACAAAAGCGCCTGGTGATCCGTTATTTTGAAAATCGATTACCGTAACCCCTGCCTGATCCAATGGTTTTTCCAATAATTTCGCAAAATATCGAAGCAGTAGATATTCACTCTGGCCCTCGCACAGAAGTCATGCACGTGCGAAGAGCACCTCACCACGAATACGCTTTGCGTAAGTATCAAGGTTGGTGAGGTCATTGTCGCTGAGATACAGTTGAGATTCATCCCTAAGCCGCTTGAGTTCAGCATGAACCTCGTTTTGATCTGGGTACACTATAAGCAAATCGCGGTATTCCTTCTCTTCCATCCTGCCGCTCACGGAGAGAGTTGATGTACCTGTGTGATAGTCAAACTTGGGCGCGTTGTTCGTACAAAATTTCAATAGTTCTTGTGTTTCCGGCACCTTAGTGGTAAAGAATCGCTTAACATAAAGGACTTTGGAAGATGGTCCATCTAGACGGAACATCCGAATCTGCGTAAAGAGAATTTCCTGAATGAAATAGGGTGAGTGGCTTGAGATAATTTTCTGACTTTTGAGTTTGCCTAAATTTGCTGCAAGCGCACGAGTCGCTTGGGGATGGAGATGCGCCTCTGGTTCCTCTAGAGCCAAGATAGCCTCTGTTTCTGGGTGAAACGTTGGCTTGAGAAGCACATCGAGATAGGCTTGGAAAAGAAAGAGAACGGCCAAACTCTGCATGCCTTGTCCATGCCGCGAAAGCGGAAAATCAATCTCAGTTCCGCGGCCTTTGATTACTACCTGTGCTTTCGACATCAGGTCCCAGGTTGAGAGCGGCAACGCCTGTATTGAAGTGTTTTGCCCAGCTCCCAACGCCATGATCTCCTGAACCTTGTCTAAGGATGCTATTACCTGTTCAAGTCTTGGATCCGCCTTCAGCAGGTCATCGTTAAGCTTTGCTAGCTCCTCACTAAGAGCCTTTCCTTGTTCTTCGCTAATTTTGAGATCACGGAGTATTCGGCCCCAGAATTGAGAGCGCGGGGAGAATTCATCATTTGAGTCACGGAGAGCGGATAAGTAAAACAAACGGATGTAAGCGAGAAATCTTGTCAGATTACCAGGGCTTGCACCTTTTCCTCCTAACGGCTGGCCATCCAATGCAAGAAATTCCCATTTGGTGACGATCTCTTTGGCCGTTCCATCGTATTTGCTTGACAGTCGTAAGCCGATAGAATCCAAATCCATCACAGGGTCAGTTTGGATAATAGGATCAAGGGCTTGAGCTAAAGGAACCGGCCACTCATCGGATTTATCCTCTCGAAACCACAATTCTACGACAATGCCTTCACTCGTTTGCGGAGAATCACTAGTTTTAACCATATGGTAGTCATACTCGTCAAAGGGTGTTCCTCGGCCCACCACGCTCCGAGGCAATGCAATCCTCAGCGCTTCAAGCAGAGCCGTCTTGCCAGAGTTATTTTCGCCGACTAAGACAGTGGTATCTGATATAAGAAAGGCTACATCTACCAAACAGCGAAAATTCTTGACAATGATTTCTCTGAGTTTCATTCTGCATTCTCCAAGAGTACTTTAACTTCCCTTAATTATGGGGGGACGCAATTTTCCGATAACGGTACCGGTGTAAAAGAAGTTCGATGAAGCAGAATTTGGACGAAGCGAAGTGAAGTCTTTTATACCGTGTTATATGCTGTGCCGTGCCTATTCTCACTACATTAAACCCCGAATATTTTATTAATTCTCGCCTTCCACTCATTTTCAAATATGACCTGAAACTCAATTCTTTTCTTGGCAAATTCTAAATTTAATTCTCTCCAATCTCTCTGTTGCCCCAATTTATTGCAGAAATCAAAAACATTGTTTTTATAATCGGTGTCTTCATTTTTTAGATGTAACCCCTTTGTCTCAACTACATATATCTTGTTGTAATCGTCTTGTTTTTTGTCATCGGTATCAGCAAAAATAAAATCGGGATAAATTCTATGTTTTTTCCATCCTTGAATGTAGTAATCTTGCCTTGATAAATTCCTATACCACCAAAGGAGTTTTCCCTGCTCATCAAGGTAAATTGCCACAGATTTTTCCATCTCGTTAAGCTCTTCCTCTGGCATGACATCAAATAAACTTCGCTGTATTGGAGTGTTGTCCTGCCTTACTAGTTTCTTAGAAGTATTTTTCACTCTTATACTGTTCGGCAATTTGTAGCCACCTTTATCGGAAAGCAAAAAAAACCACAAAGTTTTTCTCTTAATAAGGTCTCTAAATACTTGTTCTGCTAATCTATCCCTTTCTTTTTCAAGATACTTTCTCAATTCTTCAATAATGAAAACGAGATTATTTGTTACAGTCTTTTTATCATACTTCACTAAAAAAATGTCCATTACTTTCTTGCCAATCTCATAGGCTACCCAAGAATTTGGAACAATATCCAAAATTTGACGTGTGACAAAAACTTTGTTGATTTCCAACCCCCCTTCTTCGGCAGTAAATTCTTTTGTCTCAATTACCTTCTTTTCATCTTTACTAAGACCTACCGTAACTTTTTCCTCCTTTGCTCTCATTTCTCCCAATGGAATATCCGCCAATGCCTCAAGATTAACTTCACTCCAATCAATCCTGCTCAGAATATCCATCTCGTAACTAACATCTCGCCAGCTTTCCCTTTCTTGAATAACGAATTTGGGCAGATAAATTCTTCCTTCAAACTTTTTAAACCCTTCTCTATAACCAATAGCCCTTGCTTTTGTTGCCTCTACGCTTTCTGTATCTCCTTCATCCATAGAGACCCTTCCAGTCAAATCTCCAAGTCCTTCCACCTCAAACCCTCTTTTAATATTTTCTAAAAGATCTCTTGCTTTTTGTCGAAAACAAAAGACATAGCTCTCATCAAGTTCTTTAACTTTTGTCTTTCTCGCCTTTGGTTGTCTTAAAATCCTTCCTACGAGTTGCGTAATGCTAAGTTGTGAACTTGGATTGGTTAGGATTGCAAGAAGATAAGCAAAAGCGCAATCCCAGCCTTCCTGCAATGCATATTTGGTAATAATATAACGAACTGGACAATCCTTACTTAAGAGGTCAATCCCCTCAATATCGTCTTTTTCACTACTTTTTATGGCTATTTCTTCCTGTAAAATTCCACACTGCTTAATCAAATATTCTTTGACATCCTCTGCATGGATATATCCTGCGCCTCTCTGGTCTTTACCTGTTCTTTCCGCTTGCACAAGACAAATAGGACGGATATATTCACTAGTATTCGCCTCATAATCTCTGGCTCTTTTTTCTAAAAGGTTTCTCTTATCAACAGCTGCCAATATTGCATCCTTCCAATCCAGGCTTGCTTTATTCGTAATATGCATATCAAGTTTAATCATCTCTTCCCGATTAAGCGCCTGTCCGCTGATGTTGACCAAAATATTACTGTTTTTAGGCGGTGTAGCTGACAATTCTACAATTATGGATGGATTAAAATCTCTGATGGTCTTTTGAGCAATTTCGCTATATGCCTTATGCCCTTCGTCAATGATAATTATAGGTCTTAGAACCCTCAAAGTATTCCCAAGGGAGGTTTTTGCAATCCTGCCACAAAAACTATTTTCACTCCCGAAATAATCCAAATTAGGAAATTCTTTTAAGAGTTTTTCGTTTCCCTCTCCATCATCTTCCAATGGAAAAAATTCACCAAAACTACCACTATCCTTGAAGACCTTCAGAACCTCTTTATTTCGTCTGCTTGCTGATGGCAACATCAATAGCATTACCACCAGATTTTCCTCTACATCCAATTTGGTGAATCTATCCATTTTCTCCAATATCGTGGTCCTTCCCCCACTTGAAATATCCAAAACCTGACGATAAGGATGTTCACGATTTCTTAAATTGGCAAGAGTCTGCCTGTAAATCTGTGTGGTTGGGACAATCCATAATACAATCTCTGTTTGCTTCTTGAGATAAATCCTATTTATCAGATCAATGGTGTGGCAAGCAAGTATGGTCTTTCCGCCGCCTGTGGGAATTTTAAGATAAAAAGCAGGCAACTCTTCGCCCAATCCATTCTTCTTTGAATAATAAGTTGCTCCAATAACCTTTTCCCAAGCCTTTAACGGAAAGTTTATTGAAAGTTCACGGTCTATCTCTATTGCCTTTTCATTCTTTGCCTTAAATTCAGCAAGTGACCCAAGATAATGCTTAACCTGTTCTAATGTCTTTTTCTGATACTCTTTTAGTTCCATAACTAGCTAAAACTCCCATTTTTGTTCTCTGAAAAATTCTTCCAATGTAATACATTTAACATTACGTTTCTCACATACATCTGGAATTCTGGGACGTACATCTGGGTTTGCGTTTAGATTTACAGGTTTCTCCGAAGCAACAACTGTACACCCTTCGGATATAGCCAGGGCAATAACAAAAGGGTCAGCCTCCGGTGTTGTTTTGTCCGTGTCAACAAATTTTGGGAAATCTTTTAAAATGTTACGCATTTGGTTCATTTGTTCGTTATCTAAATTTTTAAAAATTTGTCTATGCCCCTTCGCCCATTTCAACAGTTCATCGTCTTTTTTTTTAAGTTCTTCAAGAACTTCCCGGGGTGCGATAAGACGTTTCTGAGAAATAAGATTTTCAAGATTTTTCCACAATGAAGTGAAAATATGAGGAAAATATGGCTTCAGATCTATGAGTGCACTTGTGTCTATGGAGTAACAGTACCCCGGAAAAGATAATTTCATCAAGTTAAACTTTGCTTCCGATGAGTTGTTCTACTTCAGGTAGATGTTTTAGAGAGATTTCCAAGTAATCCGCAACATCGCTGTAAGTAATTTTTTCTTTTCTGTGCGACTCCAAAACAAGGGATACAAATGGAGTCCCGTTCTTCCGAACGCATTCTTTCGGTGGGTTTCGTCGTCCTCCTCCCCTTCGGTATTCTGTTGTTTTCCATTCTTCGTGCTTTCTTTTATAAAAATCTTCGCCAGCCCAACTTAAGATTACCAGCCGCCTTAAAATTACCTCTTGGCTAACCTTGAAACTCTTAGCAAGTTCTTTCAAAATTTCATCGGGCCAATGAGAACGATACCCACTTGACTTAATTAACATATGATTTATCAAAGCATCTTTTCGAACTAAAATTGCTCCTGCAAAGTGATTGCAGAACTTTTCTATCAATTTACCCTGGTTAGATAGGTAATCTTGGTCTCCCATATCACATATTCCACTGTCATTAAGAAGAAGATGTCCATATTCATGAAAAAGAGAGAAAATTCTTCCATTGATTGCGTCACTGAGATTAAGCACAATTGCAGGGAATTCACCTTCGGTCAATGAAAATCCTCTTGTTTCTTCCAGTGGCATACCTATCTGAAATACAAATACTCCACGCTTTCCTACCGCTTTTTTCCACTCATTAAGTGCTTCGGCTTCATTCTTCCAGCTAAATTGCGTCCGGATTTTAACTCCCAATTGCATTCTTATCCTGTTTCCTACAACCTCAGGGTTGTCTGATAGGCTAGCTTTCTCGATTGGGGAGGGTATCTCACGATTAAGGCTATTTGCTAATTCTGTAGCTAAAGATTGAAGTCGTCGGGCTCGCCGTATAGCTAAGCGGGTCTTTGGAGAAAAAGGCTTTCTTTTATCCCTGGGGAGAGTGCGAAAGTCTTCTGGAAGAGGTGGTTCTTCTGGGGGTTCAGGCAGGAAAAATGCTGCAAGTGGTCTTTTGTAAATAGTTCTAGCAAGCTTTTCCAGTTGTATGAGCGTAGGGTTTTTTTGCCCTGATTCCCATTTGCTTACCGTATCCTCGCTCGTATTTAGCCGTTTAGCAACTTCTTCAATGTTCATGCCTATACTTTCTCTTGCCCATATAAGCACTCTTGGCTCTACAACGGCTTCCAAGGATTTACGAGGCATAGTTATTCCTCCTATTATTCCTTTAATTTATAAATCTCAAATGGCAATTGGCAATAATCTATTCGGTATTCTAAAAGATAGTCGGCATCAAGATATTTGCTGGGTGCAAAAACTAATCGCTTTTTGCCTTTATATGGACCTAAAGTTTTCGCCCTTTCAAGCGTAAGAGCGGTTGCTTTAAGATATTCAATATCTGGCTTATAGAATAGGTAAACCTCATATTCTTTTGAGTCACCAATGAAGTTTCTCTTTTCATCAACCTCTTTGGGGTCAAATTCCTCACCTGTGGCAGTATAAAAAACATAACGAGCAAGTTCAAGGAAACTCGGGAGCTTATCTCCTTCCAAGATACTCTCCATCTCAATCGGGTCACCTAGTTCAAAATAACTAAATGTTCCTCCAAGTCCTTCTCTTAATTTCTCATTTTTTGCTTTTGCGATGCCCTTAATGACTCGTCTTACTCGCTCAGCCGTAATTGAGTTACAAATGTCTTCTATTTTCCCTGTTAGTTTATTGAACTCATCGCATTGAATCAAAATAAACTTGCGGTTGCCCCTGTCTTCTTTGTTTAAGTCCAAAACAGCATGAGCAGTTGTCCCAGAACCAGCAAAGGAATCAAGAATGATGTCATTATTTGTTGTGGATAAAGTAAGAATCTTCTTTATGAGCCTTGTAGGTTTTGGATTATCAAACACCTTTTTTCCAAAGATTTTCTCTAATTCTTGAGTGCCTTCAGTTGTCGTTCCGCAATCATCCCACCACGTAGTAGGAGTTAAGCCTTTCCGTTTTGATTCACTCCAAAATCTTTTAAGCTGAGGCTTTGTTTTCCCCCTTCTACCAAAAACAATTCTATTGTCAACTAATAATTTCTTATATTCGTCTTCAGTAGTTCTCCAACATCGCCCTTCGGGTGGCCAAAACTCTTCTCCAGTATTAGGATTAACAACTGCGTATGTTAAATGAGGTCTTATGTTTGGCGCATCAAATGGGTCTGCTGTCCATTTTCCTCTTGGGTCATTGTCGGGGTTTGAAAATTTTTCTTCTCCTGCAGGTAGACGAAAATCACCTTTATGGTCATTCAACCAAGATAAGTTTTTTGCATAGAATAATGTATGATTATGATTAAGTGAAACAATTGTATCGCTGGAAACAGATTTCCTTGAAATACCTCATCCATCAACATCCTTAAATGATGAACTTCATTGTCATCGATACTTATGAAAATAACTCCATCTGGTCTTAACAATTCTCTCAATAATTTCAACCTCGGTATCATCATACAAAGCCATTTATCGTGACGAGTGAAATCCTCTCTATCCACCACCTTGCCAAGCCATTCCTGCATCATCGGGCTATTAACATTATCGTTATAGGCCCATTTTTCGTTTCCAGTATTGTATGGCGGGTCAATATAGATACATTTCACCTTACCGGCATAAGTCGGAAGAAGGGCTTTTAATGCTTTAAGATTATCACCGTGAAGTATGAGGTTATCATTAAGACTAACTTTGTCCGTCAAACTTTTATCTTTCTTCGGGACAAGTTGATGATACTTCACCGCCAGATGATGATTCTGGACAAATGTTTTTCCTTTGAAATTTAGCGTTGCCATTTATTTCACCCTCCATTCATTTTTCAGGCACGGCATTGCATATAACGTGCCGAGCGTAACCGAAAAGCCGGTGCGAGCTGAGAAACATACTTAAAAGAAGAGTAAGTGTGGGTCAAAAAGCAATCTATTGAGAAGCGACCGATTTGGCTGAGGAGGTGCGCAAGCGCCTCCGAACCGGTTACGCTTTGTTAAGCGAAATAGGCCGCGTATTTATTTGTTAATTTTTCATTTTTTTCTATTATGCAACCGTTTTTATGAATATGATACGCCTCTACATTTGGCCTACTGATAATAATAACCGCCATATGATTTGATTTTGGCAAATAAGAAACAAAACACCCAAGGCTATATTTATACGGTGCACTGAGTAATGCTTTTATTTTTTTACGATCATGTTTTGTCATATATGATTTTTTGGCCTCAATTGCTATTAAGTTATGATTATGCGTGTTCCTTTCATGAATAGTAATATCAGGCCGTATGCGCAATACCTTTCCGTTTTCATCATAGATCTCTTTGAGATCTTTTAAACTTTTATCATACTCAATATCAACTGTGAAATACTCTGGCATAATTGGTTCGAATACACTCTCAAGATGGTTCGCAAAACGATGATTGATACATTCTTCTTTTAGAGCATTCTCAATAATATATTGATCACATTGAATTAGTAGCCTCAATGATTTCAGAATGGCACTTTTAACAATTTCAAAATCATATATCATTTATATAATCCAATCGCTATGTATTAGTCAATTATCTAGCGGCCTATTTCGCTTAACGTTCCCAGCATATACGAAGTTTCGGCGAAGCCAAAATTTGGGCGAACGAAGTGAGCCGTATATGCTGTGTTAGGCGACCAGAAAGGCGAGCCACAATAGTGACGTAGCGTTTTGCTTGGCGGTTCCATATTATTAGCCCTCCTCTAACCGTCTTACAGGGATTTGCGTAATAACAAATCTTGTAGGAAAATCTTTCTTAACTTCTCTCTTATCGTACCCTGCTTCTGCAATAACTAACATAGGTATTTCGATAGGATAATTTCTCCTGCTAATAAATTCGTTCAAATCTTCCATTGCTTCCTCTATTCCTCGTTTTTCGCCTTCCACAGGTATTGGTATTTTTATTTTCAAGTTTTGTCCAAATATCTTTAAGGAAATATTAATCCATAACACACTATCAGGTCTATCAAACTTATGAACATCTTTTGGATCTAAAGACAAAGTAATATCAGCTTTGCCTATTTTTACTCCCTTGGTATCTTTAAACCTCAGAAGAGCGTTATATATTTTATCCTCTCTAACTTCCGGCATTTTAACTCTCCTCCTCGATGCCTTTAAGAAAAATAGGACGGAGAACATCTAACGTTCGTTTGATATCATTTATTTTAATGCCTTTCGGAAAGTCTGCCTCGCCTTTTAGGAAATTGAGCAATTTTATTCCAGATTCTCTAAGATAACCTAAACTTCTTTCTTTCATTTTACGTACATATTCTTCTAATTCAGGTATCGTTTTCTCTTCCAGTCCTGAAATATCACTCAGAGCTTCGGGGATGTCTTCCTCTAATGATTTTAGAATGAATAAATATATTTTTAATTCGTCTATTAACCTTCTTTTCCTCTCAGCACAATTTTTTTCCATTTCTTCGATAATTTTGTGTGCTTCTGAATATGCTTTCTCCTCTATTTTTTGTTTAATCTCTTCTTCCAAAATTCCGAAATTATCTATGATGTCACTAATCTTTCTACTTAGTGTATTCAAATTCCTATAAAGATCCTCAAATGGGAGACTATATTCAATCAATATTCCGAATTTAGTTAGGTAATCAATATTTGAAATTATCTCTTCCGCTTCTTCCAAAAAGCTGACATCTTCTAAAACTTCTGTTAGAAGTTTATGTTTAGATTGCTCATTAATTTCCTTCTCAATAATCTCTTTAATCCCTGATTCAGCGTCTATAATGTCTCGGAGTTTTTGTTCAATTTCATCTGGAATATTTCCGAGCCCATTCTCTATAAATTGTTCTTCAATCAAGATATTCGTGAGTTTATTATCAATATTTCTAATATCTTTAAAAAGGCTGATTATACTATTGACTAGTTCCGTGTTATCCAAGACCTTTTCTGATATTTTTTCAATATCTACCCCAATCCCTTTTAATTTCTCTTTATTTTTGTGCCTTATCGGATTAATTACAGCATCTTTTACACTATCTATGTGTTTTTTAACTTTATCTTCAGACCAATCGCTAATTGTTGTAGAAACCTTTTTTCTCTGGTTTGGTGATAAACTCTTTGACTTTTCTACTATTTCATCCACTCGTGATAGAATCTCCTCCACAGTCCAGATTTTCCTATTAATTATCTCACCGATATCCTGTGCCATTTATTTCCCTCCTTTTATTTGAGATAGTTTTTCTTCTAGTTCTTCCAACTTACTCTCTAATTCAGCCAACTTTACAGACATTGCGTCCAAATACTCTTTTCTTTCTCTTGCTTTTTCTTCTATTTCCTCTAACTCAAGTGTATCATCCATCTTTACTTGCTCATCGATTACGCTCTTCATATCTTTTTTCTTTAGTACAAGAAATTTTATTGCCTTTTTGTATTCCAAAAAATTACTCTCTAAATTTTCTGCTGATTCTTGTAGCTCTTCCAATGCTCTTTTAGCATTGTTATTCGAATTACTCAATTCCCTAACATCACTATCAATTTCTTCCATATTCTCAGCAAGAAGGACAGTAATAGATTTGACAAGTGGAGAGGTGTTACGAGATTTGTTAAGTATTTCCAAAAGTTTCTCAAATGAGGGAAGAGATTTAACTAACATTTCATAATTCCTAAAATCTATCCCACTTGAACCAAAATTACCTGCCGTTCTTTCCAATTCCTTGCACTCCTTTAGAGTGGGAATTATATCGTTCTGTAGTTTTACTGACAGATCTGCTATTTTCTCTTCCTCTACATCAAATTCTCCTCTTGTTATTCTCCAAAGTGCCTCGAGCAACCTGATTATATCTTCATCTTGGTGCAATCTCAGGAAATTATTGAGAGGAAGGATGCGTGCTAATCCCTCTATTTTATTTATCTCTTCACTACGCCAATAAATCCGTAATTTTTCGATACATTCTGTATCTCTTATTCTGGCACCTTTTGCATGATATGCCAATAAACGGTCTGGCAACCTTGTATGCCCTCCTTTACCGGGAGCTCCTCTACCGGAAATTAAATACCGGAGATCACCTATGCCTTTACCTTCTCTACCACCTTTAAAAAGTTCTCTAAGGTCTGCTATAAGAAGTCTCTCTTCTAGTTTTAAGCTAGAAAATGCTAAGGCAACCCCGTTCACCGCTATTGTTCTATATCCTATTTGGGTTCTTCCCCACACAGTATCAGCATCTGGTGGGCTCCCTTTGTAAATTGTTTTGGGTTTAGTGAGGCCACCCTTTATAGTATCGTCTATAGCTTTTTTATATATTTCGGTTTTTCGTGAGAGAAGAATATCTTCTTTATCTTCCCTGAAATCCCTTAGACTTTCTTCTAAATTTCCAGGGATAGTGTCGAGTTCCCCGGAGGCACTCAATAAAAAGTCTGTTAGCAAATGTGGAAGAGGGATAACTTTCAGTTTACCACTTTCTTCTAGCCATTTGAAAAGAGGTTTCTTTTCCTCTTTCTTTAAATCTTCCCCATGGGGTAGAAGGCATAAAACACCTTTACCATCTGGCAAAGACAACGTGAGGAATTCATCTGTCTCAAAGTATGCTATAAAGTCCCTTGCCGAAGCAAAGAAAAGGATTGTTATGTTTCCTTCTGTCCATTTCCATAAAGGTATGTCTCGTCCTTCCCATTTTTTCTTCATATTATCTGGCACATGCTCTTTCACTATTGGATTCATTGTTGGAAACGGAAATGCTCCTCTGATTTCAGCTACCGAGAGTGCTAATCCTTGCCCAATTTCTCTCCGTTCCCACAAAGTTCCAATGGTTCCATGCATTGCTGCATGTTCTTCTTTGCTTCTTTCATATAGACTAAGTATCTCTCCAAACCTCTTCGAGAGCTCGGGGCTTCCATGCTCGTATTCAAGAAAATGGTCCAATACAAGACAAAATAATTCCGGTAAATCTCTTTCATCGATATACGTAAGCCATCCATCATCAGATAGAGCACACACTGTCTTTTTAAAATATTCTGATATAAGTATTGCATTATCCTTACTCATTTTAAACGCTTCTACAAGTCTCTCAGCAAGTTCCCCTGTTTGTAGTTTCTCGGCGTCAATAATATATCGTCTCCCTTCCTCACAAGTTATAGGGTCAAGTTTAAGCAGGAATGGTATCTTAGAAGGGCTTATCTTATCTGTAACTGCTGCCGGCACTTCTGTTGGCGGTTGACCAATAGAATCGAGTTCCCCTTTTATAACCCGGGAAGCCTTAGCTGCATCTTGGAAGTATTCACTCTCTAATTTTTCAAGAACTTTTACCGTCTTAAAGAGTTGCCTAGCCTTCCCTCTGGAAAGCCACCAGGAAGCATTACTTTTTCCCGCATTTTTAATTAGATTTTCTCGTACATATTTTACATCTGCAGGTGGTAGTACTATTCTTTTAACTCTATCTCTATCCGCGCCACCAAGTTCGTATATTCCGGCGGGTGCAAATGCCAAAAATTTAAGATGGGTTTTGCTTTCAAGCGACTCTCTTAGGGGCGATCGGTCTTTTGTTTGAACAATTTCTTGGAGATTCCCATATTGGCCTTCTAATTCATCCACAAGCAAAATAATTTTAGAGTTTTCTGAAACATTTCCGGAAAATTTCTCGAAGACTCTTTCTATGACTTCGGGGGAGTCTCTTATTATTTTTCCTCGTGGATCTATTATATTTTTTACTTCAGAGGAGTCCCCCAGGGATAAATATTCCTTTATTTTTGTAATTTTATTCTCAATTAAAGAATATACTTCCCCTGATGTCCATAGGCGATCCTCCGTAATTACTTCTCTAAATAAGTCTTCTGCTAAGAAATATAAGGGTATAATTTCCCTTTCAATTGAACATCTGTGGATATGGTAGAGAAACTGAGTTTTGCCAACACCATAGGTTCCTAAAACAGCATATGCAAGATATTTTAGCGGTTTATCATCTCTGCAATAATCTAATATTTCCTGAACTTCCTTATCTTTTATCTCATGTTCTTTAGAGAGATATTCCCACTTTGTGTTATAATCTGCTACCAGCATTTTCTCAACCTCCTGTTTTTATGTATAGACCGCCAAGCAAAATGTCGCCTAACTTGTTTATATACGTAATGCGGATATACCCTCATATTAGGATGATATCTGCATTGCAGATATACTGCTTTTGGATACAATACTCACCACATTTTATTGTATCTAATGGACTTTTTATTTTACCTAAAAACTTCCTATTTACGAAAGTGTAAATCCCTGTTGTCTTTGAATGCTTGTAGCCTGGTAATTCTTGGATATATCTTAAGTCTATTCCATTTTCCAAAAGATAAGTGGCAAAGCCATGGCTTAAAGCATTCAAAGACAGTTCTGAAAGAATTGTATATCGGTCTTTCTTTCCTTTTGAAGCTCTTATGTAAATTGATTTCTTTGGCTTCTTCGCCTTACTCATCCAAAAAATGACTAGCTGGTTTCTTGAGAACTCTGGCGATTTTGATTAGAGTCCGTATGGAGGGTAGTGTGGCCCCGGTTTCATAACCGGAAATACTTTTCTGTTTGCCACTGATCTTTTCGGCAAGTTGAGTTTGAGTTAAATCAAGTTCAACGCGGGCCAATTTGATCTTCTTGCCTAGTTTCTTGGGATCCATTTGTTCACTCTTCCGCAGAAGAAGCACAAGAACAGTTTTGTGGAAATCCTGTTTTCAAAACCGAGATTGCTTCGCTCCGCTCGCAATAACGCAAATTGCATTTTGAGAATTATCCGGACAAGCCACTTGACAAGTTAAACCTTTTGTGGTATAATATATCTATATAAAGGTTTATCCTTATATAACTTTCACAATGACATTATATACCTATTTCGTAATAATGCAAGGCTTTCTTGATGTATGCTGTGCAGACTGAGAAGAATAGTAAGAAAACAACTCAACCGACAAGTTTAAGCTGGATTGATAACCCTTCTGTCCAAAGACTACTGGATGTTGTGGCTTCTATTATGGCAGATGAATATATCCAGATAGCTAAGCAAAATCCTGAGATATTTTCAGGCAATGGAGGTAAGAAATGAGAGCAGCGATATATGCACGATATTCTTCTGAGAATCAGAGCGAGAAAAGCATTGATGATCAAATAAGGGTATGCAAGAATTATATCAAGGAGCACGGGATGACCATTGATGATGAGCACATCTACGTTGATGAGGCGATTTCTGGATCTCTGGTTAACCGACCCGGACTGCAAGCTCTTGAGGAAGGTATGGAGAATAAGGAATTTGACGCGGTGGTAGTAGACGATTTGTCGCGCCTCTCAAGAAGTAATCATCAAATGCTCACCTTAGT
>Ga0114919_10001228_pt1 | contig 20590 bp, 51 predicted proteins | sample BlataG_FD_88682 | JGI IMG/M metagenome (GOLD analysis project Ga0114919, IMG submission 88682) | Deep subsurface microbial communities from Black Sea to uncover new lineages of life (NeLLi) - Black_00105 metaG | ecosystem: Environmental > Aquatic > Marine > Oceanic > Sediment | place: Atlantic... | reverse complement strand
TTCCATTTTATCCCTCCTTTTCCTTTATATTTTTTTTATTGAACAGAACAGCACCTGCCACACCCAGCACATCCGTCTGCGGTTAACTCGGGCTTGTTATACGGCTCACAGCATTGTAAAGGAATTTCTACACATAAATCAATAGTAGCATATTCCTGACCATTGCTGTCCGCCCATATAGTAAATATTGTTTGTTGTGTGCTAGAATATAACTCACTAAAACGCTTTGATTCTTCCGGATCAAAACCGAGATCACTCATAACTTTTTCGAGGTTGTCCTTTATAATAATACCGCCTTTTTTCATAATTGCTATTTCCTTTGTATAAATTTTTATTTAACGAAAGCTATTTCACCTTTATTATAATCTCTTTTAACTCTCCCTCTAAATGGCTCTTTATAAGTTGGTCTATCATATTTCCAAAATCTAACCCAAATGCATCTCTAACCTCGCTTCCTAAATTATAGCGGTCCTCGCATTTAAAACAGAAATCCTCTACCATTTTCCTTAAATTGTCACCCACCTCTAAGTCAATTATCATTTTAAATCCCCCTTTCCAATGTTTTTTTATTTTCTTTAGTTTCCCTAATACATCCAGAACAAGCTGATTGGTCTCCTACATAATCTGAATAAACTTTATAAGGTCTCCTACAAATAGGACATCTAATTGTTTTTTCCATATATGTTTTCCTTTCTATGTTTTATTTTTCTTCATCATTACTTTTTGCTTCATTATCTTTCTTCATTGATTCTACCTGCTCTGCTACAGCCTTAAAATTATCAATTAGGTCGGCTATTTTATCCCATGGAATATCGCCTATAGTAAAAAGTTTGGCTTTTACTCTTGAATAGATATAAAATCCAATTGGAACAGCCATAAGCAAAAGACCACAAACTTTTTCAGCAAGTATAAGATAAACAGCAGCCGCTACTGGTGTAAATACACCTGTCAAAATTAATATACCCACTAAATTAGCGGCTATGGTCATCCAAAATTCCGTAGTTTTAATACCAGGCTTTGTTTTAGGTTCTACCATCATCTGTTTTCCTCCTTCTTTTGAGTTTTGTTTTTCAATAGGTTTTCGTACCCATAAGACCACGGTAAATAAATATTACATATCAATTGTCATTCTTAGTTCTCCTTCCCGTATCGAAGAACGGTTTCCAGCATCTGAACAAGCCGGCACGGATTCTTTGCACGGCCCATGGCTCTTAGTCCCGATAATACAAAATCTATCGGTTCACAGCCAGCTTTATTCTCAGAATAGGCTTTTAACCATGTCAGACCTTGCCACTCACCACCATTCCTATACTCATCAAAAATGGGATTGTTTTCAACTATATCCCATTTAATATGTTTCAATTTTTTTCTCATTTTTCTTGGTGTCATTCCCATCCCTCCGGTTCATCATACTGGGCACAAAATACTTGAAAGGTATTCTCCAAACTTTTCACATCTTTAATCGCATCATCGAGAGTAACAGACTGCACCTCTACCCACTCCGTTACTATCCTAGATCTTTTAACGTATACTGTAGTTTCAGCTCCCATTTTTACTTTCTTTTCCCACTAATTTTTCGCGCGGGGAAAAAATTCTTTGTTACTTGTTGTTTTTACTTATAGAGATTTGCCCTTTGATTTTCTACATTTCTCATACTGGGCATAATCACATTGGGTCTTTATTTCACAATTTTCACAGAATAATTTTTTAAAGGTTTTTAATCTTTTTGTTATTTGGGTAATATTTAAAGCACCAGGCCCATAACCTCCCATTACCGTGAACTTTTGGTATTCCATACTTCTTACTTTTTTCCTTCTACCACATGGCGCACAACCCATTATTTATACTCCCTTTTTAATAGTTATTATGTTCTCCTTTTTACGTATTATATAAGTAGTACTGATACATAGATATATTATTTATATATTATAAACTAATAGTATTATAGCTTCCACCAACTTGTATTGTGCTTGGGTCAGTATGTTCTTCTATCTTTTCTTTAAGGCATGGATTAGATACTGAATCTAAATATAAGTATTTGCCTTTTATAGGACCATCTTTAACTTCTAGTGTGAGTTCGGTTTCGATTTCAATCACTTCTACATGAAAGAAATCGCCAACTTTAAGTTTTGGTTTTTTCATTTTAAATACTCCTTAAATTTAATAAAAAATTTCTTTCTTTTGAAGCTCGTTCTCTTGTTTCTTGTTCTCTAGACCAACCTGCAACTATACAAGCAATAAGTTCTTCTTGGCTAAGTTCCTCTAACAATACCCCAAACATACGTGCTCCTTTGGCTTTCTCCAGATTTCGTTCCACAAAATTTTTATTTAATTTCATTCATACCCTCTTTTTATATTATATACCTTTAATATCTAATACTTCAAATTTTCTTTTACCACCAGGCGCTAGTAATTCAATTATGTCTCCTATGTCCTTACCTATAAGTGCGGCTCCTAAAGGAGAAGTAACTGATATTCTATTATTATTAGGATCAGATTCGTATGGCCCTACTAACTTATATACATATATATTATTATCATGACTAACCATAACCTTGTCTATCTCTACTGTTGCACCAAATACAACTTTTGGTAATGGGCCTTTTTTTACTTCTATTACTTCTGCACTACTGATTATTTCTTCTAGTCTGTTTATCTTTCCTTCTATGAAGGATTGGCTTTCTTTCGCGGCATGATATTCCGCGTTTTCGCTTATATCACCATGGGCTCTTGCTTCTTCAATCGCTTTAATATTGTTTGGTCTTTCGATCTTTTTAGCAATATTTAATTCTTCCTTTAATTTTTCTAAACCTTCTTTAGTAATTGGCGTCTTTTCCATAAATATTTAACTCCTTTCCGTTTTATCTTCATGATGAATACATCCAAAATCTTCTGTAGTATAGAAATATGCCTGATAAGCTTCACCATCACTATATAATTTTATATTTCTTTCTTTTTATATATATTATTTCTCCACCGCTATGCTAGGGATAGGTTCTTGGAAGAACCCAAGTATTTTCTCGCGGCTTGATTCTTTTTTACTAATTTCTGCTTCTATTAGGTTATACTTAGTTCTAAAAGCTTCTAATCGTTCTTGGTTAGTGAATTTAGGATCGTTTAAGCCGTAATGCATTCCTTCTTCATCATCACGATAATCCCATACTCCGCCCAATTTTTCGCTTCCATCCTCGTTTACAATAACCTCTAATGCTAGTCCCAATGGATGTAGAAATCTCCTATTTAACTCCTGTAAATATCCTTTTTCCCTAAACTCTTTAATTGGTATTCTTTTAATGTCCATTGTAATACTCCTTTCTTTATTACTTATTTTTCCTTTTTAAATATCCATAGAAATCACATCCACCATGTCCAGCCAAAACATAAAGCTTTTCCCTTTGAGCCGTAGCTGTAAGCTATTGTAGGTAAAATATAGAAAGCTCTATACGGATCCTCTTTTTCTTGAATAAATCTTTCAAGTTTCATTTCATTACCCTCTCCTTTCCTTCCTTCACGAAATCTGAACACTGTTTCTTTAAATATTCCAACGCTTCCAAGTATTCCCCAAAATATTTAGTGGTTAGATTTTCGGCATTGCCCTCTTGCACTACAGAATCTCCTTCAATTGTCACGCTCAACTCAAATAATTTGTATTTCACCATTTTTCCCCTTTCCTTTTTACATTATATTACTTGGTATATATTTATTTACTTATCTACTTATATATTATTTATTTATAGAAATAAATTTTTCCTACCCTTATTATCTATATTATAGAATATTTTTCTCATTTTGCTAGAATAAAAATGGGTTTATCATGGTCGTAAGGTTATTCTTACAACGATAATTTTATTTACCACCTATAAAATTAATAAAACTGATCCTACTAATGCTAGAATAGCTCCTAGGATTTTAAGTGTTCCAACAACCTCTCCAAAAAATATCAAGCTTCCTAGAAACCCAACCAAAGCTAATGCTGCTGCCCCTAAAAACCATGGCTGAAAAAAGCTAGGTGCGATAGCATATGATTTAATAAATGCAAATGCTGCTATAAATTCTATCCCTACTTTAACAGCCCACGGAACAAATAATGAAGAGCCTAATAAAAATCCTACTTTGCCCGTATAAGCAAACCCATACCACCTAGCAAATATAAGTGCGATAGATACACATACTATTGCTGTTATTTGTAAAATCCACCACATAATGTTCACCTCCATAGTTATTATAAAACATTCCTCTCTTTTTGCTAGATAAAATATCGTGGTCATTGTTGTTCTCGACCAAAAATTTTCTATCCGGCTCCCTAGATACTGAGTGTATATACAAACTCATATAAGTTATTATAGCCCCCCTTTTAAAACCTTTGAGTATTTTAATTCTTATAACACCTTAGACAGGAGGTGATAGAAATGATACAGCTAATAAGTATAGTAATTTTTATCGTCACTGTAATACTTTTTGTACTAAGTGCCTCTGACGATAAAGAGGACTGGTCAGGTTGGGGATGACCTGTATTAAAAAGAAAGGTAGGTGATGGACATGAGATACTTACATTTTATCTTTAATAACATTATTTGGATTTGTTTAGTTATTATTTTAATCTTAATGGTGGTTTAGAGAGGAGATATATCATGTTAGTAATCGTTATTTCAAACTACGGTACCATCAAATTTGATTCCACCATGCATTCTATTTGGATGGCAGTGGTGGATAATGATGGGGAATTCAAGTACTTCATAAGTGTAGGAGACTTCAGGAAAGCAATGAAGTCTTACAAGGATAAAGGATACAAAATCCACATACTGAAGAAGTAAAAAATGGGGGTTTATCCCCCATTATGTATGTATCTCAATAGGTGAGATATGTACATACGTGGGATAAATCTAACAGAAGGGAGGTGAAACATATGAAACTCATATCATTATATTTTAAGGGAGTATTTTGTGGTTGGGCAGACCCAAGATACGAAATGATCCTTAGAATGCAAGGGTACATGATTGTCAAACCTTATGAATGGCAACCCTTATAATCTTAAAGTGGGGGATTTATCCCCCATTATGTATACATCTCAATAGGTGGGATGTATAGATATATGGGATAAATCTAATAGATGGGAGGTGACATAATGAAAACACTAATAAATCTTGACTTCGATAGAGTATTAATTCATAATGATTTTGAAAAGAAATTGTTTGGTTTGGATGGATGTACAATGGATGTTAATGAGTACATTAAAATGGTAAATACTTCCCCGCTCGCACCATTAAATGTACCACTATTAGAATGGTTTGCAATAAGAATAGACAAGTTCTCACTAAGATTATGGACCAACAGGAACTATGAACTGCGAAAGAAAACCTTGGAGAACCTTGGTCCATTTAAATCACTATTTGATTCCTTCCATTTCTATTCAGGAGAAAAGAAACATAGTAAAGTAGAAGGAATTGTGATAGATAATAATCTCAAGTATCTTCATTGTGGGGAACTTGATGGGTTATTATATGAATTCATATGAGGGGAGGTGATATAGATGAAAAATCCAAATCCTATAGAAGAGATTTATGTAAATCTCGATATAATGCGAGGTCTTGGTCTTACAGAAGACTTTGACATTATAGAAGCCTTGAACAACTACGCTGGTCCAGACTTCTCAGTTGTAGTTGAGAATGGTGAAGCCTCTATCTTTGGCAATACCATTGATGAAGTAGAATATGAAGATATTGGTCTTCGTTTCACAACAGAACGTGGATTAGGTTATTATGCTTCATATTCCCATGGTTTGCCAGCTGACTTCATGTCATAGGCATTTGAGGGGGGCACTAGTTGTCCCCCTCTCTCTATGAGGGTTCTTGGAAGAATCCTCGTAGAGGGAATAGGCCCTCAAATAAAATAGGAGAGTATTATGGATTTATCATCCGACAGATTTCCTATTGTGTGTAAGTTGGCAAATAAGGACGGCTTTGTTTACCCCGGCGCCGATAAATTTGGCGCATGCACAGCATTTACTAATAATGCCGTCAAAGCAAAAGAGCGGACAGGATGTGCCTTCAAAAAACTCCGCAAGCCTGAGGTGGAGAAAAAGAAGGGCAAACTGACCAATCCGCTTAAGGCATCCAAGCGCAAGGTAAAAACAGGCGCTGTTGCCATCGATGATGCCGACGACAAGTAAAATCTAACGGGGGACGGGCTTTGTCCCCCCATATGCTAGCATTTATTAATGCTTGTATATGGGGCAATAAAGCCCAAATCTAAAAAGAAAGGAGGTGATTAAAATAGAACGATTTGAAGGAATTTGTATGGTGTGTCATAAAAGTCCAATAGAGGTAAGGCACATCAATCTTTATCCGATCGGAAGCGAAGGGCTTTTCTGTTGCCAAAACTGCGAAAATGAACTACTCGAATTCATTCGAGGAAAAATGCGCAAGGCTGTAGAAGAGAAGATCAAAAACCTTAGAAAGAAAGGAAAGAGGTGATAATTAATGACAACACTGGCAGAAGATTTAAAAGAAGTAGATGACAGTTTGGCAAAGGTAGTCGATAACGTAGGAAAAAAGCTATTTGGCAGAACAAGAACTGAAGCGATTGATACACATACTTGTATTTCATGCAGCAAGCTAGCTAATGAATTCAAAGATAATAAGTCAGCTGTAGAATGGCGGATTACTGGCTTATGCCAGGAATGCCAGGATGACTTATTCTTTGAGGAGGATTAATATGGAAAAATCGGAGAAGAAAATAGCATTGGTAATAGGCGCGATATGTTTATCAATACTTATTCTGAGCTATGCGAAGGTTCTATAATGGATCATTTCACATATGACGATTTCACTGCCTGTGAAGAAGAACAGCGTGAAATCGAGTTTATGGAGAATAAATCCATGGCAATCACGGGGGACTTCCCTGTAGACAGGAGCGAGGAAGATGGAGGATTTACTCCTTCCCCCCTTCTTGATAATCCTGAAATAGAATAGGAGATAGTATCATGAAAATTATGAGATGTTTAACCATTATTATCATAACTATTGTACTGGCAATGGGCACCTCCCTTGCTTTCGATTGGGAAGGCGAATTGGATCCGAATGAGTTTGATAAGTGGAAAGTGCTTTTTGCCCAACCTACCCCTCAAGGACTTGTCTGGGTACTTATCAAAAATCCAGATGAAGAATCACTGATTGATATTGTTGCTATGGCAGTTGATCCTAGTAGTAGTGTTTTATTAGGATATCGTTATTTCAAATATGGCGAACCTCATTCATTTGTATTTAACCCAGACTTAAATAAGTACGTTAAAAAGCGTCTCACTGAGGAACAAAGAAATAAGTGCCTAAAATGCCACGAGTCTGGCAAAACCCCCGGCATTTCAATATAGGAGAGGAAGACAAAGGCGTAGTTAACTGGTGGCCTTCGGGCCACCTTAACCTTATAATGGAAAGGTGGTGAGAAAGGATGTCCTTCAAAGACTGGGAAATCAAAATAGACTATATTGCAAAAGTCAAAAAAGTCTTCACCGGTACTGGAGGAATTGTAACACCAGACATGTGTAGGGCCGCTGCTGAAAAGAAGTCGATTACAAGAAATCCGGCACGCTCTATGCAAAGAAGGATTGAAAAAATATTTACCGATCCTTCCGGCAAGAGAAAACCTGTGGTTTTTATAAATAGACCCAGGATAGTTAAAACCTTTAAAGAGAGGGAGATATAGGATTATGATTGAAACAAGAAAAATGTTAGCTCCTGGTACAAAGGTGGGGTTCTTTTTGTCCATGAACCCTAAACTTCAGCATACACAGCTTGAGGGTAAGGTGGTGAATTATCCTCGCGGCAGGTATGTTCAAACTATTCTCACAATGAAAAACGGTAAAAAGCACGTTACATTTAACCCCGTTCTTCTTGTGCGAATTAAAACATGGCGTAAACCACTAGGTCGTACAACAGTAACGGTTAATGCTCGTGGCGTCCTGCCTATTGTATAGGTATGACATTCACGGAAATTCAGTTGTCAACTTTAATATGGACGAATACTTCGATGGCAAATTATGGTGGACATCGGAGCAGCACTAGAAATCGGAGATACGCTACCTGCGAAATCTCTGTATATGAAAAGGATTAACATTTTAAACTCGGGGGTATTATGAAAATAATTATTACAGCCAACGAAGCCATCGATTTAGGTATTTGGGAAGATGTTTGTAGAATAAAAGGTATAAATGAATGGGTAGTTAATGAGGGTATGATGAATGGTACTGATGAAATAACTCTTAGTGAAAAAGAAGCTGTTGAACTCCATCTATATCCTCAAAAAATGAATTAAAAAATAATAACATTTTAAAACTCGGAGGAATAAATTATGTACATTTGTAATACCAAAAATGACGATGTCATGAAGGCTATTAAACATATGAAAGACCAAATGAGCTTGGAGGAAATAGACGGTCTCAAAACCAGAAACGATGCACGGGAATTGCCAATAATCCTCCAAGTTGGTATAGTTCGATACCGCCGACTAAAAACCATCACGTCTCAGCGAGAGATGGTAATGGAAGCCCAACAGAAGGAGGCAAAACATTTTATCAATCCTGACACTCTGATGCTTCATGAGCATGGTTGTCGCCACATACGCGATAACTTTCTAAAAGCGGTCCTCATCAAGCCTAAACTTACAGGTTTGCCCCGCTGCAAGCGTTGTATGTCCTAATTCTACATGTGGGGGCCGAAAGGCCCCCTAAATAATAAACAATAGGAGAGAGGTAGATTATGAGAAATTTAGTAGTTTACAGGCAAAGTCTTACCATAGCGACAGGAAAATGGAATCCTCCGGTCAGAAAAGAGGAAGAAGGATGGATCTTTATAGGACATGAGCGTCTTGCAGCCCTATATGACTATTATATAAGGGATTCTTTTCCTCTCGCGATTCTCAAAATGAAGAAAAAGATAGATAAAAATTCCATATGGGATTGTAAAATGACAAGTACGCAGACGGGTGGTTATCTAATTTATCATCTAATCTGTAAACGTATTAAGAGCTAGAAATGAAAATTGAATCAATCGAACATAAGACCAATCCTTTACATATTTATTGCCGACTGAGAAAAATAATGTGGAAAAAGCTGGCAATAATGCTTGCCAGACTCTATGAAAGAACTATTTACAACACCGTTCTGCACAAGCTCATAGTTGCCGAAATAAACCGTATTACGAGAAAGAAGGAGCGTATATGAATACATTAATAGATAAGGCTTTAAGGATTTTTCTCATTCTTGTTATACTTGGAGCATTCGCTTACCTTTTCTTTATGTTATTTGGAATTGGAGGATAATTATGTTAGTGAAAGATACGCATGGAAAGACACCTAATGGACCTGCGGAACATGGGTATTTTGAAAGGAAGTGATTGATAAATGAGCCTTAACAAATATGTATTTGATTATAACCTGGTACTTAAGGAAGACCCCACATTTGAGGAGTTCATAGAGTATGGACCACAACCAGGGAACCAGACAGAGGATGGGGATACACCAGGGGATACACCATTTGGATCGTTGTGTAGAGAGGTGGTTACAAATATAAAATCCCATAATAGCGTAGAGGAAAACGAAATTATTGACTTTGTTCATAACAAAGACGATGAGGAAAGGCCTGACTGGGATGCTGTAGATCTTAATAGCAACTGGCACACTAGAAATGCTCAGCGCTTAAAAACACAGCTAATAGTAAACCTGAAATCAGAATATGAAAATCCAGCAAATCCCAACTATGACCCTTCCATCCCTCAGCTCCTGCCTCCAAATAGATTCCTCAAAGAAGGCAGTGAGATATGGATGGGCAATGACACGTTATACCTATTTCACAAATATGAGGAACATATCGGTTATGTCAGCTTGATCAACAAATATCGTTTTTCTCTCTACCATCCATTTATTCGACTTATATCTACGCAATACTGGTTTGATAGATCAAAAAATGCTATGTCTGAACGCAAAACCTACTTCAAGTTATGGGTTTACAATATAGAGACCAAGCAGATATATTTTATTAGGAAGGTAAAAAACAACAGTAGAAAAGGATCACATTTTCGCAACAGTATAAGAAAAATTTTCAACCATTTACTCCTTGCTCATTGGAATAATGAAAGTAACGCAAATCAGATAAGTAATAAATTCTTAAATAGTATCATGCAGACAGCCATTAAAGACATTGGTGAAGTAGTAATTCCTGAACTGGAGGGCAAGTCCTACGAATATGAAATTCAAAGGATAAAATTAGCCATCACAGTGCTACAACACAGAATCGGTCAGCCCACACGATGGTTAAATTACTTATGCGTGCGTAACTTATGGAATATTATGGGCGACCTCGATTTTCAAGATAAACTTGAATTTGAAAACTTTTCCTTTAGAAAAACCGCAGATTCCAAGATGGCTCTTTTAATAAATTCAAATAAATGTAAGAGGAAAAAAAACTCGGCTGCCATTCGCCGAAAAACTATAGGGCAATTAATACCAAATCTGCAAAAAAGCAATCATATGCGGACAGCGATTAAAACTGTTCTTGGTGAGGATTGCAGTAAGCTCCTGGTTAAGTTATTTAATATGCTTGTGATTGACAAAGAATTCCTGATGTCTTGGATACTTTGCACACGTGCCGGACTTATAGACAAAGAATTATATCATTGGATTGCTCAAGCTATTAACGATAACAATGATCGACTTACACAGCAGATAATAACTATTATTGATCCAATGCTCTATAGTTTGAAAAATAATGTCAACTACTCTGCCGCAGTGGGGAAATCCTACATTAAAACATGTAAGAGATTAAAGGCGTTTAATAAAGACGCTGATCTACCACATTGGCACACTTGGCATGATATGTATAACATGGCTGATCAATTAAACATCCGCATAAGGCCAAACCAGTTAACCACGGATGATGTTATAAGCGTGCACGAGAAGCTGACAAGTATTATTAGAAGAGATAAAAATGTTATCAATAAATATAAGGATGTTATATTTGATGAGTTCGTTTGCCCTGACAAAGATTATGACGGCTTTCATTTTGTTCAATTGAGAACAGCGGAAGAACTAACACATGAGGGTATAGTGATGCATCACTGCGTTGGAGGTTATGCTAGTAACTGCGCTGAGGGCAAGTCAATCATCTTCTCAATGAGAAAGGGTGACAGAAGTTATGTAACGATAGAATTAAGTCCTAGAGACAACCACGATATTATACAACAATATACCTTACATGACATCACTGTTACAAACGAATCTATTCTGAATCTAATTAATAAATGGCACTCGGATTGCGTCGACCTTCATGTAAATGATGTTGAGACTTATTATGATAAATGTAAGAAAAGGATAGAAGAGGCTATTCAGAAAACGCGGAATGAAACCTTCGGTAAACTATTTGAGGAGGGTATAATAGAAAATGCCGCGGCGGTCTAATAGTAAAATGCACCAGCAGAACAACAAGGGCAATCATCAAAGAAGACGTACTACGAGAGGAAAGAGGTTCCTCTCCAAACTTAAGAAGTATAAGTGGTATGAAACTTTAAACTCTAATAAGGAATGAGGTGGATAAAAATAAATCATTACAAAGACATAAATGTTTATCTGATCTTTACAAAAATAATCCGGAAGAGTTTAGAAAAGTAACCAGTCAGATGATAGAAAACTTTATCAAGGGCAGTCCTCCGGAGTATCAACTTAAACTAAGGTTGATACAAGCAAAGTGGGATAAGCGCATGAAAGGGGCAAATACGTCCCATAATCGTTTAGCCTTGGCTAAGGATATGTTCTTTGAACATTTTTATAATGTTTTTCAACCCAGCTTAAAACTAAAATAGGAGGATTGAAATGCCTTACAATTTAACTAACAGAAAGTCTGGTGCTCTAATAGTAATAGATGGTAAAATCTGGAAATTAGATCGTCACATATCTGGATGGTGGCTGCTCCGCTACAAAGAAGGAAAAAAGACTTTATATATAGCAGACATATCCACTGGGTCAGTTGTGTGGGATAAACAGATTTTGGAATATGTCTTAAACAGAAGATTGTACAAAACGACTGAGAGATATACTTCAATTAAAGGAATCGAGAAAGTCGCTGGACCTAAAGATTTGGCAAAAGCCATCCGCTTTTTGGCTGGTAATATAGAAAAACTATAAAATAAGGAGATGAAAGATGATAGAAACACAAATCATAGGGCATTTAGCCCATGACAACAAGTTATTTGATGTACAATGTACAAAGTGTAACATGATGTATGATGGCATGACACTTCCCAGCCGTAATGCATGCCCCAAATGTGGAAATTCATTAGGTTCTATTTACACTAAGAAAGGCCGGGCAATGGCAATTTCTGAGGGCACCATTTACCCAACAATGACAGAAACAGAGAAAGACCAGGATGCTGAAAATGTAGCCAGGAGGAAGAATGCCATGCCTATTACATATAGGTTTGTTCTTTTCTCCTTCGCAAATCTGGAAACTGGCATCCTTCAAGAGCCCCCAGTCCACCAGTATCTTGCAACTGGACGTGAAATCATGATTAAAGTAACCCACAGCCCAATCGCGAGCTGGTATAAGGCCAAAGATACCACGATCAAACTTGAACTGAGGTATGTGATTATGCAGAGTAAAGGCGACAAGATTCAACTTCTTGGTCGTAAAGAAGTCGCTGGACAGGCGGGCGCCAAGACAATCAATCAGGATGCCACTTCTCCTGGTGTAACTTCGACACCGGCCACTCAAGTAGATCTCAATACCAGCGCTGCAGTTGCTAATCTTAACCCACCACTTTCTGGAACGGACACTGACACTGCTACCATAATTGCTAACATACAGGCGCAGCTTAATATCTTGACAGCACAGAGAGACGCTGCAAGTGCAGCAAAGACAGCAGAGGCATCATCTCAGCAGACCCTATTCCCTACAGATGAGGATCCATTTGCCTAGTCTGCCGGTCACTGATATATTGATTTATAGTGATATGGTGCCGCCCACCTGTTGGGGCGGCGCAACCCGGGCAACAAGTGTTACCCACCCGGGCAAGATGTGCGCTGGTGGGGTGCAACCCGCCACAGGGCAACGGCACTAGAAATCGGAGATGTGCCACCTACAAAGATACGGTACAATGAAAAGGAAACTAAAATTAAACTCATGGAGAAAAGAAATATGGGCCACGAAGAACGGTATGAAGAAAACGATACTTTGCATGACTTGTTGGATCATTCATTGGATGTGCATAAACAGGTCCTAAAAGCTATAGGAAATGAGCCTCATCCTTATTTGGCGTTTAGTGTGGACTTGTTGAATCAAATCATAGAGGAGCTTGAACCTTTTCAAGTGGGAGAAGAAGGAGGCAAACCATAACCAAAATTATTAAGACTGGGGCAAAAAACAATATGAGGCATCATGAGTAAAAAAAGTTACGACCAAAAATTGAAAGAGCGATGGCTAAAGCGACGGCAAAAAAATGACATGTATGTCCAACAAGAAATGTGTAGATTTGAACGGGACATGCGCCTAATGAGAAAAATGGCAACGATATTACCATATATACATAAATAGCTGCCCGGGCAAGATATGAAACCCCCCGGCGGCTCAAAACCGAATTAACAGGAGGTAAAACAATATGGAAGCAACATGCCCAAAATGTCACAGTAGACACGAATCAATAGACAAGCTTGGATCAATACGTATTATCTGCCCAACTTGTGAAATAAACGGCGAGCCAGAACCAGGAATAATAAACTTCGAACCAAAAACATCTACACTAAAAGAAGCTGCCACATCATTGCTGACATATATTGAAGAGAACGACGTCTATGATGAATTCTGCGATGACGGCGATGGGCACATCGACCAATGGTGCTCTCCCAAATTCGGAGCACTGACAAATGAACTGAAGGAGGCCCTTGAACAGGAGAAAAAATAATAGACCACATTGAGGATTAGGAGATAGAACAGTATCGGACCCTGAAATACTCAAAGAACTCCTCTGTAACCTAGAAGAAACACTAGACAACCATATCATGAAGAAAATAGATGAATCTATGAAGGAATAGCACAATGACATTATTGAAATCACTTGGAGTAATGGTAGTTATATTAATCCTACGAGGATTGTTAAAACTTCGCGGCAGGAAAATAATATCAATAAAATGGTATGATGAACCTGCAATAGAAATCCCATTTGAAAATGAAATACTAAAAAAATAGAAAGGAGGCAGTACACCAATGGAAATATTATTCGAAAAAGGTAAAGAACCACCTAAAGCACTGATTGATTTGATAACCAAAACTATAGCCGGAGAACTACCAAAAGACGAGGAGAGCAGACCATTTACATCAATTGAAACCGTAGAATTCTGGACCAACCAACTACCTGATGGCATGCTCGCTGGATTTAACTCACATCAAAAGCAGCTTGTAATAGACCTTGGAAACTGCCTAGTTAATCAAAACTTCATGAAGCAAGGACTAATGTGGATTCCATCAATATGGTTTAATCTACTCTTTGCATTTTATCATGAACTTGGGCATGCAATCCAAATAGAAGAGAAACCAGAGCTGGCAAAAAAGAAACCAACCAAGAAGTTAGACAAAGAAGCCGATGAATTTGCCATAGGCTGTATAAAGGACTGGACCCAAGACGAAGATAATAAAATACCGACACTCAATGAAATGGGCTGGATCGGTAATCAAATCAAAAAAGCCATCAACATGTATTATCCGGAGCCGCTATTTGACGTAATGCACTCAGAAATCAAACCCTGCGAACTCGGAGCGGTTGGTAATCTAAATACAATAGCGGCATATCAAAAGGAAATAGAAAAGACACATGAACAGCTTGCCAAAGATGAGGAATTCGGGATCACCGTTGATGGTGTAAAATACATGAAAGCCGAAGAATTCTTTGGTGTGCTGTACAACAATGTATAAGGAGATAAACAATGCAAAATGTTAAAAGACTTATCAGCATGGCTGCCATACTAACGCTATTTATGTTAATAGTGCTATGTGTAGCAACCAAATCAGCAAGAAGCTGGATAGATACACCTTCTCAGGCGCCTATAGAAAAAGATACAAAAAAGGGCATCTGCACAATAAAATGTATTAACAACACAAAGCATCTTTTAACCTTTCAAATCGAATGGATAGACCACCCATTCCTACATCAAACCAGAGGCGCACCATGGTCATTGGCTATGGGAGAAATAAACCCTGGCGAATCCTGGAAGCTTACAGAATACGGATACTTACCAGGATGGTATAGAGTAACATGCTATCCCACACGCGTGCCACCTTTCAGCCTCTTACACAAATTAAGAGCATCAGAAAAATTCACAATAAAGCCATACGTCTCTAAAGTCACCATCACTACATTAATAATCGAAGACAAACTAGAGATATTCCTCATATATGGCCACGGCTTATAAGCGGCTCAATACCGAACTAACGAAATAAACCGTAAACCCTTTAAACAAGGAGTAACAAAATGCAACCAATGTCTAATCAAGCAAGAATGGAATTCATTATGGATGTTTATCGACTGATATTCAGCTTAAACCCCAATGACCCAGGCCTACACCAAAGTATCCAAGGCGTCCAGATGGACCCAAGATGGACACCATTCCTACTATTCTTCCAGGGCCGTATGTTCAAAGACAGCACCACAGGATTGTTGAGCCTAAGAGGATTTGAAGTAAGCCTCAACATTGGCAAAATGAACGTTGATGGCACAATAGCGCCTTTGAACCTACGATTTATCGAGCAAAATCCCAACAAGCTGGACCACAATGGCAATCTCAAGACCTTCGCCAATCTGGCAAGGCAGGGCCATAAGATTATATGGGTCATCAATAAAGATCTGGAAAACGGATTTTTGGGTAGAGTCCAAAACGACCAATGGATCAAATCCACCAAACGCCCAGTATACCCGGCCGGCACGCAAGCCACAGGAGTAGACCAACACAACAATCAAATGGTAATAAACCAGGGCAATTGGGTAGATAACGTGCCGAACATAAACCAGGCTGACACATTACAAGCAGTAGTGTTCACAGAAGAAGATATGCCGCCATGGGAGGGGTAAGCATTATAAATGACCACGAAGCAATAGTTCAGAGCGTCTCTGATGACAAAACGGAGATTACTCTACTATTGCCAAGAGGTGGTACAGCAAAGGCAAAGAACGAAGGGTTTGAAGCAGGAGACCACATCTGTTTTATACTTGACCCTTCCAATAAAATAATCACCAAAGTTCTGCCAAAGCTGGTCGCTGATATAACTGCAGCGGTTGGCTCTGACCCGATAATAAGAGCATCACTACAAGAAGCGCCAGACCCAGAAGAGCTGGATATGGACGAATGGCAGTTCGACGATGAAAAAGAGGACGAACCACTAAAAGCAACGGAGGAAGATCATGACAAAGGCGAAGAAGAAGGAAAATATACCTTCATTCCTGGAAGCGATTCTTAGCGGAGAAACTGACTTACTAACTCCGGTACCTATCTCTGACGCTACGGCAAGATCAATTTTAATTGCCGCCGCATTGAATATGGAGGGTATGGTAAAGGAAAGTAAGATAAATATTGGAGTAGATATAATATCCGAGACCCCAATGGGTTTGATCATCAAATGTAGAGCAGAACAGCCCAAAGAGGATAAACCCTATCTATTCTATTTTACATACTCCATCAATAGCGACAAACTGAAAAGCTGGATAGGTGAGCATCCATACTTCGATGGAATGTGGAAGATATCTTCTCGCGGCATTAATATATCCTTCAGTGGTGGAAAAGCGGAAGATTACCACAAAGCACTATATTTCATCGAGTGTCAAGAATCTGAAGAATCGCCAGAAGGGCTGATGTATCTAGATCTGCTGGTGAAGGAATGTATGTTTGCAGTACATCGAGACGTGTTCAGTAACGAGGAGTGGGTTGTCAGTAGAGTGTTATAAAGGCGGCTCAATTCCCGTTTTAATGAGGTTGATCCGGTCAAAGAGTAAAGAAACACCGCAATAGGTGCGATACAGCACAACGGGCAACAGCCCAAAAGGTGGCTCAAAGACCGTATTAATAGGAGCATGGCCAGTGGGTCTGCTCCAAGGTTTCAAAAATCATTTTGGTAGGAGGATTTAGTATTATGAGTAATATCGGTAATTTCAAAGTTTCAGGTACAAGTGTCAGAGCAGCAGGACCTCCCACATTTATTCCAAACTTGGTGGATCCTACAAAAAACCATTCCATGATCACGGGGATAGTAAATAGAGGTCCCCATCCGAAAACAGGCCAGCCCATGACCGAAAGAATCACACTTCATTTCTGGAACAAGCTTGCCAGCGTAGCGGCCTGCTACATCAACACTGGTAAGCAGTTCAATGTTGATGGCAATCTCAGAGTCCACGTCACGGACACTGGCCAGATCAGAAATGGCAAAAAAGTATTAAACAGCGATGCCAGCATTAGGGTATCCAGTCTTGAATTGCTGTCCGACAGCAAGAAGACAATGGACGCCACATTTGCTCAGAGCCTTGTTGGTCTGATAGCTGCTGGCAAACTGCCTCCAGGTACCGTCCTTACATATGATGATTTCTTTCCCAAAAAAGAGAAGCTACAGGCTTTCAACCCCGGCCTTTCTACCCAGACAGGTATGTACGGACATGCCAAGGTTTGGACAAAAGACCAGAATTTTTGGGGCAGCGGAGTTGGTACAGCTGCAGCCGTAGGTGTAGCACCCACAGGCGATGTCAATGCCATTATCGCTGGACTCCAGGCCCAACTAAAGGCCTTTCAAGGTGTAAATGCCGCCCCTGTTATGAACCAGGCCAATGAAGTTATTGGCGGACCAGTAACAGCAGATCCATTTGAGGGCTAATAGCACCAGACCAAGTAGCATAATAATTAAGTTGGGGTGGCCCTATTTGGGGCCATCCCCAATTTTTTTTATAAAGCCGGACTTTTTTGTATAAACACCGGAGTTTTTTACTTTAGACAAATATAACATAAATAAGAAAGAAGAGGCTATTTTATTATGAGCGACGAACAATCAAAACGATTAACAAAAAAGCAATGTGATTCTATCTGGTGGTTTATTCTTATCCTTGTTGCTATATCAATTATTATGAGATGTATAATTGCCTTTGAACTCGCGGTCTTTTTGGCGGTATGTGTTATTTTTGCCGGGCCTTATCTGGAATCTGCGAAAACAAATGGGGGAGAAAAAGAGATTATAGATCTTGTTGATATGATTGAAGAAGAGCCTAATTTTAATTACGCGGCATCAAAATCTGATGAAAAAGAGGGAGATTTTGTTGTCGAGGGCGAAAAAATCGATAGTTTTTACTCTGGAATCAGTGAAGGATCATCGATCGATGACAAGGCAGTAGCGTGAACTACAAGCAAAATACGATCCCTACAACGTATTTTCCAAATCTTAGAGCAAAAAGAACTAAATTTCAAATTTCTCGAACAAAAAGAGCGCAAAAACCGAGAATTTTTACTTTTTTCGGACAAAAATCGACTTTTTAGATATAATTGGTTATTTTTTTGATAAATTTAGCTAATTTTAGGAGTTCCATCATCGTTATATAAAGTATCATCATTAATGACCTCAACGACTTTCCATCCTTTATCTATCAACTCAGGCATGAGGCTTCTCATAGTAATGTTATTATCAATACAATATAGTTTTATATCTCTATGTAACTCGTCTGGTATTTCAAATCTAATTATTTTCGACGGGCTGTCATCATATGGTACACCCTCTAATTTCTCAATAAAATCTAATAAGTCCTTGCCTGGGCTGTACCATTCACTATATTCATTGAGAGATTTGAATTTCTTATGGAGCTCGGTTTCATCTTTGAAGCTGCCTCTAATAATCTTGAGTATATTTATATCCTCTGGGGAGCTTCTTCTAATATCCCACACTCTTTCTCTAACATTACTTGTGCATCCTATCTTTATAAGTCTACTTTTGGATGCCTGTATAAAATATATCATTATAAATCTCCTTTTATTATAGGGATCGGTAACTAAAGTGATCAGTGATCAAAGTGATCAGTGATCAAAGTGATCAGTGATCAAAGTGATCAGTGATCAAAGTGATCAGTGATCAAAGTGATCAGTGATCAAAGTGATCAGTGTCTACACTTCTATTATAGAATATCTTTTCAATTTTGCTAGATAAAAAGATTGAGGGCGAAAAATGGACCATAAAGATACAATTTATTGCTGGATATGTGGTAAAGAAACCTTCTACTGCTTTACTATTTATTTCTACGATGAGTATGGTAAGCGTAGGTATGGCGCTATATGTCCTAAATGCCATAAAAACCTACGAAAACAACAACTTAAGAACGGTACTGTTATTTATTCTGTGAAGTTAGGGGGGTAAAAAATGCATCCTAGAAACATTAAAAGAAAAAAGGAAGAGCCTAAGGAAATGAAATGTCCAAAATGTCATAAAAATATGAAACTCCAAAAGGACGGCTGGCACTGCTATCATTGTAAATAATTATATTTTAACGCGGGAGAAAAAAATGATTATTATATTAACTACTCTAACATTATGTATTTGCAGTACAATAGGTATAGTGCTTACATATTTGATAACACGTTGGTTATTAACTAAGTTTAGGAAATGCGCGTCCTACGTGGTTTTTGGCGGTTACATAGTATTCATATTTACCAACCTTTTCATATGGTTATGTCTATATAAGTATATTTATACAATAGTGTCGTTTCTTTTAATCGCGGGAGGAAAAAATGTTTACTTATATAAAATCTAAATTATCAAAGAAATACTCAATTCTTGATCTTGCCTACTATTTTCATGTAGGGATAGGCATTATCATAGTAATAGTAATAATAGTAGATAAATTGCGAGGGTAAATAACTAATATGTTTACTTATATAATATATAAAGTAAGGAAAAAGTATGGAGAAGTAGCTGAATTCTTATATTACTTCCCATTAATGCCAGTACTTGGAATACTTATCATTGCTATAATTATATTATTATGGAAATATTTATAAACACCTGTTATCACTTGTTATCCTTATACATATTATATTATTTATGTCGAAGTATGAAATAATCAAAAATCGATCGAAATAAGGAGCCAGAATGAAAATAAATGTAGAACTTGATAGGAAAAAAGACCCAAAAAAATATGATAGGTTATGGCGTAAAGAATATAATATACGCACAGCCAATGTTAAAAGAAAACTAGCTGATTACAGATACATGGATAAGAAAGCCGGTTTTCCTATAACATGTGATTACAATTATGAAGAATTATTATATATATTATCTATCAGTAAATGTATTTATTGTGGTTCTACTAAAAATCTCGGCCTTGATAGAATAGATAACAAAAAAGGGCATACAAAAGATAATACAGTTGCGGCTTGTTACGAATGCAATACGTTACGCAGTGATAAGTATACAGCAGAAGAAATGAGAATGGTAACCCCACTGCTTTATAAAATTAGATCGATAGAATTAGAGATTAAAAAAATTATCGATCGAAAAAGAAAAAACTAACTTTTATCAACACTGTGTTCGATCGAC
>Ga0114919_10001225_pt1 | contig 20596 bp, 10 predicted proteins | sample BlataG_FD_88682 | JGI IMG/M metagenome (GOLD analysis project Ga0114919, IMG submission 88682) | Deep subsurface microbial communities from Black Sea to uncover new lineages of life (NeLLi) - Black_00105 metaG | ecosystem: Environmental > Aquatic > Marine > Oceanic > Sediment | place: Atlantic... | reverse complement strand
AGCCGGCTGCGGCGTAGGCGTCCAGGCACTCGATGAAGTCGGCGTGACGGGTGGAGACGGCATTGATGGCGAGTTGTTTGATCTTCACGGCTACTGTCCTTTCCAAAGACGGATGTATTCGCGGGCGAGCTGGATGTCGGCAAACGCGTCGGCGGCGTTGCACGTGGGCGGCCTTTCGCCGCGGACAGCGGCGAGGAAGTTCATCGTTTGCCGGCGCATGGACCCCACGGGCTGCATGCGTGGGACGGTGCGGATAGGCGCGCGGCCGTATTCGGGATCTTCGTACAGTTCGACGCGTCCGGCCCGGCCGACGGCCATCGGCGGGGCAATCTCGATCTTGAGATAGGCGCGCTCGAAGGCGACCAGGACGGACTCCTCCCACCCGCGCGTGGTCATGTAGGGGGTCATCTCGATGGTGACGGCCGCGCCGCTATCGCTCGTGCCGGCCAGCATCACGCCGGACGGGTCCGCGTAGGTCACCCGCCAACTCTCGCCCAGCAGATGGCGGGCGAGATTGACCTGGTGGATGTAGTAGTTGACGAAGCCGGTGTAGGCGGCGAACGTGTCGGCGTCCATGTCATCGGCGGGCGGGTCCATCTCCAGTGTCGGGCGTTCGTCGCCGCCGTCGATGATGCTGTCGAACGTGCGTTCGGTCCAGTCGCCGGCCGGCATGAGGATGCGCACGTACGTCAGCCTCCCCAGTTCGCCGGTGGCTTTTAGCCGCTCGATCTGCTCGTGGGCCCACATGACGGCCGGGTCGGAACGCTTGTTGTAGCCGACCATCAGCCAGCCTTCGGACTTCTTTTCGGCGGCGAGGATCTTCTCGCCGGCGGCGATCGTGCCGGCGATGGGTTTTTCGATGAACACCGGCAGGTCGGCCTTGAGCAGTTCCCCCACGAGCAGGCCGTGGCGGTCGAACGGCTGGCTGGCGACGACGGCGTCGAGCTTCTCGGCCGCGAGCATCTCCCGGAAGTCGCCGTAGACGTTCGGCACGTTGTAGTGGGCAGCCACAAGCTGGCCCGTCTTGGCGCGCGGCTCGGCAAGGGCGACGACCTGACAGTCCGCCAGCGTAGCGTAGTTCCTCAGATGGGCGCACTGGCCCATCTGCCCCACGCCGCAGAAGCCGATCTTGAGGGGCATTCGTTCGTTCATGGCGCTCGTTAGTACACGGCCAGCGGACGGAGAGCAAGGGGTAAGCAGTGAATGAGTCCTAGGTCTGCGGGGCCCGCCGAAGTCCCAGCGCGCCGGGACGAAGGCGGGAGGTCTGCGGGATGACGGCTGGGTGAATCTCCGATCGGTCCGGCGCTAGAGCACGGGGTCGACTTCGTCGAGCACGTTGACCAGCCCGGCGCCCAACTGACTTGTGTCGGCCGAGCCGGTCAGGCCTCCGGCCGTTGCCGGCGGAGCGGACAACTGGGCGACCGGGAACCCGAAGTCCACGGCCGCGCCCGCAGACTCGACCTCTGCGGCCGGCCGGAAGCGTACTTGCCGGGGGGCGCGGGGCGCCGGTGCACCCATGGCTTTGTCCGGCCCGGCCCAGGACATCGCCAGCGGCTCGGGCGCCGATGAGTCGATCTTCGCCACGCCGCGACGGGCCGGCCTGGCGGGCGAGGTCACTGTCAGCGCTCGGTGGCTGACCGCCGGCGTATTCGGAATGTCGACGACGGTCGTGGCGGCGACCTGCACCAGAGGCCGAGTGCCCGGCTTGGCGGTCATGGGGGCCGGGGCCAGCTGGCTTGGCGCGACGGGATCGGCCTGGATGGCAGGTGTGCTCTCCTCGACAGTCTCCACAGGCGTCTGGGGCTCCTGGTCGGTCCCTGCCGGCGGAGCGCTGTCGCCGAGCGTGTCTGGCGCGCCGGCCTCGAAGCCGTAGTACATCGCCAGAATCGTCAGGTCTATCGTGTTGGTCGTGCCGTCTCCGTTGAAGTCGCCCTGGCCCCAGCTATTGCCGACACCGTAGAACATTGCGAGGATCGTCAGGTCTGTCGTATCCACCTGGCCAAGCAGGTTCGCATCGCCGTATTCGGTGTTGAGGACGTCGCGAACCAGCATGTCCACGTCGGCCTGGTCAACGTCGCCATCGGCGTCCAGGTCGCACAGCGGCTCGATAAGCCCGGCATCGCCGAACCCGCCGAGAACGATGTCGATGTCGATCGCATCAACGTCGCTGTCGCAGTCGACGTCGCCCAGCAGTTGCACCTCGTTGCCGAAGTCCTTGCCCTGGACGATGCTGTCCGCCGCCATGCGAATGCGGTACGCGCCGTAGGCCGCCGGCGCCACCTCGTCGCCGCCGATCCCGACCATGTCGTCCTCTCCGGACAGTTCCAGCGTGCCCAGCAAGGCGCCGGTCACCGGATCGATCCGGTAGGCCAGGTTGGCCACGCCGATGGCCTGGGCCGCGGCGATCAGCTCGCCATCGTAATAGGCCAAGCCGCCGTTGAGCGACCCCATGCCGGGATTGAACGTGTCAAGGACCGCGCCGGTTGACGGGTCTATCTTGTATACGTTGCCGACGGAGTTGCTGCCGAACAGCAGTCCCATGTCCGGCGCTGCCGTCAGGCCTCCTATCAACATCACCGAGAGCGTCAGCGTATCGACCACCTGGTCGGTCGCGTAATTGAACACGAGTATCTCGTTCAGGCTGCTTTGGATGTACGCCAGGTTTCCCATGACGCCCATACCCATGGTCGTTGCCGGCAAGGCGCAGGCGATGCTGTCGGAGTCAATAAGGGCCCCGGTCTCGAGGTTCATCTCATAGAGTGTCGGCTGAGCGCCCGTGTCGCCGCTGTCGACAAACAGGAGGCTGCTCGCCCCGACGGCCAGGCCCTGCATGCCGGCGGCGAGGGTGGTCTGCGGGGCTGCGAAGCTGTTGATAATCTCGCCCGTGTCGGGGTCGTGCTCGTTGATCGTCAGGTCCGACCCGACGCTGCGCAAGGTGAACAGCCGCCCGGGGTAGGACATCAGTGTCGTCTGGTTCCAGCCGGCCTGATCGACCTGGCGCACCTCGTAGTTGCCGGCCGCAAAGCCCGTGAAGGAGTACAGCCCGCATTCCAGCATTGGGTCGAAGGTGCTGTCGGCGTTGCTGTCGAATGCCGCCGAGACGGTGGTATCGACCACCAGGCCCGTCGCAAGGTCGACGACCTCGAGCGTGACGCCGTTCAGGCCGATTTCACCTGCGTCCTGCTGGCCGTTGCCGTTGAGGTCGTTGAACACCTGCCCGTAGACGCCCGGCGCCAGCGTCGCGATGTCCAGCGCGTACGGCCGGGTGATGACTTGCTGGAGTGTGCCGGCATCGCTGACCTCGACCGTGAAGGAGTAACTCCCGACCGTCGTGGGCGTGCCGTCCAGCAGGCCCGTGTCGGGGTCGAGCGACAGCCCGCCCGGCAGGGAGCTGCCGCTCTCGAGTCCCCAGACGTAGGGGGTTGTGCCGCCCGTCACGTCGAGGACGATGCTGTAGTATACGTCCGCGTAACCGTCGGGCAGTTCTGTAACCAGCAGCTCCAGGCGATCGAGGACCGTCAGGTTGAACTCCCCACTGGCTGTGTCGCTGGTGTCGTCGGTAACCTCGACGGTGAAGGTGAAGTCCCCCAGCTCGGTCGGCGAGCCGCTGATCAGACCGCTGTCGGGGTCCAGCGCCAGGCCGCCTGGCAAGGAGCCGTCGATTATGGCGAACGAATAAGGCGGCGTGCCGTTCTTGGCGTCCAGGTCGAAACTGTAGGCCTCGTCAAGGTAGCCCAGGTCCAGTTCGTCCAGCATCATGGCCAGGTCCATCGACGCGACCTCCAGCGAGGGATCGCCGAAGAGGGTCGTGCAGTAGATGACTGCCCGGACCTCATTGGTGCCGACCTGTCCCAGATTATCCTCATGGCTGTCGGCATTCATGGCGCCGAACTGGTTTATCTCCTCGCCGAAGAACGCATCCCAGAACTGGCGATTGAGGATGTGGCTCGGGCCGCCCGTGTAGCCGGAGTAGTACCATCCGTAGCTGCTGTTGAAAATCACGGCGGATGCGCCGTGGCGGGTGTAGGTGGTCAGGTGCTCGGCGACGCTGTCGCCCAACATGTAGCCGGACCAGCACGCCTGCGAATAGGCGAAGAAAAAGTTGTCGTTGGTCAGGTTGCTGTCGAAGTAGCTGCTGGTCGTCTTCATCACGGTGCCGCCGTTGCCGTGGCCGAGGCCGTTGAAGATCGCGTAGTTGTCGGTGTTCATGTCCCCGACGAGCGTGCTGGAGCTCCAGCTTCCGTCCTTCTCATAGAGCGTGTCGACGGTAAAGTCCGGGTCCAATGCGAAGTACCACGTCCGCAGCTCTTCCAGCGACGCCTTGGCGTAATCAGTGGGCGGGGCGCCGCCTATGTACTCGCCGACCATCTCCGCGTTATACCGATAGGGATCGCGCAGCGTGTTCTCGTAGGTGACGGTCTTGTAGACCCAGTTGCTCATTCGGGCGACGTTGTCGAACGCAGCCCGGCCGAGGTAGACGTCGGCGTAGAAGTCGACGTCGTCGGAGGGGTACTCGCCGTAGTAGCCGTCCTCATCGGCGTTGAAGTCGCCGTCGAGGCATTGGTAGTAGAAGTCCGAGTCGATGTTGTCCGGAGCGATGCCGGGAACCAACAACTGGCGCACGGGTATCACGGTCGAGTCGCCGCCGAGCAGGACGAAATCGGTTTCCCATCCGTTGTAGGCGTCGATGATGAAATTGCGAATCTGCTCCCGAGTATCGTTGCCCGTGTAGTTGGCGTAAATGTCCTCCACCGTCACCATCGAAACGGTATAGCCCATCCCCTCCTTGTGCGTGATGAAATCGGCCAGGTCGTAGTCGGCGGACGCAGTGGCCAAGGCATTGTTGGTGATGATGACATAGTCGTAACTGTCCGCCGGGTCTACCATGCTGCTGAGCGGCGCAGCCCCTCCGCCGCCGCCGGCTTCGTAGCTCGACAGAACGCCGGGGTTGTCCACCTGGCCGGCCAGCGGGCGAATGCCGTCCGGCCGGTAGGCGATCGGTGACACCGCGCTCGACAAGGCCAGCTGAACATCAACGAAGAAGTCTTCGTAGTAGGAAATCGTCCCCGTTTCCTGGAGGTACTCGACCGGCATCAGATTGACGGTCAGGATGTTCACTCCGCGGCGGCTGCCGACGCCCACGATGTCATACAGGCCGTCCAGCGGACCCGCCGAGTCGCCGTCGCCGTAGGACAAGGCGTTCAGCTCCGTGGCAAGCTCGATATAGTACGTTCCGTCGAGCGTGACTTCATCACCGGCCTGCACCGCCACGCCCGCCACGTCGAATCCGTAGGGCAGAGCGATTTGCGTCGTGTAGACCGGCAGCAGCGGCTCGCCCACGTTGGCTATCAGAGGCACATCGGCGATGGTCGCCCGTGTCAACGTCGCAGCCTGATCCGCGGCCGGGAGGAGCTCAAGTTCCACGGCCGGAATGTCGTACGTCAGCCGCATCAGGTCCGTTTCGGCCATCAGCGTACTGCAAGTGACGACAGACAGGTCGCCATTGAGCATCAGGCGCGCTTCCAGCGACTCCAGAGAGAACTGCTGACTCATAACAGTGTCCTTTCCTCCCGCCTTCTTGCGACGCGTTCATGCGCTGCGTGCTCACCTCACAGCGTGTACCGCCAGAGAGCATGCGCAGCCCGCTGCAGGCAGACAGACACCTGCCGCGTCTATAGACTCAATCCGTTGCCTACAAGTAGACCTTCGTTATCATTTTACCAATCGCCCCGCCGTATTGCAACGAAAATGCCATAAATGGCTCAGCCCGGGGCAATTGGCTGCGAATTCGGACGTGGGCCTCCGAAATGAGTTGTCCGCTCCGGCGGCGCGGCCCACTCGGCCAGGCGGACCCACGATCGGATTCGCCCAACCAGGCGCGCAAGACAGCGGGCGCCCTTTCGGGCCGCCCGCTCCATTCATGTCGTGCTGATGCACCTGATGTCTACTTGCGGCGGCGAATCAGGGCAGCGCCCTGCCTACCTGCGCTTGCGCAGCAGGAGCAGGCAGGCGCCCACAGCCAGCAGTTCTTGGCTCACGGTTATTCAGGGCGATCTATGCCCGTCGGCGTCTGCGAAGCAGTCCAATCGCCCCACATCCCATGACGAAAAGCGTCATCGGCTCGGGGATGATGTCCGTCTCGCCGAAGCCGAAGTACGTCGCCAGGATCGTCAGGTCCGTGTTGTCGATGTTGGTGTCGATGTACCGGTTGGCGTTTCCGTCGTCCCACTTCCAGTCGTCGTCACCGTAGTTGGTCGCCAGGCGAGTCAGGTCGGTCGTATCGACCATGCCGTCCAGGTTGAAGTCGCCGTACTCCGTGCCGTTGCCGATTGCCGTCTCGACCAGGGAATGGACGTGGTAGTCCAGGTCGAGCAGGTCAACCACACCGTCGGTGCCTCCGCTCGTGCCGTCGGCGCTTAGGTCATACTCGGGGTCATAGGGCAGGCCGTCGCGGATGAAATTGCACAACGCGTCGATATCCGCATCGTCAACGTCGCCATCGTGGTCAAAGTCGCCCCTTGGCCATCTCGGCATGACATTGATAGTCAGGGCGAAGGGGTCCTCGCCATCGCTAATCTCGTCCCACCAGTAAATTTGACCAATCCAGTCCAGCGCGACGAACCTGCCTCCAATCACCGTCTCGCCATATGGCGCATCCTCGCGAATCGGGATGTCGTAGCCGACGACTTCCATGTCCTCATACAGCCACATGTAGCTATACCAGAGATCGACCTTCAGATAGTGATTGTACTGCGGCGTGCTGAAGTCTGGGGGAGCGTGGTAATTCCCGCCCGGCGGGTCCGCCACCTCCGAGTACCAACCTGCGCCACCGTCATATGACGGGTCCTCGTAGAACTGCGAGACGTAGACCGACCCGTCGCCCGAACCGTAATTGGCGATCACGGCCGTGTCCCACCACAGTTCCGCACGGATCAACTGCAGGGCAACCCATTGACCGCCGTTGTTGTTGCCGGCGTGGTAAACCCTCACCGTATCGCCCGGAGAGGCCTCTATGTAGCCGTCCAGTGGGTCGCCGTACTGGTCCTCCCAGTACCATATGTGTCCGTTAGGGACCACGTCCGCTTTAACCTGGCACGCGAATGCCGCATTCACCGCCAATATCAAGACAATTGTGAAGGTCTTCAGTCTCATTTCGGTTTCTCCTTACCTAACGAGATCCGACGCATCGGCACAATGAAGCGCGTATCGTCAAGCCGCCGCCAACGGGCTCTCCCGACGGCGGGCAGCTTTCATTTTCTGGCCTGCGAAAAGTCGAACGGGCGACCCTCCGGGCCTCCCGCTGTGCCTGTGCTACGTGCTCATGTTACGCTAGGTCTATTTCGCCTCCTTCGGAGCATGGTCGCCGTGCCGGCGGCCAGCAGGCTCATTGTCGCCGGCTCGGGGATAGCGTCTACCGAGGCGACAAAGCCGTAGTACGTCGCCAGGATCGTCAGGTCCGTGTTGTCGATGTCCGTGTCGATGTACCGGTTGGCGTTGCCGTCGTCCCACTTCCAGTCGTCGTCACCGTAGTTGGTCGCCAGGCGAGTCAGGTCGGTCGTGTCGACCAGGCCGTCGAGGTTGAAGTCGCTGTACTCGGTGCCGTTGCCGATCGTCGTCTCGACCAGGGAATGGACGTGGTAGTCCAGGTCGAGCAGGTCGACGACGCTGTCAGAGCCTCCGCTCGTGCCGTCGGCGCTGATGTCGTACTCGGGGTCATAGGGCAGGCCGTCGCGGATGAAATCGCACAACGCGTCGATATCCTTGTCGTCAACGTCGCCATCGTGGTCGAAGTCGCCCGTTATGTAGCTGGGGAGGACGTTGATGGTGAAGGCAGGATCGGTCTCGATGTAATGGGCGCCGATCTGATACGGATAGCCCATGATGTTGTAGGATCGCCATCTCATATTAATCGTCGTCGTGCCAAGAGGCGCATTATCGGCGATCTTAAGATCCCAACTTACCAGGACGAACGGGGCGCTGGCGGGCTCTTCCCAGACGCTCTGTGCCGATCCCGCGTAGTTGTAGTTGTAAAGCTGTACGTAGCCATTGGCCTGGTAATCGGCCGGGTAGGGGTTGGCCATTTGGCTCATCCAGGACCACGCGTAGTTAGGCGTGGGGAAGTTCTCCACAACCGCAGGAACGTACCAAAACGCGCTGTGATACGAACCGATCTGGGTCCAGTCACCCGTGTTGAAGTTCACGACGACATGCAGCGTGAGCGTGTCGCCCTGTGTCACTTCGGCGTACTGGTCATAATATGACGGGTCCTCGGTCGGACCGGTGCCGAACGGATCGCGGTAAATCAGCCAGTCCGGATTGCTTGGGTCGATGGCGGCGTTGGCCGGCATGGCCCATGCGGCCGCGACCAGCAGGGCTATTGTCAGTGTTTTCAGTTTCATTGTCGGCGTCTCCTTACGTGGTCGGTCATATACGTCGGCAGGACAGTGCAGCCAATTATACTCAAACCGCCGTCAATCGGTTCTCCCGACGGCGGGCAGCTTTCATTTTTTGGCCTGCGAGAAGTCGAACGGGCGACCCGCCGGGCCGCCCGTTCGTTCGCAGACGTTTTCTGCGCGGTGCTTCCTTTTGCGCGGTCCTACTTGCGACGACGCCGACGCAGAAGCGCAGCCAACCCGCCCAGACCCACCACAGCCATCGTGGCCGGCTCGGGAATCACGTTGATGTGCAACGCGAACGGGTCAGGATCATCCCGCGAGCCGCTGATGTAGACGCCGCCCCACAGCACACCCAGGTAGGACTGGCCCACCGTGGTCACGCCGAGAGGAGCATCCGGCCGGATCGGAATGTCGTACCCGACAACCGTCATGGCCTCGTACGTCCACATGTACTGGTAAAAAAGGTCGACCTTCAGGTAGTGGTTGTACTGCGGCGGGCTAAAATCCTGGCCGGCGCCGTAGTTCGAGATGCAGACGTCCGACGTCCAGCCTGCGCCGTTGTCGTAGAACTGCATCGGATAGACCGTGCCGTCGCCTGAACCGTAGTTGGCGATGACGGCCGTGTCCCACCAAATCTCCGCGCGAATCTGATCAAGGCCCTGCCAATACGGGTTGTAATTGATCTCGAAATACACGCGGACAGTGTCGCCCGGCACAGCCTCCACATAAGCATCCAGCGGATCGCCGAATTCATCCCGCCACATGGGAACGACGGTGTCGCCGATGACCGACGCATCGGCCTGGAACACCCAGGCCGCACAGACTACTAGCACCAAAAGTGCTGCTGCTTTCTTGATCATCTCATAACTCCTTCCCTTCTCCAGAAAAATGTTTGCCCCAGGTCACAGACACAGACTTCCCAGTCCTTCCTGACCTGTCGACAAAATAAAGTACCGACAGAAAATGATCCCAGTCTAAAGCACTGGTAATATAAGGGAATCTTCGGAGAAGGTCAACGAAAAAACGGCTTGGCGCGGCAAAAAACAGCATGATTAAAGACTCATATGTTTGCCCAGTTATCCGGTTTCGGGCGGCATTTCGTAAGACCCGGTGTAATCGGATATTACCGTGTGGTATGAGCAGACCGAAGGGTCGCCTGACAGGGCATCCGTTCCCAACTGCGTCTCTCTCTCTCTCCCCGTGGCCGGCAATCCGGCGATTTCGGCGGCATGCGACTGGTGGCTGTCTTTGCGCGTCGTTACGGAGGATATAGTAGCTGGCGGAGCGGCGGCGGCAAACTGGCCTTTACGGTACGCGCACACCGAAGTATAATTGCTGCGAGGCCCGTACGCGGTGTGGGCAGCAATGAGCGAACGTGTTGAGCTATCCATTATGAGATCACTTCTGGTGTTGGGCGTCGTGTCTGTGGCATTTGTGGGGCTGTCAGGCTGCGCGGACACCGGCAGCCCCCAGGTCGAGCCCGCATCGGGCATGAAAGTCTTTCCCCCGCCGGTAGAGGCACATCCGGCCTTGGCTTCGGCGGGGGCCGAGGCCGGCGAGCTGGGCGAGGTAACGGTAGACTATCCCCTGGACGGATCGGTCTTTCCGCCGGATATCGTCGCCCCGACGTTTCTGTGGCACGACGACTCGCCCGAGGCGGACCGTTGGCTTATCGACGTATCCCTGGGCGACGGATCGTCCCACATTGCCGTCGTGACCGATGGGCCGCCCGTGCCAACCGGGGAAATCGACGCTCGCTGCATCATGGCCAACAACGAGCTGTATGAGCCCACGCCGTACCAGGCGTCCGCCCATAGCTGGACGCCCAGCGACGAGATATGGGAGGCGATAAAGGCGGGCTCGTCGGGCAGGCCGGCCATCGTGACGGTGTTGGGCTTCAACTCCGCCCAGCCGGACAAGGCCCTTGCCCGCGGAGGGATGACGCTGACGACTTCCACCGATCCCGTCGGTGCGCCGATCTTCTACCGCGACGTTCCGCTGATGCCGTCGAAGACGGAGAAGGGCAACATTAAGCCGATTCCCGACTACGCCCTTCGCCTGGTCATCTGGCGGCTGCGCGATATCTCCCGACGGGACAACCGGGCCGTGCTGACGGATATTCCCACGTGCGCGAACTGTCACAGCTTCTCCGCCGACGGTGGAACGATAGCCATGGACATCGACGGACCGTCCGGCGACAAGGGCGCCTACGGCATTGCGACGGTATGCCGGAACACCGTCATCTCCGCCAGCGACATCATCACGTGGAACAGCTTCGCGGATAAGCCCAGGGGGCATAAGACCATCGGGTTCCTTTCGCGGATTTCGCCCGACGGGCAATACGCACTGAGCACCGTCAACGAGAAGATCTTCAGCGCGGGCTTCCCTCACTACGAGTTCCTCCAGGTGTTCTACCCGACACGCGGGATCCTGGCCTACTACTCCCGCAAGACGGCCAGATTCGAAGCCCTTCCAGGCGCCGACGACCCGGACTACGTCCACTGCGATCCGGTGTGGTCGCCGGACGGCGAGTGGATCGTCTTCGCTCGCGCCGAGGCGCGGGACCCTTACGTGGAAGGCTGGTCCGACGCCGTCCACGCCAACCACGAGAACGAAACGCCCATGCAGTACGACCTGTACCGCATGCCGTTCAACGACGGCCGCGGCGGCGCGCCCGAGCGCATCGAGGGCGCATCGCAAAACGGTATGAGCAACACATTCGCGAAGGTGTCTCCGGACGGCAAGTGGATAGTGTTCGTCAAGTGTCGCAACGGCCAGCTCCAGCGCCCCGACAGCCGGCTGTGGATCGTCCCGGCCACGGGCGGACAGGCCCGCGAGATGAACTGCAACATGTCGCTGATGAACTCGTGGCACAGCTTCTCGCCCAACGGCCGGTGGATGGTGTTCTCCTCCAAGGCCAACACGCCCTATACGGAGATGTTCCTGACGCACCTGGACGAAGACGGCAACGATAGCCCGCCGATCCTGATCGCCAACTCCACGGCCTCCAACCGGGCAGTCAACCTGCCGGAGTTCATCAACATCGACTACGACGACCTTCTCACCATCAGTGCCCCGACAATCGAGTACTACAGGCACTACGAGCGAGGCAACGCTCTGAGAGACGAGGAACGATTTGAGGAGGCCGCCGCCGAGTACCGTCTGGCGCTGGCCGCCGAGCCCACGTCCACCAGGGTCAACAACAACCTCGGACTGTGCCTTGTCAGGATGGGTCGATATGAACAAGCCGCCGAGCACTACCGCACGGCGCTGGATCTGTTCCCCGACGATCCGCGCTCGGTGATGCTCTACTGCAACCTGGGGTACGCACTGGCCGCACAGAAACGCCTCGACGAGGCCATCGTGCAGTACCTAAGGGCGCTGGAGCTCGACCCGAGGCACCTGACGACCCACCTGAACCTCGCCAGTGCCCTTGCCGGCCAGGGGAAGGTCGACCAGGCCATCGAGCTGTGCCACACCGCTCTGGAGATAGATCCCAAGTCCGCCAGGGCGCACTACGAGCTGGGCCAGCTCTACTACAACACAAACCAGCTCCACGAGGCGATTACGCATTGGCGCAAGACCATCGAGATCAACCCGGAGTACATCGTGGCCTACAGCAGCATGGGCGCCGCCATGGCCAGGCTGGGCGACGTGGCCGGGGCGATCAGGGAGTACGAAAAGGCCCTGGCGGTGAACCCGGATCACATACCGGCGAGGATCAACCTTGGCTTTGCCCTGGATCAGCAGGGCAAGCACGACGAGGCGATCCAGCAGTTTCGCAAGGCTCTGGCGGTCGCCCCCGACAGCGTGTATCTCCTCAACAGGCTGGGCATCGCCCTGGGCCGTCAGGGACAGTTCGACGAGGCCGTTGCGCTGTTCACCAAGGCCGCGGAGATCGACCCCGACGACGTGCCCACGAGGGTCAACCTGAGCTCCACCCTCAGCAAGCAAGGCAAGCACGACGAAGCGATCCAACAGTTGCGAACGGCGCTCAGTGTCGACCCGGACAACGTTAATGTCCTCAACCGGCTGGGCGCCGCCTTGGCAAGGCAGGGCCAAATCGACGAGGCGATCGTGCTGCTGACCAGGGCTGTGGAGATCGATCCCAATAATGCCGGAACCCGCCGCTACCTCGACGCGGCCATCAGGCGGAGGGACGGCACAGGCGGCCCGTAAAGTCCACGGCGCGCCGCAGGCGCCGGCGAGGTCTGGCGCGAGTGGGGCGGGCCGCGGTGGCGCGATTGGCCCTGGAATGCCCAAGCGAGAGCCCCTAGTATTGCCCTCTGCCGGGGGGGACAGGCCCGCTTGACGACGGATAGGGACCACGAGATGAACTCACATGCAGGCGGCGAGCAGCCGGCCGGAGCCGATGATTCGGCCCAAGGCGAAGCGCTCGCGAAGCCCAACGCCGCCAAGCCATCTGCTCTGCGCCTGTGGATGTTCCGGATAATCGCCGCGACGGTCGTGCCCGTGCTGCTGCTGGGGGCGATAGAGCTGGGGCTGAGAATCGCCGGGTACGGCTATCCGACGAATTTCTTCGTCAAGATCGAAGGCGGCGACGCCTACACGTCCAACCTTTGGTTCGGGTGGCGGTTCTTCCCTCGCGAGATCAGCCGCCAACCCCAGCCGATCTACCTGCCAAGGGACAAGGCCGACGGTACATACCGTATTTTCATCCTTGGCGGATCGGCCGCACAGGGCGTGCCCGACCCGGCCTTCAGTTTCGGGCGAATCCTCGAGGCCATGCTTGAGGAGACCCATCCGGCCGCGAAGTTCGAGGTCGTCAACGCCGCGATGACGGCCATCAACTCCCATGTGACGCTTCCGATGGCCCGCGACTGCGCCAAGCACGATCCGGACTTGTTCATCGTTTACATGGGCAACAACGAAGTCATAGGCCCGTTCGGCGCGGGCACGGTGTTTCAGGGCTTCACGTCGAATCTGTCGCTCATCCGCGCGAATATCGCACTCCGTGAAGTCAAACTGGTGCAACTGGCTGAGGACATCGCTCGCCGCCCGTCGGGCCGGTCGACCGGGCAGCGATGGGGCGGGCTTGAGATGTTCGCCGGCAACCTTGTTCCGGCCGACGACCCCAGGCTCGAGGCCCACTACCAACATTTCCGCCGGAACCTGCACGACATCAGCCAAGCCGCCCGCAAGGCCGACGCGGAGACGATTCTCTGCACGGTGGCGGTCAACCTGCGACACTGTCCGCCGTTCGCGTCGGCGCACAGGCCGGGGCTGAGCAGGACCAAGAAGGACCAGTGGGGCCGTTCCTTCCGGGCGGGGGTGGAACTGGAACGCAGCGGCAACCCCGCCGATGCCGTCACCAAGTACCTCGCCGCCGCCAAGATTGACGACCGCCACGCCGAACTCCACTTCCGGCTGGCCCGATGCTACCTTGCCCTCGAACATCCTGGCATCGCCCGCCACGCCTTTGCCCTCGCGCGCGACCTGGACGCGTTGCGATTTCGCGCCGACTCGCGCATCAACGACATCATCCGCGAAGTGGCCAACGACGAAGCCAATGACGGCGTGCACCTGGTCGACGCCGAGCGGGCGCTGGCCATGTGCGACAGGGCGCCCGACGGACTGCCGGGCGAGGAGCTCTTCTTCGAGCACGTCCACCTGACGTTCGAGGGCAACTACGAGCTGGCGAAAGCGATCCTGCCAAAGGTCGTCGAACTGCTGCCCGAGGACTTCCGCTCGGGGCACGTGCCGGTTGCTGTCCCGTCGATAGATCGCTGTGCGCAGCGGCTGGGGCTAACGGCGTGGCATCGCGGAAAGATGCTCTCCTACATGCTTGCGATGATGGGTCGCCCGCCCTTTACCGAGCAGCCGGACGACGCCGACAGGCGAGCGGCGATAGCGCGGTCCCTCCGTCAGGTTACGGAGCAGATAGGCCCGTCAACGGCCGACGAAATCAGGCGCGCCCTGGCCGAGGACGAGGACGACCTGGTCATTCGTCTCGGGCTGGGGAGGTTCCTGCTGCTAACGGCCGGCAAACACAAGGAAGCTGAAGAGCATTTCCGCATCGTGCTCCGCCGGTTGCCCAACGATCCGACGACGCACCTGTACCTCGGCCAGGCGCTGCTCGCCCAGGCCAAGGTCGACCAGGCCGACCACCACTTCGCGCGGGCGGTCGAACTGTCGCCGAACACGGGCGGGGCGTGTGCGAAGATCGCAGGGCTGTTGCTGGACGTCGGCCGGTTGGACCAGGCAGCCGAATACTGTCATCAGTCGCTGGAAGCTCTCCCGGACAATCCCGACGCGCTGGCCGTCCTCGGGCAGATCCATCTCCTGCGCAAGCAGTGGCGACAGGCCGCCGAATACCTGGCCGGCGCCCTCCAGGCCGAGCCCGACAACGTCCCGGTGCGGCAGAATTTGGCGCTGTCGCTGTACAGCCTGGGCCGGCTCGACCAGGCAGCCAAACACTATCAAAAGACGATAAAGCTCAAGCCCGACGACCTGGCCCTGCGACGGAACTACGCCATCGTCCTGGTCGCAATGAAGGACCTCGTTCGGGCGGCCGACCAATACCGCAAGATGCTGGAGCTCCAACCCGACTCGCCGGAAGCCATGGCCAACCTGGCATGGATGCTGGCGGTCTCGACCGACGCCAGTGTCCGCAACCTGCCCGAAGCTCTGGCACTTGCCCAGCGCGCCGCCCAACTGACGGGCTCCCGCGAGGCAAGCGTCCTCGACACGTTGGCCGTGGTCTACGCGGAAACCGGGCGGTTCGACCTCGCCATTGAGACCGCGGCCAAGGCCGAGGAGCTGGCGACCAGCGCAGGCCAGGAGAACCACGCTCGGCTGATCCGCCGGCGCATCGAATTGTACCGGCAGAACAAGCCCTTATCCCAGCAACTCGTTAACGCCGTTTCGAAAGTTTTGCGCTAACGCCGTTTCGAAGCCAGGAGATGCGGTTTCGTGTTGATGAGTGACGTGCCGCACGCACGAAGACTCACGTTCGAGCGTGCTAATAGGAAAGCGTTTGGAGATGGCCTCAGCAACAGATGACAACAGCCGCCCTTGTCGGGCCGACGGTAGCCGCCCGGACCGAGCCGTCGCCGACCCCTGCCGCCCACCGGCCGGCGGGCAGTGCGCCGATTCGCCAGCCCGCGCCCGAAAGGCCTTCGCCGCAGTTTTCTTCATCCTGCTGGCTGCGCACGTGGCGATCAATGTCGATCCGGAGATTCTCTACCAGGCCGACGAAGCCCTCCTGTCCGGCCACAAGGTGCCCGTCTTTCCCTACTACTACCAGGGCATGATGTTCTTTCGGCCGTTCCTCGCCCGCCCGGGCGGAATGGCCGAGTACCTCGGCGCCAATGTCAGCCAGTACTTCAGCATCCCTTACGGCGGGTCGGCCATACTGATCGGCATCGCCCTGATCGTCTTCCTGGCCACGGGCGCGCTGGTGCAGCGCCTGGGCGGCGGAAAGGGCAGCCCGTTGCGATTCGTCGGGCCGCTGCTGCTCGTAGTCATCTGGAACCGCTACACGTTCTTCCTGGCCGACCAACTGGCGATGGCTGCGGCGCTGCTGTCGGCGTGCCTGTACCTGCGCCTGCCCGACAGGTCCGACATCAGGAGAGCGGCGCTCGTGCCGGCCATGGCCGTGCTGTACTGGGCCGTGGGCGCACCGGCCTTGCTGCTGGCTGCCGTTGTTGGACTGCGGGAACTGCTGGCCGAACGGCGGGCCACCGGGGCGATCTGCCTGGCGATAGGCGCGCTGGCGCCGCTGGTGATTGGAGCGTGGGGATTCGGCTTGCCTCTGGCACAGGCCTATGGGCGACTGATCGGCCCGCAGCCCTACGGCGGGATCGTGCCCGTCGTCGCCTGGGCGGCGCTCTACGGGTTCTTCGTTGCCCTGACGGTCGGCATGGCGCTGAGGAAGCGGGCGGCGCGATTGGGCAACGAGCTGGCCGGGCGGCTGGCGGCCGTGGCCGGACGCTACCCGCGAGGCCCGTACCGCACGGTCGCCCTGCCGGCGGCGGCGCTCGCGCTGGCCGTCCTGGTCGCGCTGACAACGCTCGACAGGGACGTCCGAACGTTCAGGCGTATGTGCTACTACTCGCAGAGGCGCCAATGGAGCCGCGTGGTCCGCCAGGCCCGCCGATATCCCGCCGACAAGTACACGGTCTACACCTGCCGGATGGTCAATCGGGCGCTGTACGAAACGGGCATGCTCGGTGAATCGATGTTCTCCTATCCGCAGACGCCCCTGGGCGGGCTGCTCTCGCGGATGGAGATGGACCAGCCGCACACGAGCGACACGCTGCTGACACTCGGCGCGGTCAGCCGGATCGAGCACCTTGCCCTCGAGTCGCTCGAACTGTGGGGCCCCAGGCCGTTCCTTCTGCGACTGCTGGCGAAGATATACATCATCAAGGACGACCTGCCCACGGCGCGGACCTTTCTGCGCCTGCTGAGCAAGGACATAGTGCATGGCCAATGGGCCAGGGAGCAACTGGCGGCGATCGCCGATGATGAGGCCGTCGTCGTCGACGCCGACATCATGGAAATTCGCGCCTTCATGCTCGCCGAGGGCGAGCTGGACCCGATGTCGCCCCAGGCGACGCTGCGGGCCTTGCTCCAAAGGCGCCCCGACAATCGCATGGCCTTTGAGTACCTGATGGCCCATTACCTGCTGACGGGTCAGTTGCGGCCCCTCGTCGCCAACATGGGCCGCCTTAACGAGCTGGGCTATGACACCATTCCACGACATTACGCCGAGGCCATGGCCATCGCGCAACACGAGTTCAACATCACGCCCGGTCTGGCCTTAGAGGGCCTGAAGCGCGATCCCGCAGCGCAGGAGCAGATCATGCGTTTTGCGGCGCTGTCGACCACGCACGGGGGGAACATCCCGGCCCTGGCCGGGGCCGTCGCCAGAGAGATGCCCCCCAGCAGCTACTTCCGCTACTTCTACGCAGGCTTCCAGGCCGGGAGGACACGATGAGCGCCACCCGCAAGCGACTGACCATTGTGATCGTGTGTCTGGCAGCAGCGGCGACCGTGTGGGCGCTGTATCTTAAGCCGCCGCCTGCCGAGGTCCCCAGCCGCTTCGCCGAGGCAGGCCGCGCCCCCAACATCTCGCCGGACTACGCCGACTGCGTCATCCCGCCTAACATCGCGCCGCTGAACTTCCTCGTGCAAGAGCCGGGCTCGCAGTATCGCGTCAGGGCCTACGGCGACAGCGGCGAGGGCTTTGTCGTCGCCGGCAGGACGGCGAGCATAGCGTTCCCGCTCGGCAAGTGGCGCGAGTTGCTCCAGGCCAATCGCGGCGGCGAGGTGCTCTTCGACGTCTACGTCCGCCGCCAGGGCCAGTGGCGACGGTTCGAGACGGTCGTCAACACCGTCGCCCGCGAGCCGATCGACCCGTACGTGGCGTATCGCCTGATAGGCCCGGTGCACAACTACTCACGCCGGATGGGAATTTACCAGCGGAACATCGAGAACTTCGATGGGTCGCCCATCCTCCGCAATGATCATATCGCCGAGGTGTCGCCGTGCATCAACTGCCATACGTTCGCCGGCAACGATCCGCGCAAGATGGTACTGCACCTGCGCAGCCGGTCGTTCGGAAACGCCATGCTGCTGGCCGGCGACGACGGCGTTTCGAAGGTCGCCACCGGCGCCCAGACCGACCGGGGACCGGCGGCCTACACTTCGTGGCACCCCACGGGAAAGGTGGCGGCCTTTTCCGTCAACAATCTGGCGCTGCACCACAAGGCCCGCGACGAGGGCCGGGAGGTATTCGACTACGACTCCGACCTCGGCATCTACGTGGTGGCCTCCAACAGCGTTCGCCACCCGGAGGCGATATCGCAGTCCGACTACCTGGAAACGTTCCCCGCCTGGTCGCCCGACGGGCGCAACCTCTACTTCGTCAGGACGGCCAAGGCTTGGCCCGATGCGATGGCCGAAAGCCGCGCGCTGCCCCGCCGCTACACCGAGGTACGTTATGATCTCGTGAAGATCAGCTATGACGTCGACACCGGCCAGTGGGGGCCCGTCGAGACCGTCCTGGCCGGCGACGATATCGACGGGAGCATCACCGAGCCGCGAGTGTCGCCCGACGGCAAGTTCCTGCTGTTCACGGCCGCGCCGTACGGGAACTTCCCCATCTACATGGACGGCAGCGACCTGCACATGCTGGAGCTGGCGACCGGCCGGCACTGGCGGCTGGCGGCCAACAGCGATAAGGCGGACACGTGGCACAGTTGGTCCAGCAACAGCCGATGGATAGTCTTCGCCAGCAAGCGCCGCAACGGCAGGCTGTTCGCCAGGCTGTACCTGTGCTACATCGACGCCGACGGCAAGAGCCACAAGCCCGTCCTGCTGCCGCAGAAGGACCCGGCCTTTTACGACTCGCTGCTGAAGACCTACAACGCCCCGGAACTTATCAGCGGGCGGGTCGAGCTTGGCGAGGACCAATTCAGGGCGGCCGTCGTCTCCTCGCCCGAGGGACAGGACGTATCCGCGATCACGGGGGCCACGCCGTAGGTCATCTTGTCCCGGCCGGGCCGGAACAGAACCGGCAGCCTAGCGGAGCAATACGGCAAGAAGGAGATTGACCCGTGAGATTGGGAGCAGCCGACAGCGCGTTCGCCGCCGAGCAGATCGACGGCATCGAGCCGTTGTGCGACAGGCTGGACACCTACGGCTTGTCGGCCATCGTCGCGCCGGGCCGGCTGGCCGACATGAGCGACGGCGAGCTGGAACAGTACGGCGACAAGGCGCGGTCGCTGGGGTTGGTCATCGGCGAGGCCTTCTATTACGCCAACATGATGGCCCGCGAGGCGCAGCAGCGGTCGCGGCATGTCGCCAACGTTCGGTCGATGCTCGTCAAGGCTGAGCGAATGGGCTGTAGGAGCGTCATCACGCTGGTCGGCACGAACCATCCGTCCGACAACCCCACGCAGCCTCACCCGACCGACCCTTACATGCACTCCGATGAGGCCGCCGAGGAGTTCCGTCGGATCGTCCTGCGGACTCTCGACGGGCTGGAGCTGGCCAACGTCAAGTACATCATCGAGCCGTGGAACAATACGTTCTTCTATCAGCCGGAACGCATTCGAGCCTTCATCGACAGCGTCGGCCACCCCATGCTCGGACTGCACCTGGACCAGATGAACATGGTCCACCAGAGCGACTACTACGACACGACCGGGCTGATCAACCGTACGTTCGACCTGCTGGCGGACAAGGTGTTCAGCGTCCATCTGAAGGACATCTGCTTCACGCGGGGGCCCGGGGACTTCATGGCCTTCAAGAAGGTCCGCATCGGCGAAGGGGCGATGGACTATGAAACGTACCTGCGGCGGCTGGCCGAGCTGCCGGCCGATACGCCATGCTACTGCGAACACCTCGCTGGCGAAGGCGACTACGCCCTGAACTTCGCGCAGCTACACCGCCTGGCTGAGTCAGTGGGCGTGAGCTTCCTGCCCAGGACCGGCTAGACGAGGCGGCAGTCGGGATTCGCAACTGCACCTGCGCTACTCTTTGATTTCGAGGAGGACAACCGACATCGCCGGCAACTGCACCTTCAGCCAACCGTCGTCGAGCTTCGTGTCGTCGAAGGGGACCGGCTTGACGGCTTCCGGATCGTCGACGGTGTTGTAGCTATTGATCCTCTCACCTCGCAGGACGCAGCCGGCGGCGCCCTTCACGGTCGTCCCGCGGAAATCAACCAGCACCTCGCGGTCCTGGTTGATATCAATGTTGGTCAGCGTCAGGTGCATCTTGCCGTCGGCGTCGCGCGAGGCTGAGGCATTCACGCCGGCGAAGGTGTAGCCGGCCGGGTCGTATCGGTCGGCCGTGGTGACCGTCGGCAGCATGGTGGCTTCCATGTGCGGGGTGAACATCTCGAACACGTGGTAGGTCGGCGTGAAGAACATCCGATCGTTGTCGATGATCATGATCGGATGCAGACCGCCGATGATCATCGCCAGGTTGCAGACGCGCACGCGCTCGCAGTGGTTATTGAACATGTTGAGCATGGTCGCGGCGATGATGGCGTCCCGCATGGTCCCTTGGCCGGGCGGATAGTTCGTTCCGTCGGGCAGCGTGCAGGAATCGTACCACGTGCCCCACTCGTCCATGACCAGCGCGATTAGCTTGTCGGGATCGTAGGTGTCCATGATGGCGGAGTGCTTGTCGATGAGGTCCTCGATGCAGATGGTGTTCCGCATGCT
>Ga0114919_10001222_pt1 | contig 20642 bp, 17 predicted proteins | sample BlataG_FD_88682 | JGI IMG/M metagenome (GOLD analysis project Ga0114919, IMG submission 88682) | Deep subsurface microbial communities from Black Sea to uncover new lineages of life (NeLLi) - Black_00105 metaG | ecosystem: Environmental > Aquatic > Marine > Oceanic > Sediment | place: Atlantic... | reverse complement strand
TTTTCAGTTGCAGTTCGGACGTTGGAGGGGCGACAGACTCGGCTTCTACTGCTTCAATGACAGCAAAGCCGCCGGTTATATCGACATTGATTATTTTCGTTACGATTACGATGGCCCAAAAGGACAGTAATATTTATAGGCGGCTTACCATTCAAGGATTAGCAAATACGACTAATAGCCACAAAGGAGATAACAAAATGATAAGCAGGCGAAAATTCTTAGGATATGCAGGATTGGCTGCGGCGTCCGTGGTGGTTGGCCAGAGAGTTTTAACGGCAGCAGAACCAACGCGGAAAACTAAGCCGAATATTCTTCTCATCATGGCCGACGACTGTACGTACAACGACCTGCGGGTCTATGGAGGGCAGAACGCAGCAACACCTAACATTGATCGACTGGCATCGGAGGGGCTTGTCTTCAACCGGGCATATGTCAGTTCAGCGATGTGTCAACCCTGTCGGGCCGAGCTGTACACGGGACTGTACCCAATGCGCAATGGCTGCGCGTGGAACCATTCCAGCAGTCGGCCCAATATTACCAGTATGCCGCATCACCTGAAGTCTCTGGGCTATCGTGTCGGTCTTGCGGGCAAAGTACACGTTAAGCCGACCATGGCGTTTCCCTTCGAGAAGGTTGAAGGGTTTGACGCAAGCTGCGTTCACGATCCAACCAAGCCACACGATACACAGAATATCCGCCGGTTCATGGCAGACAATCAAAACCAGCCGTTCTGTCTTGTCGTTGCATTAGTCGAGCCGCATGTACCGTGGGTGATGGGTGATGCATCGAAATACCCTCCGAAGAAGCTGAATCTGCCGACGAACATTGCCGACACGCCGCGCACACGCGAGGACTTTTCGCGCTACCTGGCTGAGATCACCTACATGGACGGACAAGTCGGCGACATACTCAAGGTATTGAACCAGTCCGGCCGGGCCGACAATACGCTCGTCCTCTTTACCTCCGAGCAAGGGAGCCAATTCCCTGGTTGCAAGTGGACCAATTGGGATACCGGCTTGCACACCGCGTTGATTGCCCGTTGGCCGGGTAAGATAGCACCGGGACAACGTACCAATGCTCTGGTTCAATACGCTGACGTTTTGCCAACGCTTGTTGATGCCGTCGGCGGCGACGTGTCCGGGCACACCTACGATGGGACCAGTTTCCTGCCTGTGTTGCTGGGGAAGAAATCCACGCATCGCAAGTTCGCTTATGGCATGCACAACAATATTCCTGAAGGCCCCGCGTACCCGATTCGAACAGTCAGCGACGGCCAGTACCGCTACATCCGCAATCTCCAACCCGACGAAATCTATATCGAAAAACACTTGATGGGGTGGTCCGGGAATGGCAAACTAAACAATCCGTACTGGCCAACCTGGGTAAGGGACGCCTGGGACAATCGTCAAACCTACAACCTGGTCAAGCGATACATGCGCAGGCCTGCTGAGCAGTTGTATCGCACCGCCAAAGACCCTTACGAAATGACTAACCTCGCTAACGATCCAGCAGCCTCTGATATCAAGACCCGGCTCAGTGCCGAACTCGATCGCTGGATGGATACGCAAGGCGATCCAGGCACGCCGCAGGACACGCCGGAAGCCATCGAGGCTGCACGTCGTGGTGCACACATATACGGTCTAACCTCCAGCCCCTGAGTTGAGGTATAGTTGTATTCAACAGGCACTATAATGACGGGCTTTTACCGGCACCAATGGCATCAAATCCAAGGCTGATTTAGCAGAAAAACATATCTTGTGTTAAAGTTGGTTAAGCCAGTTTATATTACCAAAGAATGAAAGGCTCTGTTAGATCGCCGTCAAAATCGTCAGAAAAGACACCAGCCTCAGCTTTGGGTAAAACTGCCACAAGCAGCGCAAAAATAACAAAAACTAACTTTCCACTTTTCATTTTTGGCACCTCCCTTCCTCCTCCCCCTTTCTTTTTCGGCTATATGAAAATCATTGTACCATAAAAGTGTGACGAAGTCAAAAAAACTGCGTTTATTAATAGAGCAGGCCCGATTATTGTTTCGGTAATCAAAGAAGAGGCCAATTTCCCCCCGAATTTTTTGAAGGACTGGTTATGAAAGACAAAATCCGATTCCGGCTAGGCGTTTCTTTATCGATAAGTTTATTTATCGCTGTACTACCCTTCAAGGTTTATGCCGAAGATTATTATGTTTCCACACTTGGAAATGATAAAGACGCAGGCACAAAATCCCATTTCCTCGCTTCACTCGAGGACAGGTCTGAACGCAGCGAAGGGCTCAGGGTGACAGTCTTGAGATAATTTCTTAAACTGATTAGCCATCAACTAAGCTTTCATAAAGATACGCTTTATATGCCGTTCATAAATATTTTCTGTCACGTTCTTTGCAATTATGTCTTTATGTTCTTCCAACGCATCCAAATAGCGGCTGCCCATTTCAGCGGCAATCTTGTATGCCACATGCAGAAGCTGGCGGAAGTTCGGGTTATATTTATCACACGACTGATTGTGGCACAGCACATCGGCATATTCTGTGCCGTTCCATCCATCGACGACTTCCGGCGACGGGAGCTGGTCCTTGTCTATATCAACGACTGTCGCATATGGACCACAAAGTTCATCGAACCGTGATAGTGCCCTGGCGTATGTTTCTTTAGCTATAGCAAGCCCCTCTCCGCCGGCCATCGCCAGGCCGATGAGTTCTTCCAGCCAGGTCGTGCCCGCCGTCTTAAGATGCAGCCCGGCATCAAATTTCTTCAGTGCTTTATTCATCGGCCCATAAATTGCGAATTTATCACTGCCGGAATGGACGCTCAGTTTCAGGTCTTCCGGCAAACCGAATTCTCTGACCGCAAAAGCGATGACACCAATATCCTGCTCAAACTCTTTTGCGAACAGGTCAACATCGCCCACGTAATCCACCCCCTTATTGAAACGTCCGGTGAACTTCGGCGCAATCGTCTGAGCAGCAATGCCCTCATCTGCAATCCAAGCGAGAATGAAAAACATTTCGACAGGCGTCTGCGGCTCGTCGGTTTCGTCCATCGAAACCTCGGTGATGAAGTTGTCCGCACCCTTGGCCGCTTCGATATGGCGGTAGATTTTGCCTGCTTCCTTGACCGCCAGCAGGAACTTGCCGGCGATGGTCTCAATTAGCACCTCGGTAATATCAAACGTCTCATCAATACCGGGAATCACCAGCGAGCCAACATACTTCTTATACTTGTCGGTAAAGGCACGTACATCGCTTTGCTCTGCCGTCTGACTGATGAAGTCAGCAACATCAAGCGTGAAAAAGTCGCTCGAATCGAGGAACAGTTCGACGTTCTTTAGGCCGATATGGTCGGCGTCAACAAAATAAGGACCATCCCACCTGCAAGCCCCGACCGCTTCGTCGGCCTCTTTGCGCGTGTCCGATGGCATCGTACCTATAATAGTATGCTCTCTGTGGGACTTGTTCCAAACAGGTGTAATGCTTAACCCTTGCTCCTTTGCCTTTGCTAAGGCGGCAAGCTGGGCCTTTCCCTGCCGGCAGAATCTGTCACCAATTCCAAACGAATACTTTTCCAAAACCATACGTTAGTTCCCCTTTCTCTCATCAAAACATGCTATCGGTCAATATCCCAATCACACCAGGCTTATACACAAACCTGCAGACCGGCACTTGGTGCCGCTTACCACACTCACAATCAAAGCTATTTCCTCATAATCTCTGCAAATACATACACAAGACCTAAAACCAACACGTGCTTTGCCATTTCTGAGAAGTCAATGGAAAGGAGTGTAAGTGATGGACTCAAATTCGTCAACTACCGGCTAATCAGCTTTCCTTACAACGCATTTGCGACGGCTAATCGCGTTACTTGCAGTCAAGCTTTTGCTGGTGAAGCTACGGGGTGCAGGTGGGCACTGATGCCACGTATTATACCCACCCGCCCCGAAGGAACACAAATTCAGTGGGCTGGTTTGGCTTGGATATGTATTACAGCCGCAAGGTCATCGCTTATATGACCTTAAATTAGTACCTTTGCTTCATTTTTCCTTGTCAAAAAGCGGCGAACGAAGATAAACTACCAGTTATCCATTTTGCTGCAACTATTCGTTAATAGAGAAGTGTAAAATTTAACTGGGAAGCACTCAATGCCCACCGGGCGCAAGGATGATTGAGAAAAATGAAAGCAGCTTATTATCTCGGAAATACAACTATTCGGGTCGCTGAGGCCCAAGCAAGAACACCTGGTCCGGACGAGGCTCGCATCGATGTTGCATACTGTGGGCTCTGCGGTACGGACCTGCATATTTTCTCGGGTCATATGGACAAACGTGTATCCATTCCTCATATTATGGGTCATGAAATGTCCGGTGTGGTCGCAGAGGTTGGCACAAACGTCAAGAACTGGCGAGCCGGTGACCGTGTGGTAATCCGTCCCCTTGCTCCCTGTGGTAACTGTCCTGCCTGCCGAGCAGGACATTCCCATATCTGCCAGAACCTGAAGTTCTTAGGCATCGACACTCCAGGGGCCTTTCAGAACTCCTGGACGGTACCCGCACACACGCTCCACAGGCTTGGCAATGAGGTAGGCTTGGACCTCGCCGCTATGGTCGAACCTCTCGCGGTTGCCTGTCACGATATCCGACTGGGACAGGTCAAGCCGGACGAATATGTCGTTATCATCGGTGGCGGTCCGATTGGGATGCTTATTGCCTTGGTCGCTCGTGAAGCAGGTGCACGGGTTTTGGTTTCCGAGGTCAATCCTTTCCGAATTGAGTTTGCGCGCAAGCTCGGGATTGAAGCGGTCAATCCGAGCGAAATCGACCTGCCGGCTTATGTTGAGAAACAAAGCGACGGTGCGGGCACTGATGTGGTTTTTGAGGTGTCGGCTTCCGCAGCCGGGGCTTCGGTTATGACGCAGTTGCCAAGAACCCGCGGACGTATTATAGTGGTGGGGATTTTTAGCGAGACGCCGAAAGTTGACCTCTTCCGCTTCTTCTGGCGCGAGCTCAAACTCCGTGGCGCACGTGTCTATGAACCGCAAGACTACGAAAAAGCTATTAAAGTAGCCTCCAGCGGCAAATTGCCGCTCGACCGACTGATTACTGCACGGTATCCGTTAGCAGATTTTCAAAAGGCGCTCGAGCAGATGAAGTCAGGTTCGGATGTTATGAAAATCTTGATTAATTTGGAAGGAGACTGATTATGGGCGTTTTGGACAAGTTCAAATTAGACGGCAAAATTGCAATAGTAACGGGAGCATCTAAAGGCCTGGGCCAGGCGATGGCAGTAGGACTTGCCCAAGCAGGTGCGGATGTGGCTATAGTCGCCAGAAGCAGTATGAATGAAACAATGAAGGAAATTGAAAGCTTAGGCCGACGTTGTGTTCAGATTCGAGCTGATCTTATATCAATCAATTGTATCGATAAAATTATTGCAGAAACAATAGAGCATTTGGGGAGAATTGACATTCTGGTGAATAATGCCGGAACGATTCGCCGTGCTCCGATTACAGAATTTACTGAAAAGGATTGGGATGATGTGATTAACGTCAACCAGAAAACTCTGTTTTTTTTAAGCCAGGCGGTGGTGAAAGTCTTCATAAAACAAGGCGACGGCGGCAAAATCATCAATATCGCTTCTATGCTTTCTTTCCAGGGCGGTATTCTGATTCCATCCTATACTGCCTCCAAAAGCGCTGTTATGGGCCTGACAAGATTGATGGCTAATGAATTGGCTGCTCACAATATCAATGTCAACGCCATAGCGCCCGGGTATATAGCCACTGACCTTACAGCAACGCTGCGGGCCGACCCCATTCGTAGTAAGACCATTTTTGAACGAATACCTGCCGGTCGCTGGGGTGAGCCGAGCGACCTTAAGGGAACAGTTGTATTTCTTGCTTCTGATGCGTCATCATATATGCACGGATACACGGTGGCTGTCGATGGCGGCTGGCTGGCACGGTAACGCAATGGCAATCTCGTCCGCTCCGAAGGACCTGGCATTCGAACAAACTTATATTTGCCGATTAAAGGATTCCACCGTTCATACTTTGGAAATTGCAACAAATGACGACAAAAACTTAATCAAATGCCGGGCCGAATTCACCGACACCGAGCAGGTCATCAAGGAAAACAAGGTCGAATCTCAAGAGGAGCTAAAGAAAAAGGAAGCAAAGCTGCTTGCACGTGATGCTGCTGAACAATTCAATAAAAACCACAGCAATTGGATTTATGAGATTGATGATTGGAAGGCAAAAAACCTGACAAAGGACCTCAATAGCTTGCTCGAGAATGAGAATGAGCAGGAGACTGAGCAAGGACAAGAGCAACCGGGCTAAACAATGTATCGTGAGCATACCTGTAATAATTATCCTCACCCGCCCGGTCGTTGTACATCATAATCACTTCATCGACGTACAAAGGCCCATAGACATAGTAAGCCAGACGCGATTCAGCTTCCCCACCCCAATCATACTCGAGTGAGACGGAAGTTTCAATTTACGATTTAGCGTCCAGTTTAAGCTTGAATTGAAAAACGTTTTTGGTTATTGTAGTTCATCGTTAGTTGTTAGTTGTTGGTGGTTACTGAATCGTAGCTGGTGTTTCATAGTGTTGAATTTCGAGTTGAGAACCTTCGGCTACGCTCAGGACAAGGTTTTGACTTGAAGTGTTGGGAAAATAGGTGGCTGCCAGCCTGTTTTTCCGTCTTTTCCGTTTTCTGTTCAAGGTTATAAATGGGAGGTATCTTATGAAAATGTCCTTATTAACACGGCGGTCATTCATAAAGAAAACTTCAGCAAGGTTAGCCGGCGCGGCCTTAGCCGCCGGCGGGACAAGTTCTCTTTATGGAAATATCGTTAAAAAAACAAAAACCCTTGCCCTTCTTGGCGGTACTCCTGTCCGCATCAAGCCGTTTCTTGCCACCTGGCCTATTTTTGATAAGAATGAAGAAAAAGCCCTGTTAAAAGCGCTTCACAGCCGGAACTGGTGCTGTTTGAAAGGTAACGTCGTTTACGACTTTGAGAAGGTTTTTGCGAAGGCCTTAGGTGCGCCATACTGCGCTTTGTCAAATGGAGGAACTACAGCGCTTAGTGCTTCTCTGCATACGCTGGGCGTGGGTCCTGGCGATGAAGTTATTACTACGCCACACACGTTTATCGCAACTATCAACGTTATATGCAATGCACATGCACTACCTGTATTTGTTGATGTTGACCCTGACACCGGCTTGATAGATGCCGACCTTATAGAAGATGCCATAACGGAACATACAAAAGTAATTCTGCCGGTTCATCTGGCTGGATACCCGGCAGATATAGTGAAAATCATGTCCATCGCCAACAAGTATAAAATTCCCGTTGTTGAAGATGCATGCCAGTCCGTGTTCGCTGAAGTAAATAATAAAAAAGTCGGCACTTTCGGAACCACAGGCTGCATCAGTTTTCAAGAGTGGAAATCTTTGGTGTGCGGTGAAGGAGGCGCCATACTTGGAAGTGATGAAGACCTGATGCGCAGATGTGCGGCATTTGTAAACAATGGAAGAGACCCTAAAAAGAGCAAAATGGGCTATCCTTATCCCGGGTCCAATCATCGAATGACGGAGTTTCAGGCTGCTGTTCTTACAGAACAGTTCAAACGCTTTAAGAAGCAAGACAGGATTCGTCAACAAAATGGAAAATACCTGGAGGAGAAATTAAAAGAAATTCCTGGTTTCAAACCGAGGAAGCAATACTGTGAAAAAACGAGAATCACGTATGTCAGATTTGAATTAGATTACGTTCGAGAACATTTCCACAATGTTTCTGCATCAAAGTTCGCAGCGGCCGTTCAGGCCGAAGGTATTCCAATTTCAGGTGGAGAAAGAAGATACACAGGAGGAAGATACAGAGGATGTCATAAGGAAGGGATGTTAGAAGAGCACCTTAATTCACAGGCATTTCAAGCATCATTTTCTAAAGCCCGACTTAAAAAATACAGAGAATCCTTACACCTGCCGGTTATGGATAATATCAGGCCAAGCAGCAAAGAAATGCTTTCCATAGAGGGCAAAACGGCTTTTCTTGGCGCCAAGAAAGATATGGACGATATTATAGAAGCCATTACAAAGGTCGCAAAGAATACCGATAAACTGACATAGTGTTAAAATTCAGCAGAAATCAGAAGTCTGATGTCAGATTTTTTTGTCTTCTGTTCTCTGTCTTCTGACTTCTGGTGGTTTTAGAGGCAACAATATGTTGTTCCGAAAAAAGCATTATGTTAGGGAGGATTACTATGAGAACACTGTTACCGATTTGGTTTAAGCGAATTTGGGCTGTCGCCATAGTTTTTATTGCTTGTCTTTTTCTTACAACATCAATCGTACAATCCAGGGAAAGTGGAAACGTTTTGCACGCAGGGGCTGCAAAGGTCGATATAACACCGAAAAAACCTGTTAAAATGGCCGGCTATGCAGGTCGAACAGGTTTATCGAAAGGTGTTCACGACCCGTTATCCGCGCGAGTAATCGTATTTGAAAATAATGATAAACGCCTTGTGCTGGTCTCAACGGACCTGATTGGGTTTTATAATGGAACCGCTGAGCATTTTCGGAAAGTTATCTTAGATGAATTCAAACTCAAGCCATCTGAACTTTTTCTCAGCGGCATACATACACACGCCGGGCCGAGTCTGACCATAGACAAGGAAAATGGGCATGCGAATAACCTCGAATATACAGAAAACTTGAAAGGTAAGTTAATAGAAGCAATTCGCAAAGCATTCGATAATATGGAACCGACCCATATAGGTGTAGGCATTGGATATTCCCCGGTTGGCAACAATCGACGTGAGCTAAAAATCAGTGCTATCGGGGAAAGTTCGATAAAGCTCGGACGCAATCCCTATGGTCCGACCGACAAGGAAGTTCTGGTGATGAAAGTGGCAAAACCTGACGGTACCGTCATTGCAGCAGCATTTGATTATGCGATACACGCTACCTGTTTAAGTGGTAAAAACTATATTATCAGCGGCGATGTCCTGGGATTAGCCGAGCAGTTTGTCGAAAAGATACTTGGTGAAGATGTAATTGCTCCTGCATTTACAGGTGCCTCCGGCAACATCAACCCGTGGTTTAAAGGGCTTCCTGCATTCAACACTGAACCCGGCTGGATTCCGGAACCTGTACTGCTGGGAACGATGTTAGGTGAAGAAGTAGTGCATGTTTTTCGTGACATTGAAAAAGTTTCCGCCGCTGGAGAAATAAAAACTGCTTTTATAACGCTCGAACTTCCCGGTAAACCACGAGATGAAGTTGCTGTGAAGAAAGATTATCCGCCCACCCCACTAAATATAACAGCCGCACGGATTGGCGATATTGCCTTTGTAGGTATCGGCTGTGAAGTGCTGACCGAAATCGGTATGGCAATTAAGGCTGTCTCTCCCTATAAGCATACGTTTGTGATTACACACTGCAACGGTGCAGCTCGTTACCTGGCGCCCGAACATCTATACATAGAAGGAGGGTATGAGATCAAGAGCAGTCCCTTCGCGCCTCAAGCAGCTGATATGGTGGTAAAACAGGTGGCCAAAATGCTTCATGAATTATGATATACACCTTTTGGCCAACTATCGCACGAAGGGCTATGATGAGCCGATTGTTTTGCTTATTGATATATCCGAAAACACCGCAACTTACTCCAGATGCGCCCCTTACAGCATAAATCCCTTCAAAAATGCGGCATCGCAAGCTATTTTCGATTGACAATTGACGACAAGAAGGGTAAAATAGAAGGGTAAAATACAAGATATCAAGTTAAAAGCGGTTAAACTTAAAGCTCCGCAGCTTTGGGTTTCTCACTTTTCGCTTATTAGGAAAGAACAATGGCTAAATCGCAATCTGCTGTGGCTGATAGCTTGGGTGTCCTGTTTACCTGTATTGGCAGAAGGGTCTCCCTGCTCAATAGCTTTCGGCGAGCAGCAAGACAACTGAAAATAGACACTTCGTTTTTTGGCACAGATACCACTGGGCTAAGTTCCGCCCTGCAGTTGTGTGATAAAGGCTTTTTGGTCAAGCCGGTAACTCATCCTGACTATATCAAACAACTGTTATCGATTGTCAAGGCCAACAAGGTAAAATTGCTCATCCCAACCGTTGATTTGGACTTGAAACTTCTGGCCCAGAACAAACCGAAATTTGCCGCAATGGGCTGTTGTGTGCTTGTCTCAACCCCGGAAGTAGTCAATATTTGCCAGGACAAGAGGAAAACATATCGTTTTCTGCTCAAAAACGGTTTCGATACTCCGGTTACAATGAGTGTTCGAACCGCGCTTTTGAAAAAAAGACTCAACCCGCCTTACTTTCTAAAGCCCTGGGATGGCTATGCCAGCAGAGGTAATGCCCGCGTGAATAATCGCAGAGAGCTGTTGGTATTTGCTAAAAGAATACCAAACGCTATCTGCCAGGAATTTATTGAAGGTACCGAACATACCTGTGATGTATATGTTGATTATAGCATGAAAGTCCGGTGCGTTGTACCCAGAAAACGTATCGAGGTAAGGGCCGGTGAGGTGAGCAAGGGACAGGTCGTAAAACACCCGCACATTATGAGCGAAGCTGCAAGATTGGTTGAGAAACTCGGTGCCGGGCCCGGCGTTATTACTTTGCAATTGTTCCTGACCGACGATGACAACGTAAAATTCATCGAGATAAATCCGCGATTTGGTGGTGGAGTGCCGCTGGCGATAAAAGCGGGTGCCAATTTTGCGAAATGGATATTGCAGGAACTGCTCAGCAGAAAAGTGAATATCCGTTTCGACGGCTTCAAAGATAATTTGATTATGCTTCGCTACGATGGCGAAGTCTGGGTTGAAAATCCTTAATAAGAAAAATCTCAAAATGATATTTGATAATATAATTGGGCCGGCTAAACCGGTTATATGGATATTTCACTTTTGGCCCGTATTGGCGACTGCTTTCGTTACTTCACTGGCTGCTACCTGGCTGTGCAAAAAGATTGCCATAAAATTTGAAATCGTTGATAAACCTGATAACCTGGTCAAAACACACAAAGAGCCTATAGCATATCTCGGCGGCATCGGTATGCTCATTGGTCTGACAGTAGGCATCCTGGCCGGTATCAGCTGTTTAAAAAATGAAGAATTTTTCAGTCCGGCATTGAAATGGCTGCTCGGAATACTGGCCGGCGGCGCAATAGCATGTTTTGTCGGACTCGTCGACGATATATTCGACATAAGACCGACAAAAAAATTCCTTGGCCAAGTTGTCGCTGCTGTTATTCTGCTGTTAGTCGGTATTCTGCCGAATCTGCGGTCTATTACCGACTTTTTAAATTGGCCGATGCCACATAATCTGGAAATAGTCCTGCAGGTCTTCATCGTCATTTTTTTTGTCCTGGGCGCAACCAATTCCTTGAATCTGCTTGACGGCCTCGATGGACTTTGCGCAGGCGTAACTGCGATTATTACCATTGCTATGCTGGTCCTGTCAATACATCTGGCGACCTGGGGAGCCAGCGACGTCGGTGACCCTGTAAGGATTATAATCTGTCTCGGCCTTGTAGGAGTGGTCTGTGGCTTCTTGCCTTTTAATCGCCATCCTGCCAAGATATTTATGGGTGATGCCGGCAGTATGCTGCTGGGTTTTATGGTGGCAGCCCTGATGCTTTTATTTGCCGAGGAGATTTCGCGATGGTGGTTGGCCTCAATCATCGTCTTTGGATTGCCCATTCTCGATACGGCTGTCGCACTGGTCAGGAGATTACTCAATCACAGACCTCTGTTTGTTTCCGACCGAGGCCATATTTACGACCAGATGATAGATAGAGGAATACCTCTTAAAAAAACCGTCGCTATTTGTTATCTACTTGCCGGTGTTTATGCTGTGATTGGGCTGGTGATGAGCCAGATAAGAACAAGATATGCTGCGGTCGTGTATGCTCTGGTCTTTTTGATTTCAGGCGTAGTTGTGTGGAAAAAAGGCTACCTGAAAATGGAAGGCCTGCGAGGGGCTATTCACAAACAGGATTGATGAATTCAGCATCATTCAACTACTTTCCAGATAATGCCCACTTGCTCAAATTTATACCGCTCCAATAGAAACTGCGGGCAATATCCCGGCTCCGGCGAGACCACATAGACAGATGAGCTTTCCATTAACTGTTCAATAGTATTTTCAGTAAAGGCCGGAGCATTTTTACTCGTATAATATTTCGACACGATTTTAACATCGCTGCGCTTACCTTTGGCTTGCTGGACATACAAAAGCACATACACAGTGGTGCCGTCGGCATAGATTACTGCATTATCCTCTACCGTGTTGAAGACTTCATCGGCGAATTGCTCTGGGCCGTGGTAGCCTGTTTGCCACGGCCGCAAGAACCATATGTAGTCGTTACGATATGGAATTGTTCTTTTTGTAGGGAGCTTGAATTCCATTCTTTCCATCAAAATGGGAGCGAGGGTATAGACCGGAATCGGCAAAAGAGTGAAAATCAAAGCTAAACAACAAATAAGCCTCCTGTTTTTATGTTTAACTAAAATATCGAATCCAAGGCCAAGCAGAATCGGCACCAGGCAATAAAAGGGCATAAAGAACGCGTATCTGTCCGGAACATCGTATCGAAAGGCAAAAGCAAAGAACAATATTAGCAGAGCTAACAGAATATTAGCAAAACTGCGAGCCGGTGCAAACTTGTAAAGGCCCCACAGCCCTACAAAGAAAAAAAGTATATTGGGTGTGGGATAGTTGTAACCCAGGAATATTAGATTTTCTTTTATTACCGTGGCCGAGAAAGAAGTATTAAGAACGGCGCCCTGCCAGTTATTTCCAAAGGCGGCTGAAGCAAAAGTACTCAGTAAATCCCCCGTTCGAATGGCGTTTTGTATGATTAGATATTCGTATGGCCCGGCACCGACAACCCACAACAAGACGATAACGACCAAACTCTTCGTGCTAATTTGTTTTTTTATCAGCAGAAACACTAAAAACACGGTATAGCAGATAAAGGCGATAGAGGCCCACATATGATTTGCAATTGCCAGGCCATTGAAAAGGGCTAACAGATATAAAAAACCAATACGTCTGGTTTTGATATACTGAAACAGCATTATGAGTTCTGCCAGGAATAATGCCGAATGCAAAGTATAGACTTCGGCGATTGAGGCAAACTGCCAAGTCGTCCAGGAAAGAGCGAGAGTAATCGCGGCTATTATGGCCGGCAGATTTTTGCCGAGCCAAAGACGCAAAAGTAAAAAAAGATTTGCAACAGCGACTGCGGCGGCAATGGCAGATATTAGATTTACGCGATAGGCAAATTCGCCGATTGGGATATACTTAACAGCGACGCCTATTAGATGATAGAGTGGATGTGAAAGGGCCAGGCCAAGTCTGCCCTCAATGTCGTTTTGCCAGATTCGGTATTGGTACATTCCGCTGTCTTGCCAGAGGGGACCTGGTGCGCAGCTTATAGCATAGAGCACAACAGCGACAAAAAGAATTACAAAGTAATTAGCGATGGGATTTTTTGAGGTGAAAAAGTTATTTTCGTTCTTCGTCGTTTGCATACGCTCGTATACCCTTAATTATATGCAGATTAGAGGAATTGCTCAATGTCCTCAAGCCAGGCGTCGAGCAATTGCAATTCTTCGGCGCCGATTAGAGACATACGAACTAACTTTTCGTAACAAATTTTAAGGTTCTCGCTGATTTTTTCAACCCCAGATACCAGCGGCAAGGTCTCTAAAACTTCGCAGATTTCGCTGTTATGTAGATAGCCGGGTATTTCATCGCTGAAATCACGCAACAGATTATGCTCATTGCGTTCCTGTCTGACAGTGGGTTCGTGAAATAAAATTGCCCAACCATTAACCCAGGCAATTCTCTGGGCAATGAAGCTGCGCCAGATATCCGTCATTCGAAAAGAACAATATGATGGCAAATAAAGCAGTTCAAATGCATCCGGCCACCACGTGGTGTTCTGACTGTTAAACGGACACCACGAACCACTGGTTACTGCAACTCGACGGTCCTTCCTGAAGGTTTGTGGAAGCGGTAAAGTAAGACGATACACTGCATCAACATCAGGATTATCGTCTGATAAGCCCTGCTGAATCGGACAATCCATATTTGTCAGGTTAAGTGAATCATACGGAGGCACCTGCTGCTGGACGCGTTCGAGAGGAAAGCCGCGAGGCCAAATATTCTCGTCGGTAAAATAACGATAAACATTTACCCAGCCATTGTTTTCGATAACTGGAACGTTCTGAATTCGTTGACGCAGGCCCCAAAACTGCTCGTAAGGAATGTTATCATCGTCCGTTTCAATAATAGTTGACGCACCATTGCGAATTGCCAGAAGGTAGCCAATGTTTTTGCGGGCGTAGTGTCTTGTCGGACACAATTGAGCAAATTTTGAGTCAATTTCCTTTTGTCTTTTCAGACTGTAAAAATCACAGCCGTCAATATGAAACTCGGTAGGACTGGCCTCGTCACCAATAACGATGAAATGATGCCCTCTTTCACTACACCCTTGAGCCAGGTCTCGAAGAGCCTTATTAGGACTGGCGATAGAAGTTACTACAATAGAAATTTTCTCTTCCATAAAGCTGAATATATTCCTATCTAAAAATTACAAATTACCGCCAAGACGCTTTCTGAATAAGCGAAACAAGTTGCTGAAGGCATCCATAACGACTGAGGCATTGACGTTTTGGCTGGGCACTCGATAATGTATCGGCACTTCGGCTATCCGTAAATTGCGACAATGTACCTTTATTTCCGTCTGGAAAAAATGCCCACGCGACCGAATTCCTTTGTCCAAAACTTCTCGCAAGGCGGCATTGGTGAACATCTCGAAGCCGCTCGTCATATCCTTCAGTTTTGTGCCGAGCAGGATATTGCTCAGGATACTTCCGGCACGGCTTACAAAATAACGACTTAAAGGGGCTTCTGAGAATTTTCCGCCTTTGCAGAAACGACTGCCAAAAACACAGTCGCAACCTTCGGCCATCTTATCAAAAAACTGCGGAATTTCCGAAGGCTGATGACTAAAACCGGCGTCCATCTCCAGTATCCAATCGCAGCCTGCATCCAGGGCCTCTCGATACCCACGCATATACGCATCCACGACACATCTATTTTCAGGGGCCCAGATTACCTGAAGCTCGGCTGGTTTATTCTCCGATTCCCTGAGTAAATCAAACGTGCCGTCTTTGCAGGAATTGTCAAAGACAGCAAAAAACATCACAGATTTAAAATCTTTGCACTGTGCCAGTACCGCATTTACCAATTCTACAGCCGTTGACCGTTCATTGGCCATTGGGCATACAATCCCTAAAGTTATCTCGGAAAACCTAAAGCCATTGTTGTCAATGTCAGAACTATTCATTTCTTTCTCATCGCCTTTTGCTCGATTCTCGAGCAACGAGCATCAACCTACTCAACGATTCTCCGAAACTCGCCAAATCTTTATGGGGCTCGTAGTCAAATCTGCTATGGCCAGCAAGGATGAGTCTGGTGAAAATGATAGGCCGGAAGTCCAGAAATGACCGGTAACCATAACATCAATCGTTGTACCGCTTTTGACGTCCCAGACCCACACTTTTGAATTCGGCGCACTGGCAGCTGCCAGTAAACGCCCGTCATGGCTTACCGCAATACACGAAATTGTCTGTGGATTGTTTGGCGGAGTCTTATATTTATCCATCGCCAACCGGTTCCCAAGCTTTCCGGTGGCACTTTCAAAAACATACATATACCTGCCTGATTCTGATGCATAAACCGTTTGCCCGTCTGGTGAAAAAATAACGTTGTTAAGTTCGCTGGAATTCGCAATAGTTTGCTCCCAAAGTATTTCTTTGCTATGTCCATCGGCGACGAGAATCCATCCGGTGTCCTTGCCACCAACAGCTGCTACAGATGCTCCGTCGTTCGAGATGCCAATATCTTGTAGCTCAAGTTCCTCCTGCCTCAGAGTTTTCGTTGCAACGTGCGAAATAGAACTTGTATCAGGTTCAATTACGGCCAGTTGTATACGGTTGTCAGAGCCGTCGGCAACCTCAACTCCAGCGATAGCATATTTCCCGTTTGAGCTCGCTTGTAACCATTTACACGTTCTGGTCATCCCTAATGACAGCCGCTTTAATTCCTTATCACCTCTTAAATTGCTGACTACAAGCACGTCATTTTTGCCAGAAGGCACCCATACGAGACGGTCAGAACTCATAGCAGCCACTTTTTGAGCTTCAACAGCTCCGATTTGTGTCCAGTTGGACAAATCATTCCAATCCCAAACGTAAATGTCGTTATCGCGGGAAATTACTATCAGTTGCTCTCCGAATGTTGACATTTTCTCCACGCCGGACTTGGGGCTGTTGAGCTCTTGCACGCGTGTCGACCTATAATTTGCAATAAACATTGAAATCACAATTGCAACGAAAGCCAATAAGAATAAGATTGTCGGATTTTTCTTTTTATTATCTGTACCAGTCATATTACACTTTCGACCAATGGATAATTCGTCTAACTTACTATGTCGATTTTTCTGCTAAAATTCTTTTATCTCTCCATATAACAACTTTGCTCTTTATAAACAAGCAAAATGACAACACGAGATTGATAGTCACATATCCGGATTTCAAATTGATTAAATGGTTACTGTTAGGTATTGGGTATCGGCGGCGAAACGCATCGCTCCTTCATAATCGGCGGGGACAACCAAGCAATCCCCCGCCTTGAATTCAACGCAGGTTCCATCGACTCCGAGTATTGTTCCAAAGCCGGTCAAAATAATCAGTGTCTTCATTTTACCCGTCGAAAGCAGCATCTCGCAACTTTTTCCCTGATGACCCTTATCTATCTTGAAGTATTCGCAATCAACCAATCGACCTATTGTCGTTACCGGAAGATTATCGCCGCTCACATCGAAATGGATGCTTTCCAGCGCTTCTTCGATGTGCAGCTCTCTCGCCCTGCCGGTATCGTCAACCCTGCTCCAGTCAAAAACCCGATAAGTCGTGTCGGACGGGGTTTGAATCTCAGCTATTAAAAGACCTGCTCCGATACTGTGGGCGGTGCCGGCCGGAAGAAAATGGCACTGACCCGCCTCAACAGGAACTTCCGCTAACATCTCCGCAACATTGCCTTTCTTTATCGCCTCGGCGAATCCCTCTTTACCTACACCCTTTTTTAGTCCTTTATAAATTACCGCATTATCCACAGCGGATATGATATACCAGCACTCAGTCTTAGGCACTCCTTTGCCTATTCGTCGGCAGGTTTGCTTATCCGGATGGACCTGTACGCTCAGGATGTCTTCGGCATCGAGAAATTTAATGAGCAGCGGAAAAGGCCCGGTGAAATTTTCATCACCCGTTATCTCTTTCGGATATTTTTCAATTACCGAGCCGAGCGTCTGCCCTGCCAGTTCGCCGTTTGCGATTACGGATTTATCCTGTGGTAAATCGGCTAATTCCCAGCTTTCACCGATTTTTTCACCAGCCGGTATATCCTTACCGAAGAACTCTCGCAGCTTCTGACCACCCCATATTCGCCGCTTGTATATCGGCCGAAACTTTAATGGATACGTTTTCACATAGGTTATTTTAACCGTAACCTATCGCCCCGTCCACAATTTGATTCGGTAAATTCTAAGCAAATGCAGTCTATGAACCTTAACAATCGTAGTGGGCACAGCACCAGTATAGCCCATTACATCATATCTCAGCGTGAGGATACCGGAGCTAACTTCTGGATGCGGTGGTTATGGCTATCGCTCACATAGACGTTGCCGGAGGCATCCACGGCGATGCCGAGAGGCACATTGAGCTGGCCTGGAGCTTCTCCAAATTCGCCCCATTCGGTTATGAACTTGCCTTCGGGCGTGAACTTCTGAACACGGTGATTGTCGGAATCGGCGACATAAACGTTACCTTCTTTGTCGAGCGCCACAGCCGCGGGAAAATGAAACTCACCATCGCCGCTGCCTTCTTTTCCCCACTTTGTCAAAAACTTGCCGTTAGAGTCGAACTTCTGCATCCGGCAGTTCTGCCTGTCGCAGACATAAATGTTGCCCGATTTGTCCACGGCGATACCTGCCGGCCCGCCGAACTGGCCGCCGAACTGGCCATCGCCCTTGCCTTTGGTTCCCCACCTTGTGACGAACTTGCCTTGAGCATCAAACTTGTGGATGCACTTGAGGTTCGTGTCGCTAACGTACGCGTTGCCTGAACTGTCCACGGCTATGTATGCTGGAAGTGCGAGTTTGCCCTTAGCTGCGCCCGCTTCTCCCCACTGCATTATGAATTCTCCGTCCGGGTCGAATTTCTGAATCCGCGTTCTACCTCCGTCGACGACGTAAACTTTTCCGGAGGTGTCCACTCCGACCCCACTGGGCTTCGAGAATTGTCCCTCCGCCGCTGGAGACTCAATTCGGAATTTTGGTGCCAGCTGTCGGTCGGGGGTCGATTTGCGAATCCATGAGCTGGACCAGTCCGAGAGGTACACGTTCCCGGAACCGTCCACCGCTATCTTAGCTGGGGTGACTAAGCTTGGCCACCTTTCCTGCCACTCGGCGGCCTCCACTGGCCACTTGCTGATGAATTTCCCGTTCGAGTCGAACTTCTTTACGAATTCGCAGTTGGGACTTTCAGCGGCGTAGACACAGCCTGATGCATCCACACATATCGGCCATACCTCGCCCAACTCGTCGTCACCACCACCAGATTTGCCCCATCTGGATACCAATTTCCCGTTCGTATCGTACTTCTCGACGATACCGCTGGACACGCCATAGGCATTTCCGGATTGGTCCACAGCCCAGACGTCGCGTGGAACTGTCCACTTTCCTATGAACTTACCATTGGGATTAAATTTCTGAATTCGACTCTCCCCGGCTATGGGCAGGTCCACGACGCATATATTGCCTGAGCGGTCCACGACTATGAGGTTCGGGCGGGCGAACTGCCCCTCACCGAAGCCCTCGGTTCCCCATTTCAACAGGAATTTTCCATCGCAGGTGAACTTCTGGACGCGATGGTTGCCGGCATCCACCACATATACGTTTCCGGAGCGGTCAACGGCAATGCTTTCTGGCCGCTGGAACTGACCATCCCTGCTCCCTCGGCTTCCCCATCTTGCAACGAGCTTCCCATGGGCATTGAACTTTTGAACCTGACTACAAGCGGACACATAGAGGTTCCCAGACGCATCCGTGGCAAGGCTTAGAGGCCCGCCTGACCAGGGAACCTCCGAACCCCACTTGGTCAGGAATTTGCCCTCAGGATCGAACTTCTGTATACGGGCGTTCCCAGTGTCGCCGACGAAGACGTTACCTTCGCGACCCACAGTAATGCTAACAGGGGATAGGAATTCGCCGTGGCCAATACCCGCACTGCGCCAGCTATCTATGAGATTCCCAGAGGAGGCCAATTTCAATATTTGCTCACCGCCTTGGTCAGCGATGTAGATGTTGCCGGAGTCATCCAAGGCGATTCGATTGTGCCCACGGATTCCAGCCACGCCCTCCACGTTGTTTACACACTTGGAGAGGAACTTCCCAGCCGAAGTGAACTTCTGAATGCCACAGAAGTCAGCAACGTACACATTACCTGGCGCATCGAAGGCTATGCTGCAGGGATGGTCGAACAGACCATCGTCTCTGCCGTAAGCACCCCATTTTGTGAGGAACTTTCCGTCTGAGTCGAACTTCTGGATGCGGTAGTTATTCCTGTCGGCGACGTACACGTTGCCGTATTTATCCACACCGATACCGATTGGATTATTGAATTGACCGTCACCAGGGCCATGGCTTCCCCATCGCGTGATGATCTTTCCATCCGGGGCAAATTTGACAATGGTGACCGGGGCCGGGCGAACAGAGGTTGCATACACGTTGGCATTAGCATCCACAGCCAAGCCAATGAGCCGGAGCTTGTCCCCTTCAGCGGTTTCTGCACTCCAAGCAGCTATGAATTTACCATACGGGGTGAACTTCTGGATTCGGCAGGCCTTCCAGTCAATGCTACGGGGTGGCCTGGCATAATGCCATGTATAAAGCCAGTCCACGACATAGACGGTTCCGGTGGTATCAACTTCTATGTTCACGATCCTTCCGAACTGCCCATCACCTGTGCCAACTGTTCCCCATTGGGTTAGAAGTCTGCCTTGGGAATCGAACTTTTTAATCCGGTAGTTGCCGCTGTCGGCAATGTACACATTTTCTGCCTTATCGACGGCGACGCCCATCGGCCTGTAAAAGTGCCATCCCCGCGGCACTTCCGGCCAAACTTTGACGACGTGGTACATTTCATTTGCTTGAGCAACACCCGAAAATATCCCGAGCATCGCAAGAACAATCAATACTTTTTTCGCAATCATCTTGTCACCTCTTTCGTTCCGTTTCTAAAAAATGTTAAATCCTTACATCTGACCCGGCCTGTCAGAAAGACCGTTTAGTTCTGTTGGAAGAAAGGTCGTTCTCGGCGAAGAAAACCGGTCGACCTGCTCCTCCAATTCCTGCATCCGAAAGTAGAGGGCCGAAATTGCCTTCTGCTGTCTTTCCTGGCTCTCTTTAATTTGTCTTTCCGCCTGAGCAACAGCTACATCTTGCTTGGCGACCTGAAGCTCCTGCCTCAGGCTCGCAGTTTCTTTGGCCAAAATG
>Ga0114919_10001220_pt1 | contig 20658 bp, 11 predicted proteins | sample BlataG_FD_88682 | JGI IMG/M metagenome (GOLD analysis project Ga0114919, IMG submission 88682) | Deep subsurface microbial communities from Black Sea to uncover new lineages of life (NeLLi) - Black_00105 metaG | ecosystem: Environmental > Aquatic > Marine > Oceanic > Sediment | place: Atlantic... | reverse complement strand
CTTGCAGCATCATGGGGCGCTCTACTATGACGCCCTCCAACCGGGTGGTCTTGGACTTTATGTATCCCTGGCCACACGCAGCCGGCTGTTTGACGCCGACAATATCAATGTGGGTGACATAGCGCTGGCGTCCCATCTCTGCATACGTAAGCCGCTCGACAGTGACTAGTTTCCCACCACTAAGCTCCTCGTAAGCCTCATGAGGTCCCGAAATCGCCATGCCTAGCTGGCTCTCAGCCTGGATCTCGAAACCCATCGACTCAATGGCCTTTCGGGCCTGATCACGGTCCTGCCTTTTGCCATGGTAGGCACGTACCGACTTCGGAAGCCTTTTAACATTGGCGCTGAAACCGGACTTCCCTCCCTGCGATCGGACTGATACGTAACCTTGCACCACCTTCGGCAATGGCGTCGATGAATCAACTTGATAAGATATTATCGGGGCCATCGTATTTACCTCCTTTCTGGTTTTCCAAACTTGGGCAGTTTTGGGATAACGATTGACGATACTGCTTCAGTCAGGTCAGACGGAACCGGCAGGTTCACCGGTGGTTCCATGTCACTCAACCGGATACCGAAAGCCTCTTCAAAAGCGATTCGATTTCCTGTCACCAGAAGTCCCGAACGCATCGGAATGGTCTGCAGGGATCGGCTCGCAAACCACTTTTCCACCGAGGACTTGAGCCCACGCGGTGACCAGATAAGTATTGCCTCGATATAGTCGTTATTCATAGCCTGTATTATTACAGCCCAACTACGGATTGTCTTGTTCGTTACAGGACCCCAAACTCAGGGCATCCTTGTGCATAAGATACCAGGTCTTCGCGGACTCAGAACTTATCGGCGGGTCAGGACTCCCTTTCCCCCGCGGCTGAACGCTCGGGTGTGAATCATTGTCGTTTGTAGCATCCCTATATCCCAGCAGTTCCTTCAGGCTGTGGATTCCCCGGCCACTTTCCAGCAGACGGGTCGGAAAAGACTAATAGGTGTGGCACATCGCACGCTTGACCATGCCGATCCGGTGCGCCGGGCCACTTGATCGGCAACACCCGCCTTCTGTATGGTCTTCTTCCCTTCTCGGCCCTACATTATGCAATTGACCTCCAAAAGTCAAGTAAAAAGTATTGCCACTCCTGCATCATTTCCATCAAAATTGTGACTCTAATACGGGTAACACCCCAAAAACACAATAAAGCGTGGCAGACGAGGTAATCTGTATAAGTTCAAGATTGACACACTATTAGAATGAAGCCCAGAGGTCAGAATAATGTCAAGATCGGATGTTTAGCTCTGGGTGTTTACCGGTTTGGAGGAAATGGCAAAAAAAGCAAGAAATTGAAGAAACCGCCAGGGTCGGATGTGAGCTTGAGGGTTCGCCAGCGAGAACTTCGGCTAGTGGAGAACGCTTATCCGCGCCTGAATTTCTTCCTCTTTTCCTTGTCGATCTTTTCCGTTGCGTATTGGATGATCAACCCGGGTGCCTGGTCTTTCCACCTAAGTAGGAAATCCTCCACCTTCTTGGGCGATTTCTTCCAGGCCTCCCTTAAGAGCCAGCCGGTTCCCTGCTGGACCACTTTTTCCGGATCGAGGATCAGCTTTCGGGCAACCTGAATTGCTCGTGCCACATTGGCCGTGCCGCCCTTGCGGAAGTCCTCCACCATAGTCACCGCCGCCGCGCGCCTTTTCCATCTGTGCGGGGAATCTGTCCAGGCCAGCAGATCCTTAAACCCAACTACCTTATCCGACAGAAATGAATACACGACGATGTGACAGGCAACGTCGCAATGCGCCCAGTTGATTATGTATCTCTCGAACCATTTGCCCACCGTGTTGAACAGACTCTTGTTGTACTTTTCTCTCAGCCTCTCCATAAATCCCAGTGCGATGCTGATCTCCTCGAACTTGCCCGTACTCAGCAGATGCTGGCACAAGGTCAAAAGCTGCTTACGGTCCAGTTTTTCCTCACATGTCTTGAACCACTCATCTATTTTGGGAAGAAGCTTGTCTCCGTCCACGCCGTAAGGATCGTAGCCCTCCTTGAAATACCTGGCGTATTTTTTGATGATCGCTTTATCAGCATTCGCCTTCAGAAATCGCCGCATATCCCTTTCAATCTTCTCTATCATCGCGGAGTGCCTCTCACCATGAACTCTGAACTATAAAAACAGGCGGCTTCCGGATTCGAACCGGAGAATAGAGGTTTTGCAGACCTCCGCCTTACCACTTGGCTAAGCCGCCGTTGGTCTTTCGCTTTTCACCAGGACCCCTGGTCAGGGAATCCTCTTTCATCACAGGTGTCGGCCTGCCGACCGACTCTCTTTAAGACAAAATACGAGCGTGCATCTGTGTCCGCAACAGTCGTGTCCACCAATGCATCGCTCATGAGTAATATACTGAAGTAGCGGTCTCCGTCAAGACAAAATCGTCTGTGTCTCTCAACGCCTTCTATCCGTTTAATCCTTCAGGCAAAGCCTTCAGGACAAGTCCGCTGGTATGAACCATATGGTTTATACCACTGACCGTTTGATCTGCCGGCCTGAGCCGCACGGTTCAGGCCTCTGACCTACTTATCATCCACCACTTCGAAGTCCACATCCACCGCCCCTTCTTTGCCCTTGTCGTCTTTCTTCTCTTCCTTCGGTTCCTCTTTGGGTGGTTCCTCTGGTGGGGCCTGCTGCTGTGCTTCGCCGGTCTGCTTGTACATCTGTTCTGCGAGTTTATGGGAGGCCTGCATCAACTCGTCTACTGACTTGTTGATCTCGTCGGCGTTCTCTCCTTTCACTTCCTGCTTGACCTTCTCGATCTTCTCTTCGATGCTCTTCTTCTCGTCTGCCGAAATCTTGTCGCCATATTCTTTCAGGGTCTTCTCGGTGGTGTAAACCATCTGGTCTGCCTTGTTTCTTGCCTCCACCAGAGCCTTTTTCTTCTTGTCCTCCTCGGCATGAGCCTCGGCGTCTTTGACCTTCTTCTGAATCTCCTCCTCGGACAGGCCGCTGGATGCCTGAATCTTGATGCTCTGCTCCTTGCCCGTTCCCATGTCCTTGGCCGAGACGTGGACGATGCCGTTGGCGTCTATGTCGAAGGTTACCTCAATCTGCGGGATTCCTCGGGGAGCCGGTGGTATTCCCACCAGGTCAAAACGACCCAGCGTTCGATTGTATATTGCCATCTCCCGCTCGCCCTGCAGGACGTGTATGTTTACCGCGGTCTGGTTATCCGCGGCAGTGGAGAATATCTGGCTCTTCTTGGTGGGTATGGTGGTATTCCTTTCGATCAGCCTGGTCATCACGCCGCCGAGGGTCTCGATTCCGAGGGATAGGGGGGTAACGTCCAGCAGAAGAACGTCCTTCATCTCGCCGGACAGGACTGCCGCCTGGATAGCTGCTCCCACTGCTACCACCTCGTCCGGGTTGACACCTTTATGCGGCTCCTTGCCGAACAAACTCTTCACCACCTCCTGGACCTTGGGCATTCGGGTCTGTCCGCCCACCAGGATTACCTCATCGATGTCCGACGGCTGAAGCTTGGCGTCTGACAAAGCTTTCTTGCACGGTTCCACCGTTCTCTGGACAAGATCGTCCACCAGTTGCTCCAGCTTGGCTCGGGTCAAAGTCAAATCCAGGTGTCTGGGGCCGCTGGCATCAGCGGTGACAAACGGCAAATTTATGTTGGTCTGCATGGTGGTGGAAAGCTCACACTTGGCCTTCTCTGCGGCTTCTTTCAGTCTCTGGAGTGCCATGCGGTCTTTTGTCAAATCTATGCCGTACTGCTTCTTGAATTCATCTGCGATCCAATCTATGATTCTCTGGTCGAAATCGTCTCCTCCCAGGTGAGTATCGCCATTGGTGGATCTCACCTCGAAAACTCCTTCGCCCAGCTCGAGAATGGAAATGTCGAAAGTGCCTCCCCCCAGATCGAACACGGCGATCTTCTCATCCTTCTTCTTGTCCAGACCATAAGCTAAAGACGCGGCGGTGGGCTCATTGATTATCCTCAAGACCTCCAGCCCGGCGATCCTTCCCGCATCCTTGGTGGCCTGCCTCTGGGAGTCGTTGAAATATGCCGGGACTGTGATGACCGCCTGGGTGACCTTTTCGCCAAGATATTCCTCTGCGGTCTTCCGCATGGACTGCAAGATCATGGCGCCGATATCGGGAGGGGCGTATTCCTTGTCCATGATCTTCACTCGCACGTCACCGTTGGGAGCTTCCACGATCTGATAAGGGACGATCTTCTCCTCTTCCGTAACCTCGCTGTGCTTTCTTCCCATGAATCGCTTGATGGAGAAGACGGTGTTCTCGGGGTTGGTTATGGCCTGCCTTTTGGCCACCTGCCCGACCAGCCTTTCACCCGCCTTGGTGAACGCCACGACCGAAGGCGTGGTTCTCATCCCCTCCGGGTTAGGTATAACTTTCGGCTCACCCGCCTCCGTCACCGCCACACATGAATTAGTGGTTCCCAAATCTATTCCGATTACTTTTGGCATTTATTCTTACCTCCTGATAGTTAATTTTCCAGAATCTGGTTTCCCCCAGCCAGAGGCCTCGTAATAAAGAGTATCTGAATCTGGCGAAAAACATATTTCAAAAGATTTATCAGTAGGTCTCTCAAAGTTTTTCTTAATGATCATCGGATTTTTGGAACTCAGCACAGAATCGATCGAAAAGACATTAATGTATTTCCCGCGTCCGCCCACAAGATTTATGAAGGCAACATATTCGCTGTTTGGCGACCAACATGGCTGCCCGTCAAAGGAGCCAAGAAAGAATCTCAAGGCGTGAGTCTTGTGTGTTTTTGTGTCAAGTATTCCATTACAGGTAAACCTCCGCCCTGTGGCGGAAAATCCAACGAATCTGTCATTGGGGGAAGGTACCAAACAGCTAAGCCTTGTGAACTCGACAGAGTTAGGAACCAGATCGATATACTTCGACACATTGTATGGTTCATGTGGCCAATACGTCGGAATAAAGCCTACCCACCTTCCGGTTAATTCGGGAGCACGATGCTGAAGAACCGCATGTGTGCACCGGATTCGAATAGTATCGGACTCGATTTTGCCAAGACTATCAAGGTTAAATGTTGCAAAAGGAATTTTGCTCAAGTCCAGCACGTACGCCATCTGATCGCGGAATAGAAAAGCATTAACCAGTAATTTCGGAGTATCACCAATCCGTATCAAATTCAGTGCCGCGGTGTCAAAAACCGTGCGAGCTTCGTCGAAATCATACGCTTTCACGAGACCCACGTCCTTCCCTCCCGACTCCCATTCCACGAAGACAATGTATTGTTTCTCCCCGGTTCTGAGCCAATTCAGATCATGTATGCCGGCTGAAGTACAGAGCACAACAGTTCTCTCGGAACCATCTGTTCTACAGTAATAAAGGTCGCGCCCTTGTCCCTCAAAACCTGTGCCGTTATCTGCCGTATAGGTTACATAAGTGCTATCCGGTGAAAAAACAACCTCTATCCACGGTCCACCTGGAGCTCGGGAAGACACGATGTTTACCTTCTTTCCATTCGGGTGAATCACATAATAGACATGATTCTCTAGCACAATCTCTTTTTCCTTTGACCACAGATCTGCGCTTGTCAATAGGAGTATGCCTAAACAAAAACACAAAATTCTGAGCATTGGAAGTATTCTCATTTGTGGACTTTTCTCACTGTTCGTCACGGATACCCTCCCCGTAATGATATTAAGGTAACGGATTCATCCTGAACGGATTCACCGTGAACGGACGGGGCGTCCGTTACCAACTTGGGTCATTCATCCGTATCTTTGTTTTCTTCCTTCTCCTGTTTGGACTTTCCCTTGGAGACGACCACCTTCGAGGGTCTGAGTAGTTTCTCGTTCAACAGATATCCTTTGCACATCTCGTCAGCCACGATCCCCTCGTCGTGCTCGTCGCTTTCGCATTGCGTTACCGCCTCATGAAAGTTCGGATCAAAAGGCTTGCATACCGCATCGATCTCTTTTAGACCCTCCTTCTCCAGAAGCTCCTTTAGATGAGTGTATATCAGCTCCACTCCCTTGCGGAAGCTGTCATAATCGTTGGAGCTCTTCGCAGAGTCTAAGGCGCGTTCGAAGTTGTCCATGGTATCTAAGAGCTTCGAGATTAAATTCTCGTTGGCGCTCTGACATATAGCCTCAAACTCCCTGGCCGTCCGCTTCCGATAGTTGTCGTACTCCGCTGCCAGCCTTAGGAGACGATCCTCCAATTCCTTCGCTTGCTCTTCGCTTTTAGCAAGCCGCTCCTTTAACAGTTCTGTCTCGGTTGCCGGTTTGGGTTCCTTTTTTTCTCCCTTCTCTACAACCTCAGTCTGCGACTTCTTATCTTTATCCTTTTTCTTATCTTCCTTGAGATGTTTCTCTTTGCTCAACTTGTATTGCTCCTCCTTTGGCGTGGATAATAATGATTTCGTTTCTCTACCTGGAAAGGACGTCGCTTAGAAGCTTCGCTGTGTATTGTACCATTGAAACCAACTTGGAGTATCTCATCCGGGTGGGGCCTATTATTCCGATGGTTCCTCTTACCTTTCCTGCTTTGTAAGGCGAGGTGACCAGGCTGCAGGACTCCATCTCCCCTCGCTCCATCTCTTTCCCGATGGTGATGCTGATTCCTTCCTTGATCCCCTTGGCGGAAATGAGTTCCGCTAAGAGCTTCTTCTCCTCGAGCACCTCAATTAAGCTTCGCAGCTTCTCTCTGTCCTTGAATTCAGGTTGATCCACGATATTGGTGGTTCCTCCCAGGTGCATCTGATCCGGCTCGGTTAAGTCCAACAGGCTGTCGGTCGAATCGAGGAAGAGCTTTATCAGTCGAGCATCAGCGGGGGAGGTCTCTTTGAGCCGGAGATCGATCGACTCCTTGATCTCTCCCAAAGTCAGCCCGGATAGCTTCTCGTTCAGGACGTCTGCGGTCTTTTCCAGTGACTTCACGTCAATAGAGGATTCGGCTTCCAACAGCACAGTCCTGACGAGCCCGTGTTTAACCGCCAGGACCACCAGGATTTTCTTTTCCGCCACCGGGATCAGATTTATGCTGGTCAGAATACCACTGTCGAATCTGGGGGCGATAGTTAAGCCCAACTGCTTCGAGACTGTGGCCAATACCAGGGCGGTCTGCTCTAAGATGTCCTCCACCGCCGCATAATCGGCGCATATCTCTCTTCTGATTTGATCCTCTTCAGACGCAGTAAGAGCCTCCAGCCCCATCATGCTGTCAACATAGAGCCGGTATCCTTTATCCGTGGGAACTCTTCCAGCTGAGGTATGAGGGTGAGTGATCAGCCCCATCTCCTCTAAATCCTGCATGGTGTTTCTCACCGTGGCCGGACTTATCCCCAACCTATATTTTTGTGCCACCGCTCTGGAACCTACTGGTTCGGCAGTAGCCACGTAATGGTTGATCAGGGACTTAAGGACCAACCGCTCCCTCTCGCTGAGACTTTCGAAAGCCACGTTTGCCTCGTAATCTACTTGCCATCAATAAATTAGCGCGCGCCTGGCACTTTCCCTTTGCGAGTGCTAACCACTTGGAAAATAAGCCGATACTGCGGGCTTGTCAAGGAAATTTGCCAGCTTACATAGAGCTTATAGCAGATATTCGAAAAAAGCTTGCGCTTCATTTGCATCTTTGTTCAACTCCGCCAGCGCAGGATATCATAGGAGTGTATGTGAAAACCTACGATGGGACGGCTTCAGACCGGATCCTTGTTGTGATAGTGTGTTTGACCAGAACCTAACTTAAGTTAGGTTCTGGTCTTCTTGTCTCTATGAAAATGCTCAATTGACAATGAGACGCGTCCTTCATTATCTTTGTCTCACTGCACAACATTCGGCTGTGCCCAGGGGTTCCCGATAGAGTGGAAGCATGCCCCAAGGGAATTAGGCGGACGGTTCGCAACCGGAGCCAAGGAACAGAATGAAAGAAACGACACAATTCAAGAAAGTTATCTCCGCCAGCCGCAGGGTGGATTTGGTCACCTTCTACCCCGACTACATGGTCGAGAGATTGGAGGAGATCGGGACCGAGAACATTCACACCCTGGTGGTCTGGACCAAGAATCCTCAAAACATGCTGACACATCCAAAGTTGAGAGGAATGTTGGAAAGCTTGGGTCAGGTTTATGTCCTTCTCACCGTCACCGGATTAGGAGGGAGGGCATTGGAGCCAAAGGTACCCACAAAAGATGAGGTTTTCCGGCAGCTTCCAGGAATAATCGATTTTTTGGGATCGCCCAAGAGATTGGCCATTCGCTACGATCCGTTGATAGATGTGATCTATCAGGAAAGAGATCGCATTTCTAACATCGATACGGACTTGTTTGAGGATGTGCTGAAGCAAGCTCATGTCTTAGGAATAGAAAGAGTCATTGTCTCCTATGTCACTGTTTATGGAAAGGTGAAGAAGAGACTGGCGCAAAACGAATTGAGGATAATCGAGCATCCGATTGAGGAGATCGTCGATTTCATCAAGAATGAGATGATGCCCCGAGTAGAAGAACTAGGAATGGAGCTTTCAACCTGCGTACTTCCGAATCTGACCACCAAAGGATGCATTGACGGAGCTACCCTGAGTCAGCTTCACCCTCGGAAGGAGCCCTGTTCATTGGCCAAAGATAGAAGCCAGAGAGAGGACTGTCACTGCACAAAATCCGTCGACATCGGGCAGTGGTTTGCCTGCTATCATAACTGCCTTTACTGTTACGGCAATCCGGCTGAAAGAGATACTTCAGAATAAACCCGGACTGCACCGCAAGCGCTGATGCGTTCTGGCCCGGTGAATTCACTTGGAGCAGGATTTGGGAATTCAGTCTAAGATGGACGGATTTGTAACGACAAAAATGTGTCCGAAAACACTTGACATATTAAGAATGCTTCGCGTATTTTGAATTGGGAAGAGACTCAGCACATTCGCATGGAGGGGAAAATGAAAAGGATTGCAGTTTTTGCCGTTCTTCTCGTTTCGTTCGTCATTCTATCGCCCGACGCAGAGGCGCAGTGGGAAGGTGCAGAGATACAGCGGCTCACCTATAACACGTCCAGGAACGAAATTGAGGGCCTGTATCTGGGGAATGACGATAGTCTATTCCTATTTTACCGTCAGTGGAACTGGGACCCGCAAGTGCAGCCATACCGCGACACGATTCTCGTGATGAAGAAGGCCATGGGGGGCGAATGGTCACAACCGGAGAAAATAGGTCACGCTCGGTTCGATTTTGCTGGCGTGAAGAAATACCTGGCCTACGACGCAGGGGCGGGGGTCACCCACATAGTCTACGTGTCCTATCCCTTATTCGGCTGCGCGGAAACGCTCTATTATGCCAACAGCAACGTTCCCGGCTGGGAGCCGGTCAAGATAGACTCTCTGGAGTCCGGTGACCAGTACCTACTGCCGGATTTGGCCCTTGACTCTTCCGGAAATGCCCACGTCGTATGGAGCGACCCTGATTGGTCAGGACCGGGCGGCTCAGGCAGGATTATGTATGCGAACAACTCGACAGGAGATTGGTTAACACAAACAGTGTGGGTCGGCTTCGGAGGGGCGTTACCTGCCATTCTAGCGGTGCAAAAGGATGGAACGACTCACATAGTCCACGGAGGAGAGGGTGCCGTAGACTGCTATTATAGGAGAAATGATGGTTTGAATAGTGAGACCTGGGAGTCGGACACCATCCCCAGGCCGTCTACTCCTCTTTGTTACCACAGATACATGGAGTTGCTGGCTGACGCTTCAGACAGGATTCACCTTCTTACAAGAGGATTTGGCTGCGTGGGTGACGCCATATTTGAGTTCTACTATCACAAGGAGGCCGACGATACCCTATGGAGTTCGCCGGATCTGGTACAGGTTCATCCTCCGGACAGTGGAATGATAAGGGGGTATTTTGTTGCTCCCCAAGGTCACCTTCACCTCAATCTAACGCACTTCGGTGGATTCAATGTAATCTACACAAACAACGAGGGTGGTAATTGGTCGGAGCCTGAGCTTCTGTTGTATGAGTTGGATGCTCCTGGTGCGGGGTGGTCATTCATGTTTGTGATAGATTCTGAAGGACAGGGACACGGCGTGTTTACAGGATTCGATCCGTCCCAGAGCTTCTGGGATGAGGATTCCTTTGAAGTGTACTATTTCTCCGCGCCTTCCACATCCGTCGGCTTTTCACAACACCACCCGATCTCCCATTTTAAGCTCTTTCAGAATCACCCCAACCCTTTTAATTCCTCCACTATCATAACTTACGACAACCCACGGGGTGCGAAGGTGGTCTTAAGGATCTATGACCTTCTGGGGAGGGAAGTGAGAGAGTTGGTGAACAGGTGGCAGGAAGCCGGGCATTACAAGGTTGGCTGGGATGGCAGGAATAATCAGGGCGAAGAGGTGGCGAGCGGAATATACTTCTACCAGCTTCGCGCGGGGGACTACAAGGAAACCAGGAAGTCAGCTTTGATCAAATAGGCGGTTGACAAGGGGGTGCAACCAGTAGGCAGGCCGTCACCCTCGAGATTCGCGCAGTCCATTCGCAGAATCCATACGATTCCTTCTCGTTTCCGCTCGTCTGACCCGTAGCCCCCTGCGCCGAATCTAATCTTCTGTTAGCTAACGACTTATAAAACAAAGTGGATAAGTACGTTCATTTCTCCGGCGCAGAAAATTGCGGTCAAGCCCCGGACTCATTCCCCACCTTTTCCGGCCTAATAAGGAAGTTCAACATTTTCAATGACTTAGGAAAGCAGCAAGGGGCAGACTCTGCTGTTTGTGCTTTGGCACGGATTTTGAGTTATAAAAGGTTGTCATTCCCTTTCTTCACTTCAACTCCCCTAAGCTTTGTCCGCCGACCCGAGGGCGGGTGGACAAAGCTTTCTTTTTGGGTCTTCGCCTCCTCCAGAGCACTCGCGACTGAAAGACCACATCTTGTCGGTCGGGGGTTAGGGTTCACCCTGCCCTTCGGTCCTGCCTCGCACCGAGTACGCTCCGCGCGAAGTGAGACCTCAGGGTCGAAGGAAAGGGTTCACCCTGAAGGGAACCCCCGACCAACGTCTTGGAGAAAGAGTCAGTGTTGCCTCTTACGTTCTGATTTCCTGTTCTTCTTTTAACGCCTTATCGAAGGCAATCCAGAAGGGATCGACCCTCGGGTGTTCCAGGTGTCTCTCCCGGCCGCCCTCAACCAGGAGGATACCCTTTTCTTCCGGGATGATCTCCCCCACAACAGAAGAGGCGATGTTCTTCTCCTTCAGTCTCCCGACGACCTCTTCCGATTTTTCTTCTTTGCAGGTTATGATCAGGGTACCTTCAGAGATGGAGCTATAAGGGTCCATACCGAATTTGGAGCAGATCTTGTCCACCTCATCTAAGACGATTATCGCATCCTTTTTGATTCTCATTCCCACCTCCGATGCCTTGGCGATCTCATAGAGTCCGCCCCAGACCCCGCACTCGGTGGCGTCGTGCATGGCGGTAACCCCGTTTTCTCTCGTCCCCACCTTCGCCGCGGTCAAGGCGTCTTCCACCACCGACATCTGCCAGAATATTTTCTCCGCTCTATCGCTGAAATCCTTTCCGAAGTACTCCTCTATCTTGCTTTGGAAGGCCACCGCAAAGATGCCGGTGGCCTCGATGGCGGCTCCTTTGGTGATTATGATCTGGTCACCTACTTGAGCCATCTCCGGTGACACATATTTCGACTTATCCCCTATGCACATCACCGTCGCGCCTCCCACCATGGGATAATTGCATCCGTGATAGCGGGCAGTATGGCCGCTGATCACGCTCATGCCCATCTTTCTGCATTCCTCACTTATGGTCAGCCAGACTATCTTGAGTTGCTCTTTGGTCATGCTCAGGGGCAGGTTCAAATCGATCGACAGATAGGTAGGTGCCAGTCCCGAGGTCACCGCATCCGAGGCTAAAATGTGAATGGCAAACCAGGCCGCTCTTTTGAAGCCATATTCGGGAACGATAAAGACCGGATCGGTGGTGGTCACCATTACCTTGTTTTCTCCTATGTCCACGACGCCTATGTCAACGCCGTGCTTGGGTCCCACCAGGATTTGGTCAGAGTTTGCGCCCAAATTTGGATAGATCATCTCATCAAAGATCTCCGGCGAGATCTTTCCGACATCAGGCAGCTTGTTACTTGACACGTTTTCTCCTTTCTGACAAAAAACCGTCGTGCTGATCTGACTGAACGACGGTCCGGGTTTTCCTTTTCCCTACGCTGGCATTATCCAGATCAGGTTCTAAGGGTGTGATCTCAGGCCATCCTCACCTCTGGCGAGGACAACCACCCCTAACCATGTCTTTTCCTCAGACTAATATACGCACGAGCTACCTTTTGTCAACTGGAACTTTTCATCGCTGCAGGAATCTGTATGGCCGCCCCGTCCGGTCGAAAAACAAGGGCTCCGGATATAAGCATCGTAGTTCCTTCGATAACCTCAAGCGAGACTTTCGACCGGGTGAGTCCCAACCCGGTGAACGGCGAGTGGGCTTTTGTTTTAAAACTAAGGAGAATCCTGTCGATTATAAGAGATGGGGGTGCCTTATACGCTTTCTTCCTTTGTACAAGGTCAGAGGCAAGTTGCGCCTAACTCTGCAATCTCGTGGGTTCAGATTATGGAAACTGTGGTAAAGCCAGATTACGGTATCGCCCTAAAACTGATGCATGGGGCCATCCGGAGGCTGGAGATGTACCCGCCCGGACATCCTGCAGCGGTTCAGGCGATTGAGAAGCCCTTCCTGGCCCTGCAAGAGATCTTCAAGCACACCGATCACTTGATAATCAGTCGGGTTGAGGACAAGATCGTCATCAATGGAAAAACCGTAGAAGGGGAGGATGCCGTCAAGAAGCTGCTGGAGGAATTTGACCAAGAGAGCGTAAGCAGTCTCACCTTCACCAAGAGTCTGACCAAGGAGGAACTTAGCTCCTTTTTGAGCTTCTTCGTGAAGCCCTTGGGCAAAAAGGACCAATCGATCAGCCTTCCTGATTTCATCAAGAAGAATGGCATTCAGTCCATAAAGATCGATCAGCTCAGGTACGAGTTGGTCGACAATGATGAGATGGTGGTGAAAACCGAGGTAGTCGAGGGGGCAGATATGAAGGCTCAGATATCTAAAATCATGAAGGATAACCCCGACCTGTTACGGGAGATGTTCTTGAGCAAATCCGCGGATGGGACCGGGTCTGACCGGAGTGAGGGTTCAACCGGGGCAGAACGGGAGGTAGAGAAGCAGATAAAAGCCCTGACGGACGAAGATCTCTTGAACCTCATGGCATCCAGCCTGGATGAAAATCTGAAGAATCGCCAGCATCAGGATTCAGGTTCGGCGCTGAATGAGGTGGTGGATCTCGTGGACAAGGTTCTGGAGAACCGGGAGAGGAACAAACTGCTGCCGCGGGTTAAAAAGATACTCTTGGAGCGCGGAATGGTGCAAGAAGAGCATCTGGACTTCCTGTTCGAGGAGAGATGGCTTAAGAGTCAGGAAGTCTTAGATGAGTTGATGAAGATGTTAGACAAGCTGGGGACAGAAGAGGTGGATTTCGAAGGGCTTATGTTCCTGTGGAATAGAGTGATCAGCTCCCAGGAAACGGAAATTATAACTTATGCAATGAGCAAAGTCCTTTCCAGGTTTCAATATAAGGATAGAAACACCAGAGATCTCGTTGCTTCCATCACAGAAAAGGCGTTGAGTCAGTTTGTGAGGCGGGAGATGGAGCCTGAGTTCTCGTACGTCAGGGACCGGTTGACCGAGAAACTCAAGGACCCGCTGCTGCCGCTTGATGTTTTTCGGGAGTGCTCCCGGCTTTTGAAAGTTGCGTTTTCGGAGACTATCCGCCGACGAAATTTCGCGGCAGCACAGAGAATACTGGCTGAGTACAATGGCCGCCTGAGCCCGGAGGCAAACTGTCCTGAGGAGGCGAGAAAGGTCGCCCAAGAGTTTATCCGGGACGTCACAGATGATTCCAATCTTGCCGTGCTTACGTCTCAGATGCAAGAGGGAGTTGCGTTTCAGACGGTCAGGTTGACAGAGGGAGTCCTGGCATCTCTGGAAGGAAGCAAGGTTGTAGAGAAGTTGTTGGACATTTTCACCTTGGATGATAGGGCCGCCCGGATAAGCGCACTAAGGGTGTTAAGCCGCCTGGGAAAAAGTACCATCTCCGCCTTTTCCGCGCTCTTGTCCGATCCCAGCACTTACATCAGAAAGGAAGGGGGCGGCCTTCTGAAAGACGCACAGTGGTACAAGGTGCGGAACGTGATCTACGTTCTGGGCAATATCCCGGACCGGGAAGGCATAAAGATCTTGTCAAAGCTGATCCAGGACTCGGACGTGAGGGTCAGGCTGGAGATCATCAAGGCTTTGGAGAAGATTTCAGTTCGCGAATCCGTGGATGCTCTTGTGGCAATGCTCAAGGACGAGGATGACGAGGTGCGCAGAAGAGTCGTCTCGTCCCTGTCTGCACTGGGAGACAAGAGTTGCCTGGAACCTCTGATGGGCCATCTGTTGCACAACTCCCGCGACACCAGAATCACCGTCGCCGCCATCGCCAAAATCCGAGGAGTCGAATCGACCAAGTTCTTGTTAAAGCTCCTCCGAGACGAGGGCATTAAACACCTGCCTCCCAGACAGAAGGACGAGATAAAGATCGCAGTCTTCGACACGTCGAGGCAAATAAACTCTACCGACTTAGCGGACGAGATTGAAAAATTCGTAGAACAAAGAGGAAAAGGTCTGAAGAGCCTTTTGGTGAAAGATAAAGTTCTGGAGTCTGCTAATCGAGCGGTGGAGGCGATAAGAAGAAGAAATCATTCTCATGCCGTCCGGTCCAGGCATGAATGAGACCGGTCAATCTAAAAGTGCTTCTATTGGGGGAAGTGGCAGACCCATTCCTTAAACGTTGCCTGCCGCTGACGACAGGGTTGAGAGGATCAGCTCGCGTATTATGTTGTAGGTGAAAAAAAGCAGACCTCTAAATTATTTTCTTGACACCGGAGATGAGTCTACGTATTATGCTTATAAGAATAGGAGAGAATCATTGGACTCGCTGGAGGAACAATTTGATTTCCTAGACGATTTTTCGCTAGAGATTCTTCCAGTCTTCTTTTTGGTGGTTCTGGTATATCACATAATAAGATATTTTTTGGATTCCGAATGGCGAAAAAAGAATGGAGTGCTGAAGATCACATTCTTGACTATTCTGTATCCTACATGTGCTACAATCTTTTTCCACATAGCCCTGTTCCTAGTGTGGGCCGCAGCATATCTGTGTCTCTACTTAAAGAAGGTACTCTCTGAGGGGTTGCCGAGGAACGGATAGGGATCGCCTAAAATGAAACCGAGAATTCCAGACATAATCAGGCGCGATCTAGCGGTAGACAAGGAGGAGTTGAGGAGGGGTTTGAGGATTTTTGTGACCTACGCACTAATCCTAATCCTACTGTTTTTTCTGCAGAGGCTGCGTGCCTTAGAGATCGTGTCATTGGCAAGTCCATTCACCGTGTTTTCAATGCTGTTTTCCTTTCTGATGCTTGCCTATTTGCTGTCTGTAGAGACGGATCACAATTTTGTTGGGTTTTGCTTAATGAAGGTAGTTTGCAGAATGGGCAAATATAAGCAGCTGGTGTTTATTTCGATCCCGCTCGTAGGGGCTGCGGCACTGTTTTCTTTTGTGCGAAGCCAGGATTTTCTGCATCTTAGAAACGGACTTCTGGTTGTCTGTCTCCTGGCAGCTATCCAAACCGGCATGTTCGTGAGGAACGTGACTATCTCTATGCATTTAGTACGATTATGGAGGCGTACCAATCTTCTGAAGCTCATAGTAACTCTGTCGCTGGTGTTTTACTTCTACTGCTTCGTCGGCTTGTATGAGCTAGTCCCATTGCGAGCACTTCTGGAAGTATCTGTTCTAGGATTCATATTGGGAGTCAGTGTAGCTCAGATCCTTGTGCACATCCAGGCACGAAGGGCCTTGTATAGAGACATGAGCATCCAAGACTGGGAACGTCAGAAAAGACCGCAGCCAAAAGCCAAGAAAATCTACAGAATGATACAAAGGGGAAAGTTGGCCAGAGCCAACCTGCTTCTTTTGCTGTGGAAAAGAAGACTGTCTGAGAAAGACATTTGCAAAATTAAGTGCAGAATTTGGCATCGAAGAAGAGAATTCGACAAGGTAATAGCAGAGGCCGACAGATTCTTGAGGACGGACCGGTCGGACGTGGTCCTTAACTTAAAAGCTTTGTCTTTGACCGCGCGAGGCGATTATTCCGCGGCAAGAGAAGTGCTTGAAGATGCACAGAATTATGAGCGGGCACACGGCGTGAAGGAGAGAAACCCCTACGTTCCGTTAAACCTAGGGTATATTTGCTGGCAGGAGAATAGGATAGACGACGCAATAGAATACACCAAAGAGGCATCCTTGATCGATCAAAGATGCCCGTTGGCTTGGAACAACTGGGCATTCTTTTTGTGCGAAAAGGCGATCCTGGGCACCGAGCCGAGATCAGAAGCATTCTATAAGAACTTGGAGGAAGCCGACCGGCATGTCAAACAGGCTTTCAAATACGCGGCATTTTCGTGCTATTCTGCACTACTGGACACACAAGGGCTCATATATTTGTTGAGCGATAAGTTCGCCAAAGCCTTGGAATGTTTTTCAAGAGTTCAGTTCATCAATAAGCATACCTGTCTTCATCTGGGCGTATTCTTCATGATTGATACGAAAACGTATTTTCGCTCCGAGTACTTTCTGACAAAGGCTATGCAAGGCTTACGGGACGCTCATCCTGCCAAAACTTATAGATTGGCAACTAGGAACCTTGCTCGGATTCTAGCGGCCCGAGACAAGGAATACTTCACCCAAGACATTGTCTTTCACTTCTATAAAGAGACTCTTCCTGCGCACGTTATTCGCGAAGAATCCTCTCAAAGCGCTGTGCCCGCTGAGGTAAAAGATAGCTACATGACTTTCAACCTCAGCCAGTTGCAGATAAGAACGCTTCGTCTGCAGTTTGTGGTTGTGCGATAAATGCTCCAAAAAACCATCCGGGCACGCGAAGCGATGCAACGAGGCCTGATTCCTGCGCTAGTCTGCTCTGATCGCCTTCGTGATGAGGCGCACGACTATCCAACAAAGAAGCAAGTCCACCAAAAATACTAACGCCCACGGGCTGGACGAAATGGGTTCAATGAACAACGTCACGAGTAGCAGGATCATGCAGGCGACTATCGCCCACCTGATTACGGTTAGGAGACTGCGCGCGACTGTGATCTCTCTCCAATAATTCGCCATTTTCCCCCAGATGTATAATACGGCGAGCGTGACTGTTAAGACCGTGAAAATCGATGCGAAACGCTGTGTAAACACGAGATCACCTCATAGCAATACGCCATTCTGTTTCCGCTGTTCTGCCACAGCAAGAATCGTGCCATTCTTGAACCGCTTTACAATTACGAGATCAGACTGACAAAGTTGGAAAAAAAAGAGGTCTTTGCCCATAGGGTGTAGGCGCTATCCTACAACTTGCTGCCGCATGTTCAACGGGCTTCGCCTCTGGTTTCAGGAGCATCAAGTAAAGAACCTCTGGTCAAATCTCGCGTTCTCTCTCCGCTGGATTGACCCCGTCGGTCACGGCAGAAGATTAAAGATGGACTCCGAGGATGTATCAAATGCGTCGTGACTAGCTGGGCGCAATGAGATTAACGGAGTCTCTGTTTGAACCGCTTCCGCTTCGGATGGTCAAGGAGAGAGCACCGACGTCAAGACTTCATGTCGATCGTCCGTATTGATGTAATGGAGAGGGGTAATTTTTTGACGAGCTTGGCGATAAGATGCCAACTTAGTTACTCGTGCTTGCGCCGAGAAACGCGGGTCGAGCGTAATCCTGTAAGCGTCTGTCCGCGGTTACCCGAATCTTCGGATAGTGTTTGCTGCGTCAATGTCTATGAAAAAGCCAATTCTTCTCACAGCTATCTTTCTCCTACTCTCCGGTCCCTCCCATGGGCAATACTATTTCGGGAAGAACAAGATCCAGTACACCAATTTCGACTGGCAGGTTCTGACCACCCGGCATTTTGAGATATATTTCTACACCGGAGAGAAGGAGATTGCGGAAATCGCTGCCAGCTGCGCGGAGGAGAGCTACCGGTACCTGGAAAATAAATTCAATCACCGCATCGAGAAAAAGATCCCCTTGATCATCTACAGCTCTCCCAATTATTTTGCCCAGACCAACATCATCCCCATCTTTCTTCCGGAAAGCGTCGCCGGCTTCACCGAATTCTTGAAGGGCCGCATCGCTATCCCTTTTAACGGCTCTTATTCGGATTTTGCCCGGGTGATCCAACATGAGCTGGTCCACGCCTTCGTCATGCGCAAGATTCCTTACGTGATGAGGGCTCACCGGAAGATCAACTATACCGGCCTGCCCTTGTGGTTTGAGGAAGGGCTGGCTGAACACTGGTCAAGAAAATGGGACAGCGAAGCGGACATGATGATAAGAGATTTAATCATCTCCGGAAGGTTCATCGGTCTGGAGAACATCTATCAGGTATACGGAAGTTTCCTGATGTACAAGATCGGGGAGGCTTTCTGTGCTCATCTGGAGGGGGAATATGGAGATGACAAGTTAGGACTGCTCTTTGAGAACTACTGGAAGGCGAGCAGCTTCGCCGAAGTCTTCCAACTGACCTTCAACCGCTCCCTGCGCGAGGTATGGAGCGAGTGGGAGTATTCGCTGAAGAAAAAGTACTTTCCCCAGATAGAGACTAAGGACCTGCCCGACAGGGTCTCCACCCAGCTCACCTTTGGAGGGATAAACATAAAGCCGGAGCCGGTGCTCTTGTCCGGTCAAGAGTGGGTAGTGTTCAAATCCAACACGCTGGGATATTCATCCATCCGCATGATGTCGCCGGAAGGAGAGAAGAAGAAATCGATCACCCTGATCAAAGGGGAGAGATCACCCCAGTTTGAATCGCTCCACCTTCTCAGGAGCAAGATCGAGGTCTCCCAGGACGGCAAGATCGCTTTCGTCTCCAAAAGCCACGAGAAGGACGTGCTGTATGTCTATGACATAACCGGGAAGAAGATAACCAGCAAGAAGAGATTTGAGGATTTAGTGGAGCTCTCTTCGCCCAGTTGGTCACCCGACGCCCGGAGGGTGGCTTTCGTGGGAGTCGGCAGGAACGGATATTCCGATCTGTATCTATATGACCTGGAAGGCGATACCCTGACACGCCTGACAGACGACGTGTACGAAGAGAAGGATCCCAGCTGGTCCCCCGACGGGAAACAGATAGCCTTTGTCTCTGACAGGGGGCCGGGGGGAGAGGACGGTTACCTTAACCTGTTCCTCTTGACCCTTCCGGAGAATGAAATCATCCCTCTAACCTCCGGCGCTTGCCACGATCTCGCCCCTGACTGGTCCTCTGACAGCAAACGCTTAGTCTTTTCATCCGACCGGAACGGCTCTTATGACCTTTATCTCTTGTCGCTTCATCCGGACGAAGACTCTTCCGGAGTGAGCCGGCTTACCTCGTTTCTGACCGGCGCATTCGATCCCAGCTTCTCGCCCGACGATAGAACCCTCTTCTTCACCGCTTATGAAAAGTACAGCTTCCAGATACACAAGATGAGTCTGGACAGTCAAACGGTCACCTATGCTGAGTTGTCCGAGCCGTTGAGTTTCTCCATTCCCGCGTCCCAGCCCGCCTGGAGGCCGAAGAAGATACAAGGTGACCAGGAGAGCTCCTCGGCGAAGTACAAGAACAGGTTTTCATTTGATATCGCCCAGTCGGTCATATCTTACGACGCGGTTTACGGAACGGTGGGGGGATTTCAGGGGGCATTCACCGACATGCTGGGAAACCACCAGTATTTCTTCCTGGTGGGCAACAACGCCCGCACCACTGACGACTTCCTCTCCAGTTTCAATTTCGGCCTGACCTATATCAACAGAACCCATCGGCTCAACTACGGGTTCGGGCTGTTCCATCTGAAAGACGAATATTACGATGAATTTCAGGGTTTCTACACGGAAAGGCAGTATGGAGGGCTGGCTCTGGCCAGCTACCCATTGTCCAAGTTCAACCGGGTCGACGCCAGCTTCTTTTTGCGCCAGTCCGACCGGGACGTTCATATTCAGAACCGGGGACGGAAGGCGCTTCTTTCCACCAACTACATCTCCTGGATTTGGGACACCAGCCTCTGGGACTACGTGGGACCTATCGACGGCACCAGGATCAACCTCACCCTGGGTCTGACCCTGAATCTAAACGATAGAGAGGCATACAACAGACTGGTCCTGGGCGATTTGAGGAAATACATACGAATCAGAAAAAACAGCTGCTTCGCGGTTAGAGTGATGGGATTCTCTTCCAGCGGCGACGAGCCGCAAAGGCTCTATCTGGGTGGAAGCTGGTCGCTGCGGGGGTACGACCGGAGAGCATTCTACGGAAGGCACGTGGTTCTGGCGAGCAATGAGCTGCGGTATCCCTTAATCGACAACCTCTCCATCGGCTTTCCCTTTGGCAAGATATCCTTTCAGGCCATCAGGGGCGCTCTGTTTTTCGATGCGGGCAACGCCTGGGAGGATGAGTTCGATCAACTGTTCGGAAGCTTCGGGATCGGGGCCAGGATAAGCTTAGGTTACGTGATGGTGCT
>Ga0114919_10001219_pt1 | contig 20661 bp, 16 predicted proteins | sample BlataG_FD_88682 | JGI IMG/M metagenome (GOLD analysis project Ga0114919, IMG submission 88682) | Deep subsurface microbial communities from Black Sea to uncover new lineages of life (NeLLi) - Black_00105 metaG | ecosystem: Environmental > Aquatic > Marine > Oceanic > Sediment | place: Atlantic... | reverse complement strand
GCTCGTCGTAGATATTTTCGCCAATCGTGCTCGGGGTCTCTGGCTTTGTGGCGTGCTCGCGATGCACGTGTCTTGTCCGTATTGGCTCTTTTCCACTTCCGGGCCCGGGCGTTTTCTTGCTCTCTGTGCGTCTCGCAATACTTCCGTTTATAGTCGTGGGAGCATTTATGGCACCAGATATACAGTCCGTCAGGTCTGCTGCGATCTTTGCCGAAAGCTGCGTGTGGCTTTTCTTCGCCGCATCTGGTACACTTCTTGACAGCCATGCGAACCTCCTTGTAGGTTGACTGGTTAGAGCTGGCCGTCGGGCGTTATCCGGCGGTCAGTTCGCCTATCTTACTGCAGCTAGGAGCAGCAGTCAATGACAATCAGGGATGACAGAGACGAGGCAAAGCCGCGGATGTGTTTACGGTGCCGATTGCCATTTTTGTCTGAGCACGCTGGCAATCGTATATGCACGCACTGTTTGCAGCAACCGGTTGCAAATTGCGGGCTGCGGCGGGTCTCGTTGGATATCGAATCCCTGACATCAGAGAAGAGTATCAATGACGACATCGTCCGACAAACCGAATAGTGTAGACCGTGTGGTCGTCGTAGGCCCCGTTATCGTGGATCACTACTTTCTCGGTTCCGCATCCCGGTTGGATCAGACAGCGGCAGTGCCCATCGTGGATGTGCGACCGGCTAGCTCATTTGTGGGGATCGGTGGCGCCGGCAACGCTGCGAACAACCTCTCGCATATGGCGATGCCGGTGGCATTCGTGAGCGTAGTCGGCGACGATCCCGGCGGTAAGGCTTTCATGGCGATGCCGGAGGACAATTTCGTCCAGCGATACGTGGCCCAGGACACGCACTATCAGACCCCGCAGAAGACCCGTGTCTTCGCAGACGGACGCCTGGTGGCACGCTTCGATGTCGACTCGAAGGACAAGGCCAACGTCGAGGACAAGGTTGTCGACATGTTCATGAAGTGTGTCGACGACGTGAAGCCACTGGCAATACTCATCTCAGACTACGCTAAGGGCATTTGCACCGAGCGGGTGCTCGGCGTCATCTTGCGGTACGCTCGCGAAAACAATGTCAAAGTGATCATCGACCCGTCGACGTCGGCGGCGTCGGCAGAGCACTTACGTCATTACGCTGGTGCCCATATCATTACGCCCAATGCCAAAGAGGTCATGGAAGCTACCGCGAAGCCCAATGTGCGGGAGGCGGCGGTAGCGCTCTGCAAGGAGCTCAATGTTGATCACTGCGTCGTGACGTGTGGCGCCGACGGCATCTTGTTGGTTTCGCCGGACAAGGAACCGATGGGCTTTCCGGCGTTGCCGGCCATGCTCGTCGATTCCTGTGGTGCCGGCGACACGGTGGCGGCGGCACTAACCTACGGAACGGCTGCGGGCATGCCGCTGTACGCGATGATCAAGTTTGCTGTAACGGCTGGGGCATTGTCCGTAGAACGTGGAGGCGCCGCCCCGGTGTCGCTGCATCAGATTCATCGGCGGCTATCTGCGGCGTACGGCAGCAGCAACAAGCACATTTCGCTCGACCACGCTATGCTGCTTCGTATGTCGGCCGCGGCCGACAAGACGTTCTTTGGCGTGACCAATGGCGTCTTCGACTTGCTGCATCCTGGCCATGTCTCTTTGTTGGAGCAGGCTGCGAAGAAATGCGGCTTTTTGACCGTGCTGCTGAACTCTGACGAGTCGGCGACGCGTGTGAAGCGAAAGCCTATGCAGGATTACAGGTTGCGGGCTGCAGCGCTTGCTGCACTCCCGATGGTCGATGCGATCATCAAATTCAACGAGGACACGCCCGAGGCAAGTATCCATCGGCTTGAGCCGGACCTGCTGATTAAAGGACCCGAGCTGAAAGGTAAGGAGGATCAGATTCCCGGCGCCGCATTCGTGCAGAGCAGGGGCGGAAGAGTCTTGATAACGCAAATGGTGTACGATACGCATACAACAAACGTCATCGAACGTGCCAAGGAAGGGATAGATAATCGGAAAGAAGCAGATTCGCCAGCAGAAGTTGTCAGCGGCTCTAACGGGGCTGCCGACGCTGCAGAGTGAGCTGGCGTTTGAGCAGATCACGATCGAACTGAGTGACGAAGGGCGTCACTGGCAGTTCAAATACGGAGACAAGCATATAGCAGACTACTGGCCAGCTTCTGGCCGGGGCCAGGTCATCGGACAACCAGACGCAGTAAACTGCGTCAGTGTGGCCCGGGCCCAGAAGCTGGTAATAGGTGCCAAGCGGCAACTTTTCTCAGAGATCACTATGGCGCTTCAGCAAGCGTCTGCCGTCGGGGAGTGTCTTTCAGCTCCTCGCGAATGATGTTGACGTCGTCCGGAGCACCGATTCCGAGACGCACGTCACTTTTTCCAACGCGGACCACAGTGATGACAATGTCATCACCAATCAGGATCCGCTGTCCGGTTTTACGAGAGAGAACCAGCATCGTCAACCTCCTTCCATGTGTGTGACCTGCTGATATCTTACACGCTTCGCCCCGATAAGGTAACCCATGGGAAAAGAACACTTCAAACAGATGTATAAGGACGCACTGGCCGTCGACTGCCAAGCGATGCTGCTCTTTATGGACCTGGTATCGCATGATTACCGGGACCAGCAGCTGTTCGGCCACGGCTTCTGGGAATTGATGCCTGTGGATGTTATTATGGACAAAGCCCGAGAGCTAACGCGGCTCTGGGCCGACTACGTGACTGACATGAAGCGGATGCTTGTGAACGGCACGACATCGGTCCTCATGACCGGTCCATCAGGCAAACCTGTCCGGGTCAGGGACCCCCGCGTGATCGATTTCGATGAAACGGTCGGTACGCCCGAGGCGTTCTTCTATATGCTGATGTCTATGCCCGCACAACTTTGTTCAGGAGATCAAAATGCCTAAAGCGATTGCTTTGGTAACTGCGGATTGGCACGTGCGAAAATTTGACCGTGTCTGGTACAGACGGGATACGCTGTGCGGAGACACCACATGGGGCATCCAGCAGGTGCTTACAGCGGCGTCGAAGTTTGACGCCTGTAATATATTGCTGCTGGGCGATCTGTTCGAGCAGAAGCTGCAGCAGTCGGACGCCCTCGCGTCAATGCGGAAGGCGCTCGATACGTGGCAGCAACAAAAGCGGCCTGTCTACTACATTCAGGGCCAGCACGAGAGATCGTCACCGCCGTTGCTGTCTGCTATGCATGCATGGCCGCAGCATATTGACGGTAAGACGGTCAGTCTTACCGCCGGCGTCACGGTGTGCGGCCTCGACTACAAGCCGCCGAACGAAGTCAAAGCTGCCCTGGAAGCAGGACCCAGCGACGCCGATATTCTGGCGACACACCAGGTCTGGAAAGACTTTATGGGCGAGGAGCGTGGCGCCGCGTGGTTCAGCTGGGCCAAGCCGCGGATAATCCTCACTGGTGATTTCCACCAGACACAGGATGAGCAGCGTGGCAGGCAGATGATCGTGTCGCCCGGGTCGCTTTGCATGCAGTCGATCATCGAGCCGGCGGAGAAGTTCGTCTACATCCTCTGGGACAATCTGACCGTCGAGCGAGTGCCGTTGAAGTCGCGGGGCTATTTCGAGGCCAGGATCAACAACCCGGACGAGCTGGACGCGTTCTTGAGTACCTGGAAGCAGCACCCTGCTCGCATACCCAAGGCGGGCGTGCCGCCCAGCGTGTCCACGAATATCATCCGCGTCTGGTATCGGGCTGACATCCCAGAGGCCAGGCAGCGGCTCGAGAATATAATCGGATCCGAAGCACATCTGTTTACCAAGATCGTGCCTGTAGAGGACCCGCAGGTTACAGCTGACGCTGAGCTACGTGTCCGGGCGGTCCTGGACGGCGGGCTGCAGGGCTGTATCCGTACATTTTATGCGACCAACAAGGACGTCTGTGATGATGCTGTGCGGCTGGCGGGCACGCACAACGTATCAGACGAACTACTCCACATTTTCAAGGAACGACTCAATGGGACTAACAGTAACCGAAAAAGATCACTTCAAGCAGCGGCTAAGGAGTCGTGTGTCGGAGCTTCGCGACCAGATCAGGGCCGAGCAGCCGACGTGGGAGCGTGACCTTACCGCGGCTGCTCAGAAGCTCATCGAAGAGCATTTTGAGGTACAGCCGCTCATGGAGCAGTTGCAGGTGCTGCGGGAGACGCAGGCGTCGCTCACCAACAACATCGACGAACTGGTGGCCAAAAGCGTCTCACAGATCACCGGGCGTGCGCGGGACGACCTCCCGTCAAGGGAGCATGCACGTCGCACAGACCGTTACATCAGTAACAACGACGATGACAAGGGATTCGCGCGGTACCCTGCGGGTGTGCGGTTTACAATCCGGAAGCATTGCGAGCAGATGACATTGCTGCTGATGAACGCACACCCGATCGGCCGGCGTATCAAAGACCTGCAAGACCAGAGTGACACGTTCCAAGACAATATCGCTGCATGTGGCTCTCACACGCAGCTCCAAGAAATCTGGTCCGAGGTGAAAGGAGCGCTCGACATTATCGAGCTCGACGCCTTCGAGACCCGCGAGAAACGAAAGATAGACTTGACCCGTGCCGACAGGAAAAAAGAAGCAGCCAAAAAAGGCAAAGCGTGAGGCCCGTCATTGCGAGGAGAAGACGCCCGGACCGGGCAAGTATTACGGCGGTAAAGCCGACGGAAAGGCCCGTGTCATCCTCTCACAGCACCAGCCGCCGAGCGAGTACCTTATCCACGTCGAGCCGTACGGCGGTATGGCAGCAGTAAAACTGAACCTGCCGCTTACGACAGCGATGGGCGGTGACGTCGAGCGAGTCGACATCTACAACGAGCTGAACCCGCGACTGACGCAGATGTTTCAGGTCATCGGCGACTCCCGGCTGGAAGAGCCGTTCTTGCGACGGATCCAACTGTGCCAGTACGATGAGAATCTGTACAAAGAGGTCGCGAGGATGAGTAAAGCGGAGTGGGAAAAGCTCGACGACCCGGTCGAGAAGGCGTTTTGCACGTTCGTGTTGTACGCCATGTCTTTTTCCGGACGCACACCCAGCAGCCCGAAGGGCAAGAAGCTCAAGTCGCCTGAAGAGGTAATAGGCTGCTTCTCGAAGTCGTTGAAGCGAATTCGTCGCGGGATGTGTGATAACGTATCCGGTTTCCTCAGCAAGGCTGATCACTGGGCGCCGATCTGGATCGAGAAAGTGCGGCAGTGGCAGTGCCTTTGCTGTGACGCTATGCAGGTGATCGCTGATTACGACGGCGAGCGTACGATGTTTTATCTTGATCCGCCCTACCTGCCCTCGACACGGGCCAAAGAAGAGCCGCAGGACTATCACACCTACGAGCTTACGGAAAGCAAGCACGAGGCCTTGCTGCAGTTGATCAAGACCTGCAAAGGTAAGGTGTTGCTCAGCGGCTACGATTCGTTGCTGTATCGCAAGTATTTGAAGGCGCCGCAATGGCACATGGTGCGGTGGCTCGTGAAGAACCAGGTAACGGCGGCCGGACAACCGAAGAAGGACGCGTGGGAGTGCCTCTGGATGAACTATCCGCCGCAGCCGTTTCCCAAGAACGCAAAGAAGATGGAGCAAGTCTACTGATATGCTGATCCACAGACTCCACCTGGAGAATTTTTGCCAGCATCGCAGCCTCGACGTCAACTTGACGGCGGGGCTGAACATGCTGGCGGGGCCTAACGGGTCTGGCAAGACTAACATCTTGCGAGCCCTGCAGCTGGCCCTTATCGGGGATGCCGGCGGCGATCGACCTAAAGCGGATGACATCTTCCAAGGCATCGCTGCAGGGGAGGAGTCGTATGTGGAGGTCGAGCTGTCGCATTCCAATATCGACATGACCATACGTAGAAGCCTGCGTCCGTCAGGCAATTTGTTGACCATTGGCAACGAGCGTTGGCAGTCGGTAGGCGAGATCAACACGGAACTGTGTCGCCGTCTTGGCGCTACGAAGCGGCAGATTGCCGATTACATCTTCGTCCGGCAGCGTAAGATCGATGAGATGTTCGATCAGCGTCCGGCCGATCGTGCAGCGTCGCTGGCGTCGCTTTTCGGTGTCGAGCATGCAGAGCGTGTCCACAAGAAAATGGGCGAGTTCATCAGCGCTATCCAGGTGCCGACGACCACGTTGGACGAGGATACCTTGCTTGCAAAGCTGCGCGACCAAGAGCAGTCGCTGATTGCTGTCGATGGCGAGATCGCTGCACTCGATATGCCAGAGGATCCGGCGGCATGCGTGCATAGCCAGCAGCAGATTATCAATCGGCACGCGGCGCTGGTCACTGCCGAGGCGAAGATGTCGTCGTTGGCTGCTGACATCGTCGGGAAGCGAAGGACTGTGGCGAACGCTGCGCAGGCTATTACCGAGCTGGACGCCGCAATCATGCAAAAGGCTGCGGATATTACGTCGGTAGCCGCGGTTTGCGAGATGGCCACAGAGGGCATCCAGCAGTGGCGAACTTTCGAGGCTTCGTCTGCTATGCGGGTGCAGTGGCGGTGGGACACGGACAGGGCGGTAGCTGAGCGGGATCGGCTGCAAGTACCGATCAAACCTGACTGCGAACCGTTGACAGCGGAGCAGGAAAGCGAGCTGCAAGAGCTTGTAAAAGAGCAGCATCGCTTGAGTGCAGGGTTGGAAGGCCTTCGTGAGGACGATGTCTGTCCGACATGCGGACAGCAGTGGCCAGACGCCGAGGCCATAAAGGTCCGGCGTACGCGGCTGCAAGCAGAGTACGAAGCTGTAGGCGAGGCTTGGAGTGCCTTGTCAGCTGTCTCTAACAAATGGCGTGAGTACAACCGGGAAAAGGCGACGTACGACGACCGGCATCAGCGCGTCGAGGAGACGCTCGAGCGGCTGCGGCAGGCCGGCCAGTCGTTGGTGAATCTCGATCAACCGGCAGAAGCCATGGAAGTCTACACGGCTATCTTGGCCGAGCGGGAGCAGTTCAAGCTGGACCAGCAAGAACTGACGACGCGGCGACAGCAGCGGGCAGTCACGCTGGCGAAACTCGAAGGCGAGGTGGGGCAGCTGGACAGTAACCTGGCGGCCGCGGTTACCGAGCGGGCGGCTATGCCGGAATATACCGCGGAGCAGTGTAAGGCAGCTGTGCGGCTGCGTGATACGGTGTTGGCCAATCAGCGTGTGTTTAGTGAGTTGCAGCGGCGACGTGCCGTTGCGGCGGCCAGCATAGAGACAACTGTTGCCCTCATCGAATCGGCACGGACGACTAAGCAGAAGGGCCAGAAGACCGTCGATGTCATCGCGCACCTGACGGCTGTACGCAGCGTTTTCCACCGTAACGAAGCGCCGCACATGGTGGCTTACACCTATGTGGAGCAAATGCTCGGCGAGGTCAACACTGCACTCGAGATATTCGAGGCGCCCTTCCGTGTGGAGATGGACGAGAGCTGTGGTTTCACGGCTAGGTTCTTGGATGGTGTGCGGGTACAGTCTGATCGCCGGCTGTCTGTCGGCGAGCGGATCATACTCGCTATGGCCTTCCGGATCACCGTCAACTCGACCTTTGCGGGCCAGGTTGGCGTCTTGATCATGGACGAGCCCACTGCCGGGCTGGATGAGCATAACCTCGGTAGTCTTCCGCGGGCACTTGACCGTCTCAGGGAACTTTCTCACGAACGCGGTCTGCAGGTGCTGTTCGTTACACACGAGCCGCGGATTTCCCATCATTTCGACAACACTATTGAATTGTCAGCTGCATGAAAGCTATTGATACGCTAACGCTGAAATTGCACACGCATGGCGGAAAGATCTGGTATCTGGACGGCGATCGTAATGCTCGCTGTACAGGTGACGCTCCAGAAGACTTCCTTGTAGGCAAGGTATTTGCCGGCGCCGGTCGCATTAGACTCGTCGGTAATGCGGCTAACGCCCGGCTGATAATGTACCTGTACGATCTCAAACAGAAGCACAAGTTGGAGAGCGTGCAGGTATGCACGCCGCTTGTGTGCCCCGTTGAAAAAGATCGGAATCGTCCAGAGGCCATGCTGCTTGGCATGCGGAGCTTTACGCGAGCGGCTAGCTTGGGCGGCTTCCACGAAGTCGGCGAGGCGGATTACCGTTCGTATGCATTGTTGGTAGCTTTGACGCAGGGAACCGTCCGCGGTCAGCCTGTGGGTGTCGCTGCGTTGCAGCTTCTTCGCGGCCACCCGGCGTGGCGTCCGCTCTCATTCATAGCGAGCTTGAACAAGTTGGCGGTGGCCGGGCTGCTGGCGTATATGCTGGATCCTCGCTGGTACATTGATCAGTGTGCTCCCGATCGGTTGGGCAAGCTGGAGGCGTGGATGGGTCTGAACCCGAAGACGCAAGCAGGCGTGTCCGGTTGCAGTCCGCGGTGGCGGTTCTATAAGCGATGCGAGATGGTGCTCAACTGCTGGAAAGACACGCGGCAAGAGGACGCAGTCCGCTACCGTTTTGATCTGGAGGCGCCACAACCCGTCGCGGACAGTCCGTTGACGGGCATCGCTCCGTGGGATTTCGCCTGGCGGACGTGGGGTTATTATCTTGGTCTCGGCATGCCGGACGCTCCAGAGGGCGACCCGGTAATAGCAGATCTGCGTGGCTCCCGCCGGTTCCTGGCATTCCTTCGCCACACATGGCTGAGTGAGCTGTATCGCGATTCGCCCGCAATGCCTGAGCAGAACGCGGCGCTGTTTCGACCGGCCGATTTTTTCCGGCATCCGACGGAGATCGCGGCTTACGAGTTGCATCAGATCAAGACGGAAATGATCTAGCTGCCGGTTCCGCATCTTGTGTGCCGCACCGCGGCTGCCACAAAATGCAGCCAGCGATAAAACGGCATTGACCGGCTGGGCGGTGGGCAGTAGGCTGGCCAGAACCGCCACAGGAAGCGGCAGCTGCTTTATACAGTACGTAAAAGGAGCCCCGGTGCCAGCCGGGGCTCCTAACGCGATTCGCGACCGTACGGGGATACGATCGGTGGGCGATTCTCCCTCCGATACTAACCCCCCGTACGTTCGCTGTCAACACCAGCACTACGGTATAAAATGGGTAATAAGGCGATTGTAAAGCAGGGCGGCCCCTTCATTGAGGTATCTGCGGACGGCCAACAGCCGCTCTCGCCGCAGACATACACCACTCTCGAGCAGCCGCTCTACTACACGCACCTCACGTTTGAATACGGCGCCGGCGCTTACGACCCGGCTACGGGCGTGAAGCACGGCATGCGTCCGGAGCGGCGACGCCTCTTTCAATACGACGTCAACGGCCGCTTCGTCTGCCAAAAGGGCTTCTACCCCCGCATCAGGGCACTTCTCGTCCAGATGGGCTACGAGGTGATCTTCGTCAACAAGGATGAAGTGAAGCCCGAGAAAATCTACACAGCGAACTGGGACCGTATTTTCGAGCGGTTCGAGTTGCGGCCGCGGCAGGACGACTGCCTCGCCCAGATTGATATGCACGACTACGGCTTGATTGACGCTCCGCCGGCTTTCGGCAAGACGCATCTGATGGCAATGGTAGCTTGCATGTATCCGTACGCGAAAATCGATATCGTGACGAAGCGGAAGGATGTTGTCGGGCGGATCAAGACCTTGCTGACCCGCTGGGTGCCCAGCGTGGGTATGGTGGGCGGCGGTAAGAAGGACCGTAACCGACGTGTCACCGTGTATACGGCGGACAGCATGCATCACTCCGATTTCGATGCGGACATTATGATGGCAGACGAATCGCATGAGCTTATGACAGATCGGTTGGCAGAGATGCTCAGCCGTTATTGGAAATCCAAGAACTACTGTTTTACGGCGACGCCGGATACGCGGATGGATAATGCCCACTATCGTATGGAGGGCATCTTTGGTCCGTGTATCTTCCGAATGACGCAGCAGGAGGCAGAGCAGCTTGGACTCGTTTCTCACATTTATGTCCAGTGGCTTGATGTCGATTGCGGCGGCGTGAATCCGGCCAAGCCGTATCAGACGCTAGTGGCAAAGAAGCGACACGGCATCTGGAGAAACCAATGGAGAAACCAAGCAATCGCAGAATCGGCACGGTCCTTTCTGAAAGACAAATTGCAGGTGCTGATTTTGGTGGACACTGTCGACCACGCGCTGCACCTAAAACAGTGCTTGCCCGAGGCCACGTTGTGCTACTCCGAGGGCGCCATGGACGGCAGCGAGCACGCGTCGTACGTACGAGCCGGCGTATTGGAGACTGACGAGTTCATGACGTCACAGCGACGCGTAGAGCTGCGGCAGAAGTTCGAGCGACGAGAGATCATGTGCGTCATCGCAACTGGCGTATGGAGTACGGGCGTCAGCTTCGACTCGCTCAACGTGCTGATCCGCGGCGATGGCGGAGACAGCGATACCTTCAACGTCCAGGTTCCTGGGCGTGTATGCCGTATCCACCCCGAGTCGGGTAAGGAAGCCGGCATTATGGTGGACATCAATGACAAGTGGGACCAAAAGTTTCAAGGGCGTTCCGACAATCGTCGGCGATCCTACCACAAGCGTGGCTGGACGCAGATACTATCCAGCGGCGTGCACTGGAATCCCGGAAAGCGAGGGCGACGTGCCCCCATTTAGATCCAATCCACCGCCTAACGAGGCGGAGGTCGCGCCGCAAGCTCCGATGAACAAGACGTATGTCGACGCCCATCGGCTTGCGGGGGCGAACACGCGTGAGTGGCTGGCCCGCAGCGTGCAGGTCGACGGCCGCGAGCACGCACTCATACGTGCGAAGGACAGCCAACAATCACGGTGGCACGCTCTCGCTAGGCACCTGGATGTCAGGCGTGTGAATAACCTGGAGCGGTTCGTTCACGCCCAGTACCGCTACAGCGTACCGCGAGGAAACACGCTGTCAACGCCGCCGAACATAACGTCGTTTATGAGCGAGCAGTCGTATGACCGCTACGCCGACTACCACAAAATGGCTAACAAGTACATGGCCCAGAAACTCGAATCGGCCCATCTGGAGTTCGAGTGCCTTGTAGGCGATGCCGCTATCTCGTTTCCGGATTACAGTGATCGCGAGCTTTGGAATTTTGTTCTGATGAACAAAATGTATACCGAACTGTCACCGCTGTTTCGCTATTGCGTTGCGGCTTCGGTGCAGTCGGCGGCAGCCGTGCAGCAGTACCGCAGCTCGGCGCTTGAGCAGTACCTGCTCGACCCGATGGGGTACAGCCAGGTGTGGGACCGGGCAATCCCGAAGGAATTGAACGACGAGGCAATCGGCATATTGATGTTTGATCCGCGGAAGGAGCCAGTATGGAAATGAACTCGCGGCGGCAGATGGGCGTGCCGCAACCGAAGCAGTTCGAGATCACGCCCGGTGTTCTCGAATTTCTGATCATGCACGCCGTCCGTGATCCGGCTGTCTTTCAGCTGTGCAACGCCGAGTTGGATCCGGACATGTTGTCTAAGCCCAGCGAGATGCCCTACAGGCATATATGGCGAGCCATTACGGATTTCTACCGTGAACACGGGCAGATGCCCGGGCTGGAGTCTTTGTCCATGCGGGCGCTCGGCGATATCGAGAGCGATCCGTTGTCGAAGGCTGATCCGGCCACGGGCGGTAAGCTGTACGAGAACGCTGTATTTTTCATCGACTGGTGTTTCGACAAGGTGCGTAACCCTGACGAGGCGATGGAGCCGCATGAGGCCAGGAACGTGATGCGGCACATCCTGATCGATCGTGGTCCGGAGGAGGACCTGAGACGTGCCGTTACGCACGCTGTCGGCCGGCGTATCATCAACCTGCCTGCCCTTGTGGAGCAGGCACAGCGACGCATCCAGGACATCGCCTCGCTAGGCCTGGTGGAGGAGGACGAGGTAACGTGTCCGATGACGTGGGCCCACACCTCAGGTCCAAAGTGGCCTACCGGCGTGAGCTTCGTCGACAGTGTCATGGAAGGTGGTGGGCAGCCGGGTGACTGCAACGTCATCATCGGACCGACCGGTGGTGGCAAGACCACACTGGCAATGCAGCTCGCCTGCTCAACAGCACGACTTCAGAATCAACTGGAGCGACGCGGCGTAGACGGTGATCCCGGCCTGGTCGTCTACGTGAGCTACGAAGACGCCCGGGCGATGCTGCAGATAAGGTCGACATCGTACGGTGCCCGGGTGCTCAAGGACAGGCTGCGTTTTCTGGAGAGCGATGCCGAGCTGAGCCGCACAGGCAATCTGCAGGACTACGAGAAGCTGATGTATGCCCGCGAAGGCAACCCGGCGGAAATGCTCGGCGAGGTCGAGCGTATAGAGCAGATACGTCCGTGGCTGAACAAGTATCTGGTGCTGGTGGATCACCATGATCCTGCCAAAGGTGGTCGCGGTCATGTTACCGAGGTTGCGCATAAGCTGACTGCCATCCAGCAGAAACACGGCATGCCGATCAGGATGGTTGTGCTCGACTGGGCCGGCATCATGATGTCGAATTATCTGCAGGCTACGCAGGGAAAGATCGAAGGTAGCGGTCTGTCGTTGGAGCTGCAGAACCTGATCAACCGGGCGAAGCAGGAGATTGCGGCGCCATTCAACACCACCGTCTGGATCCCGCATCAGCTCAAGGGCACGCTTACAGACAGGGCGCCGGCCAAGTTGCCGCATCACTCTGAAGCACAGTGGTGCTCGATGTTCGCTGATCACGCATGGTATGCATTTGTGCTCGGCACCAAGGACAAGGAGCACAGCGTCTGTCAGTTTGGGGCTTCTAAGACCCGGCACGGCGAGACACCCGCCCCGACGATACTCAAGATCGACGGAGCATTTTGCAGGATGGTCGACGTCTCGGAACATTTCGAGGTGGACGACGTATCGCATCGCCTGACACCGCGGAGTGAGGCGGCCAAGGTGCATACACAGATTACGCGACGGCGCACCATGTCTTCTGCGGATATAGATTCATGACAGCAATAGCGGGCGACCAACTCGGGCCGCACAGCAATCCGGCAGAGCACTGGGACAGCGGAGGTAATGCTGCCGCGGTGCTCAATGCGCCGCTGTACGAACGTCTGCAGCGTCAGCTCGGCAGCGTGATTATCGCCAAGCAGGGCGAAGCAATGTTCGGCGGCGGGCTTGTATATAACGAGATATCCAGGAGTAGTCGCTACAAGCCGCTCAGCTCGGGCGAATACTACCGCGTTTGCTGTCCGTTCTGTCTCCGGCGTAACGCGGTGGACACGAAGCACCGGTTGTGGATCAATCACCGATGGGGAGTCGGCCTCGATCCAGGCGCGGACTGCTACGATCCGCAGGATCGTTTCTGGTGGATGTGCGTGTGCTACAACGAGGGCTGTATGTCAGACCCGGAAAACCGCAAGGAGCTGCGTAATATGCTCTATGGCGGTATCGGTCGTGAGCTTCACGGGGAGCGGGTCGTTATCGCGGCCGGCTCGATCGAGGCGGCATCGTTGGGCGTCGTTGGATTTCCGGGATATTGTCAGCGAGTCGACGAGTTGCCGGATGTACATCGGGCGTGCCAGTATCTACTGCGCCGCGGGATGGATGCAAAACAACTGGGCCCGCAGTACGACTTGTCGTATTGCCACGAGTCTATCGAGTATCCGATCGTGGCCGGTAAGCTGATAATTCCGATCTACATGGACAACAATATGGTTGGCTGGCAAGCTCGACCACCGTACGAGGCCGATTGGAAGACGCAGCCTAAGTATTACAACTGTCCGCGGACCAACAAACGGCTGATGCTTTACGGATCCGACGCCGCGAAGCAGGTGCCCTTCTGCACTATCGTGGAGGGCGTTACTGACGTGTGGGCGCTGGGACGGGGCGCCGTATGCGTATTGGGCAAAGACATGTCGCCGATACAGGGCGGCATCATCGGCGCCAACTGGGACGCAGCTGTGATTGCTCTCGACGGCGATGCTCAAGAGCGGGCCGTACGAATGCAAGACCATCTGGAACGGGAATGTGACATGCAAGGCAAAGTCGTCAACGTGCGGCTGCCCGATGGACTCGATCCCGCCACTATCGAATCTGACTATTTTTGGGACCTTGTGCACGGGAGCGCCGCTGCAAAAGGCGTCGATCTACTTTTCCATGATTCCTGAACTCTCTCGCGACGACCTGGAAGCAATCTTCCGGGGCGACGAGAACAATTCGTACGCTCAGCGGTACCCTATGTATCCGCTAATAGCACCAGGCATGCCGCCGGCGGGTGTCGACTTCATCGCCCACGCTCGCGCTCTCGGCGACGATACGCCCGTGGAGACTGCGGGCGTAGGCAAAGCCAAACGCGTGGTCTCGGTCGGCTATATGCTTCAGTGCCTGTATCTCAGGTGCCTGTACAGCAACGATTTCGATCTACCGATCAAGCAGAAGGGCCAGACCTCGACGGTGCGTAACGTCCCTGGGCATCTGTGGGGCGGTCCGCCTGACGGGCCCACGCTATTGACCGATGAATATTGCGAGGAACATGGTGTTTCTCGTGTGATGGTTGTGGGCAAGATGCCGGGCGCCGAAGAGGTGCAATCGGGCCGTAATTTTATCGGGCCATCCGGGCGGCAGTTGAGGGATACGCTCGAGGCAGCCGGCATAACGACCACCGACCTGAACGACTGGTACGTCACTAACCTGTGCCGTTGGCAGCAGGTCAGTACCTCCAGCTCGGCGCTGCCGCAAGCATGGATCAAGGACTGCTTGCCGTTGCTACATCAAGAGATTCGGCTGTGTCGTCCGGACTACATTCTGTGTTTGGGCGCAGAGGCTACCAAAGCAGTGTGTGGCTCGGGCCATACGGTCAGCAATATGATCGGCAGGTACATCGAAATCGCGACGCCACTGCACTGCGATGCAACTGACGAGCCCGTATTTCTCACTACGAAGGTGATGTCGGTCGTGCATCCCGCAGCAGTGCTCAGAACGACTGAGCTCTATCCGCAGTTTGAGGCCACCTGCCGCAATTTTGCGAAGTTGATTCGTGGCGAAGAGTTCGCGACCAGTTCCGATGACACGATTACTATCCAGACGTTCTACAAGGAACGTGATCTGAAAGAGCTGGTCGACCATATCCTATCGCACGACGGTATCAAGAAGATTGGAGTCGACGGTGAGTGGCACGGCCAGCATCCCGGAGAGCCCGGATCATATTTGCGTACGATCCAGATCAGCCACCACGGCGAGTACGCTGCAGTCATCGTACTGCGTGGACAGGGCGGAGAGCCAGCCTTCTGCCCTGGTATCTCTGCGGCTATTGCCCAGCTCAACAGGCTGCTCGATCGCGACGACGTGCAGATCGGCGGTAGTTTCTTCGCGTCTGATTTGCCCTGGCTAGAGTACAACGGCTTGCATATTGCACACCGTTTCACAGTGCCGGGCACGGTTGCAGAGCTCTGCGGCGGCACGTACGCCGGCGGGTTCGATGTGGCGCTGGCCCATCACGCCTACGACGAGACAGGCAACTTCAAGTTGGAGGTTATGGCGACGCGGCTCTGCGGGGCTGACCGCTGGGACGTGCCGCTGCAGGAGTGGAAACGAGGCTATCTGCACGAACACAAGATGAAAGACGAGGAGCTCGAAGGATACGGCGAATGCCCCGACGAGATCCTCCTGCCGTATGGCGGCAAGGACGCTGCGTATACGCGGCAGCTTATGGATGAGCACTGCCGTATGCTCAACGCTGATCGGTTCGGGAACGATTGCTGGACGCCCTTCCACATCTCCATGATGGCTTTCCCGGCCTTCAATGAGATGGGCATGGAAGGTGTCAAGATCGACCTGGACCGCATCGACGCCCTGACCGACCTGTTCCAGGCTGTCAGCGGAGAGAATTTGGAGCAGCTGCGGCAGGCAATCAATTGGCCAGGCTTCAATCCGCGGAGCAGTCAGCAGTGTGTGGAGTTCCTGTTCGGTGATCAGTATTCTACGAAGCGTGATAAGGAGACGGGCGACCGCATCCGCGTCCGTCCGGCCGGCGCTCTGTCATTGAATCTCCGCCCAGTCAAGTCTACTGGCAAAGGAAAGCCGTGGGCCTGGGTCGAGTCGCGTGGCGAGCAGGACAAGTTCGCGCCGTCCACTGACAAGGAAGTCTGCGGAATCCTCGGGGCGCAACATCCGATGGCTCGGCAGCTACGAGACGTGCGGTTGGTCGATCAGGTCCTTAAATCCGTGTTCCGTCCGCCGACCATGGTCAAGAACCAGCTGGTCTTGAAAGAGGACGGACGACGGACCTACGCTGGCGGCATTGCCAAATACGTCTGCCACGACTCACGTGTGCGTAGCTCTTTCTCGCAAGTGAAGGAGACTGGGAGAGCGTCATCGGCACGACCTCCGCTCCAGAATATCAGCAAACGTCGTGAAGACGACTACAAGCGTATTCTGGGCAAGGAGCGTTATCAGTGGCCCGTCCGCTCATTCATTGTGAGCAACACCGATCCCGACTACGGCGAACTGACTGTTTTGCTGGAAGCAGACTATAAAGGTGCCGAATTGCTGGGCATGGCGGTAATGGCTCGCGACGAGACGATGCTGGACCACTGTCAGAGAGCAAATCTCCCGGACGATGATCCACAACAATACGACATCCACTCGAACATCGGCGTTTCAGCGTTTCAGCTGGACTGCGAGCCAACCAAGAAGGGGCTTGAAGCCAGCGGAAACAAAGGCAAGCGCGTAGCCGCAAAAAATATTATTTTTGGTGTAGGATATGGACGTACAGCGGAAGCCTGTGCAAGGCAATGCCAAGAGGAGGGCGCCCCCATCTCCGAAGCCGAGGCCCAGGTGATCATCAACACGATTTTCGCCACGTACCCGGGAATCCCGGCACTGCAAGAACAGTTGAGGGCCCGGGTGGCAAGCCCCGGATGGATGCGGAACTGCTTTGGGCGTTTCCGGCGGTTCATCGCTACCTCCGACAGGGGTGCGATGGGCGAACTGGAGCGTCAGGGATTGAACTTCCCTTTCCAAAGCATGGTAGCCGACGCGGTGAGTATCGCGTTGCACTATCTGCACAACCACCCGCGTAAAGCGGAGTTGGGTTACAAAATCGTCCTCCAGATCCACGATGCGATCGTGCTGGAGGTACCGTTGAGAAGCCTGGATATCGTGTACAACGAGATCATGCCCGCGTGCATGGTCGACAGTGTCTCGTTCCGGGCGTGCGACTTGGATGGGATCCCGTTTGCGGATTCCCCGGTCTACCAGTTCGGCATCGATCAGGATGTCTGTACAAGATGGGGCGTCAGGCTGACCGCGGCAGAGTGCGATGCACTGGGCATCGACAGGAAGTATGGAAGGCCACCGCGGGAGCCCAAAGCGGTTTCCGAGGTTGTTTTGGAAACAGGCGTAAACGGGGGCTTGACCGCAGATGTTGGTGTGCGATAATTGGAGCATCTAACATCTAACATCTAACATCTAACTGCTTAACATCCAATTACTTTTAGGAGGCATGTAACATGCCGCGTCAAGGTACGGCCGCCGCTGGTCGTTATCGTATGTCCCGCGAAGGACAAGCTTCGCAGCGAGGTATACAGGGTATGTATATCTTGCAAGAGAACGCCGGTTGCCAAATCTACCGGCCCACATGGCAGGGAACGCGGACGATCTTCCGTCCGTTCCCCGGAAGGGACCCGACCAATCCCACTGCATGGGACCCGTTCCGGCTGAGCGACGAGGACCGGGACTGGGGAGACTGGATACGCCGCTACGACATGGCGTTCAGCTTCGGTGTCCCCGGGATCACTTTCATCCTGAAGGATCCGCTCGACAAGACCGGCGACGACCAGCAGAATCCCGTGTGGATGCTCTATCGGTCGATTCAGCAAGCCGTCAAGAGCGGCCAGGGCAATCCGGCCTGGAACCCGCTCATCTTCGGGGCGACTGGCCGTGCGGCCCCTATCAACGCTCCGAAAGATGGCTACATCATGCAGGGCATCTTGATGGAGCACAAGTCGGCGCCGCAGAACCCGCCGCGTGGGTGCCTGTTGGAGCATCAGCCGGTCGTCCTGTTGATGAGCCAGTCCGCTGGCCAGGCGATGCTTGATACACTCAGTGAGCAGACCGCCGAAGGCGGCTGGCTTCACCCCGATGTCGTCAATCTCGACGGCGGGCGTTTCATCCAGTTCAACCAGGCCGGCACGCAGTACCAGTCTGCGGCTGCCGGTGCGGGCGCACAGATGGGTGCCAGCATGACGGTTGGTGCTTCCAGCGGTAGCCAGGTGGACAACAAGCGCTATGAGACGTCGGTCCTGGAGCTCTACAACGGAATCTCTCCCACGTTCGTGGGCATCCATGAGGTTGCCCAGGCTCACGTGAAGCCGTGGGACGAGATTGTACGCATCCCGACCATCGAAGATCAGGTCAGGATGCTCTGCGGCGCCGGTATTCCGGCGACGGCCATTGTCTACGCCTTGGGTGATGTGTACCAGGAGTTCATCCCGCAACACATCTTCGACCAGGCCCGGGCACAGTCGACGTCGACTACAGTGCCGTTCCAGAGCACGCAGGCCTCGAACCCGATGGCGGGCGGAGGAGATGCGGCCGCGGGTGGACGCCCGATGGGCGCCCCGTCGACGGCGACGCAACAGGATCCCGGTATGCCGTCTGTCCACGCGGCTCAGTCAGTCGGACAGACTCCGGCTCAAGCAGCTGGCTGGCCGATGACTGCGGCCGTTGACACGGAGGCGCCGGCGGACGGGGCCCCTGCGACAACCCCCGAGGCTCAAGGATTTGATCCGCAGCCGACGCACGCCAACGCGGAGCGGTCGCAGTCCACGATGGACGCACTGCAACGTGCCCGGGATCGTGCTAGAGCCGCCCAGGGCGGCGGTTAAGGTTTGCACTCACTGCCCCGTCTATGATGTTCACGAAATTCGTTTCGTGAACATCTGGCGGGGCCTTTGTTATCCAGGATCATCCTAATGGCTAAAAAGAGACAGAAGTCTGAGGTGACCGACCTCGCTAGTCGCACCATAGCCGCCGACGAGGTATTTCGGCGGTCTATTGAGACAGTGCAGGAGAAGATGCAGAAGCTGGGAGTGCTCGTCGGGCACAACCCGCACCTGACTGTGCTGCCTGTGCCGGCGTTTATCATTCGGTATCTGTTGCAGAACACCGGCTTGCCGCTGAGCTGTATCTTGCAGATCGTAGGGCCGCAAGGCTGTTACAAGTCGACGATGGCGATGGAGATACTTCGCTGGCATCGGCTGTGCGGCGGCTACGGCCAGCTCAACGAGGCTGAGACGAAGCCTACACCTGAGCTCCGCAACAGCGTGTTGGACTGGGATACTGCCGCCCTCAGTATTGAGGACTGTGCCACGTTTGAGGACTGGCAGCGTAAGACGCTGGCCATGACTTCGTCGTTTCAGGCCAACTGCGAAAAGGTAGGCGGACCCGGCAGGACGATCCCGTTCTGCATTGTTACCGATTCGCTGACCGGTAAGGCCAGCGAGCACACCTTGAAGAATATCAAGAAGGAAGGCCATGCGAACCTCCACTTCCCGGTGGAAGCTCGTCAGATGGCCGACTTCATGCGGGCCTACCCGCAGGACCTTCTGGGTTGGCCGATGACATTCGTCGGCGTCAACCACATGAAGATCTCCAGGGACGCCGTGACCGGCCAGGTCGACTACAACATCCCGGGCGGCTGGGCGCTGAAGTTCCAGTGTGCAGCCATTATCGAGATGGAGCGACTCGGCGCGATCAAGGAATTCTCCAACTACAAAGCGGCCATGGTCCGCATGAATACGCTCAAGAACTCGTACGGTGCGGACAATATCCGTATCAACGTACGGTTCAAGACCTGGTATCAGGAGGACGCCCCAGGCGTTCTGCGACTCCACAGCCGTTTCGAGTGGTGGGAGGCCGGCATCTGGTTCCTGGCGACCGGCCAGGGGCTTACGCAAGCCAAGGCGAAGATGATGGTGCCCAAGCTGCGTGAGGTCTGTGACGTCCACGAGAAAGCCGGCGGCAGCGCTGGCAAGCTGTACTGGTCCAAGCGACTGGGCGTGACGTCGGCCGACGCAATGCCGGCCCATGATCTGGGTATGCAGCTCGAGCTGCGTCCGGACGTACTGACGGATCTCTACACCGCCTGCGAGATCACGCAACAGCAGTATTTCCGGCCAGGCGTGGACTACCTGAAGCAGCGGGCGGGTCACGAGTATGTCGCGCGGCAGTCTGACGCGGTCGACGTGGCTGTGGCTCAGCTGCTCGCGCTGCAAGCGGAGCAAGAGAAAATCAGTTCTCTGGCCATGGAATATCCGGAACCCGTGTCCATGCCACCGACGGAATGGCCACAGCCCGACAAAGCATCCGAGGAGCTTTGATGCCAGGACAGAATCGCTTGGAACAGGACCTACTGCTCGATAGAGGGGAAACCATGGCAGAGTGGGACGATTTGATGCCTGGCGAGAACGGCATGAAGCTGGACTCGGAAGGAATGATTGAACGGGAGGCGGTTCGCCGCATCCTGGTCAAGACAGAGCTGAGCAAGGAGATCCAGTGCGAGACGTTCACACAACTGGTGATGGCCACTGGCTTTCCCTTGCAGCTTGTGGTACACAAGTTCAGGACAAAAGACCTGGACGATATCTTTGCTCAATATCCCGACGTGCAGCAGTGCGATTTGGGGATGGTTTTTCCGTGGATGGGGCATGGCGGTTTGCACGTTCTGACGAACGATACCAGCCTGCCCTACACACTGG
>Ga0114919_10001218_pt1 | contig 20674 bp, 20 predicted proteins | sample BlataG_FD_88682 | JGI IMG/M metagenome (GOLD analysis project Ga0114919, IMG submission 88682) | Deep subsurface microbial communities from Black Sea to uncover new lineages of life (NeLLi) - Black_00105 metaG | ecosystem: Environmental > Aquatic > Marine > Oceanic > Sediment | place: Atlantic... | reverse complement strand
TGATGGGAATTATTCCAAAGGACAAATGGCCGCACATCACAAACCTACTCATATCCCATGGAAGGAGAATGTGCACCGCCAGGAAACCCAGATGCCAAGAATGCATCCTCTACAAGCTATGCCATTCAGCAGCTACCTTCTAGAAGAAGGCATGCAATTGGAATGAGGAGTGTGCAGGAGATGCATCCAATGGTCATCTAAAGCCTACTCTTTGCGCCACATGAAAGAGTTATGAGGTGAAATGATATTATGCAGCTACGAGGAGCCTCCTTGAACCATCTTTCTCAGAAGACAGAAAAACTGTTGAACCATCTTAGAAACCTGAGCCCCAGATCTTTCACCGTAGCTGTAATGCCTGACTTCTTCCTAGACCGCCTCGTTTCATGGAATAGCACCCTCAAAGAGTTCTCAACGCTCATCAGCAAAGTTGCCAGTCAAAAAGGTGGAAGCATAGACAATGTGACGCAAATGGACCTTATAGGCGGGAACGCCATCAATACAGCGTCAGCCTTAGCTGCTTTGGATGCAGAAGTTTCTCCCATAGTCTGTACGAACAAGCTCGGACTGAAACTGCTTGAGCTACATCTTCAACGATTAGGAATCGATCTTTCACACGTCAAGATTAATGACCAAGCTTCCATTACCACAGCTTTGGAATTCACACAAAACGGGGAGAACAGGAATGTAATGCTGCGGGATCTTGGCTCCTTGGCGAAGTTACACCCGAGAGATCTGTCAGAGAAAGATTTCACACTCCTAAAAGAAGCGGACTACGTATGCGTTTTCAACTGGGCAGGCACTCAAGCCCACGGCACAGAGATCGCAAAGCGAGTCTTCAGCTTCGTGAAAGCAGAAGGCGCAGGCAAAACATACTATGACACCGCTGATCCCCTCCCAAAAAAACAGAAAATCCCAGAACTAATAGAAGAGGTCCTTCGTAGTCAGAACCTTATAGACATATTAAGTCTGAACGAAAACGAAGCTATGACTTATGCCAAATACTTGGCACCCGAGCAATTCAAGGAACTTAGAAAATCCCACAAATCCACGCCCATTTTTGCGAAAAAATGTGCGGAAATTCTATCACATCAACTTCCAAGCCGCATAGATTTACACACGACAAGCTTCTCAGCCACCTTCAAAAAAGATGAAAGCACGGTAGCTCCCACCTTCGAAACGAAGACATTACGTGCAACAGGTGCAGGAGACGCCTGGAATGCAGGCAACATCTACGCTGATGCAAACCATTTCCCAGACGATTTGAGACTTATCTTCTCTAATGCAGTCGCAGCTTATTATCTCAGTAGCCCCCTTGGCAAACATCCCACACTCAAACAACTCCAGAAATTCCTTCAGGCAATTATCCGCGAAAACTGAAGTTGAACTTTCGTCTCTGTTGGCGTGAATCATGAAACGTTACAAATTCCGGACATTGACCGCAAAATATTGGAAGCCTGGTGATGACTACTTTGCTGAGATCTTGGCAGCGCTAAAAGGCAAAATAGAAACTGAGGACATAGTTGTCTTCTCCGAGAAAGCAATCGCAACAGCAACGGGCAACATCATAGATGAAAACCGTGTTAAGCCAAGTCTAATGGCGCGTATTCTTGCCAGATTCTGGATGAGATATATATGGGCTTACCTACTTGGTCCCCTGTGCCACCTACATAAGAGAACAATTTGCCATATCAAGCAATATCCTAGAGAAGAAGGATCAGCTCATAAGGAAGTTGCGCTCCAACATGGAAGCTTCCTACAGTCACTACAACATGGCTCTGAGGGAGGAATTGACGCAAGTAATCTGCCATATTCCTATGTTAGCCTACCACTAGTCAATGCTACATTCATCGCAAGAAAGATCCGGAAAAAGTTGAGAGAAGAATTAGCTAAGGAGATCACTGTCATCATCGCCGACACTGACAAAACCTATTCATGGCGAAACTTCCACTTCTCTCCAAGATCCAAGCCGATGAAAGGGATACATTCAATGGGAGGTGTGGCTGCATATATAGCAGGGCGGGTTTTCAAGTTAAAAAGAAGAGCCACCCCATTGGCAGTTGCTGGTGCAAAAATGAACATAGAAGAAGCCTTAACCATCGCAGAATATGCAAACCGTGCAAGAGGGTTTGGATCGGGAAGAACTGTGTGGGATATGGCCAAGAATTTTCGCGTATCTCTAACCAGTGTCTCTTGGGCGATGCTTGCAGAAGTGGAGCATAGACCCATCGTCATCGTCAGACGATTTCATCAATCTAAAAAATGATCCCAGCTGGACTCCTTTACTCTCACCGTCAATTCCTAGACAGAGCTGCCCCCAACGAAGACCAAATATGGACACAACAAGCCTCAATCTAGCGCAAAGTCCATATAAAGAGAAAAAGCAGTTCAGTAATACTGATGCTTAGACAGGAGTAGTCAAGATGAGCATAATAGTTAAGCAGATGCAAGGTTTTTTCAGTCCAAACTCAGTCGCTGTTGTTGGAGCTTCTAAGAAGATCAACAAAGCTGGGCATGTGATCTTCAAAAACTTCGCTGATAATAGACGAAGAGGCGTCTTCAAAGGAGAATTATACCCAGTCAATTTGCACGAAGACTATATTCTTGGTTTCAAATGTTATCCATCACTCTCCAAAATTCCAGGCAGAGTCGAACTCGCTGTGGTCGTGATCCCAGCTGCCACCGTTCCCAAAGTCATGGAAGAAGCCGCAGTCAAAGGCGTAAGATCCGTAGTGATAATCTCAGCAGGGTTCAGTGAGATTGGGAAACCTGAAATTGAAAACGCAGTAGTTTCAATCGCAAAGAAGGCAGATATTAGGGTATTAGGGCCTAACTGCCTCGGGGTATACGACATAAGCACCGGAGTTGATATGTTGTTCCTCCCTGAAACTAAAGTACTCACAACGGGGGATGTGTTCATTGCGACTCCACGACCTATGGCAGGACACATCGCTATGATTACTCAGAGTGGCGCCTTTGGAGTCGCTGCACTAGATTATCTAACTGGAAGACAAATGGGGATAAGCAGGTTCGTGTCTTTTGGCAACAAATGTGATGTAGACGAATCTGAAATGCTTGAATACTTCCTTCATGATCAAGAAACGTGGATAATACTTCTCTACGCTGAAGCCATAGAAGCCGGCAGGAAATTCATGAGAGTCGCTGAGAGAGTTACGGAGAAAAAACCCATCGTTGCCTTCAAGACAGGAAGAACCAAAGCAGGCGCAAGAGCCGCAGCCTCTCACACAGGAGCAATTGCGGGCTCAGACAAAATCTATGACGCAGCCTTCGCTCAAGTAGGAGTATTCCGCGTACAAGACATGGAAGAATTCTTTGACGTTGGAAAGGCCTTTGCATTCCAACCCCCAGCAGCAGGAGACAACATAGGTATACTAACAGATGCTGGAGGACCGAGCGTGATGGCTGTAGACGAATGTGAATCTAAAGGGTTAACCGTAAAGGAGTTCTCCGAAGAGACGCTAAGAGAGTTTGAAAACCTGAGATTAAAGGGGTTTTTCCCAAAGTTCGCGACTAGCCGAAACCCGGTTGACATCACAGGCTCTGCAACTTCAGAAATGTTTGAGCTTTCAGCAAAGATTATGTTAGATGCCCCCGAGATCAACGCCCTGATCGTGTTAGGATTGCATCACACTCCTGCCCTTCAAGAAGACTTTGTCGACCGAATCGCAAGTTTAGCAAAACATTACACAAAGCCGATCGTAGCCTGCGACATCGGGGAGACTGAGATGGCGCTATTCATCCGTTCAAGGTTTGAAAAACTTGGGATCCCAGCCTACTCCTCCCCAGAAGATGCCTCCCGAGCCATAGCTGCGCTGGTCTATTATGGGGAATACTTGGAGAAGAAAGGTTGCTTTGATGACTACGTAGAAAGATGGGTTAGAAGGCGGGACATCAAACTCTAGGTTCCAAGAACAGTGTCACTTCAACCTGGTCACCGTCATTGAGAGATAACTCTCTACGTAAACAGGTCGAAGCAACAATCTCCAGAACATCTAATGGATAGTTCGGCTTCTCAGGGATTACAACACACCCATCGATCTTATCTGAAATCAACACTTGGAAACAGAGTGCTCGGTAGAACCCCTCTTCAGGAACAATTTCTACACCTTTTGCACTTCTTAATTTCTCTCTCAGAGACTCCGCCTCTTCATCTGCGAGACGAAGATTCAATGTACCGAGATAAGGGTCAAAATGAAGTTTCTTCCTAATTTGGTCTCTAACCCAAGGAATCCCTATGAATCTAGCTCCAGCGCCTTCTCCACCAAAAACCGTTCCCTTCACCGCAAATGAATTCAAACGGAAACCTTCAACGCTGAGCAAGTGGAATGTGTTCTCACTAATGCTCCAGTCATTCAGGCTGTCAACTGAGTTATTGTGCCTTCAGCCATTCAGCTGCTTTCTGAAACAAAAGATTGGATGACATGTTAAGGACAGGAACAATTATTTTTTCTTTTGTTTCGATTAGCATCTTGTAGGTAGGCATCAACGTGTAGCTCAAGAAAGCCCAATATACTCTTCTGTTCTCTATAAGTTCCTTCGCAGCAGTCTCAGTGTTTATCGACAAGGGAAAGTATATGAATGCAACACCTTCAGCCCAGTATATCCCAGCAGTTTTTCCTCCCGCTATAATGCTTGCGAACCGGGCAAGATCATCTGGAGTGGGAAACTTAGTTCGCTCCATAACAACAATTTCTTTGAAAGGTTCATACTTTATGTTGAATTCACTCATCATAACACATTCTCCGTGTTCTCTTAATAGCTGGCTTTTCACTTTTATTCTCTTCGTATCCTCCAGCCAACAGAACTGTTTCAGCCACTTATTTCTTTAGTTCGCCACATCTTTCAAGGGACTTTTCGTCCAGAGTATATGCTACTAGCATTGGGAATTCTCTCTTGATGAAGGGTTCCCTAAAAGATTTCTTTTTGTTCATCTCTCAGCGGACACATTGAATAGTCATCAGTCATCGTCTTTGCTCGGTCTTCTGTCTCATCTTCAATGCTTCTTCTGTGTAGATCTTGAGTTGACGCGCCTCAATCTTCCTCTGTGGTAGAGTTTCTCGTGCGTAGAGTAGCGGTATCACAGCGATAAAGAGGAAGAATGCAGCTAGCGAGAAGACGCTTGCAGTTCCAGAGATGCTGCGAACATAAGGCGTTGCTAGTATGGAGATTATCAACGTTAAGAAGAACGGGGCTTCCCCGATTGCGTAGTTTTTCTCGATATCAGATGTTGCCACTTCGCCCCACAACACTATTGTGAAGACCACAGATAGCAAGCCAATTGCAATACCATTAACAATAAAGAAAAGTACTGTTAGAATTGGTTCAGGCGTGAAAATCCCTATGGTTGCATAAGCCAATCCTAGAGATATGAAGCCAAAAAGCAACACTCGCTTACGACCAGTCCAATCAGACACTATTCCAGCCCCCAAGGCTGAGAGCCCAGCGACGATCGGCTCTACTACTCTCAAAATGCCCAGATAGTTTTTAAGATGAGATTCCAGAGAGAGACTCCCAAAACCATCTACAAACGAGAACATTAGCCAAGCAATGAAATAAAGATAGAGCTGTCGATTTTTGACGACTGTGAAGAAATTTGACTCTCCTCGACGAGGTATTTCTTCGAAGCCCTTGAAAGACGCTTTGAATACAAATGGCAGACTCCATCCTCTCCAGAGGGAGAACACTATGGAGATCATCACCAAATTCAACGGGAACATAAAATTCGCCACCAGAGGAGCGCATATGAACGTAAGCATCAAGAGGGTACCCCCTGCCTTCCCCCTCTTCTCGATAGGCATTGAGTACGTGAAGTAGGCCAAACACGAAGGAAGCCCTATACCTAAGGAAATCCCCATCAAAATAGCAGTAGCTATGGCAAACATTGGACTATTTGAGGTAGCCATAGGCAAGAGTGAGACAAGGCTTCCAAAAACCAGCCAAAAAAGGAATAGATTCTGCTGCCTACGTATCTTCGTTAGAAACTGAGCCCCAACAACCGCTGACAGTATTATTGCCATACAGTATGCTAAATGCATACATGCAGTAGCATCATCAGTTGCTCCGATCTTGCTTATCATCATTTGCCCAATAAAGAACCAAGAAAATGTGTTGAACAATAGGGCTAACGGTATTAAATTCTCTCCTCTGAAAACGGAGCTGCCTCGAAGCTGAATGTGCATTGCCACCACTACGTGACTTGTTGCATGCATGCAATTAGGTTTAGGAATCGAGAATAATGATTTTTAGTCATAATTTGATGGGAGTGTTTACCCGTAGAACAAAACGCTTAAATAAACCTGTTCTACAGAAATACAGTTTGAGGGGTAAAAATGCCAAGAAAGAAAACTGTTCGAGTTCCTTCAAGACCGTTGAATTCCTGGTGGATCTAACTCTTCATCTGTAAGATTGGTTTCCACTCTTCAGGATGTATAGGTAGCGTCACTACGAGAAGTTTTAGTTGTTGATGCTCCCCTCTTTTTTTGAATATGTCAATGGACATAAGGGCTTCATGAACCATTTTTCCGATTAGGTCAGCTACGTATTCCATCCCACCTGTTTCATCCACTAGCTGAGATATCTTTTTCAGGTTCTTCTTCATGTCTTTTTTGGAGATGAGAGCGATGAGTTTGGATCTGGCTTTGGGGTTTTGGAGAGTATAAACTATGGGTAGAGGTAGTGATTCCTTTCGAATTCGTTGATATAGCACTTTATACTCTAGCATGTCGATCAATTCATTACGAAGTATCGACGCCATTCCTAACATTCGTCCATATCTACCTAGATTCTCAACTTCGCCTTCTGATCCTCCTCCTAGGATTCCACCTATTCGAGTACAAGCTTCCATCTCTGAAGCCCGCATTCGTATCTTCTTCAAACATTCTTCAGGTGTGAGGTTTATCTTTCTACGAGATTGAATTTCTAATACTTCTCCTTCACTCTGCTCGAACCAGATTTGCTCGATCACACCAAGAACGGTAACAGCTCTATCCAAGGGAACATCGGATTCCAGTGTTTTGCGAAATAATGTAAACCCTTTGAAAAGGAGAATGTCACTTAAAATGAGTGCAATGTCTTTCCCAAGCATTCCAGGGGCAGTCAATCGACCTTCCTTCGCTCTGGATTGGTCGATTATGTCGTCGTGAATTCCGATCGCTCTAGCGAAGAGAACCAGAGAAGCTCCAGTGGAAATAGTGTTTCTTGAACTTCCCCCTACTGCTTTGCTGCACAAGGAGAGCAACGCCGTTCTAAAGTAGTCGGTAGGTTCTTGCATGTGTGAACAAGTGAAATCTAAAGCTTTCCTAAGTCTTTGGACGTCGGTTTCTTCCATCAGCGCTTCCTGGGCCAGTTCCACTCCTTTTTCGCCTTCGTTCTTCAAAAAATTTTTGATTTCCTCAAGAAGCTTCTCACTCTCCCCTAACGTTTGTTCACTTCCCACCATCAACTAGACCCCAAGGTAGTCTATCAGCCTTCTCATATAAAACTCACAGTTTTGCTTCACGGACTTGATATTTCCTCGTCGTCTCAGATTTGTTCTCTTAGGAATTCATTGTATGCATCTACGAGTTGTATGCCTTTGGAGGTTATTTCGTAGATCTTTCTGACTCGCCCTTTCTTTGTTTCCTTCTTACTTCGGAGGAAACCTTTCCTTTCCAGGTTGTTGAGTAAGGGGTATAGAGCGCCATGGCGTAGCTTTATTCCGTATTTTTCTTCAACGATTTTTATCATCTTGTATCCCCACATAGGATCCGCTCGAACTAGCTTCAATACCATTATGTCTAAGAGATTTCTGAATATGTGTCGAACAATTTCTTTTTTGAACCCTTGGGTCATATATGTCACGTTTCGGACATTTTACGTTTCAGCTTATTTTATGGTCTTTGCTTATAGATGTTGTTTAAAATTTGGGGTAAGTATTGTGGATTAGTATGCTCTTCTATGCTTTGGAATCACATCAACCCTTATATGAAGGTTTAGGATATAATAAGTCGTAAGATATGTCTGAAAGAAGACATGTCGTATACGCGGTGAACACACAAACTGTTCAACGCGTCGACAAGAGGTAAAAAAAATGGGACAGAAAAACAGAGAAGTACAAAACAAACTTATGAAGGGACTCCTAGATCTCGTGATACTCCAATTCCTAAACGCCCAACCAATGCATGGATATCAAATAATCTCCAGTATACGAAAGAACTTCGGCGTCTACTTCGGCCCCAGCACAATATACCCACTCCTTAACAGTCTCGAGAAAAAGGGCTACATAAAAAGCCAATGGGATCTCAGCAATGAAAGACCAAGAAAAGTATACAAACTCACTAATGAAGGACACAACCTGCTCAACTTCACTGAGAACTCACTAAACCATATATGCCGTAAAATAAGTAACATTGGAATCCACGAAAACATAGTAAATGGTGTCAGCAGCATCCTCAACAGACCTATCTGCTCAACAATGAAAACCGAAGCCAGTGAATAACCCATCATTTCTTAGCTCCCTCCACTATAAATCGAGTTCCTCCAACTAGAAGACAAACTTGATACTCTGCAGAAAAAAACCTCGCAGTCTGCCGATAACATAATCTTCTAGGGCATACTATTTTTGTGTCGAGGGAGCAGATGATCTTCGAAGAAGCTGACTTAGTCATAAAAGACTGCAAGATCTTGCCAATGAACAATGCAGGGATCATACCTAAAGGAGTGATAGCAGTAAAGGGAGGTAAGATATTTTATGTGGGAGACTCTGGAAACGCTCAATGTATAAGAGCAGAAAAAGTGCTCGAAGGACATGGAAAAGTTGCTATGCCAGGCCTAGTGAATTGTCACACACACTTAGCCATGACTCTTTTCAGAGGATTAGCTGAAGATATGACAATGGATCAATGGCTGGAGGAAACGATCTGGCCACTGGAAGCAAAGCTCCGTCCTGAAGACGTTTACATCGGCTCACTTCTCGGCTGCCTCGAAATGATAAAAAACGGGGTAACTTGCTTTGCCGACATGTACTTCTTTGAATCCAAAGTGGCTGAAGCAGTAAAAAAGGCTGGAATAAGAGCTTCTCTAGCCTCAGGAATCATCGAGACAGTTGACTGGCAGACTGGAGATAAAAGTTTTGACGATGCGGTGTATTTCGCCCAAAAATATGAAGGATGGGCTGAAGGAAGAATTACAACTCGACTGGGACCCCATACTGCATACACATGTACAGAGGAGACCTTAGGGAAAATCAGGGAGAAAGCTTCTCAAGCAGGCATCGGAATTCACATTCACCTAAGCGAATTAGGAACCACGCCACCATATATTGCGAGAAAATCTAACCGCTCAGAGGTTGAATTCCTTGAGAACCAAGGCTTCCTCGACGATGACGTGCTTGCTGCGCATTGCATCCATTTAACAACCAAAGACATCACGATTCTAGCAAAGAGAGGAGTAAAGGTGGCTTACAACCCTGTTTCAAACATGAAATTGGCCCAAGGAATCTCCAGAGTTAAAGAGCTTATAGATGCTGATATAACCGTTGGCCTAGGCACAGATGGAGCTGCAAGTAACAACAGTCTAGACATGTTTGAAACTATGAAAATCGCCGCATTACTCCAAAAACTACACTACAGAGATCCCACAATCTTAAAAGCTAGAGAAGTTCTACGAGCAGCAACCATCAAAGGAGCAGAAGCATTAGGACTGCACAACAAGATTGGCACGTTGGAAGTTGGGAAGAGAGCGGATATTATATTGGTTGATTTGAACAGGCCAAACTTGGTGCCTTTGCATGATATTTATGCGAATCTCGTCTATTCTGCTCGGGGATGTGATGTCGACTCTGTAATCGTGGATGGTAAGATATTGATGGAGAACCGCGAAGTCAAAACGCTTAACGAAGAAGAAGTCATCAAGAAGGCTGAGAGCCAAGCTTTAGGTCTTGCAGGATCTTAGCGCGTGCAGTTAGTCTTACGTAATAGAATGATGAAATATGCTACTCACCAGAGAAATGGTTGAAGGAAGGCCCTTTGTGAAGCTCATTAGGGAAGGAGTCAAAGTTCCCTTCTAGAAGTTTTGGTGCGCAATAGCGATTTAGAATCTAAAGGAGAAATTATTAGGTTCCATTTTATGTCTCGTTTCGTAAACCTTAAGATAGACGGTTTGTTATTCTATTCCGATAGCCTTGCACATCGGGGTTGACCGTCGACTGCGACAATTCTTACATTGTCTAGGTTTCAGCTGTATTGGAGGAGCTATATTCCTTCAGCTGCTGGTTTTCACAGACATCGTGACCCAAGGCTACTTCTTCGCTGTGGAACAGAATCAGCTGATTTTAACTCTAGAAGTAGCGTTGACCTTTTTCGCTCTTATTTACTTCCTCTATGTGTACCAACACTTCATTCGTTCTCTGAAGTAGAGGATTTCCAGCAACAAAAAGTGAAATTAGGTTCGTTAAGGTTCTGATTCAGAATAATGTTAGAAATCGTTAAATACGATCTGATGGAACGCAATTAACGCATTAGCAGGTGAAAAAATGAAAAACAAAAAGATATCAGCCTTAATGCTAACTGTCTTATTTCTCGCAGTCATCAGCTTAGCTAAACCTTCAAGAACAGACACTGTAGAAACTCAGACATGTTACACATTAGATTACGGGGGCTTACTTGTAGAGATAGAGGCACCAGCAACAGTTTGGCCAGGTGACACGATAAACGTCACCGTGCGTGCAAAGGCGTCAGCAAAGATTCATGTTGACTTCATTAATGTGAACTTCTCGTGTCTAAGGGGAAATCTGGAAGAAGTTCCTTTGCTGAGTACAACGACTACTCTAGAAAACGTTGAACTCGACTGGGGATCACTAAATGAATCGTACTACAGGTTGGAGATTCCAGATGATGCACTGCCAGGTTTAATATACGGTATGGTATGGTATGACTGGTACATCGAAGGCACCATTCCAGATCATCACCAGATTTTCCCTAAGGCTTTTCCTGCAACATTCATCGAAAACGAAGCATACGTAGAGCTTAAAGTGGACTATGAGATTCTGGAAAGCTCATATGCAACACTTGAACCCAATTATTCAGATTTACAGGGAGAATATAATGAGCTGGAAAGCAAGATTGGTGGGGGGAGTAACGCGACAAACTTGATGTACCTCTTTCTCATAACAACTGGCATCTTTGTTGTAACAACGATTCTATTGATGATTAGACGACCTAAATCGACATCTTGGTAGCTTACTGCCTAGTTACGTCATCTTGTGCAGATGCTGAGCTGGAATAACTGTTAAGCCTCGTTCAGTTAGTGCTTTGGCAGTCCTATTCATAGAGTCATGCTTGTCGAGATAGTTAGTTGTGAGCTTTTGCATCAGATTCTGTGCAAGAATGTCCTTCTTTGGAAGGAAGTACTCCAATATATCCGATGGATGCTCCCGAGTTTTCTCTATTTCAGGCAATCCTCCCTCATGCTTGGCGCTTATGTTTTTTACGTGATCAGCGATTTCGAGAAGTTCATCTAATCTATCGTAGGGCTGTCTGACGATGCTCTTGTAAGTTTCCACAATGTGATGTTCCAACCGTACGATGTCTTCAAAGCCGAAGGCCTTTCGAATGTACGCTGATAATTCCATAGTCTCGTTGTTAATTGAATTTGAGAGGTTGAAACCTATAAGGGGGGTTGTGCCATCGTCGCGGCTGAAGAGTTTAGCGGTCATCAACGTCCAGAAGCATGCGTAAGGATTGTCATTCCCTAAATACACTGAGATCTTGAACTCAATGTCGATCCCGAGCTTGTGAAGCCAATATGCTAGCAATACGCTTCCTATGTTAATGTTCAACACTTGCTGAACGCCATATTCAGTATAATAATGCAGGAATTCATCAATCCATTTCAAGGCGTATTCATTCGGCATCCCTACACCTCCAAAGTATCCGGTGATGGTTTCAGGACCGCCCAGATGAACATTGACAGGTAAGCCATCAGCCCCTGGCAAAGTTCCTTTGGTGTCCAATGTCTCCACGTAAGAAGCGCCAACGATCTGTGCCGCTGCTGCAAAGGCGAGGATTTCACCGTCTTCAAGTTGCTCTTTCATAGAACGTACCCGAATGAAACGCCCAGGCATGAGATCCTGCTGTGCAATGGCCTTCTTCGCTTCTTCATTTATCCATGGGAAGAAGTTGCATGCGCTAATCTCAAGGGTAACTGCAAATGATTCGTCGAACTCTGTTACGTCAGCCTTGCTCCCCAGGATCTTTCGTCGGTATGCTGGGATACTGATGAAGGCTTCTTTATCTCTTTGTTTGATCAGCCATTCGAGATCTTCCACGTAGGGTGAGTTTCTCGTTTTGAGACGGGTCATTAGGTTTTCAAGCTTGCAGGCTTCTTTCGCTTTCTTATTGATTTCATCTACGGAGCCATATTTTTCGACAATTTCAAGTAAACCGTTTACAAGGGGGTTATCTTCATTTAAGATGAATTCGTTGATTTTTCTCAGGTTTTCTTCCCTGATTTCTAATCTTTTTCTTAATTTGTTCAATATTTTTCCTCCAGGTTCTCTTAGGCTAACCTGACCGAATTGTTAACAATGTTAAGTTTATAAAAATAGCTGTGAGTTCAAGCAATGTCGGTTGCTTCTATTGTGTGACGACAACTTGTGTGTGATCTATGTGCAGAGATTTGCAGTTTTGTTGAGTGGTTGTTTTGAGGCTCTTCTTGAGCCTTTGGGTGAAGTACTTAAACGTGTAGATAGTACGATATGTTGAGGAGTAAACGTTGATGTTTAAGCCAGAGGGAATAATGCCTGCTTTGGTGACGCCTTTCACCAAAGGTAGAGAAGTAGATGAGATTTTGATGCGGGCTTTGGTTAACAGTTGCCTCGAAGGAGGAGTCCACGGGGTTGTGCCGTGTGGGACTACGGGTGAATTCGTTAACATGACCGTTGATGAGAGGAAACAGGTTCTTAACATTGTTATTGATGAGGTTAATGGTAGAGTTCCTGTTATTGCTGGTACAGGAGCGAGTGGTACTTGGCAGGCGTTAGAGATGACGAAGTACGCGAAGGATGCTGGCGCGAATGCTGCCTTGATTGTGACGCCTTTCTATGCGAAGCCAGCTTTCAGGGGAATCTACGAGCATTTCTTCACCATTGCGTCTAAAGTGGATTTTCCCATAATCCTTTATAATATACCTCAGTGCACTGGTTTGCCTTTGCCTTGGCAGATTGTTGAGGATTTGGCTCAAATACCAAATGTTGTCGGCGTCAAGGACAGCAGTGGGCAACTCAGCTTCATATTGACAGTTTTGGAGAAAGTGGGGGACAAGATCAACGTGATGTGTGGTCATGATGAGGTAGTTATGGCTGCTTTAGCAGCTGGAGCTAGCGGTGCAATTTTGGCGAGCGCGAATTTCATTCCGGATGTTTGGATTGAAGTGTTCAACAGTGTGAAAGAGGGGGACCTGCAAAGGGCTCGTGAACTGCAACGTAAGGTCCAAAAGATTGCTCGGATCACGGTTCAGAGTGGTGCTGTGGGAGCGAAGGAAGCTTTGAATATGATCGGGGTGGAAGTTGGATCCGTCAGACAGCCCCTTAGCGTTGGAGGAGAACTCACTTATGAAGCGAGGGAAGAGTTGCGCTTGGATTTGGAGAAGATTGGCAAGATAAAGGTGAAGCCGGTGAAGTTTGAAGTTGGAGAGAAAGTTTTGGAGGAGAGGTTTTCAGCTGTTCATATAACACCGGAGATCATCAGGGATTTTAAGTTGAGAATAGGTGAGGCTCTGGCAGGGAAAGACTCTGAAGTAGCACACATTGATTTGATGATTGGTAAGAAGGATGGCCCGGTAGGCGAAGCTTACGCAAAGGCAAAGGCAAATCCAACTCCGGGACATGAACCCTTGGTGGCTATTCTAGAACCCAACGTAGTTGTTAAACCCGTCACGTTGATGGTTCCCACTGTCACCATAAAGAGTATGCGACAGGCAAGTATGGTTTATGGCCCAGCCCAAGCGGCTATAGCTAAGGCAGTTGCAGACAGCTTGGGAGAAAGCATTATCCCCAAAGAAGCTGCAGAGGATATCATAATCATAGTGAATGTGTTTGTTCACCCTTCTGCAGTTGATCGGCATAGGGTGTATATTAACAACTACAAGGCTATGCGACATGCTGTAAGAAGGGCAATTGAAGGCAGGCCTTCCGTAAGCGAAGTGTTGGAGAATAAGGATAGATCAAGACATCCATTCAAATATACGCCTTAGCCCTCTAAACGAGGAGGTAGCTGAAGGAAGAGATGAGGCCTACAATACTTTTTTAGTTGGACGTATATCTTTCTCTTTTGATCCGGATGTTTAACAGAGTAGTGGAAGCTTATGAGCGAATAAGAAAGGTTGTTAATCGAACCCCCGTAATGACCTCTTCAACACTGGATATGATGACTGGTGCCATGTGCTTCTTCAAGTGTGAGAGTTTTCAGAAGGCTGGAGCTTTCAAGTTTCGAGGAGCCTACAACGCGTTGTCTCAATTGTCGCCAAGGCAGAAGGAGAAAGGAGTGATTACGCACTCTTCTGGGAACCATGCACAGGCTCTTGCTCTCGCGGCTAAGCTCATGGATATTAAAGCGGTGATTGTTATGCCTGAGAATGCGCCAAAAGTGAAGGTTGCTGCTACAAAGGGTTACGGGGCTGAAGTTGTTTTTTGCAGTTCTAGTCCGAGGGATAGGGAGGGTGTTGCTCAGGCTCTTGTGGAAAGATTCGGTTATACTCTTATACACCCGTCTAATGACCTTGAAATTATTGCTGGGGCAGGAACGGTTGCGTTTGAATTCCTCAAGGAGGTGGGAGAGCTGGATGTTGTTTTCTGTCCAGTTGGGGGTGGAGGGTTGTTGAGTGGATCCGCTGTTGCAGCGAAGGGTTTGCTTCCTGCGGTGAAGGTGATTGGTGTTGAGCCGCAGAATGCAGATGATGCTTATAGGTCGTTGAAGGCGGGCAGGATATTGCCGATGGAAGATCCTGACACGATAGCTGATGGCTTGAGGTCTTCTTTGGGTAGTAATACTTTCAGGATTATAAGAGAGAATGTGGATGAGATAGTGACTGTCTCAGAGGTGGAGATTGTGGATGCGATGCAGTTTCTTTGGGAGAGGATGAAGTTGGTGGTTGAACCTTCTGGAGCGGTTTCTCTTGCTGGTGTTCTGTGTGGGCGGGTTGATTTGGGCTCTGAAAGGGTGGGGATTATTATCAGTGGGGGAAATGTTGATGTTACTGATTTCTTTGTTAGGCTTCGTCGGCGGATAGTTGCGTGAGTTGTCTTTGTTCTTGGGGGGTGAGTTGGCGGAGGTTGGTTGATTCTGATGTTTGTGTGGGGTGATGTGGTGGTGGGTGTTTGTTTTTTGTTTGTTGTTGTGTATGTCGTAAAGCTTTTATAGTTGTATCGTATAGTAAGTCTTACGACGGTGGAGGTTGAAGGAAAAGGGAGCATATATGGTAGAAGAAAAAATTTCTTCTCAAAGCCTTCTCCTTTCTCCCTAAAAAAGTGTTTTGTACATATATGCCCCCCTCCAACAAACGATGAAGCCGTAACAGACCTAGAACACACACCTCCCTAACGCCCCTAAAACAGAAAGCTCGTAGAGAACTTAAGTGAACCTTTCAGCAATCCCGCTCTTACCAGAGCGCCATTTCCCTCTAGAACCCAGAGCATACCCTAACACGCTGAATAGCCTCGCTCCAAGATTAACAAGCCAGAGAATAGAATAGAAAGGCGTGTAACCCAACAGCCACTTATGGTTCCACTGACCATACGCAAAACGCAACGCAACGGCTTGAAAAACTATCCCTACAGACAACGCGTAGGAGCCAAACCAAAACAGGTTAAGCAGAAACATGATTCTATCCGGAGCGAACCAAAAAAGAAAAGGAAAACCCAAGATAGCGGAGAACTCCACAAAGGCTCCAAAATACTCTGCGACTAGACAATACCATAAGAGTAGACTCAGCCAACTTTTCTTAGAGAGAATGTCACGGTGGATTGAGAGCGTGTTATGCAACCAACCAACGAACCATCTGATTCGTTGATGCCAAAGATCAGTGAGATTTGAAGGTGCTAAGGTTCCGCTCCTTGCACTGCTTAAATACCCTACGCCGTGCCCTCTCTTCTGCAATTCCAATGTGATCTCTGAGTCTTCAGCAACAGATTTCAAACTTCCATTGTTCAATATATCCCGAAGCACATCAGCGTTGAAGATTCCTATGGCTCCAGGAACTACGAAGACAGCGTTTCCCAGGGTTTGGGCGCATCTGAAGACTCCTAAGCCCTGACTGTATTCCAGCTGCTGTAAGACCACGAACGGGTTGTTATCTTCTGTTTCGCCATTGCAGGGATGGACGTAGCCGGTGGCTGCTGCTTTCCCATTCGCATGCATGTACTCTACTAAACCTTTTAGTACATGGGGTTGCCACCAAGAGTCAGCATCTACGATGGCCACAAGTTGTCCAAGAGCCCGGTTTACGCCTGTCTTTAGGGCTTCGATTTTGCCCAGGTTCGCCATGTGCCGTGTTACCTTCCCTCGAATGGGTGCATATTTTTTATTGTTCAATTGGGTGCTTGCATTGGCGATCTCGTAGCTGTTGTCGAGGCTTCCGTCGTCGATGACTATGATTTCGGTGGGGCCTGGGTAGTTTGCTCCGCATTTGAATAGGCTTTCGATGCATCTGGGCAGTTGCTTCTCTTCGTTGAAGGCGGGTACAATGAAGGATACCATTGGATAGAAGTCTGCTTTGCGTCCTTTGGTTCTGCGTCGAGCTAGCCAAGCGCTAACCGCTAGTAAGCCGCCTACGCCGACTGCTAGGAATGTGAACCATGTGTAGTAGAAGGTGATGATAGTGATCCATAGCCAGTTTGCAGGTTGGTTTGTGGGTTCGTATTGGAAGATGGTTGTTGACAGTGTTTGGGCTGTTGGGGGGAAGAGCCACCATAGGAATGCGGTTAAGATGAGGGGGAGGGCTAATAGTGTGTAGGTTAGCCTGCTAGTTTTAGGATTGGCCTTGGGTTTTGATTGGGCCACCTTTCTCCCTTCTATGTTAAGGCAGGGTGATGGTGAGAATAAAGTGCTATTCCTTGGGGAAGAATATTTCAGGGGGAGGAACATTCATGTTAAGTCATAAATAAACTGGGTGTAGAGTTTAGGTTGGCTTTGGTGATTTGCTGATGGATGAGGAATCTCGTTATCACACTTTGCTTAGAGATCCTGCTCGTCGGAAGATTATTGAGGTTCTGGGTGGTCAGGAGAAGATTGGTTTTAGAGAGTTGAAGGGTTTGTTGGGGTTGGGGGTGGGTACTGTCTATTATCATTTGGATATGCTCTCTGACTTTTTGGAGCAGGATAAGCAACGGAAGTACAGGTTGAATGATCGGGGGCGGCTTCTTTTTAGATCTATGAGGGATGGGGGGGTTCCATTGTCTCTTGATGTGGGTGAGACTTTTAGACATAGTTTGGCGAAGTGGCTTTTTTTGTCTCCTGTTTTTGCGAAGACGACTAAGCCTTTGAGGCTTCTGCCTCTTTCCCTTCTTATTCTCGGGGTGGGTGCTTTTGGTTCAGCGTTGGCTTCGTCTCTTTCACAGTTGTTTTTCTACTCTTCTTTTACAGCTTACAGGTTTGAGGTGACTGCTGTGTTGTATTTGTTTAATTGGATTGGTCTTTTCATCTTCTCTGATTTGGTTATTACTTTAGTCTTTAAACGAGTTGGTGGGGACTTGCAGCTGTTTGTGTGTCTTGGAATCGCCTCTTTTCCTGTGGCTTTGTTTCCTTACATCTACGTCTTCTTGTCCTACGAGATTGCCCGCATTTTCCTATTAATCCTGATAGTTTGGGGGGTGATGCTTCTTTCTTCAGCGTATTCCTTCAGTAAAGGTCTCCGCTTGGACAAGTCCATCGTGATGAGCTTGCTTATTCTCTACGTTAACATAGCGGTCTTGTTGGTTACGGGACAGTTCTCGTAGGTTCTAGGTTTCTAGAACTTCGCTAAGGCGATATTCGAGGTTTCTAGAAACGATTTCCTTAAAAGAGCCCGTATCTAAGGTTATTTTGGTGAAAAAAGCTTGAAAAACAGGAAAAGCCTGTTTGCGACAGCAACTCTTACGATTTTGACTATGACCCTTGTGTTTCCTTTGATTGCTCAGCCAGCGTCAGCAGAGTCCGTTGAGAAGCTAGGAGTTTTACCTTACGGACCTAATGAAAGCAGCAATTGGCAGTGGATTAAAACTGACAAGATAAACATAATCTTTCCAGCTGGTGGAAAGAAGCCGATGTTTCTGTGGTGGCACCCGGATGATACGAGCAACATCTATGTGATAAAGTTCAAAGGCTTGATTGAGTTTCTGACCTTTGATGATGCCTTTTACAGACGCCTATACGAAGCATCTGAGGAGAGGATGCGGACAATGTTGAACGAGAGGTATTTCGGCCCTAAGCAGCATATGCTTCAAGCAGCAATTCAAAATAGGATACGAGAGCAGTTAGAGAATCTTGCGTCCTATTACGAGTTGCACAGACCATTTCTGCCTTTCGACGCGGGAACGTGGAATTTGACAGGCCCAACAGAGGTAACACGTGGCAGTGTGCAGTATTTGTCTTTCAACTTCACTCTGGTCAGTGTGCCGTTTCCGAATCTTGACTTTGCAGAGAATAATGTCATCATAAGGTGCCGGTTCTATTATACTCCTGCAGAGGAAGATGTTAACGGCTTGTACACGTACAGTGTGGATGCTGGAGTGTTGAAGTGGGATCTCATCGTGAGGAATTGGACGTGGAATGTTGATCGTTTGGAACTTTTGTTGGAGGAACTTGCGGGTTATGGGATTAATGTCCCTGTTCAGAAGGCGGGGTTGGCTTTGTGGATGAACTTTGCGTCGATACCGATGGAAGAGATTGATCTTGCTGAGGCAGATTTGGAGACGGGAGATGGCAGGGTTGAGGCTTCTTCAACGGTGTCAAATATGTATGTTGAGGGTGCACGGGTTGGTGTGGTGGAGAATAGGACGTTGACAGGTTTGGAGCAGCCGTTGACTGCGCTGGCGAGGCTTAGAGAGCGCTTTAAGGTTCGGTTTGGTTGGGGTGACTCGTCTGTTGCGGGATTCTTCAAGTATGTTCCTAAGGCTGTGATTCGCGATGGAGAGGACGTTACTGCGGTTGATGTGAGGGCTTCTTACATCTCTGCGGGGCATCATATGAGATTGTATCTCTGCTATCCCTACTTTGGAAATGGAACTTTAGAACATGATCCGTCTTTGGGGCTTGAGATGGTGCCGACGTTGGTTACTCCTGGACTGCTTCTGGTGCTTGTCGGTGCTGCGTCGACGATCACGATCGTGGTTTTGGCTGTTCGCTGGAAGAAGAAAACTATCAACATCGTTGGAGTCTAGTAGACTCCTTCTTTCTCTCTTTTTTCAGGTTAATTCTTAGAATTAGGGGTTTCGCGAACGCTGCGCGGGTGTGTGTGGGGGGTGGAAGGTAAGTCGCAGTATTTAGTTCTGCTTCACAAATTCTTAATCTGTCGATATCTCTCTCTTCTGGTTAGGTGAAGTTTGGTGGATTTTGACGCGATGTTTGAGTCGTTTGTTAGTTCTGTGAATTCTATTGTTAAGTATGATATTTTGGGTGTATCTGTCTTCTTTTGGCTAGTTATGTTTGTGGTGTTGTTTCTGGTTTTTAACGTGTTGGAGAAGAAGACGGATTAGTTTGTTTTAGGGTTTTTTTACCCAATAGATGGTGGGGCCGCCCTTTATTTTGGGGCAGTCGTCGTTGTTGGGGTTGCCGCTGAGGGTTTCGATTACTTCTTTGTAGCTGTACATGTATTCGACGCCTTTTCTTGTTGTTTTGTAGATGTTTCTTCGGCCTTCTTTGTTGATTTCGAGGAGTTGTGTGTTTAGGAGTAGGTCTAGGTATGTGTTTAGTTGGGCGAAGCTTAGGTTGGCTTTGTACATTATTCGGGTTTTTAGTGCTCCGTCTTTGGCGATGTCGAGGATTTCCGCGATTATGAATAGGCGATCTCGTCTTTTGCGAGGATTATCCCAGTTTATCAATCTATACACCTTGTCTAGAAGCTTTGTCTATAGCGTTGATGAGGGGGGCGTGTTAAAAGGAGTGTTTCGTATGGTTCTATATTCTGTTGTGTGACATATTTTTGCCCCGCAGTTCTGGTTTGGGGTGTGTGTTTGCTGTGTGTTTGTGTTCCTTTTTAGTTCTACAGTTAGGTTGTTTTTTGGGTGTGGGGTTGTTTTTTCTTTGGGGTTGGATGGTGTTTTGGGTGTATTTGTGTGCGACGTTCGTACAATAATGTTTATTAAGACTCACTAAACAAGGTTTCGTGGTTGACAAACAGATGTTCAACGAAAGATTCTCCATTATAATTCTCCTCACAATCATGAGTATGGCGGTGGCATCAGTAGTCTTAACGTCGGGAATCCTCTTTGGAAGCAGAACAATTAACAATGCTGGAAACGTCAACTCTGTGGGAGTAGGCGTCTACTGGGAACAAGAATGCACAAACGAAGTGGTAACAGTTAACTGGGGCTACATAGAGCCAGGCTCAACCCAGAACGTTACAATCTACATCCGGAATGAAGGAAACACCCCTATGACTTTGAGCCTGACAACTGATAGTTGGAGTCCGGTTACAGCACCAACAT